>Ga0070740_10001536_pt1 | contig 31111 bp, 26 predicted proteins | sample Coa_R2_FD_67286 | JGI IMG/M metagenome (GOLD analysis project Ga0070740, IMG submission 67286) | Surface soil microbial communities from Centralia Pennsylvania, which are recovering from an underground coalmine fire - Coalmine... | ecosystem: Environmental > Terrestrial > Soil > Unclassified ...
CCAGCTCCTTCGAAGTCTTCGTCAGCCATCAACTGGGCAAAGGCTTCGAAACCCTGCTGCGCTACATGGGCGCCATCGAGCGCCAGCTCAACCGCGCCATCGTCCGCCTCCGTGAAACCCAGTCGGCGCGCCGCAAACTGGAAGCCTCGAAACCCCGGGCCCTCGCCGCAACCGCTTCGCCCCTCGTCATTTCCGCCTCGACCCAGTTCGTTTCGTCAGCCCGCGTCGCGCCATCCGCAACCGGCCCCCTGACCCCTGAACGCTCGCCCTTGATCACCCCGCCGGCGCCCGCCGGCCGCCCCTCGGAAACTGAAAAAATCAGCAGCTAGCCGCCAGCCGCTCGCAGCGAACGAATTGACTTAGTCCCTGGACCGCCCGTATAATTCGCCCATACCTATTCAGCATTCGCTGCAAAGGAATGAGGTGTATCTCGGTCTGGAGAAAAACAAACGTGCGATTCACTGTTTTAAAGTGCTCTCACCTTCTGCTGTTGTTCGGCATCTGCGCCGCATCTGCTGTCGCGCAAACCGCAACCGGATCTTTGGATGGCACAGTTACTGATCCCAACGGCTCAGTCGTGCCCGGCGTAATCGTCAACGCCAAAAACGACGATACGGGCCAGGAACTGCAAACGGTCACCACGGATGCAGGTCTGTATGTGTTTCCTGCCCTACAGGTCGGCCATTATTCCATCAGCGCCGAAAAGCCCGGATTCAAGAAAATCGTCCGCTCCGGCATCGAAATTCGCGTCGCGCTGCGGCAGACGCTCGACCTGCGCCTCGAAGTCGGCGAAGTACAGCAGACCGTTGAAGTTCGCTCCGAAGCGCCGTTGCTTGAAACAACCACCGCTGAGCGAGGTCAGAACGTCTCGGAAAAATTCCTCTCGTCGCTGCCGCTGTTTACCGGAGGTATTCGCAATCCGGAGGCGTTCGTCACCTACATGCCCGGCGTCAATTCGGGCGCCGAGGTCAGCATATCCGGCTCAATCGGCCGCGCCAAGGAAGTCCTCATCGATGGCGCCAGCCAGACCATCCCCGAATCCGGCGGCGTCGTGTTCAACTTCCCTTCCGCCGAACAGTTCGGCGAATTTAAGCTCCTGACCGGCTCCTATTCCGCCGAGTACGGCCGCTTCGGCGGCGGAGTCGAGCTTTTCATCACCAAGTCCGGCGTCAACGATCTCCACGGCGGCGCCTTCCTCAACATGCGCCGCGACATCTGGAACGCCGCCGGCTGGGCCGTCAACTCCAATCCGCGCAATCCTCCGGGATTCCGCCCCAAAGAGCGCTACAACGAAGCCGGCGGCTCCATGGGCGGACCCGTCTTTATCCCCAAGGTCTACGACGGCCGCAACCGCACCTTCTGGTATTTCACCATCGATAAGGACATCCGCCCTGCGACCATCAGCTCCGTCGTCAACACGCTGCCCACGCCCCTCATGAAGCAGGGCATCTTTACCGAACTGGCTCAACCCATCTTCGACCCGGACACAACCGTCGGAACCGGAACCTCCGCCACGCGCACGCCGTTTGCCGGCAACATCATTCCCAAAAACCGGTTCAGCAAAATCTCTACCGCCATCCTTCCCGCCATCCCGGATACCACCTTCCCCGGCACAACAGCCAATTACCAGTTCATCAACCAGAACCAGATCGATGAGACTGTATGGAGCCTGAAAATCGATCACGCCTTCTCAGATCGCAACCGCTTTTCTTACTTCCATAGCCTCGATAACCAGGCGACTTACTCGACCACCGACATCGCCGGACCTCTCGGCGGCGGCCTCGGCGTCCAGTATCAAAAACCCCAGAATTTCCGCGGCAACCACGACTTCATGTTCTCGCCCACCGTGGTCCTGCACACCACCTTCGGCTTCACCCGCCAGCAGCAGATCTGGTTCGTTCCCGCTCAGACCGGCTTCGCCAGCAAGGTCGGATTTACCGGACTGTCGGGTCCCTCCGACGCCACCCCCCGCATCAATTTCGCCGCCGTTGACGGACTCACCCCATGGGGCATGCAGCAAGGCAAGGTCAACGACGGAACCCAGTTCAACTGGACCTTCCACGTGAGCCAGGGCCTCAGCGTCATCCGCGGCAAACATGAAATGAAGATGGGCTGGGACGTGCGCCGTCTCCGCACCTTTTCCGATCCTCCGGATTTGGCCGGCACCAACGGACAGTATGTCTTCTCCCGCGCCCAGACCGCCGATCCGGCCCGCCTGGCCACCACCGGATACTCATTCGCCAGCTTCCTGCTCGGCTATCCCGACAACGCCAACATCACCGCCACGCCGGTCGCCATTGCTCAGATCCGCTATCAGTATTACGCCGGATACATCCAGGACAACTGGAGAATCACGCCGCGCCTCACCCTCAATCTCGGCTTCCGCTATGAAGTCCCCATCGGCTGGTATAACTCCAACAACCAGTACTCTTCCGTCGACCTCAACAAACCCAATCCAAAGGCCAATAACTACCCCGGCGCTCTGATCTTCCCCGGCTCTGGACCCGGACGCACCGGCCAGACTCGCTTCTGGCCCACGGACTTCAGAGACGTCGGCCCGCGCTTCGGCTTCGCCTATCAGCTCACCTCCAGCACCGTGCTTCGCGGCGGCTGGGGAATCTACTACGAAACCCTCGGCAACGGCGGGTGCGGCTGTACGCTCGGCTTCACCGGCGTCAAGCAGGTCGTCTCCGACGGCGTCAACCCCGCTTTTCAGTGGGACATCGGCAGCGTTCCTACGCCTCCGGGCTTTCAGCCGCCGCCCTTCATCGACCCGAGCTACGGCAATGGCTTGAGCGTCGATTACTTGGGCCCCAATTTCGGCAAGGCGCCCCGCATCTACACCTGGAGCTTTACCGTCCAGCAACAGATCAAAAAGTTCGTCGTCGAAGCCGCCTATGTCGGCAACCGCGGCCGCGGGCTGAACTCCACCGTCGACCTGAACCAGGTCAATCCGACTTATCTTTCACTCGGCTCTCTGCTTCAAAGGTCGATCGATGATCCCGCCGTCGTCGCACAAGGCTTCAAAAAGCCCTATCCCGATTTCACCGGCACGCTGGCGCAGGCGCTCCGCCCCTACCCTCAGTATCTGAGCGTCCTCTCCCGAAACAGCGGCGACGGACGGATCTGGTATGACGCCCTCCAGACTAAGGTGGAGCGGCGCTTCGGCGCCTGGCAGTTAATGGCCGCCTATACCTGGTCGAAGTCTCTTTCCATGCTCACCTACCGGCAGATCTTTACCCAGAGCCAGGCCTATGCGCAGGATAACTACAACCTGAATGACATGAAATCCTATCTGCCCTTCGATCAGCCCCATGTTCTGAATATCCTGAACAGCTTCGATCTGCCTCTCGGTCGCGGCAGAAAGTGGCTGAATACGGATCGCCGCCTGGTCAACCTGCTCGTGGGCAACTGGACCATCGCCGGAGCTCAGCGCTACTACAGCGGCAACCTCATCCAGGTCTCGGCCCCCAACACGCTTGGCAATGGAGTGCTCTTCACCAATTTCAAAAAGGCGAACCGCACCTCCGCTCCCATCCAGACCGGCGTCGACCGCACCTCGCTCGATCCCAATAACCCCAACATCCGCTGGTTCAACGCCGCGGCGTTCGCGATTCCCGGAACCTACGAATTCGGCAACGCGGCGGCCTATTACGGCGACTTCCGCAACCCGCCCATCTTCGTCGAGAACGTCTCGATCCAGAAACAGTTCGGCCTGTGGATGGGCAAAGACGCCGAGCGCGTGCGTTTCCAGTACCGCGCCGATATCTTTAACCTGTTCAACCGCACCAATTTCGGCGCCATCAACGGAACCATCGGCAACGCAAACTTCGGCCGGCCTCAGGCGGCGCAGCAGGGCCCGCGCGTTATCACCATGGGCCTTCGCCTGATCTTTTAACCCGCTAGGGCCCGTTACGCCTTGAGCTGATGCAGGTAGGGATAACTCTCCTTCATCTGCTCAAGGCTTAACTCGACAAAATAGTTCTTAACGCCCGCCTTCTTGGCCGCTGTAAAGACTTTCTTCCAGTCCACGACGCCTTTGCCGATTGCAACCTGCTTCTTCTCCGCAGGCGACCAGTCCTGCAAATGCATGGAAATGAACCGGCCCGGGTACTTGTTGAAGAAGTCCGCGGCATTGTAACCCAGGCTGATGACGGAGACCTGAAACTGCATCTTCACCAGCTTCGGATCGAGCTCGCTCATCAGCTTGTCGTAAACCAGCACCCCGTCGATCTCTTTGAACTCGAAGTTGTGATTGTGAAACCCGAGCTGTAGTCCGGCCTTCTGCGTCTGCTCGCCGATCTTGTTCGCGTCCGTGGCGGCTTGCACCCAGTCGGCCATCGTCGCGTCCGGCTTCAGCCCAAACGTCGAAATGATCATTTGTTTTAAGCCGAGCTCCTTGGCGAAGGCGATCCGCTCGTCAAGATGCTCCTTGAGCTCGCGGAACTGATAGTGACAGCTCTCGCATCCTAGACCCGCGGCTGTAATCCTCTGCCGCATCTCGGACGCCTTCATGCCCACGAGCGGCCCGTAACCCGCCCTCTCGTAGCCGGGCGGCGAGCACATCTCGATCCTCTTGTAGCCGATCGCCGCAAGCTCCTTGAGCGTTCCGTCGAAGTCCTTGCCGATCTGCTCTCGCACCGGGTAGGTCTGACATCCGATCGGAAGCCCCAACGGGTCGGCGCTGACGCAACCGGCCGCCGCGGCCCCCGCCGCAATCGAGAAAAGCTCTCGTCTTGAGATGCTGTTCATTCCGTTCTCCTTGTTCCATGCATTCGAGTTCACTGTGGCCCGACGCCATTCGCCTGGTAGCAGCCGAGGCGGCCGCTCACAACGATGTTACAAGTTCGCGCCCCGGCGCTTCACGCGCCCGCGGCGCGCACCGGAACCCCGGCGCGCCGGCTTTTATCCCGCCTTGCAATGGGCAAGGATCATCGTGACGTCGTCTCCCTGCTCGCCCGCTCCAAACCGCCGCGCTTCGTCCACAATCAGCGGAATCGCTTCGCGCGGCGGCAGATGTCGGAAGCGCCGCAAGGCCTCGATCAGCCGGGCTTCTCCGAACTCCTCGCCCCCTTCGTTGAACGACTCCGTGATCCCGTCGGTGTACAACGCCAGCGTATCGCCCGGATCCAGTCGCCGCTCGTCAATCGCACAGTCCCAGTCGCGGAACAGTCCCATTACCGTGGAGGTGGCGTCCAGCCGTTCGAGCGAGTCGTCGCGCCGCAGCAGCAAACCGGACAGATGGCCGCAGTTGGCAAAGCTCAGACGCCGCTCGCGGTCGTCGTATTCGCCGAAGAACAGCGTCGCATAGGCGCTGTCGGTCGTGTTGTCGCAAAACAGCCGGTTCACCAGGCGCAGGAAATGCTCGCGGTCGTGGGGCGCGATTGCGCACAGGCTCCGCAGGTTCGCCTGCAAATTGGCCATCAGAAGCGCCGCGGCGATTCCCTTGCCCGAAATATCGCCGATAACCAGTCCCAGCCGGCCGCGGCCCAGATCAAGAAAGTCGTAATAATCGCCGCCCACAGCCCGGGCGGGAACGCAGACGCCGGCGTATTCGAGCGTTTCGAGCGCCGGCAGGTTCCGCGGAAATAACCGTTCCTGAACTTGCTTTGCGATCGCCAGTTCGTGGGCGGCCCGGCGTTCGGCCTCGATCCGTTCCGCCGCCGCGCGGCGGCGCGCTTCGATCTGCCGGGTCATGTCATCGAATCCCATCAGCGTGAACGTGTTGCCGTCGGGATCCTTGAAGCGCGTGAACACGCCGCCCCAGGCCGACGCATGGGCCGCGCCGCCTTCAGCCGCCGGCTCGGCCGCCGCTCTGTACTTTACGCGCCGCAGCCGCGGCGTCTGCGAGAAACGCACGCCGCGCCGCCGCCATTCTTCAAACTTGGCCAGAACATTTTCCGTTACAAATGCAACGTTGGTGCGGCGTCCGATGAGCTTGTACTCGGGCGAATCCGGCTTCGGCTGGATCAGCGCGAGCACGGTCGTTCCATCGGGCGGCGCCACCGCCACCCACCGGTCGCCGGAATGAAGCTGCGCGTCGAAGGCCAGCGTGAAACCGAGCTGATCCAAATAGAAGCGCACGCTCCGCTCCTGGTTGCGCACGAAGACCTGCACGGCCTGGATGCTGAGATACGGAGGCCCCCCGCTCCGGACAGCCTCATCCGGAAACGGGTCGCGCGCCGCCGCGGGAGTGTCCACTCGAGCGATTATAGTAGCCGCCGCCGCGCCGCGGCGATTCGCCCCAACCCTCTACACTGGGCTTATGCGTCGATCTCTGCTGATGCTTCTCGGGGCCGTGTGGTGCGCGCTGGCGCAACGTCCGCCGGCCCCGCCAGCCAATGAGGGCAAGGGCTCGCGGCCGCCGGCGGCCAGGCGCGAGACGCCCCCGCTTTCCGGCGCCAACTCGGCCTTCGACATCTCGATGCTCGACCGCGCCGCCAACCCCTGCGTCGATTTCTACCAGTATTCCTGCGGCGCCTGGCTGCAGCGCAATCCCATTCCGCCCGATGAGGCCGGCTGGGGGCGCTTCAACGAACTGCAAGAGCGCAACCGCGCCATTCTGCGCGACATCCTCGAAGCCGCGAGCAAGCCCGAGCCAAACCGCAGCTTCATCGAGCGCGAAATCGGCGACTATTACGCCGCCTGCATGGACGAGAGCGCCATCGAGCGCAAGGGCCTCGAGCCGGCCAAAGCCGAGCTGGACCGTATCGCCGCGCTGCCCTCCAAGGCTGCGCTGACCGAAGAACTGGTCCGCCTGCATCAGCGACGCATTCACGCCTTCTTCCTGTTCGATTCTCAACAGGATTTCAAGAACGCCAGCCAGATGATCGCCTATGTGGACCAGAGCGGGCTCGGTCTGCCGGATCGCGATTACTACCTCAAAACCGATCCCAAATCGGTGGAGCTGAGAGGAAAATACGTACAGCACATCCAGCGCACGTTCCAGCTGGCCGGCGACGACCCCCCAACCGCGGCCCGCAAGGCGCAGACGGTGATGAAGATTGAGACCGACCTCGCAAAAGCCTCTCTGGACGTCGTTTCCCGCCGCGATCCGGCCAAGCAGTACCACATGTACACGGTTCATGAGCTGGTTTCGCTGGATCCCGGATTTGACTGGGCGAAATACTTCACCGGCATGGGCGTTCCCAACCTCCAGAACCTCAACGTCGTGCATCCGCCCTTCCTACGGCAGGTCGAGACCGTCACCGTCGTGTATTCGCTCGACGACCTGAAGACGTATCTGAGCTGGAGCCTGCTGCACAGCGTGAGCGGATTGCTATCGAAAGCCTTCGTCGACGAACGGTTCGACTTTTATGGCAGAACGCTGAGCGGCGCCAGGGAGTTGCAGGCGCGCTGGAAGCGCTGCGTAGAGTCGACGGATGCGCTGCTGGGCGACGCTCTCGGTCAGAAATATGTCGAGAAGACCTTCGGCGCCGAGGGCAAGCAGCGAACGTTGAAAATGGTGCGCGAAATTGAGGCGGCCATGCAGAAGGATATCGAGTCGCTCGACTGGATGTCGCCGGAGACCAAGAAGCAGGCCCTCATCAAGCTGCACGCGATCACAAACAAGATCGGATATCCGGACAAGTGGAAGGACTACAGCTCGGCGACCATCGCGCGCGATGACGCATTCGGAAACGCCATGCGGCTGCGCGCCTGGTCGGTGCAGCATGAGCTGGAAAAGATTGGCAAGCCGGTGGACAAAACCGAGTGGCAGATGAGCCCGCCCACCGTCAACGCGTACTACGACCCGCAGATGAACGACATCAATTTCCCGGCGGGCATTCTCCAGCCGCCGTTTTACAGCAACAACATCGACGATGCGGTGAACTACGGCGCCATCGGCGCTGTGATCGGCCACGAGCTCACGCATGGCTTCGACGACGAAGGCCGCCAGTTCGATGCGCAAGGCAACCTGCGCGACTGGTGGAAGCCCGAAGACGCCAGACGCTTTGAGGAGCGCACGGACTGCCTGGTCAAGGAATATTCCAGCTTCAGCGTCGAAGATTCGGTCCACGTCAACGGAAAACTCACGCTCGGGGAAAACACAGCGGACAACGGCGGCATCCGGCTGGCCCTGATGGCCTTCCTCGCCGATCTCGCGAACAAGCCGAAGTCCGACATCGACGGCTTCACGCCGGAGCAGCGGTTCTTTCTGGGTTACGGGCAGATCTGGTGCGAGAACGTGAGCCCGGAGCTGGCGCGCATGCTCGCCAACGTCGATCCGCACTCGCCGCCGCGGTATCGCGTCAACGGCGTGCTGTCCAATATGCCGGAATTTCAGAAGGCGTTTGGATGCGCGGCGGGCCAGCCCATGGTGCGCCGTCCGGCATGCCGGGTGTGGTGATTCGCGGGGCGGCGCCGGAGGGCGCTGACCGGCCGTTCGGCCGGGCGTTGGTCTAATTCATGCCGTTTGCTGCGCTGCTGCTCGCTTGCGCGCTGGCCCTCTTATCGCCGCGCTTACAGGCGAGTCTGCGCAGCGCCGTGCGCGCTTCGCCGGCGCTGATCTTCGCCTTTCCGGCCGGCGTTACGGCGGTATTTGCGGCGGCGGCGGCCTGGTACGGGGCCTTCCGGGGGCCGTTGATGGCGCTGGTCGCGGGATACTCGCTCGCGCCAACGATATGCGTCTGGATTGCCGGGTCAGGAGACGCCGGCTGGCTGGATCTCGCGGCGATTCTGCTGTTGTGGCTTCCGCTGGAGCTGTCCGCCGGCGCCTCGCTCGTTCCCCGATCCGCGCACGGCGCCTTGCATGCCGTCGCCTACGCCTGCGGAATCGTTCTGGCGCTGGCCTTGTTTCTGATCTTCCGCTCGTTCGAGGGGATGAAGTACCGGGCGCCCGGCTGGGTCGATGTGCGCAACGCCGCGATCGGCTTGGCGATCTCGGCCGCCGCGCTGATCCCGCTCGGGCTGTGGATCGGATACATGAGCGCGCATCACGCCGCCGGCCGCTCCGCCGCCGCCGTGCTCCTCCGGTTAGTTCTGATCCTGTTCGGAACCGCGCTCCCGGAGGAAATCCTGTTCCGCGCGCTCATACAGAACTGGCTGGCCCAGAGGCTCGGCGCTTCGAATCCGGCGATCGTTCTGGCGGCGATCATTTTTGGGTGCGCGCATCTGAACAACGGTCCGCAGCCGGCGCCCAACTGGCGATACGCGATTGTGGCGTGGATCGCCGGCTTGATCTTCGGCAAGGTTTTTGAAAAATCGAGGAGCATCTTCGCGTCCGCGCTGGTTCACATGGGCGTGGACGGGGTGAAGTGGGCCTGGTTTTGAGGGAGGAAACCGCCGCGCGCGCGAATCCCTGCCGGGAAGGGTTTTACAGCAATACGCCCCGCATGACGACGCTCGCCACGCTGAAATAGATCACCAGCCCTGTAACGTCCACCAGCGTGGCCACGAACGGCGCGGAGGCGCTGGCCGGATCCAACCTGAGCCAGCGCAGCAGAAAGGGGAGCATGGAACCGGCCACGGCGCCGAACAAAACCACTCCGATAAGGCTGAGACCGACCGTGAGCGCCACGATCGCATAATGCGGTCCGTATGTCTTCCATATGGCCTGCCACAACAGGATGCGCGTCATGCCGATCAAGGCGAGCACGCAGCCCAGGACGAATCCTGTGGAGAGCTCGCGCAAAATGACGCGCTTGAGGTCGCCAAGGCGGAGCTCGCCGAGCGCCATGGCGCGCACCACCAGAGTGGTGGCCTGCGAGCCGGAATTGCCGCCGCTGCTGATGATGAGCGGCACAAACAACGCCAGCACGACGGCTTGCGCGATCTCCCGCTCAAAGAAGCTCATCGCGGTGGCGGTCAGCATTTCGCCCACAAACAGAATGGCGAGCCAGCCCGCGCGTTTTTTCACCATCCCCCAGAAGCCGGTATCGAGATATGGAGCGTCGAGGGCCTCTAGGCCGCCGAACTTCTGAATGTCCTCGCTGGCCTCCTCCTGCACGACGTCGATGACGTCATCGACCGTGACGATGCCTTCCATGCGGCCTTGGTGATCGATCACCGGCACGGCCAGCAGGTGATGAGCGGCGACCAGCTTCGCCACGGCCTCCTGGTCCATATCGTCGGTGGCGGCGACGAAATCGCGCCGCATGACGTCGCGCACCAGCCGGTCCCGGTCGGCGGAAAACAGGTCCCGAAAGCTGACCACGCCCAGCAGATGCTGCATATCGTCAAGCACATAGGCGTAGTAAATGGTCTGCACGTGCGGGGACTGCCACCGCAGATAGCTGATGGCCTGATCGGCCGTCATATCCGGACGCAATCTGGCGAATCGCGGATTCATGAGACCGCCGGCGACGTCCTCCCTGTACGCCATCAGCGCGGAAACCTCGCGGCGGGACACGTCGTCGAGCTCGGAGAGCAGCCGCGGGCGATCCTGTTCGGCGGCCAGTTGAATCAAGTCTGCGGCGTCGTCCGGCGGGAGGAGGCGAAGCCAGATTCTCTGTTCGCCGCGCGGCAGACTCCGCAGCAGATCATACTGGTCGCGAGTCTGGAGCTCGAGAAAGAGCGCCTGCGCTTCCGCGCGCGGCAAATGATGAAACGCACGGACGCGATCGCTTTCAGAGAGCGCCGCCCAGCGCTCGCGCAGTTCACCCGTAAGCGTTTCCTGTGTCTCGGCCACGATTTTTCTCGCGCGGATGGCGGATTGATAGGGCGGCACGATCCGCGGGCATGCAGGCCGCCCTGTTCATGATCGCATGTCCGCGCCCTGGCGGCGCAAGCGGCGTCTTTGCCGAGCGTCAGGGAAATCAAAAGTGCTTTCGCAAATCGCTGAACCGGTCGAGTCTGAGCAGGCGCGCGCCGTTCACCGGGCGGATTTCTTCGCGTTCGAGAACCCACGTCCGGGGGTGCGGCACGTAAACGGCATTGATGCCCGCGCGCAGCGCGGGGTTGATATCGGAGCGTGGTGAATTGCCGATCATCCACGCGCGCGCGGGATCCATACCGCGCGAAGCGATCAGAGCGCGGTAGCTGGCCTCGTCCTTTTCCTTAACAATCGCGGCGTGTCCGAAGTAGACGCCGAGCCCGGAACGGTCCACCTTCAGCTTCTGCTCTTCCGGATGACCTTTGGTGAACAGGGTGAGGTCGTGCCGGCGGGAGAGATGCTCGAGCGTTTCCACCACCCCGTCGATCAGTTCGAGCGGCTGTTCGAGGATCCGTTCGGCGAACGACATCACGGCCGCCAGGTCGCGCTCATTGATGCGGCGCTCGCATAACCGCAGATAGGTTTGCTGAAGGTTGCGTCCGAAATTCCGGGCGCCGTAGCCGTGCACGCGCGCGTTGGCGGCTTCAATGCTGTCGAGCACGTCGCGAACTTCGCGCGGCGTCAGCGTGGAGTGATTCAGAAACTGGACGAAATCGTCGAAGGCGCGTTCGAAGTAGACATTGTTCTCCCACAGCGTGTCGTCGGCGTCGATGATGAGGAACAGTCGATCGCTCACTCGAGCCTCGCCATCGGCCGGGCGTGGCCGTTGGTGGGCGCCACCGTCCGGATATGGCGAACGCGCCGCAATTTCTGGATGAAACCCGGCAGGTACTCGATCAGGCGCCGGAGCCGCTCCGCCTCCGAGCGCGTCGCAAGCAGCATCTGCCGGAAGTTCAAGTCCGGAATCAGCTCGGCCAATTGAAAACTGAACGGGGCGGGGGCGGCTTTCGCTTCGTCGTCGTCGGAGTCCTCGCTCTTCAACTCGCGGTAGGTCTCCACCAGCTGGTCGAGCAGATCGGCTGGCGCAGCGTCACCGGGCTCATCCTCGAAGAATTCCACGGCGCCGCGCAAAAACGAGCGCTCCTCGTTGAGCAGCAGGATTTCGAAGCGCCTACGGCCCCGCGCGATGATATCCAGCCGCCCGTCGGGGTACTCTCGCACGACTCTATCGACGACGGCGGTGCAGCCGGTATTCACGATGCCCTTGTCGCTGGCCAGCACGACGCCGAATTCCGAGCGGTTGCGAATGGCTTCGCCAATCATCTCCTTATATCGTTCTTCAAAGATGTGCAGGGCGATAGTGGCGCCGGGAAGGAGGACGACTTGCAGCGGGAACAGAGGCAACAGTTCCTGTTGCATGGTACCATTATGGCTTTCTCCTAGGGATGCGGCAAACCGATGCGGGAGGCGCGCGATGCACCGGCGGGACGCCGCCGTGATCATGGTGGGCGCTTCTGAGGGCATCGGCGCGGCTGCGGCCGCGGCGGGTGGATTCGCGTCTGGAGCGTGGACCGCATGATCGTCAAGCTGAAGCGCACTCCCGGCATTTACCTGGTGGGTTTCATGGGATGTGGAAAAACGACCGTGGGCGAGCTGCTGGCCGATGAACTGGGCTGGCAGTTCTGCGACGTAGATCGCGAAATTGAGGCCGAGCAGCGCACGACGATCGCCGAGATTTTCGACGCGCGGGGGGAGGAGGCGTTCCGGGCGCTGGAGACAGAGGCGATCCGCAAGCGCGTGCTCAAGATTGAGAAAGGACAGCCGACGGTAGTCGCGGTGGGCGGCGGCGCTTTCGTGCGGGAGGTGAATTACAACTTGCTTGAGGAGCACGGCGTGACGATCTGGCTGGATTGCCCGCTCGAAGTGATTGAGCAGCGAGTGCAGCAATCCGAGCACCGGCCGCTTGCCCGCGACATCGAGCGGTTCCGTCAATACTACGCGGAACGGCTGGCTTTCTACGCCAGGGCCGATTACCGCATTGACGCCGCGGCGGCGCCGGCCGAGGTGGTGAAGGCGATTTTGAAGCTGCCGATTTTTTAGCCGCCGGGTGAACACGGATCATCACAGAGGCTTGCCGAGCGGCGCCGGGCCTTGCGGAACAGATCGATGACGTTGAGAGCCGACGCGCTTTCCATCTTACAGGCCGCGCTGGCCGCCGCCGATCCGGCGCAAGCGGCGCTGCGGCACGTTCGCCTGGAGGGGGACGCGCTGCTCGCGGGCGGGCGGCGATACCGCTTAGCGCGCTTCGAGCGGATCTTCGTGGTCGGCGCGGGCAAAGCCAGCGCCGCCATGGCGGTTGCGCTCGAGCGGCTGCTGGGAAGGCGCATCTCCGGCGGATTGATCAATGTGAAATATGGTCACACGGCCCGCCTGCGCCGCGTCGAGATCAACGAATGCGGGCATCCCATTCCGGACGAATCCGGCGTGTCCGGCGCGCGGCGGATCATGGCCATCGCAGCCGGGGCCGGGGCCCACGATCTGGTGATCTGCCTGATTTCGGGCGGCGCCTCCGCGCTGCTGCCTTTGCCCGCGCCGCCGATCACGCTTGAAGAAAAGCAGCAAGCGACGCGGCTGCTGCTGGAATGCGGCGCGAACATTCATGAGATGAATACCATCCGCAAGCACTTGTCGTTAATCAAGGGCGGCCAGCTTGCGCGGGCCGCGGCGCCGGCCGCGGTTGTTTCCCTGCTGCTGTCGGACGTGGTGGGAGATGATATCGGCGTGATCGGGTCAGGACCGACGGCGCCGGATCCGTCGACCTTCGCCGACGCGCTGGCCATTATCGATCACTATGGACTGCGCCGCCGCCTCCCGCCGAGCGTCCGTGAACGGCTGGAGCAAGGGGCGGCGGGAGCGATCGAAGATACGCCCAAGCGCGTCGACAACGCCTACAACGTGATCATTGGCAGCAACCGCCTGGCCATCGAGGCCGCACGCGCGAAGGCAAAGGAGCTGGGATACCGTCCGGTGGTTCTCTCCACGGTGATTGAAGGCGAGACGCGGGAGGTTGCGCGGGTGCACGCCGCCATTGCGAAAGAAATCGCCGCGAGCGGGAATCCTGTCCGGCGTCCGGCATGCATCTTATCGGGAGGCGAAACCACGGTGACGGTCCGGGGCTCGGGCCTGGGCGGCAGGAACCAGGAATTCGCCCTTGCGGCGGCGATCGATCTGGAGGGCGTCCCCGGCGCAGGCATTCTGAGCGCGGGCACGGACGGCACCGACGGCCCCACCGACGCCGCGGGGGCCTATGCCGACGGCCGCACCGTCGGGCGCGCCCGGCAGAAGGGGCTGGACGCGCGGCGATATCTGATGGAAAACGACTCTTATCACTTCTTCGAGGCCTTGGGGGATCTGATCAAGACGGGACCAACCGGAACCAATGTGGCCGATGTGCGCATCGCCCTGGTGGGGCGGCCGCGTTTGAGGCCGGCTCGCAAAATTCGGCGCCGGAGCGCGCAGCCCGACGCCGGTCCGGAGCGCGCGGCCAGCCGCGGGTCGGGTTCGCGCTGAAGTTTGTATCCTGAAGTAGCATGCTAGGGCTCGATCGGCGCGCCGCCCGGGTTACCTGGACCGTATTCCTTGTCGCCCTCATCATCCTGCTGGCGTACATGGCGCGGCATACGATTGTCGTCTTCCTGGTCGCGCTGTTCTTCGCCTACCTGCTGCATCCGGCGGTGGAGGCCGTAGAACGGATGATTCCGCCGCGGGTGTCGCGCAACTGGTCGCTGGTCATCGTGTACCTTGCGTTTGTGGGCGCTCTGGTGGGAATCGGGTTTGCGATCGGCTCGACTGTGGCGGAGCAGGCGTCGAATCTGGCGGTGCGTTTGCCGGAACTCATCAAAAGCAATGATCCTTTGAAGGGGCTTCCGCTCCCTGGATGGCTCGACCCGCTGCGGGTGCGCATCATCGAGACCCTCCGTTCGCAGCTCAACGATCTGGAGAATTCCGCCATTCCGATTCTGAAGACCGCCGCGGAGGAAGTATTCAAACATGCGGGAACGGCGCTTGAAGTGGTGCTGGTTCCGATCCTGAGCTTTTTCTTTTTGAAGGACGGCTCGAAAATCCGGGAGGCGCTGGTGGACCGGATGACCGAGGGTCAGAACACGGTGCTGCTGGATGAAATTCTGAACGATGTGCACTTGCTGCTGGGCCATTACATGCGCGCGCTGGTGGTCCTGGCGGCTGCGACGTTTGTGAGCTACACGCTATTTCTCCAGTTCACCGGGGGGCAGTACGCGGTTCTGCTGGGCGGAATCGCGGGCCTGTTCGAGTTCATTCCCGTGGTTGGTCCGCTCGCGGCTGCGATTTTGATCATTATCGTCTCGGGCTTCAGCGGATATGCGCATGTGATCGCGTTCATTGTTTTTGTCCTGTGCTATCGCATGTTCCAGGATTACGTGCTTTCGCCGTACCTGATGGGGGCTGGCGTGGAGCTACATCCGCTGCTGGTGCTGTTCGGCGTGTTTGCGGGGGAACAGATTGCGGGGATACCGGGGATGTTCTTCTCCGTACCGGTCCTTGCCGTGCTTCGCGTTGTATATGTTCGATTGATGCGGGCCAAGGCCCGTCGCGATCTGGCGCCGAGGGTGACGGCATGAGAGGGCTGGCGGCGGCCGTTCTGGCTGGGCCGCTGTTTGCACACGTTGTCAGCCTGAGCACGGGCGAGGCGGCGCTCACCGGGCGGCGACTCGATTATGAGCTGCGGATGCCGCTCTACGAGGCGGCGCATATGGAGCAGCCGGAGCGCGACCTGTTCGAGAATCTGCACTTCAGCTCCGGCGGCGAGCGCGCGCGTCTGGTCGAGCGGGGCTGTCGCGCACAGGACGGGAATCTCGAGTGCCGGGGCGCGTATCTGTTTCCAAAACCTGTGGATGTGATCGAAGTGGAGTGCACGTTCGCCTACGTCACCGTTCCCAACCACATCCACATGCTGCGCGCCCGGCGCGGCAGCCGCGTTGAACAGGTCACGCTGGATGCATCCAGCACAAAGGCCGAAATCCGGTTTCGGGATTTGACCTCGGCCGAGCGGGCCGAGCGCGCAGCGTCCTCGGGCTTTCTTGCGGGACTGAGGGGGGTCGCGCATCTTTTGTTTTTGCTCGCGCTGGCGGCGGCCGTGCCGGAAAGGAGGCGGTTTGTCGCCTCGGTGTTGTGTTTTCTGGCGGGAGAGGCGGCGGGGCGCCTGCTAGGCCCGCATGCGCCCTGGCCCTTGTCCCCGCGGTTTATCGAGGCCGCATCGGCGCTGACGGTGGCATATCTTGCTCTGGAAGCGCTGATGGTTCCGAATGCCGGCGGCCGGTGGATTATCGCGGGACTGTGCGGGGGCATTCACGGTTTGTCGTTCCCGGCGCTGAGCGACGGCGGCTGGATTGCGGCAATTTCGTTTCTGGCTGGCGTGTTTGCGGCCCAAGGAGGCTTTGCCGTCGTGCTGACCTGGCTGGCGCGCGTCCTGCGGCCGGGCAGAGCGTTTGGCGGCTTGCAAGCCGCTCGAGCGCTTGCGTCGTTGCTTGCGATCATCGGGCTGGGGTGGTTTCTGCTCAGATTGAAGAGCTGACGCGACCTTCTTCAGTCCGGCGGCGCAGCCTGACTTCGATCTGACCGTCGCGGACGCGGGTTTCCAGGCACGGCTGCGGGTGGGTGGCGGGGCCGTTGATCACGCGCCCGTCCTCCAGCGAAAACGTGGATCCATGCCAGGGACAGGTGATACGGCAGCCGCCCAACTCCCCTTCGGCGAGAGGACCGCCCATGTGGGAGCATATTTCGGCGATTGCAAAGATCCGGCCATCACGCCGGGCAAGGAGGATGCGTCCGCCGTCAACTTCCACGCGCTGGATACAGCCTTCGGCGAGCTCGGAGGCGGGCAGTACGGGCTGAAAGGATTGGGGAAGCTGTTGTCCCAGGGTGTGGTTGACGCCGACCTGTTCGGAGTACACAAGCTTGCCCCCGAGATACGCCGCGCCGAATGCGACAGCGTAGCCGATCATGCTGAGGGCGCGGCCTGCCGTACGGTTCTGTTTTTTGCGCGAGGCCAGGGATCCGGCATACAGGAGGGCGCCGGCGCCATTCAGCAGCGCGTGCGCCAATCCGATGCGGCGGGCCCGGCCGTCGGTGGCTTGCCAATCGGTCAGGCCGGCAAGGGCCGCGCCGGCTGCGCCCGCCAGTCCGACGGCAATTGCGGCATCGGCGGCGCGCGCGTAGGCGGTGCGGCGGGTCATTTCGTGCAAAGCGTCCATGACCAGCGCCGCGGTCCATGCGCCAACCGGGATATCCGTCAGCACTGGATGCAGCGGGTGTCCGAGCCAGACGCCATGGAGTGCATTCTTGACCTTCTGACCGGCCGCGCCGGCCTGATCGTACAGTGCGGCAACTGCCAGTTGCAACTGATCCGCGAGGGGTTCGAGCCACTGCTGCCGGTCTAGGAGATTCAGCGCCGTTTCTTTGGCCATGACTAGTACCCGGCAGGTAGACGCGGCCGATGAGGGAACGTGTCGGGAGCCGCGTTATGGCTTATAAAAGAGACTGTAAACTTTTTTTGTAAGAAGGCCGATACAATTGAGAGTTCGTTCCATGTTCCTTGGTGTTCTGCTCTGCCTGGGGGTTGGCGTCGCCCTGGGCGCGACTCCGCCGCCATCCGTGGAGTCAAAGGCAAAGGCGGTTGTATCGCAGGATCAGGTTGACAACTGGGTGAGGCTATGGCAAAGGCGTCTCCATCTGGACGATTGGAGGATTGAGGCGCGCATTGTGCGGGCGGCCGATTTGAAGCCGGACACGCTTGGCAACCTGAAATGGAACAGCATCTCACGCACGGCGACGATCAAGGTTCTGAATCCCATCGATTACGATCTGCCAGCGGCCGACGTCGCCGAGGACATTGAATACACGGTAGTTCACGAGCTGGTGCACTTGCAGCTCTCCGCGCTGCCGCGGGCCGGGGGGAGGCCGGAGGTTGAAGAGGCGGTGGTGAACAAGCTGGCTGACGCGCTGATGCAACTCGAACGCGGGGATTCGTTTCGAGCGCGGAGCGGGCCTGCGCCCAAGTCTTTCAAGCCTTCAGTGCGTCCGGGCGACTCGGGAGCGGCCACTGAGATGGTGGGCCGCACCGCCGGCGCTAAGTAACGGATGCGTCCCAATCTCCTTCATCTACGGCCGAATTGTCCGCGACCACGCGGGTGCGATACTTGCCGGAGAGCTTGTTTCCAGAGCGCTGGCCGTCGATCGTAGATTCGAGTGTGACGCCCTGAAGATCGAACGTGTAGACGGCATGGATTTTCGCGCCGTCGATGGTCAAGGCGGTGACCTTGCACTTGACTTCCTGGCCGCCCATGCCGAAGGAAATGTCAGCCTTCCAATCCCCGGCCGTTCCGGAGGCGAGGGCCAAGTGAAAATCGCCGGAGGCGCCGGAGACGCCCTCCCAGTGTCCGACGTATGTGCCGGCGGTGATCGACTCCGCGGCAGCCGCGACCGAGGGCGCCAGCGCCACGGCAGCCGCAATCCCGTAGAGAACCGCTTTCGGCCAGCGCATCACGTGTTCAGTTTGCCAGTCTCGGGCGGTTCGCGCAACGGCGGCGCCGGCCGGACGTTGCCGATTGCAGCTTATCCCGTTCTGTTTCAAGAGCATCGGCGATGTCGGGCCGATTCAGACGGGCCCCGCCCGTTCAATGCCGCATTTCGCCGTACAAGCATGAATTAGGTCGGTTTAATTCATTCCCGTGGATAGGCTTATAGGACCGCGCCTATACTGCGATAGTACCTGGGAACGGATCGGAGCCGTTCTTGCGAATCCTGAAGGGAGAATGATTTCGAAAGCCTGGTTACCATGCACAAGCCGGTCAAGTACGTCGAACGCGTAGTTTCATACGCCGCCAACGCGGCATGGTTCGTCTTCGATAAGGTCAATTCGATCCATCGGAATCCCTCGTTTACGCCGAAGTGGTCCGACAAGCCGCTTTTGAAATCCTGGGAAAAGGTGAAGCCGCCGCTCGGGTGGCCGCGGGAGACGGACTCGCTGTGTCCGAAATGCATTCCGGAAATCCGGCAGCAGATTCTCGACGGCAAGGTTCCGGTCGAAATCCTTCGGACGGAAAAAGTCGGCGAGATCAAAGCGCAGATTATTGAGCGCGACGGGAAAATCATGATGGTCAAGGAGTGTCCGAAGCACGGACGCTTTGAGGACGTCATGTCCATCGACCCGGCGTTCTACAAGCACCTTGAAGAGTCGTTTCCGGGGCGTGACATCCGGGCTCATAACGACGAACACCTACACCGGCATGGCTCGAGCACAGTAACGCATGGCCGCGGCTCGGTCCTGACGATCGACCTGACGAACCGCTGCAACATGATGTGCGATCCGTGCTTCATGGACGCGAACCAGGTGGGCTTCGTCCACGAGTTGACCTGGGACGAGATCAAGCAACTGCTGGACAACGCTCTGCAGATCAAGCCGCGGCGACAGATGTCGGTGCAGTTTTCAGGCGGCGAGCCGACGCTTTCACCCTATTTTCTGGACGCGGTCCGCTATGCGCGGAAGGTGGGCTACAACAGCGTTCAGGCCGCGACCAACGGAATCGAGTTTGCGAAGAGTCCCGAATTCTGCCGTCAGGCGGCCGAAGCGGGCCTGCGGTACGCCTATCTTCAATTCGACGGGATTGGCAACGAGGCGAACTCCCACCGGGCTGTGGGCAACCTGTTCGACGTGAAGATGCGGGCGATCGAGAACTTATGGACGGCTGGCGTCGACATCGTTCCGGTGATCACGATTGTCAATGGAATCAACAACGAACAGGTCGGCGCGGTAGTTCGCTTCGCCCTCGATAACCCCAAGAAAATCCCGTTTCTGAGCTTCCAGCCGGTATCGTTCACCGGACGAGATGAAGCCATTACAGACGAGCGCCGCAAGGCGCAGCGATATACGCTGTCGCATTTAGCGCATGACGTGAAGAATCAGACCGGGCTGGGCGAGCCGGTCCGCGACTGGTTCCCGATCTCGTTCATGAGCACGTTTTCCGACTTCGCGGACCTAGTCCACGGGCCGGAGGCGACTTGGGGCCAACTCAGCTGCGGGTGCCACCCGAACTGCGGGGTCGGCCTGGCGATTATGTGCGATAAGGAGACGAAAGAGGCCGTTCCGGTGACTGCGTTTTTGAACGCCGACCGGCTGGCGAAGGACGTGGCCCGGATCAACGACGCCGCGCGCGGAAAATTCCTTTCGGTTCTGGGCGTGTCGCTTGCGCTGCTCAGAAATTACAACTCCTTCAAGGCGCCCACGCACTTCCGGATGACCGATCTCATCGCCAAGTTCGACAAGTGCTTCGGCATGAGCGGCAAGAACTACGGGAAAGTGACCGGCGACCGCACGCGGGCCGACATCGACATGCGCCGGGCGGACCGGTGGAACTTCCTGTTCATCGCCGGCATGTGGTTCCAGGATCTGTTCAACTACGACTTCCGCCGCACGGAGCAATGCATCATTCCCTATGCGACGCAGCAGGGCGAAATCTCGTTCTGCGCCTACAATACAGGGGTTGGCTGGCGGCAGATCGTTGAGAAGATGCACATGACCGCCACTCTGACGAAGTGGTATGAGGAGCATGGACGGCATGAGATCTTCGCGGGCGGCAAGCACGTAAAACTCGACTCGACGGAACATCACCTGGTGCTCCGTCCTGAAGACGTGAACCACAAGCGACAGACGGATCTGGACGAACTGGGCATCGCGAAGACGGCTCGCGAGGAGAAGAGACGCGCGCGGGACGAAAAGCTGCGGCAGAAGCAGGAGAACGAGCGCATGGCCAAGCTGTACCGCCAGGTGGTGCTGAAGGAACAGCCGCAGCCGGAGCTGGTGCAGATCGAGGGCATCCGTACGGCGGCGCCGGCTGTTCAGGAAGAGTCGCGAGAGGAAGTGGGTTCATTCGGAGATTAAAAAACCAGCTCGCATCCCCCTCCAGGCGCGGCCTCCGGCCGCGCCTTTTTATTTGCACGTCTTTACTGAGCGCCGCGAAAGAGAGAGCGACGTATTCGCCGGTACGCAGGGCGAGCGTCCACGCCGGCGCGGGCGTCCACGACGCGCGGGGCGGGTCTGGAGTCCCAGGGCACGACTGGAGTTGCGCCCCACCTTACTGGGATCGCTGCCGTATTTTACGAAGCTCAATCAATGGCGGAATCGGAGCGGTAGTCCGGGGCGGGCGCGCCGCGGGCCGGGCAAAAGAAGACATGATTGACTTCAGCCATGCGACGGTTGACGGACCTGGACGGGCTCCGGCGCGCGGATGAGCCAGCCCGCGGCGCTCACGCCGGCCGCGAGCAGCGCCCATTCGACGAGCAGCATGCGCTGGATGAGAAAGCCCGCGATAACCGGCGCGACGATCTGCGAGATGGATGTAAGCGACTGCGTCAGCCCGAGCACCGCGCCCTGCTCGCGCCGCCCGGAAGCCTGCGTGATGAGGCTGGTGACGACGGGACGGATCACGCCGCCGAAGGTGGCGATGGTGGCGCCGATGAGCAGCGCCAGGATGGTGTATGCGAATCCGATGGCCGCATATCCGATGACGGCGAAGACGAAGCCGATGGCGAGCAGCGGGCGCTCGCCGAAGCGCTTGACCAAGCGGCCCAGCATACCGCCCTGAATCAAACCGCCGATGAGTCCTGAGTAGGCGAAGATATAGCCGACCTCCTTGGGACCGAAGGGGCGGCCCTGCCAGGTATAACGACGTTCGCAGAAGAGCGCGAAGCCGGCGACAAACAGGCTGAACGAGAATACGAAGGAGAGAAACTTGAACAGCAGCGGCGAGAGCACGGGACGGCGGAAGTATTCAAGGTAGCGCCCCCACTCGAGCAACGTGAGGCGCTCTCCGCCCGGGCCAACCGGCGCTTCGTCCTGTCCGGCCGGATGCGGCGGTCTGGCCGGGAGCAGCAGGTATGTGGTGAGGATGCTGAGGAACGAGAGCGCGGCTGCCGCGAGGATCGGATAGTGGTAGCCAAAAGTGGAAAGGAAACCGGAAACCGCGGGGCCGACGAGGAAACCGAATCCGAAGGCGATGCCGATGATGCCGAAGGCGCGGGCGCGCTCTTCAGGGCGCGTCACATCCGAGATGTAGGCCTGCGCAAGGGGGAGGTTGCCGGCGGTCAATCCATCAATCGCGCGCGAAAGGAAGACCAGCCACAAGGCATTGGCAGCCGCCAGGATGAGAAAACCGATGAGCGTGCCGATCTGGCTCATCAGCAGCATAGGCCGGCGGCCGATATGGTCCGATGCGCGGCCAATGAGCGGTCCCGCGACGAGCTGGCACACCGCGTAGGTGGCTATGAGAAACCCGATCACGGCCGGCGAGGCGCCGAGATTTTCGGCATAAAAAGGCAGCAGCGGCAGGATGAGAGTGTAGCCGAGGATATCAACGACGACGATCAGAAAGATCGGCAGCAGCGGTGAGGATCGCAAGTTTCATCATCCCAGAAGGAAAGAGGCTTTGCCCAGTTACAATGGATACACATGGCCACTGAAACCGATCAGTTTTATCGTATTTCCAAGCTGCCGCCTTATGTTTTCGCTGTGATCAACGAGATGAAGGCCAAGGCGCGCGCCGCCCAGCTCGATGTCATCGACCTGGGCATGGGCAATCCGGACGGGCCCACGCCGCGACCGGTTGTGAACAAGCTGATCGAGGCCGCAAAAAACCCGCGCAACCACCGGTACTCGCTGTCGCGCGGCATTCCGAAGCTGCGGAATGAAATCGTGCAGCGGTACCGCTCGAAATACGGCGTCACGCTCGATCCCGAAAGTGAAGCGATTGTGACAATCGGCGCGAAGGATGCGATAGCGCACCTGCTGTTTGCGATTATCGGGCCGGGCGACGTTGTGGTTTCGCCGAATCCGGCGTACCCGATCCATCAATACGGCGTACTCATGGCCGAGGGGCGGGCGTGCATGCTGCCCATGCCTACGCCGGGACACTTTCTGAACGCGCTCGAAGATCTGTATCGCTCTCCGGGCGAGAAGCCCAAGGTGATCCTGATTTCGTTTCCGCACAATCCGACCACGCAGTGCGTGGATCTGGATTTCTTCCGCGCGGTAATCCGGCTGGCGCAGGAGCATGGTTCGCTCGTCATTCACGATTTCGCGTACGCGGATCTGGGGTTTGACGGATACCAGCCGCCCAGCATCATGCAGGTGGAGGGGGCCAAGGATGTGGCGGTGGAGATCTATTCGCTGTCAAAGAGCTTCAACATGGCGGGCTGGCGGGTTGGTTTTTGCGTGGGGAACGGCAAGATGATCGCGGCGCTGGCGCGCATCAAGAGCTATCTGGATTACGGCGTTTTCCAGCCAATTCAGATCGCGGCCATCATCGCGCTGCGAGAGTGCCAGGAAGACACCGAGAAGATCCGCGCCACCTACGAGCGGCGGAGGGACGTGCTGATCACGGGACTGGAGCGCGCGGGCTGGCATGTAGAGAAACCACGCGGGTCCATGTTCGTGTGGGCGCCGGTTCCGGAGCCGTTCCGGGATTTAGGGTCTCTCGAATTCGCGAAGCTCATGATGGAGAAGGCGCTGGTGGCAGTCTCGCCGGGCATCGGCTTCGGGCCGATGGGGGAGGGCTATGTGCGCTTCGGGCTGATTGAGAACGAGCACCGGCTGCGGCAGGCGACGCGAAATATCAAAGCGATGCTCAAAGAGCATATGGGCGCGATCTCGCGGATTGCGTCGTAAACGGGGATTGTTCTTAGCGGGTCGGCAGCGGAGATGCCTCGGTATGCAGCTCTGGATATCGGGAGCAATTCGGTCCGCAGTCTGGTGGCGGAGGCGTCAGCGGACCGGAGATCGGGACGGCTGGTGGTTACGGCGCTCCAGGCGGACCGCAGCGTAACGCGTCTGGGCGCGAGCGTATTTGCGACCGGGCGGATCAGCGAAGAGGCCATGCAAGCGGTCGCGGCGCAGCTCAAACGGATGACCTCGTGTTACCGGGAGCTGGGGATCGCGGCGGTGCGGGCGGTGGCGACCTCGGCGGTTCGAGACGCAAGCAATCAGGAGGAGTTCCTGGCGCGCGCTTCGGAGGCGGCGGGCGCGGCCGTGGAGGTGATCTCGGGCCAGGAAGAGGCCCGGCTGATTCACTTGGGCGTCGAATCACGCTGGCCGCAGGAGAACAAGCGGGCTCTGATTATAGACGTCGGCGGCGGGAGCGCCGAGTTTCTACTGAGCGAGCAGGGCAGAATGGCGGCGGCGTTTTCCAAGCCGCTGGGCGCGGTCCGGCTCACGGAAATGTTTTTAGAGAATGACCCGCCGGCGGACGAAGAGCTGCATCACATGGAGCGCTACATTGAGGAGAAGCTGGAGACTCCGTACCGGGGCATTGGCGCGGGCCCGTTTGCTCGAGTGATTGCGACGTCGGCTTCGGCGGCCGCGATCGTGTGCGCGGTCAATGGCGTGGCGCGGGAGCGCCGGGAGCAGGCGGACCGCCTTCGCGCGACGCTGCCCCAAGTGCGGGCGCTGTATGCGGAGCTGCGCCGGACCAACCTGGCGGGCCGGAAGAAGATCACCGGCATCGGGCCGCGCCGCGCTGAAATCATCGTAGCGGGGGTCGCGGTGTTTCTGCGGGCGCTCGAGAAGTTTCAACAGAGATCGATGTATTACCTTGCGGCGGGCGTTCGGGACGGCATTGTGGCCGACCTGGCGATGCGCGGCGCGGGGCGGGAGCTCTCGCGGTTGTCGCGGGAACAGCGGCGCGTGGTGGAAGCGATGGCGCGCAAATACGGCGTCTCCTTGCGGCATGCGCGCAGAGTGGCGGCGCTCACGCACGAGCTTTTCGAGGGACTGCGGCCGCTGCACACCCTGGCGCCGGAATTCGGCAAGCTGGCTGAGGCAGCCGCGTATTTGCATGACGTCGGCCACTATGTGAGCGACACCAGCCATCACAAGCATTCGGCGTATCTGATCCAGCACGCCGACATGCCGGGGTTCACGGATTATGAGCGGCGGATGATTGCGACGCTCGCTCGATACCACCGCAAGGCGATGCCTTCAGAGCGCCACGCGGGATACCAGGAGCTGGACGTGGATTCGCGGCGCGCCGTGCAACGGCTGGCGCCGATCCTGCGCATTGCGGACAACCTGGATCGTGGGCGCGACCAGCGGGTCGAGTCGGTGGAGTGTTCGATCCGGGATGGCGGCGTGGTTCTGAATGTTCGGGCGAATGGCGACTTTGCGCTGGAGCAGTGGGCGGCGGAACGGGCCGGGGACATTTTTCGTGAGATCTACGGCGTTCCGGTGACAGTAGTGCGCGAGCGCTGAACCGGGCGAGGGGAAGGGTCAGGCGCGAAGGCGGCCGCGGATCGCCGCCAGGCCGGCCAGCGCCGCGGCGGTGAAGGCGGCGCCGGCCAAGAAGGTGGCTTTCGGTCCGGAGGCGTTCCACAGGGCGCCGGCGATGAGGCTGGCGGCGAGCGCGGCGGCGCCCCCCAGAAGGTTGAAGATCCCGAAGGCCGCGCCGCGCCTGTTTGCCGGCGCCGCGCCGGCCACCAGCGCGGAGAGCAGGCCTTGCGTGACGCCCATGTGCAAACCCCAGATCGCAGCGCCGGCCATGACGCCGCTCGGGCCGCGCGCCAAGGCAAGAACGATATCGGCGATGATCAGCAGCGCAAAGCCGATGCTCAACACCAGGACGCGATCTGTTTTATCCGCGACAATGCCGGCCGGGTACGCGGCTGCGGCATACATCACGCTCATGACGATCATGACGAGAGGCGCGAGCATGGCGCCGAGGCCGATCGACTGCGCCCGCAGGATGAGGAAGGCTTCGCTGAACCGGGCCAGCGCAAACACGGAGGCTACGGCGACGATCCACCAGAAGGGCGCGCCGAGTTCTCGCAGCAGGTGGGGCGTAAGGGGCGACCGGACGGCATGTAGACGGGGGTCATGAGCCGGCTCGCGCACGCCGAACGCGATGAGCGCGAGCGAGAGAAAGGCGGGGATGACAGCGATCCAAAAGACAGTTCTGAACCGTCCGCTGGCGAGATGCATGAGGAGGATCGCCAGCAGGGGTCCGACGACGGCGCCGACGGTATCGAGAGCCTGACGCAAGCCGAAGCTCGCGCCGCGCAGGTGGGCGGGAGCGAGGTCGGCGATCAGGGCGTCGCGGGGCGCTCCGCGAATGCCCTTGCCGATGCGATCGACGAACCGGGCCGCCAGGACCCATCCGAGCGAACCCGCCAGCGGAAACAGCGGCTTGGAGCAAGCCGCCAGCCCGTATCCGGCGACGGCGAGCCTTTTGCGGTCGCCCATGCGATCCGACAGCGCGCCTGAGAATACTTTAGTGATGGAAGCCGCCGCCTCGGCGACGCCTTCGATGACGCCGACGCCCAGCGTGGAAACGTTGAGAACGGCGACCAGGTAGAGGGGCAGGAGCGCGTGGATGCACTCCGAGGAGGCATCCATCAACAGCGATACCACGCCCAGCGTCCATACCGCGGCGGGTATGTCTCGGAGTCGATACTGCGGCGGCGCTTTCAGCTGCATTCCCTTCAAGGATGCCAGGAAGGGGGCCAAGGCTTGGGCGCGGGCGCCGCGCTTCTTCAGTTGGAATGAATCTGCTCGCGCGCAGCGCGCGAGGCGAGCTCGTCGCAGCGATTGTTGTCGGCGTGGGAAGCGTGACCCTTGGTCCAGCTCCAGCGGGTTTTGTGCCTGGCGGTCAGCTCATCGAGGGCCTGCCACAGGTCCCGGTTCAGGACGGGCTTCTTGCTCCGGGTCATCCATCCATTGCGCTTCCAATTCAGAATCCAGGCGGTGATTCCGTTCTTCAGGTATTCAGAATCCGTCACGATCTCCACTTCGCAGGGCTCTTTGAGCGCAGCCAGCCCCTTCACGGCGGCGGTCAGTTCCATGCGATTGTTGGTAGTGTGCGGTTCGGATCCGTACAGCTCCTTTTTGTGTCGACCATAGCGGAGAATGCAGGCCCATCCGCCGGGACCTGGATTGCCCAGACAGGCGCCGTCGGTGATGAGCTGCACCTTTTTCATGTTGTAAAACCGGAGTATAACCCGCGAGATGCGCAGCAAGCCTCAAAACACGCGTGAGTTCCTTCCGCCGCAGCCGAATATCAAGCTGGCGCCCGTAACGGCCGAGGAATTCCGGCGGCGGCGGATGCGGCGGGCGGCGCTGATTACGGGCGGCTCGGCTGCCGGCATCGCGGCGATCATTCTTCTATTGATCCGCTCTTCCGAGCCGGCGATCGCCCTGGATCAGGTCAGGAACGCGAAGACGCTGATGGCCGAAGGGAAGCTGAACGAGGCGCTCACAGCGGTAAATAACGCGCTGGAGAGGAATTCTCGCCTGACGGAAGCCTACCGTCTGCGGGCGGCGATTTATCGCGCCACGGGGCGATCGGATCTGGCGGTGAACGATCTCAGCCGGCTGATCGAGCTCGAACCTGGTACGATTGAGCCCTATCGAATGCGCGCTCAGGCCTACCGCGAATCCGGCCAGTGCCGGGCCGCGATCGCCGACCTCACCAGGGTGATTCAGGCGTCGCCTTCGGCCCAGGCGTACAACGACCGCGGGGTGTGCTATCGCGAAGTTGGGGATGTGAGAGCGGCGGTGAACGATTTCACGCAGGCGCTGGCTATGAATCCTTCCAGCCACACGTATTTGCAGCGGGGGATGGCTCTGTTAGCGATGGGGGAGGCGGAGAGAGCCATCGCAGATCTCAACCGGGTGATCGAAATGGAGCCGCGGCTTTCCGGCGCATATCGCGCGCGCGCAACGGCGCGGGAGGCGACCGGGGATGCGGCGGGGGCGGCGGCGGACCGGGCCACGGCGGAGTCGATGGAGACTCCGATGGGCCGCCTGGCCGACGCGTCAGAGCCTACGCCACAGGCGCGAGTTCACCGGTGAAGAACGCGTCCACCAGCTCCAGGATGGGCCGGGCCTCGGCCGCCTTATAGATCTCGGCGCGCAGGCGGGCGCCATTGCGAACGCCATGCGTGAAGTAGCTGGCGAACTGCTTCATCTTGCCGACGGTATCGGGCGCTCCCTGATCAAGCAGCATCGAGTAGTACACGCGCATGATGTCATAGCGCTCGCGCTCAGAGGGCGTGTGGTAGGCGCCCTCGGAGAGATGTTGCGCGATCTGGCGGAAGATCCATGGATTGGAAGAAGCCGTACGCCCGATCATGATCGCGTCGCATCCCGTCTCGGCGACCATGCGCACGGCATCCTCCGGCGTGACGATATCGCCGTTGCCGATCACCGGAATTTTTACCGCGGCTTTCACCTCGGCGATGTGCGCCCAATTGGCGCGTCCGCTGTAGCCCTGCTCACGCGTGCGCGGATGGAGCGCAATGGCCTGGAGTCCGCAATCTTCGGCGAGTTTCGCCATTTGGACGGCTACGAGCTCCCGCTCGTTCCATCCGGAGCGAAACTTCATGGTCAAGGGAATGGAGATGGCGGCGCGAACTTTGCGCAGAATCTCTGCAACGAGCGGCAGATTCCGCAGCAGGCCGGAGCCGCCGTTGCATTTCACGACTTTGTTGACGGGGCAGCCGAAGTTGATATCGACAATGTCGAAGCCGAGATCCTCGCACACGCGGGCGGCTTCCGCCATGACGTAGGGGTCCGACCCAAACAGTTGCGCCGAGATCGGGTGCTCCTCGGGTTCGAAGTACAGGTAGCGGAACGAGCGCGTGGGTTTGCGAGCCTTCTTTGAACTCACCACGCCGTGCGAACTGGTGAATTCCGTCATGATCAGGCCGCAGCCGCCCTGATTGCGGATCAGGCGGCGAAATACGGTATCGGTTACGCCCGCCATGGGCGCAAGAACCGTGGCTGGCGAGATGCGGACGGGCCCGATCTGAAACGCGCCGCTAAGGCGCGTCCGGGCCTCGGGTGGAGACAGTATTGGCGCTGTAATTCGGCGCTCCATCGTTTTCTTTCATTCTAGCGTTTAGCGAGCGCGCTGCCGAGATTTACGAAGAATTAACCATCGATTTGGCGGTTCGTTTCGTCTGATGATATATGGACCAGTTCCGCGACTTCACAGTACGAAACGGCATCGGCATTCGATTGTGCGGCGAACGCAACTGCCGAGTGATCCGGCGCGTCAAAGCGGGGTGGGTAGAAATCGGACCGTGGTACTCGCTCCCCATCGAGCCGTCGGTTGTCAACTGGCCCAAAGATGGAATCCCGGCGAGCGTGCTCGCGGTGGCGTTGAAATTTTATGAGTTGGACCATCCGGAGTCGACGCTGCGAGACGTTCTGACGGGGTCGCGCCAGGGCGAGCTGGTGGCGCCGCTGATGGGCGCGAGCGCAATCCGAGCAGAGGTGCGGCGATGATGCGAAGCGGACAGCAGCTTGCGGTGCTCCGGCCGCTGACCGTGGTCGAAGCGCGCGGCGACGGCGATTATGGCGCCGTGCAGCGCATTCCGAACAACACCGTTGTGAAATACTGCGGCCGCTCGAAGTTGCGCAATATGGTTGATCTGAGATGGCGCGATCAGGTCTATTGCGCGTTTGAGCTGGATGTCGCCGAGAGAACTTCGCCGGTGAATGAGCCGCAGGTTCCAGTGAGCCGGGGATAGCGCAGCGCCAGGCGCTATGCATCCGCGCGGGTGCGGAGCCGGGAAGAGGAAAATTCCGCCAGGCGGTCCAGGACCGCCATAGCCGCGCCGGAGTCGATGGAAGCGGCCGCGGACTGGACCGCATCGCGGAGACTTCCTGCGCGTCCGGCGGCGATCAGGGCGACGGCTGCGTTGACAATTACAATATCGCGCTGAGGGCCGGGCGCGCCGCCGAGCACCGCGCGGGCGATGCTGGCGTTGCGCTCGCGGTCTCCACCCTCGAGATCGCACAGCGAGGCCTGCCGCACGCCGAAATCTCTGGGCATCCAGAGGTGTTTTCGCAGGCTGCCGCCCGCGATCTCATAGGCCAGCGTGGGGCCGGTAGTGCTGACCTCATCCATGCCGTCGAATCCGTGGACCACAAAGGCGTGATGACTGCCGAGCCCGTTGAGCGCGGCGGCAATCAGCTCGGCTGATTCGGGCGACGGGGCGCCGATGACCTGCGCGCTCGCGCCCGCCGGATTGGTCAGGGGGCCAAGCAGATTGAACACGGTGCGCATTTTGAGTTCGGCTCGCGCCGGCTGCGCGTATTTCATGGCCGGATGCAGCGCGGGAGCGAAGAGGAAGCCGATGCCGACCTGGCGGATACAGGCCGCCATCTGCGCCGCGCTCAGGTGAATATTCACGCCGAGCGTCTCGAGCAGATCGGCGCTTCCGCAGGGACTCGAAAAGGAGCGGTTGCCGTGCTTGGCGACGCGCACGCCGGCGCCGGCAGTTACGAAGGCCGCGATGGTGGAGATATTGAAGGTGGCGCAGCCTCCGCCCGTGCCGCAAGTGTCTACCAGCGGTTCGCCATCCAGCCCGGCGTCTACGCGCTCGACCTTCTCGCGCATCGCGCGAGCGAATCCTAAGACTTCGCCGGCGGTTTCGCCCTTCATCCGCAGCGCGACGAGAAACGCCGCGATTTGTGGAATGCTGGCGCGGCCCTCGAGAATCAGCGTCATTGCGTCGAACGCCTCGGAGGCATCCAGATTTTCGCGTGCGCAGAGGCGATGCACAAAGGGCAGCAACGACATGCGGTATAGTGAGGATTCCGGCTTTCTTTCGAGAGTAGCACACCAGGAAACGCCGGCCTGTTCCGATGAAAATCCACGAGTACCAAGCGAAGGCGATCCTTGCGCGTTATGGCGTCCCCACGCCGCGCGGCAAGCCCGCGTTCACGGCGGAAGAGGCGGAAGCCGCGGCGCGGGAACTGGGCGGCAGCGTGGTGGTCAAGGCTCAAATCCACGCCGGAGGGCGCGGCAAGGGCGGAGGCGTGAAGCTGGCCAGGAGCGCCGAGGAGGCGCGCGAGATCGCTGCGAAGATGCTGGGCATGACGTTGATCACGCATCAGACCGGACCCGAGGGCCGGCTGGTGCAGCGATTGTTGATCGAAGAGACGCTGCCCATCGAGCGCGAGCTGTATCTTGGCATCGTGCTCGACCGCGTACAGGGCAAGCCTGTGTTCATGGCGTCGGCGGCGGGCGGCATGGAGATCGAAGAGGTCGCGGCGCAGACGCCCGAGCTGATTCTGAAAGAAAGCATCGAGCCCGGTCTGGGGCTCACCGCCTTTCGGGCCCGCAAACTCGCGTTCGGCATGGAAATTCCGACGCCGGCCATCGGCGGCGCGGTGGAGGCGATGATCGCGCTTGCGCGCGCCTATCTGGATACGGACGCCTCTCTGGCGGAAATCAACCCCTTTATCCTGACCAAAGACAACCAGGTGTACGCGCTCGACGCGAAGATGAATTTCGACGACAACGCGCTCTACCGGCACAAGGATCTGCTTGCGCTGCGGGACGTCAATGAAGAGGATCCGCTCGAAGT
>Ga0070740_10001540_pt1 | contig 31026 bp, 27 predicted proteins | sample Coa_R2_FD_67286 | JGI IMG/M metagenome (GOLD analysis project Ga0070740, IMG submission 67286) | Surface soil microbial communities from Centralia Pennsylvania, which are recovering from an underground coalmine fire - Coalmine... | ecosystem: Environmental > Terrestrial > Soil > Unclassified ...
ATCATGGCACTCGGTCTGATCGCGCTGTTCTGGCCGGTGATCCAGACGCTGCTGACGCGCGCGCGGGACCTCATCAACGGCGCGCTGCGCCCCGCCGAGTAGAGGGTCGGCGTCCGCTTCCGGTCAGGCTTGGGGCACCGTCCTTGCCTTCTCGTGCGTCGTGACGCGCGCGGCGGGAGCGGCCGCGCGCGGACCTTGTCCTCCTGCACGGCGTCGAGCGGGGGGTAAAGCGCGCGGGCGGCAGGGGAGGACGCGGTTGCGCCGGTTGCCAAGCTGGCATATTGTATACCAGCCATGACCCGCACCAGCCGAACCCTTCGCCGCGGCGACGCCGCGCGCTCGCGCAAGACGGGCGCCGCGCTCGAGGCCGCCGCGCCGCAACCGCTGTTGGCGCCGATCGACACCGCATCGAGCTTCAAGCATCAGGCTTATGCGGCATTGAAGAACGCCATCGTCGCGATGGACGTCTATCGCAGTCGCGACGACATTCGACTCGATGAACGGAAGCTTGCACAGGACTTCGGCATCAGCCGGACGCCGGTGCGCGAAGCGATGGCGCAGCTCGAGAGCGAGGGCTTCGTGCGTTCGGTCCCGCGCCGCGGCATCTACGTGGTGCGCAAGACCAAGCGCGAGGTGATCGAAATGATCACCGCCTGGGCGGCGCTCGAAAGCATGGCCGCGCGGCTGATCACCCAGACCGCCAGCGACGAGGAAATCTCCGGGCTGCGGCGCATGTTCGCGACATTCGACAACGGCGAGCTGCGGGCCCATCTCGACGAATATTCGGAAGCCAACATCGAATTCCATCAGACCATCATCCGCATGAGCGGCAACGGCGTGCTGATCTCGCTTGCGGAGAACCTGTTCACCCACATGCGCATGATCCGCCGCAAGACGATCGGCGAGAAGGACCGCGTGGAGAAATCGATCCGCGACCACATGAACATCATCAAGGCGCTGGAGACCCGCGATACGGATCGCGCCGAGCGGCTGGTGCGGGATCATGCGCTCGGCCTCGCCGATCATGTGGCGAAATACGCGAATTATCTGGATTGAAAATGCGGGGAAGACTTTGCAGCACGCACGCCGTCCCCGTTGCGCTTGACCGGGCGCCCGACGGTGCCGCCTCGCCGGTACGAGCGGGCGCGGTTCATTCCGCGCGAGGCGTGGCGTCAAGGGGCTCGCGGATGACGAGCCGGGAAGCAGGAGGAATCCCATGGCAGAAGCGGCAGTGAAGGAGAAATCGCCCGCGGCGGAGCCAGAAGGCGAATTGACCGACGGCTTCCACCTCGTCATTGACGCGCTCAGGCTCAACGGCATCAACACCATCTACGGCGTGCCGGGCATTCCGATCACCGATCTCGGCCGTCTGGCGCAGGCGCGCGGCATGCGCGTCATCTCTTTCCGGCACGAACAGAATGCCGGCTATGCCGCCTCGATTGCCGGCTTCCTCACAAAGCAGCCCGGCATCTGCCTTACGGTGTCGGCGCCCGGCTTTCTCAACGGCCTGACGGCGCTGGCCAATGCCACGACGAACTGTTTCCCGATGATCCTGATTTCCGGGTCTTCCGAGCGCGAGATCGTCGACCTGCAGCAGGGCGACTATGAGGAGATGGACCAGCTCGCCGTCGCCAAGCCGCTCTGCAAGGCGGCGTTTCGCATCCTCCATGCGCAGGACATCGGCATCGGCGTCGCGCGGGCGATCCGCGCGGCCGTGTCGGGCCGTCCGGGAGGGGTCTATCTCGATCTGCCCGCCAAGCTGCTCTCGCAGGTGATGGACGCGGAGGCGGGGCGGAAGTCCCTGGTCAAGGTCGTGGATCCGGCGCCGGCCCAGATTCCTGCGCCGAGCGCCGTCAGGCGGGCGCTCGATCTCCTGCGCAGCGCGAAACGCCCGCTGATCATTCTCGGCAAGGGGGCCGCTTATGCGCAGGCCGACGAGGCCATCCGCGCCCTTGTCGAGAAGACCGGAATTCCCTTCCTGCCGATGAGCATGGCCAAGGGAATTCTGCCCGACACCCATCCTCAATGCGCGGGCGCCGCACGCTCGACGGTCCTGAAAGACTCGGACGTGGTCATGCTCATCGGCGCGCGCCTGAACTGGCTCCTGTCCCACGGCAAGGGCAAGACCTGGGGCGAGCCTCACTCGAAGACCTTCATCCAGATCGATATCGAGCCGAAGGAGATCGATTCGAATGTCGGTATCGCCGCGCCGGTGGTGGGCGATATCGGCTCCTGCGTCACGGCGCTCCTCGACGCCATGGGCGGGACCTGGCCGGCTCCGTCGGCGGAGTGGATCGGTGCCATCAAGGCCAAAAAGGAGGAGAACATCGCCAAGATGGCGTCGCGCCTCATGAACAACGCGGTGCCGATGGACTTCCACAGCGCGCTCGGCGCGCTGCGTTCCGTCATCAGGGAGCGTCCGGATGCCATTCTCGTCAACGAGGGCGCCAACACGCTCGATCTCGCGCGCGGCGTCATCGACATGTATCAGCCGCGCAAGCGGCTCGATGTGGGCACCTGGGGAGTCATGGGCATCGGCATGGGTTTCGCAATCGCCGCGGCGATCGAGACGGGAAAGCCGGTGCTTGCCGTCGAAGGGGACAGCGCCTTCGGATTTTGCGGCATGGAGGTGGAGACGATCTGTCGCTACAACCTGCCGGTCTGCATCGTGGTCTTCAACAACAACGGCATCTATCGCGGCACGGACGTCAATCCCGGCGGAGGAACGGACCCTGCCACGACGGCCTTCGTCAAGGACGCGCGCTACGACCGGATCATCGAGGCGTTCGGCGGCGTCGGCGCGCATGTGACGACCCCCGACGAACTCAAGCGTGCGGTGGACAGCGCGATGAATTCACGCCGGCCGACCCTGATCAATGCGGTGATCGATCCGGCGGCGGGTACGGAAAGCGGCCGTATCGGCAAGCTCAATCCGCAAAGCATGGTTCGCAAGAAATCATAGGGCATGCGCAGGGCACGCCGCGCCGCCTGGGCGAGGCGTTCGATGGTCGGCAGTTCGGAATGCCGAGAATGAGCATGGCGGGCATGACGTTTCGGGTGCCCTGGTCCGCCGGATGGGTTCGAGGAGAGCGCAATGGCAGTTCGCAGGAAGGCTAAGATCAAATCAAGGACGAAGGCCGCGTCCAGACGGGTCGTGAAGCTCAAGACGAAGAAGCCGTCGACGGGGACGACCCGGGGCAACGGCCTGCCGAAGCCGTCGACCAAACCCTGGGGTCAGGCCGGCAAGGCGCTTGAGGGCGTGCGCATCCTCGATTTCACGCACGTGCAGTCAGGCCCGACCTGCACGCAATTGCTCGCCTGGTTCGGCGCGGACGTGATCAAGGTCGAGCGTCCGGGCGTCGGCGACATCACGCGCGGTCAGTTGCGCGACATACCGAACGCCGATTCGCTCTACTTCACGATGCTCAATCACAACAAGCGGTCGATCACGATCGACTCGAAGCATCCGCAGGGCAAGCGCGTGCTCGACGAGCTGATCAAGGTGTGCGACGTGCTGGTGGAGAATTTCGCGCCTGGCGCGCTCGATCGCATGGGACTGACGTGGGAGCATATCCACAAGCTCAACCCGCGCATGATCGTCGCCTCGGTCAAAGGCTTCGGGCCCGGTCCCTACGAGGATTGCAAGGTCTATGAAAACATCGCCCAATGCGCCGGCGGCGCCGCCTCGACCACGGGTTTCCGCGACGGTCCGCCGCTCGTCACCGGGGCGCAGATCGGCGACTCCGGGACCGGCCTGCATCTCGCGCTCGGCATCGTCTGCGCGCTGTATCAGCGCACCCGTACCGGTCGCGGCCAGAAGGTGCTCGCGGCGATGCAGGATGGCGTGCTCAATCTCTGCCGGGTCAAGCTGCGCGATCAGCAACGCCTCAAGCACGGGCCGCTCACCGAATACAGCCAGTACGGGGAGGGCATTCCCTTCGGCGATACGGTGCCACGCGCCGGCAACGATTCGGGGGGCGGCCAGCCGGGCTGGATCCTGAAGTGCAAGGGCTGGGAGACCGATCCCAATGCCTATGTCTACTTCATCACGCAGGCGCCGGTGTGGGAGAAGATCTGCGACGTCATCGGCGAGCCGGGATGGAAGACCGATCCGGACTACGCGACGCCGAAAGCGCGGCTGCCGCGCTTGCGGAAGATCTTCGATCGCATCGAGCAGTGGACGATGACCAAGACCAAGTTCGAGGTCATGGAAATCTGCAACAAGCTCGACATTCCGGTCGGTCCCATCTTGTCGATGAAGGAACTTGCCGAGGAACCGTCGTTGCGAAAGACCGGCACCGTGGTCGAGGTCGACCACCCCGTGCGCGGCAAGTACCTGACCGTCGGCAATCCGATCAAGTTGTCCGACTCCATTTCCGAGGTGAGGCGATCGCCGCTGCTCGGCGAACACACCGACGAAATTCTCCGAGACGTGCTCAAGTTTTCGGCCAAGGAGATCGCCGAGATCAAGGCATCCGGCGCGCTCAGTGCCGCGCAGAAGGAAGAAAAGGCGGCGTAGTTTTTCATTCGCCCTCCGCGGGGCGGAGGTCGGGTGCCCGAGCATGGGGCCGGCGCGGGTTATCACCGCGTTTCGCGGCGGCAAAACTCCATGCGGGCCTCTTTGCTGACGGCCGCATGTCGGCCGCTTCTCGGCGGGCGGGGGTGAGACGGAACAGATTCGGGAGGAGTTGCGAGGATGCGCATCGTGGTCCACGGCCAGCAGGCATTCGGCAAGGCCGTGCTGGAGGCTCTCTTGAAACGCGGCGAGTCGGTCATCGCGGTCTATGTCGCCCCGGAAAAACCGGGCGCCAAGCCCGATCCGCTCAAGGAGGCCGCGCTTGCCGCAAACCTGCCCGTCTATCAACCCGAGAACTATCGCAAGCCCGAGGTCTGGGAGCAATTCAGGTCGCTCAAGCCCGATTTGCAGGTGATGGCCTTCGTCACGCTTTTCGTGCCCGAGCAATTCCTCAACATTCCGACCCACGGTTCGATCCAGTATCACCCCTCGCTCCTGCCGGCCTATCGCGGTCCGAGCGCGATCAACTGGCCGATCATCAAGGGCGAAAAGGAGACCGGGCTGTCCATCTTCTGGCCCGACAACGGCCTCGATACGGGCGACGTGCTGCTGCAGAAGAAGACGCCGATCTCCGATACCGATACGGTAGGCAGCGTCTATTTCGATCGCCTGTTTCCGATGGGAGTCGAGGCGATGCTCGAAGCCGTCGATCTCGTCAAGGCCGGCAAGGCGCCGCGTATCAAGCAGGATGAGTCGAAAGCGACCTATGAAGGCCGCTGCGGCCCGGACAACGCGAAGATCGACTGGGGCAAGCCGTGGATCCAGATCGACCGCCTGATCCGCGGCTGCAATCCCTCCCCGGGCGCCTGGACGGTGTTCGAGGGAAAGCCGCTCAAGATTTTCGAAGCCAAACCGCTTCCCGCCAAGGATCCGAAAGGCATCGGCGGCAAGATGGGCGAGGTCGTCGTCGTGGACGCCGACGGTTTCACCGTAGTCTGCGCCGACGGCCGCATCAGAGTGACCCGCGTGCAGCCGGAGGGCGGCAAGAAGATCGACGCGTCCGAATTCATTGCGGCCGCCAAGCTCGCCGTCGGGGCGCGACTCGGCTGACGTTGAACAAAGGATGGAAACCGCCATGCATAGGCCGACCTCTCAGCATTTGAATCCGAAATCCGATATCGAGATCGCCCAGGCGGCCAAGCTGCGGCCGATCGTCGACGTCGCGCGCGAGAAACTCGGAATCGCGCCCGAACATCTCGAGCCCTATGGCCACTACAAGGCCAAGGTCTCTATGGACTTCATCCGATCCATCCAGGACCGGCCGAACGGCAAGTTGATCCTGGTCAGCGCGATCAATCCGACGCCGGCCGGCGAGGGCAAGACCACCACCACGGTCGGCCTGACCGACGCGCTCAACCGGATCGGCAAGAAGGCGATGCTGTGCATCCGCGAGCCGAGCCTCGGGCCCTGCTTCGGCGTCAAAGGTGGCGCGGCCGGCGGCGGCTATGCGCAGGTCGTGCCGATGGAGGACATCAACCTGCATTTCACCGGCGACCTGCATGCCATCGGCACGGCCAACAATCTGCTCGCGGCGCTCATCGACAATCACATCTATTGGGGCAATTCGCTGGGCATCGATCCGCGGCGGATCACTTGGCGCCGCGCGCTCGACATGAACGAGCGCGCGCTGCGTCATATCGTTTCCTCGCTCGGCGGCGTCGCCAACGGCTTTCCGCGTGAAGACGGATTCGACATCGTCGTCGCCTCGGAAGTGATGGCGATCTTCTGCCTCGCCAACAGCCTCGACGATCTCAAACGCCGGCTGTCGAACATCATCATCGGCTACACGCGGGATCGCAAGCCGGTCCGCGCGGCCGACCTGAAGGCGCAGGGCGCGATGGCGGCGCTGCTCAAGGATGCCTTGGCCCCCAATCTGGTACAGACCCTCGAAGGCACGCCGGCGTTCATCCACGGCGGTCCGTTCGCGAATATCGCGCACGGCTGCAATTCGGTCCTGGCGACGACGACGGCGCTGAAGCTCGCCGACTACGTGGTCACGGAATGCGGATTTGGCGCCGATCTGGGCGGCGAGAAATTCCTCGACATCAAGTGTCGAAAGACTGGGCTTGCGCCGGACTGCGTCGTGCTCGTCGCCACCATTCGTGCGCTCAAGATGCACGGCGGCCTGAAGAAGGATGAGCTGAAGAGCGAGAATCTCAAGGCGCTTGAAGCCGGGATGGCGAACCTGCAGCGCCACATCGAAAACATTCAGAAGTTCGGCCTGCAACCGATCGTCTCGATCAACCGTTTTTCGGCCGATACCGATGCCGAAATCACGCTGGTCAAGGAGAAATGCAAGGCACTCGGCGTGGACGCCCTGCTCGCCGATCATTGGGCGATGGGCGGGGAGGGCGCCGTGGACGTCGCGCGCGCGGTGGTGAAGGTTGCGGAAAGCGGCAGGAGCAAGCTCAAATTGCTCTATCCGGACGACATGCCGCTGCTCGAGAAAATCCGAACGATTGCGAAAGAGATCTATCGTGCGAAGGACATCGATGTCGATCGATCGGTGCGCGACCAGCTCGCCCTGTTCGAACAGATGGGTTACGGCCGTTTTCCCATCTGCGTCGCCAAGACCCAATACAGTTTTTCCACCAATCCCGACGCGCGCGGCGCGCCGACCGACCATGTCGTCAAGGTGCGCGAAGTGCGGCTTTCGGCGGGCGCTGAATTCGTCGTGGCCATCTGCGGCGACATCATGACCATGCCGGGGCTCCCCAAGGTGCCGGCAGCGGAGTCCATCGACATCGGGCCCGATGGCAGGATCGTAGGATTGTCATAGACAACGTGTCCATTCGCTCGCTTTCGCGATTACGGCGAGCCGGGTGACGCCACGCCCGGTTTGGCCATGAACGCCTGGTCGGCGCGGAGCGAGTGGCTGGCGAAAGGCTGACAGTGAGTGAACGAGGACGACGATGATCAAGTTCTATTACAGCGGCGCGCCGAATCCGATGAAGGTCGCGCTGATGCTCGAAGAAACGGGTCTTGCCTACGAACCCATTCCGGTCGATACGCGCAAAGGCGAGCAGCATAAGCCGGAATATCTCGCCATCAATCCCAACGCGAAGGTGCCGGCGATCGTCGACGGCGATGCCGTCGTGTTCGATTCAAACGCGATCCTGCTCTATCTCGGCGAGAAGACCGGCAGGTTCCTCCCTGCCGGCGGAGACAAGGCGCGCGGCGAGCTCTTGTCCTGGCTGTTTTTCGTGGCGTCCGGCGTGGGCCCCTTTGCCGGCCAGTCGGTGCATTTCCGCCAGTACGCGCCGGAGAAGATCCCCTATGCGCTCAATCGCTATGCCTACGAGGCGCAGCGTCATTTCGGCATTCTCGACTCCCGCCTCTCCGAGCGGAAATACGTGCTGGGCGATGCCTACACGATCGTCGACATGGCCGTGTGGGGCTGGGCGCGTCTGGTCCCGACCGCGCTCGGGGAAGGGGCCTGGGCCAAATTCCCGCACCTGAAGCGTCTGGTCGACGAGATCAGCGCGCGCCCGGCGGCGCAGCGCGCGCTCACGATCAAAGACCGGCACAAGCACGTCTTCAAGACCGAGTTCGACGAGGAGGCGCGGCGTGCGATGTTCCGCCATCTGGAGGTGCAGGTGGCCTGAGCGTTTGCGCGGGCGACGGCGGAGCCGCGGGCGGCCCGCCGCCGCCCGTTCTCCTTGTCCGCAGTGGTGCGCGCGATGCGGGCGGATTTCGGCACCACTGACCCGTCACCGCGAGCATCGTGTGCGTGCAGCCAAGCCATCCAGAATCGCATCGGCCCGCGCTGGATTGCCTGGTCGTCCCTTGCGGGGGGCTTACCGCAATGACGGAGCCGATTCGATCCGAACGGGGCCTGTCTTAGCCGAGGTCGATCGGTCTGAAATTGATCGCGGCATTGAACATGGCGGCGCGCACGCGCGCTACGGCATAAGGCTCCCCGAACAGCCTCAGCGTCTCCTTGGCGTAGCCCTGCACGACCACGACGTTGGGCGCCTGTTCGCCATATCGACGCATCGCGTAGTGGCGCATCCGATCGGCGATCTCGTCGAGCTGATCGATGTCGAGCAGGTCGTCGACCACGCGCACCACGTGAATGACCTTGCGCGGAGGATCCGTCACCGCGCCGTAGACGAGCTGAAATGTCATCGCGGGCCTCGCGCCGGACGCGTCGCCGGGTCTCCATCAGAGGCGCCGCCGCTTCGCGGATGAAGCGGCGACCGTGTGACGGATCGTTATTGGAACAAGGTCATTGCATTGATGAGCGTCTGCAGGACGCCGAGCGCGAGCGGGATTCCGACGAAGCTCCAAGCGAGCACGAGCTCGAGCGTGGTGGTGCCCCGTTGATCGCCATTGGTCATGACCTGAGCTCCTTTATGCGCCCGCCGGTTCGCCTGCCGCGGCGGCACGGGCCGGCATGGCTTCGCCCTCTTGTTCCGACTTCATGTGGAAGCGGTGATGCACCGCCTTGACGAAATAATTGCAGACGAAGCCGACGACGAGCAGCGCGGCCATGATGTACATCGTGGTATTGTAGGCCTGCGCCTTCGGCACGCCATGGGTGACGTTGTACTCGCGGATATAGTTGACCAGCACCGGGCCGAAGATACCGGCCATCGACCAGGCGGTGAGCAGGAGCCCATGAATGGCGCCGACATAGCGGGTGCCGAACATGTCCTTGAGATAGGCCGGCACCGTCGCAAATCCGCCTCCGTACATTGAAATGATGATCAGGAAACAGATCACGAAGGCCGCCACGCTCCCGATCGAGCCGGTATGGGGCACGAGGCAGTACAGCACGGTACCCAGCGCGAAGAACACGAAATAGGTGTTCTTGCGGCCGATGAAGTCCGATGTCGACGCCCAGAAGAAGCGACCACCCATATTGAACAGGCTCATGAGGCCGACGAAACCGGCCGCGGCAACCGGCGTGACTCGACCGGGGAACATCTCCTGGCTCATGGCCGACGCTTGGCCGAGCACGCCGATGCCCGCCGTCACGTTGAGGCAGAGCACCCACCAGATCAGCCAGAACTGCGGCGTCTTTAGCGCGTCATAAACAAACACGTCATGTTTGGTGATCAGCTTCTGCGGCACCGCCGGCGGCACATAGCCTTGCGGCTTCCAACCGGGCGCGGGTACACGCACGATCATTGCGCCGACCATCATGAAGAGGAAATAGAGGATGCCCAGGGTGATGAAGGTTTCGGCAACGCCGATATGGGTGGGCGTGGAGTACCGGCTCATCAGCCAGACGGAGAGCGGCGAGGCGATGAAGGCCCCGCCGCCGAAGCCCATGATCGCCATGCCGGTGGCCATGCCCGGACGGTCGGGGAACCATTTGATCAGGGTCGAGACCGGCGAAATATAACCGATGCCGAGACCGCAGCCACCGAGAACTCCGTAGCCGAGATAGATGAGCCAAAGCATGTGTGCATAGACGCCGATCGCCGAGATCAGGAAGCCTCCCGACCAACACAATGCGGCCGTAAACATGGCGCGGCGGGGACCGCCTTCCTCGACCCAACGTCCGAACACCGCCGACGACACGCCGAGAAAAAAGATCGCAATCGAAAAAATCCACCCGAGCTCGGTTAGCTTCCAGTCCTCAGCCGTCGATTGGGTGATTCCAAGTAGCTTCGTCATCGGGAGGTTGAAGACGCTGAAGGCATAGGCCTGTCCGATGCACAGATGCACGCAAAGCGCAGCCGGCGGCACCATCCAGCGGCTAAATCCCGGTTTGGCAATTGTGTGACTGCGATCGAGAAATGAAAATGCACTCATTGTGCGATTCCTCTGTTGGACTCCGCTCTTCTCGTGTCGGCACCAGACCGCGGGCCGATGCAGGCCGGTGAACTGCGTGACGCACACTGCGGTCGAACGGAGGCTTTATCAACGAGCGGATTCCGATCGCGTCATAGAATCTGCACATCTCGCAATAGCGAAGGGCTATGAAAGAGCCGACGTGACAGGCGTGGCGTGAAGTATGAAGAGTGTCGAGCGGACGGCAACAGGAGGGGTGGCGCATCGCTCCGCAGCCGCGGGCGGACGCCGGCAGGTCAATCGGCGAGCAGGACGGCCACGCGACGCGCTTCGGCCACAAGTGCCGCCGTGAGCGGCATCATCGGTTCGCGTGCGGGCGCGACCAATCCGATGGTGTACGAGGTGTCCGCGCCGACGATGGGAATCGCGCGCAGCACGTCGGTCAGGCCGAGCATGGCGGCGACGCGCGACGGCATTACGCTCGCCCAGCGGCCGGTGCGCACGTGCGAATAGAGCACGATCATCGAATCGGATTCGAGCGTGATCGTGGGCTCGACGCCGGTCTCGCGCAGGTATTGGTCGATGATGCGCCGGTTCTGCATATCGGGGGTCAGCAGGCAGAGCGGCACTTGCGCCACATCGAACCAGGTGACCTGGTCGCGATGGCCGAGGGGTCCGTCGGCGGCCACAAGCAGCCGATAGCTCTCGCGATAGAGCGGCACCGCGGACACACGGCCGGACAAGTCGTTGTTGAGATAAGTGAGCCCCGCGTCGACCTCGAGATTGTCGAGAAGATGCAGCACTTCGGTCGAGGTGCGCGTGAGCACGGTGAATTGCACGTTGGGATGCCGCGCGCGAAAGGGTGTGGTCAGCGTCTCCACCATGGGCAGGGCGGTCGGCACCGCCGCGAGTCGCAGTCGGCCGGCGAGACCGTGCTTGAGCGCGAGCACTTCCTCGCGCATGGCGCGGGCGTCGCCCACGATGCGGCGCGCCCATTCGAGCACGCGCTCGCCTTCGGCCGTGAAACCGCGAAAGCGCGAGCCGCGATTGACGAGCAGAACCCCGAACGCATCCTCGATTTGCTTCACGCCGGCGGACAGCGTGGGCTGGGTGACCCCGCAGGCTTCGGCGGCGCGGCCGAAATGTTTTTCGCGCGCGAGCGCGAGAAGGAATTCAAGCTTCTCAAGCACGGCTGCGGCTTCGATGCGGCCCCACGACCGGTTGCACGGGGTGTAGAAAGGACATATTGCTGCACTTATCTGCTGAAGGCGGGCGGCCAATAATCGAAAAATTCATAGGTCGCGCGACATGTTAATCGAAAATATCTATCAATCAATCGGTTCCTGGGTCTTGCATGGTCGTGCGCGGCGCGGTCTTGTGCATGGGAGCTTGGAGGTGTGAATGACTTCGCTGGATCTGAACGTGCCGCCGGGCAGCGCACGCGGCCGCCGTCGACCCCCGCTCACTCCCAAAGGACGCCAGGTCGATCCGGTCGCGCTCGAAGAAGTGCGCGCGCTGTTGACCGACAGGCCGCGCCGGCGCGATCTGCTGATCGAACATCTGCATCTCCTGCAGGACCGGTATGGCTGTCTTTCCGCGGCGCACCTTGCTGCGCTCGCGGCCGAAATGCGGCTGGCGCTCGCCGAGGTGTACGAGGTGGCCACCTTCTATGCCCACTTCGACGTCGTGAAGGAAGGCGAGTCGCCGCCGCCGGCGGTGACCGTGCGGGTCTGCGACTCATTGTCCTGCGCCATGGCCGGCGCGGAGCGCCTGCAGCGAGACCTGCAGCGCAGGCTCGGCGCGGACGTGCGCGTTCTGCGCGCTCCCTGCATGGGAGCCTGCGATCGGGCGCCGGTCTGCGCGGTGGGCCACGTGCAGACCTTCGGCGCCACCGTCGAGTCGGTCGCCGCCGCCGTGAAGGCGAACCGGCATCCGCGGGCCTGGGTGCCGGCGACTGATTTTACCGCTTATCGGAACGCGGGCGGCTATGCGCTGCTGCGCGACTGCCTCGCGGCAAAGCGGACGCGGGATGAGCTAATCAGGCTCGTCAGCGACGGCGGCCTGCGCGGTCTCGGTGGCGCGGGTTTTCCCACCGGGCGCAAGTGGTCGCTCGTGCGCGCGGAGCCGGCGCCGCGCATGTTTGCGGTCAATGCCGACGAGGGCGAGCCGGGCACGTTCAAGGACCGCTACTATCTCGAACGCGATCCACACCGTTTCATCGAAGGCATGCTGATCGCGGCCTGGGTGGTCGAAGCGGTGGAGACCTACATCTATATCCGCGACGAATATCCCGAATTGCGTCTGATGCTCGCCCAGGAGCTCGCGGCGGTCGAGAAGGCAGGGCTGTCGCCGCATACCAAACTGCATCTGCGTCGCGGCGCCGGTGCCTATATCTGCGGCGAGGAGTCCGCCATGATCGAGTCGATCGAGGGCAAGCGCGGCTTGCCGCGCCACCGCCCGCCCTATGTCGCGCAGGTGGGCCTGTTCGGACGCCCGACCCTCGAACAGAATGTCGAGACGCTCTATTGGGTGCGCGACATTGTGGAGAAGGGCCCCGCCTGGGCGACGTCGCAGGGGCGGCGCGACCGCAAAGGCTTCCGCAGTTTTTCCGTGTCGGGCCGCGTCAGGAAACCGGGCGTGGTGCTGGCGCCGGCCGGCGTCACCGCGCGCGAGCTGATCGAGGAGTTCTGCGGCGGGATGCAGGAGGGCCACGTCTTCAAGGGTTACCTGCCGGGCGGGGCCTCGGGCGGCATCCTGCCGGCCTCGATGGCCGACATTCCGCTCGATTTCGGCACGCTCGAGCCCTATGGCTGCTTCGTCGGGTCGCACGCCGTTGTCATCCTTTCCGACAAGGATGATATGAAGGCCGTGGCGCTCAACCTGATGAAATTCTTCCAGGATGAAAGCTGTGGCCAATGCACGCCCTGCCGCGCCGGTACCGAAAAGGCGGTCAAGCTGATGGAGAAAGGGCCGTGGGATTCCTCCCTCCTGACCGAACTGGCGGCGGTGATGCGCGACGCCTCGATCTGCGGACTCGGTCAGGCAGCGCCGAACCCGCTCCTCTGCGTGCTCAAATATTTCCCGGAGGATCTCGCCAGGCCGCTGGGAAGCTGGTGAATTGCGGGTGCCGCCGATGATATTGGTGATGCAAGGATGCAAGCGGCGCGGCCGGCAGGATCCGGTCCCTTTTGGTCCCGGTAACCGGAGAAACGCAACGCCGCCAGTGGAGGACTTGCCCGAATGACGAAAACCAACGGCTCCGGCAGGATGGTGAAATTCACGCTTGATGGGCGCGAGGTCACCGCGCAGGCGGACGAATCCATCTGGCAGGTCGCGCGCCGCCACGGCATCGACATTCCGCATCTGTGCTATTCGCCGGAGCCGGGCTACCGGGCCGACGGCAACTGCCGTGCCTGCATGGTGGAGATCGAAGGCGAGCGGGTGCTCGCGGCGAGCTGCATCCGCAAGCCGGTGGAAGGCATGAAGGTGAAAGTCGCGTCCGAACGCGCGCGGGCGGCGCGGCAGATGGTGTTCGAGCTCCTGCTCGCCGACCAGCCCGAGCGCAAGGCCGCGCACGACCCGCAATCGAAATTCTGGGCCTGGGCCGAGCGCATGAACATCGCGGTGAGCCGCTTTCCGAGGGACCTCAGGCCCGGCCCCGACCGCAGCCATCCGGCCATGGCGGTCAATCTCGACGCCTGCATCCAGTGCAATCTCTGCGTCCGCGCCTGCCGCGAGGTGCAGGTCAATGACGTGATCGGCATGGCCGGTCGCGGGCATGCCGAAAAGATCGTCTTCGACTTCGACGACCCCATGGGCGCGTCGACCTGCGTTGCCTGCGGCGAATGCGTGCAGGCCTGCCCCACCGGCGCCCTGATGCCGGCAACGCTGGTGAATGAGAACAACCTGCGCACGGAATTTCCCGACCGCGAGGTGCACTCGGTTTGTCCCTATTGCGGCGTCGGCTGCCAGCTCACCTACCACGTCAAGAACGACCGGATTGTCTACGTCACCGGCCGCAACGGGCCGGCCAACCAGAACCGGCTCTGCGTCAAGGGTCGCTTCGGCTTCGACTATGTGAGCAATCCCCAGCGTCTGCTGAAGCCGATGATCCGCAAGGACGGCGTGCCGAAGATTGCCCACGAGGAGATCGACCCCGCCAATCCCTGGACCCATTTCCGCGAGGCGACGTGGGAAGAGGCGCTCGACCGAGCCGCGGCGGGCCTGAAACGGATCCGTGATCGCGACGGTCCGCAGGCGCTCGCCGGCTTCGGTTCGGCCAAATGCACGAATGAAGAGGCTTATCTGTTCCAGAAGCTGGTGCGCGCCGGGTTCGGCACCAACAATGTCGATCACTGCACGCGGCTCTGTCATGCCTCGTCGGTCGCGGCGCTCATGGAAGGGATCGGGTCCGGTGCCGTGACCGCGACCTTCAATGAGTGCAAGAACTCCGACGTGATCATCGTGATCGGCGCCAATCCGACGGAAAACCATCCGGTCGCGGCCACGTTCTTCAAGCAGGCGGCCAAGCGCGGCGCGAAACTGATCGTGATGGATCCGCGCGGCCAGGCCTTGAAGCGTCACGCATGGCGCATGCTGCAGTTCAAGCCGGGCACGGACGTCGCGATGCTCAACGGCATGCTCAATACGATCGTGACGGAGAAGCTTTACGACCAGCAGTACATCCAGACCTATGTCGAAGGCTTCGGTCCCTTCGCCGAGAGCATCAAGGACTTCACCCCGGAGGAGATGGCGCCGATCTGCGGCATTCCCGCCGATACGCTGCGCGAGGTGGCGCGCACCTATGCGCGGGCACGCAGTGCCATCATCTTCTGGGGCATGGGCGTTTCCCAGCACACCCACGGCACCGACAACGCACGCTGCCTCATCGCGCTCGCGCTGATCACGGGTCAGATCGGCCGGCCCGGCACCGGCCTGCATCCCTTGCGCGGGCAGAACAATGTTCAGGGGGCTTCCGACGCCGGCCTCATCCCGATGTTCTATCCCGACTACAAGTCGGTGGAAGCGCCCGACGTCATCGCCAAATATGAACAGGCCTGGGGCACGGCGCTCGACAGGAAGAAGGGGCTCACCGTGGTCGAGATCATGGACGCGATCCATGCCGGCACGATCAAGGGCATGTATATTCTCGGCGAAAACCCGGCGATGTCCGACCCCGATCTCAACCACGCGCGCGAGGCGCTCGCGCATCTCGAGCATCTCGTCGTGCAGGATCTCTTCCTCACCGAGACCGCGGTCTATGCCGACGTGGTTCTGCCGGCTTCGGCCTGGCCCGAGAAGGAGGGTACGGTCACCAACACCAACCGCCAGGTGCAGATGGGCCGCAAGGCGCTGCCCTTGCCGGGCGACACGCGCCCCGACTGGTGGATCACGCAGGAGATCGGCCGTCGCATCGGCATGAACTGGAACTATCGCGGTCCGAGCGAGATCTATGCCGAGATGGCATCGCTCATGCCTTCGCTCGACCACATCACCTGGGAGCGCGTGGAGCGCGAAAGCGCAGTGACCTATCCCTGCGATGCGCCGGACAAGCCGGGCCGCGACGTCGTCTTCGACAAGGGCTTCCCCCGTCCCGGCGGCTTCGGCAAGCTGGTCGCGGCGAAGCTCACGCCGCCGGACGAGACGCCGGACAGCGAATATCCGTTCATCCTCACCACGGGACGCCAGCTGGAGCATTGGCACACGGGTGCGATGACCCGGCGCGCACGCGTGCTCGACGCCATCGAGCCGGGTCCAACAGCGGCGGTCTCGCGCGGCACCATCGCCAAGCTCGGCATACGGCCGGGCGATCGCGTGCGCGTGACCACGCGACGAGGCACCATCGAGCTTGCGGCGCGGCTCGACGACGCCATTCCCGACGGAGTGGTGTTCATTCCGTTCGCCTTCTTCGAGGCGGCCGCCAACAAGCTCACCAACCCGGCGCTCGATCCGTTCGGCAAGATTCCCGAATTCAAGTACTGCGCCGCACGCGTGGAAGCGGTCGCGCAGCAGCAGGCGGCGGAATAGGGCCGCCTCATTCGCGTCTCGCCGAAGCGGCGCGTCCATGCCTGCCGTGGGCTTGCACCCGCGGGTACGGCGCGGCCGGCGACGCAAACTCGACGCACGGCCGGACGGAAAGCGGCGCGCGGTCCCTGGAGGCCGGTCTTCCCCCGTTTTTTCGTGTAGATTGTCGGCCAGGGTAAGGAACCGGTTGAATCGCGGTGCGGCGTCGACCGACCGCCGGGCGCGGAGGCGGATCTTTGGCAAAGAGCGGCAAACGCCGCGGTTTCTCGCGACGGCTCGCGTCGTTGCGGTCCGGCCTGGGCGCGGAATGGGCGCTGGGCGCAGGCGTCGCGACCGCGGTTTTCTTCGCCTTTGCCGGCGAGCGCTTGTTCGATCGCCTCGGCGAACCGTTGTGGTTCGCGCTCATCTTCGCCTGGCTCTTCGCGATATTGGCCGTCTCCACGCTCGCGGTGGTGCGTCATGCCGACCATGTGGCGGAAGCGCTCGGCGAGCCCCTGGGCACGCTGATCCTGACGCTGTCGATCACCACGGTGGAGGTGCTCAGCATCTCGGCGGTGATGCTGCACGGCGCGAACAACCCCACGCTGGTGCGCGACACGCTTTTCGCCATCGTCATGATCATCCTCGGCGGAATGGTGGGCGCCTCGCTGCTGTTCGGGGGCCTCCGTCATCGTGAGCAGCACTACAATCTGCAGGGGGCCAACGCCTATCTCGGCGTGATCATCCCGCTGGCCATGCTCACTTTGAGCCTGCCGAACTTCACGGTCAGCACCGCGGGACCGACGCTGTCACTCCCGCAGCAGGTTTTCCTTGCGACGGTGGCGATCGGCCTTTATATCGTCTTTCTCGCCATCCAGACCGGTCGCCATCGCGGCTACTTCTCCATGGAGGAGGCGGACGATCCGCGGCGGACGGTCCCGCGACGTTCCGCGGCTCGGCACGCCGCGCTGCTGATCGCCTATATCGCGTCGATCGTATTCCTCGCCGACCACCTGGCGCGGCCGATCGATCACCTCATCGAAACCCTACGCCTGCCGACGGCGCTCGGCGGTATCGTCATCGCCGTGCTGGTGGCGATGCCGGAGGCGGTCGGCGCCACGCGCGCGGCGCTCGCCAATCGCCTGCAACGCGCGATAAACATTTTTCTCGGCTCGGTCCTGTCGACCATGGGATTGAGCGTGCCCGTCATGCTGGCCGTGAGCTATGTGACGGATCACCCGGTCTTGCTCGGGCTCGAGGGTGCCAACAATTTTCTGCTCATGACGACGCTCGCCGTCAGCGTCGTCACCTTCGCCAGCGGCCGCACCAATGTCCTGCAGGGCGCCGTGCATGTCGTGCTGTTCGCCGCCTTCCTCATGCTGGTGTTCGACGCCTGACGTGCAAGCGGATCTCGATCAAAACGCCATGCGTGCCTGACGTCCTCACGGAGCATCGTCCCTTTCCGCGACACGACGCGCCGGTTTCGCGGACCACGCACGGGCTTCGGCGGCAAGAAGATCGGCGAGGCCGAGCCGGGCCTCGCCGCGTCTGGTCGGCTTCGCCGCTGCGGGGTCTCAGTTGATCTGGACGCCGCTTGCCTTGATCGGCGCCGCCCATTTCTCGATTTCGCTCTTGACGAAGCGGGCAAGATAGGCGGGCGACGTCCTCTCCTCGTCGACGATCTGCGCGCCGAAGCTCTCGAGCCGGGAACGCACCGACGGCGTCTTCATCGCTTCCACGATGGCGGCGTTGAGCTTCTTGACCACGGCCTCGGGAGCGCCCTTGGGCAGGAACACCGCGTTCCAGGTGTAGGCCTGAACGTCGAGACCCTGTTCGAGCGCGGTCGGCAGATTGGGCTCGACGGGCGAACGCTGGCGGGTCATGATCGCGATGGCCTTGACGTTGCCGCCGTCGATCTGCGGCTTTGCCGTCGATATGATCTCGCACAGGTAGTCGATGCGGCCGCTCACCAGATCCTGCATCGCCGGTCCCGTCCCCTTGTAGGGAACGTGGGTGATCTTGGGCGTGCCCATTGCCGTGTTGAGCACGACGCAGCCGAGATGGGTCGCCGAGCCCGCCCCCGCCGAGCCGAACTGCAGCTTGCCTTCATTGGCCTTGGCGTAGGCGACGAAGGATTTGAGGTCGTTCACCGGAAGATCCTTGCGTACGATGAGCACGATCGGGACCTCGGCGATCAGCGCGACCGGGGTGAAATCGGTCACGGCATTGTAGGCGGGATGCGCGAAAAGAGATTGGTTTTGTGCGTGGGTGCCGACCGTGCCGAGCAGGAAGGTGTAGCCGTCCGGCTTGGCGTCGGCCACGCGCTTCGAGCCGGTCATGCCGCCGGCTCCGCCGATATTTTCCACCACCACGGTCTGGCCGAGAATCTCGCCCATGCGCTGGGCGATCACGCGGCCGAGCAGGTCGGTAGGACCGCCTGCGGCGAAAGGAATGACCATGGTCATCTGCCGCGTGGGAAAGTCCTGCGCGATCGCCGGTACGGCGAGCGCCAGCATGACGAGCAGGCTCGCAGCGAGTTTCTTCATTGGACGCGGATACCCCCGGGGTGCAGAGAGAGTTGCGCCTGCTGCAATAACGGAGTTGCATGGACGGTCAAGCGACAAAGCTGCAACCCTCGAAGGACGTTTTGCCGATGCTGGGAAGGGTTCAAGGCCATGTTCTGCGCGTCGCCGTGGCCGGCCTGGGCGCCGTCGGTCTGAAGGTCGCGCAGGCGCTCGACCAGGGCCTGGACGGCCTCGCGCTCGCCGCGATCGCGGTCGGCGACCCGGCAAAACCGCGGCCCGAGCTCGACCGGTTTTCCCGCAAGCCCGCGGTTCTGCCGCTCGCGGCGCTGGAGCCGGCCGCGGACATGGTGATCGAATGCGCGCCGGCCGCCCTGCTGCGTGCGATCGTCGAGCCGTTCGTCGCCCGGGGCAAGACGGCCGTGGTGATGAGCTGCGGCGCGTTGCTGGAGAATTGGGATCTGGTCGAGACCGCCAGGCGCAACGGCGGTCAGATTGCGGTACCGACCGGCGCGCTGATAGGGCTCGATGCCGTCACCGCGGCGGCCGAAGGCACAATCCACTCGGTGCGCATGGTCACGCGCAAGCCTCCGCGCGGTCTTCTCGGCGCGCCCTACGTCCTCGCGCACGGGATCGATCTCGCGGGCCTGCGCGAACCGACCAGGATTTTCCAGGGCTCGGCCCGGGAAGGGGCAAAGGGATTTCCGGCCAATGTCAACGTCGCCGCGGCCCTGTCGCTCGCCGGCTTGGGGCCCGACCGGACGATGCTCGAAATCTGGGCCGATCCATCCGCGGACCGCAACATGCACCGCATCGAGGTGGAGGCCGACTCGGCAAGCTTTTCGATGTCGATTGCCAATGTGCCGAGCGAGAATCCAAGAACCGGCCGCATTACCGCGCTTTCCGTGATCGCGTTCCTGCGCAAGCTCAAGGCGCCGCTGCGCATCGGCACTTAGCGTGACAATCGCCTCAGGGCAGACGCCTGACCTCCTGATCGACTGTGCGCAGGTTCATGCCTGCGATCAGCTCGCGGCGCAGCGCCTCGCTCGCGCGCAAGGATGCCTCGGCCTCGCGCCACGTGGTTGCGTTCGAGCCGAGCAGCACGACGCCGCCAATCGCCGAGGCGAGCGCGCCGATCACCGGAGCGGCGACGAAGGGCAGGATCCCGACGACGGTAAGCGCGATCCAGGCCGCCCCGAGCGCGATGGCCGCCTTGGCCGCGAGCGAGAACTTGCGGCAACGTTCGATCGATTGCACGAGGTCCTCGATGCGTTCCTCGACGCGTGCGATGTCCTCGCCGGAAATCTCCTCGCGGGAAAGGTCGTCCATGGCGGCGGATCACCGGTATCGAGATTCACGTGGTGCGACCGGCGCGCAGGCGTCTGCCCGCTCGCGGTCCCGAGCGCAGCAAGGAGCCCCGTTTCCGGGATCGGATGCGGCGCCGTCCGCGGTGAGCCCGCAGCCGCCGTGGCTCGGCAGCGGGCTCGGGCATTGCTATAACACGGCCGCCTCGATCGGCCGTCCCACGGCTGTGTTCAACCGGAGAACATCATGTCGCTCTTGCAGGAATCGGACTCGCGACGCCAGGCCGCGGTGCCCCGCCACGACTGGACGCGCGAGGAGGTGCGCGCGTTGTTCGCATTGCCGTTCCCGGAACTGATGTTCCGCGCCGCCGCCGCGCACCGGGCCAATTTCGATCCGACCGAGGTGCAGATCTCGACGCTGTTGTCGATCAAGACGGGCGGCTGCCCGGAAGATTGCGCCTATTGTCCCCAGGCGGCCAGGTACAAGACCGGTGTGAAGGCCGAAAGGCTCATGGATCTCGACGCCGTATTGGCGGCGGCGCGGGCGGCGAAGGCTGCGGGCGCCTCCCGCTTCTGCATGGGCGCGGCATGGCGCAGTCCCAAGGATCGCGACCTTGAAGCGGTCTGCGCCATGGTCGAAGGCGTCAAGGCCCTCGGCCTGGAAACCTGCGTCACGCTGGGCATGCTGACCGCAGGTCAGGCGCGGCGGCTCAGGGAGAGCGGTCTCGACTACTACAACCACAACCTCGATACCTCGCCCGAATATTATGGACAGATCATCACCACGCGCACTTATCAGGATCGGCTTGAGACGCTCGGCCACGTGCGCGATGCCGGCATTCACGTGTGCTGCGGCGGCATCGTCGGCATGGGAGAGAGCCTCGAGGATCGCGTCGGCATGATCGCGACGCTGGCGAGCCTGCCGGTCCACCCCGAAAGTGTGCCGATCAACCTGCTGGTGCGGGTCGAAGGCACGCCGCTTGCCCGGGCGCCGAGACTTGATCCAATCGACTTCGTGCGCACGGTCGCGGTGGCCCGCATCTGCATGCCGGGTTCGATGGTGCGGCTGTCGGCCGGTCGCGACGACATGAGCGAGGAAGTGCAGGCGCTGTGCTTCCTCGCCGGCGCCAATTCCATCTTCTACGGGCCGAGGCTCCTGACCACGCCCAATCCGGATCGCGACCGCGATCTCGCCTTGCTCGGAAAGCTCGGCCTCCGTCCGATGGGGTGAAGGATCGCCTTGGAACGTCGCAAGCCGCTCCGCAGCCGGCGCCGCCGCGTCTTCGATTGGTCAACCGCGGCGATCGCTGCCATTGCCGTCATCGCCGCCGCCACGGTCTACTGGCGCGACGGGCGCGTGCATTTTCTCGCCATTCTCGCCGGCGACCTCTCACTGTTCGCGGAAATGCTGCCCAAGGTGTTGGCCGGCTGCCTGATCGGCGCCTTTGTCACCTTGATCCTGCCGCGCGAGCTCGTGGCCCGGTGGGTCGGGCACGAGTCGGGTTTGTTCGGACTCGCGATCGCGGCGCTCTTCGGCTTCATCCTGCCCGGCGGCCCGATCACGATCTATCCGGTGGCGGGCGCCTTCCTCGCCATGGGTGCCGACGCGGGCGCCGTGGTCGCCTTCATCACCTGCTGGACGCTCTGCGGCTATACCCGCGCGCTGGTCTGGGAACTGCCCTTCTTCGGACCGCATTTCGTGATCTGGCGCATCGTCGAGGCGCTGCCGCTGCCGATCCTTGCCGGGTTCCTGGCCCGCATGGCGCTCAAGGCCGGGCTTGCGCGCGTCTCATGATCGTGGCGGTCAACATCCTGCTGTGGCTGGTGGTCGGCGGGCTCGCGATGCTTGCGGCGTTGCGCGGGCGCGCGCTGTTGCAAAGCGGCGCCCGCGACGGGGCGATCGATTTCCTGCGTCTGCTGCCGCGCATCGCCATCGGCGTGATCGGCTCCGGTTTCGTCGCCGAGGCCTTGCCGCGCAGCGTCATCATCCCGTGGCTCGGGCCGGGTTCGGGATTTCTCGGCGTCGCGATCGCCGCGCTCGGCGGCGCGCTGACGCCGGGCGGGCCGGTCATCGGCTTCTCCGTCGGTTCGGCGATGCTCAAGAGCGGGGCCGGCGCGCCGCAGGTCGTCGCCTATTCGACCGCCTGGGCGCTCTATGCGGTGCATCGCCTGGTGATGTGGGAGGCGCCCTTGATGCCGCCGCGCGTGGTCTGGTTGCGGGCGGCGGTCTCGCTGCCGCTGCCGTTCATTGCGGCGGGGATGGCGATGATGCTGGCGAGACCCTGACCGTCCCCTGCGCCGCGAGCGCCGCAAAATACCCGGCGCCGCTCAGAAGCGCGATGCAGAAGCTCACCGGCCAATCCGTGTAGAAGGCGATGGCAAGGCCAAGCCAGGCCTGCGCGAGGGAGAGCCCGGCCGCGAGCGCAAGGCCGCTCCAGAGTCGGACGGTGAGACGCTGCGCCGCGGCCGGCGGCCCGACCATGAGCGTGAACACCATGAGCACTCCGACGATCTGGGCGCAGGCGGACACCGCCAAGGCCACGAGCGCAAGGAACGCGGTGGAGAGGCCGCGCATCGGCACGCCCTTGGCCTCGGCGAGTTCCGGCTGCAGGCTCGCGAAGACGAGCGGCCGCATGATCGCGCCGAGACCCGCAAGCGTGATCGCGCCGAGCGCGGCCAGGGTCAGGATCGTTGGGGCGTCGACGGCGAGCACGTTGCCGAACAGGACGGCGGTCGCCTGGGTCGCGAAGGCCGTGTAATAATGCAGAAACAGAAGACCGAAGCCGAGCGCGAGCGCCAGCACCACGCCGACGGCGACGTCGCGGTTGCTGATCCGCTCGCTCATCGCGCCCATGAAAAGCCCCGCCGCGAGCGTGAAACCGATAAGGCCCCAGAGCGGAGCGAGCCCCAGCAGACCCGCGCCGGTGGCGCCGGCAAAGCCGATATGCGAGAGCGCGTGGCCGGCAAAGGTCTGCCCGCGCATGACGAGGAAGTAGCCGACGAGACCCGCGACCACTGCGACGATGCCGGCGGCCGCGAAGGCATTGTTCATGAATTCATAGGCGAACATGACGGATCAAGGATGGCGGTCATGCGGTGAATGATGCAGATGCTCGCCGTGCTCCACCGTGCGGCCGCGCGACATCACGAAGACATTGCCGTCGGCCCGGATTACCTGGATCTCGGTGCGGTAAAGACGCGAGAGCACCGGCGCAGTGATCACTTCCTCCACGGTGCCGAGCACGGCCTGCCCGTTGCCAAGATAGAGCACCCGGTCAAGCGTGCCCAAAAGCTGGTTGAGCTCGTGCGCGCTGAACAGGACGGTCGCGCCGCGCTCGCGACAGACCCTCCGCACCACGTCGATGGCGATCTCCTGATGCCGCGCGTCGAGGCTGATCAGCGGCTCGTCGAGCAACAACAGTCGCGGCGCGCCGATCAAGGCTTGGGCCAGCAGCAGGCGCTGGCGTTCCCCGCCCGACATGTCGGACAGCGCACGCTCGGCAAGCGCACGCGCGCCGAGGAGGTCGAGCATCGCGTCGATGGCATGCCGCTCCGCACGGCCGTGCGAAGGCAGGCCCCAGCGCGCGCCGTCGAGCGAGCTTGCGATGAAATCGCGGCCGCGAATCTTGAGGTCCGGCAATACCGTGCGGACCTGCGGCATGTAGCCGATGGCGGGATTGCCGCGTCGCGGCGCACGTCCGAAAACGCGAATCTGGCCTTCGGCCGGCTGCAACAGGCCGAGCACCGCGCGCATGAGGGTGGTCTTGCCCGCGCCGTTCGGGCCGAGCACGCCGATGAACTCGCCGGCGCGGACGGCAAGGCTGACGTCCGCAAGGATCGTGCGTTCGCCGATGCTTAGCCTCACCCCCGCGAGTTCCAGAACGTTCATGGCGATGCCAGAGCCAGCGCCTTTTCCGTGGCATCGAGCTCGCTCAGCATCCATTGGACATAGTCCTGTCCGGGCGGAGCGGTCTCGGTCACGCCGACCACGGGAATGTTGCTTTTCCGCGCCATGGCAACAAGCCGACGCACGAGATCGTTCACGGCCTGCTTGTTGTAGAACATCACGCGAACCCTGTGTGATCTGAGGTCGTCCTCGAAGGCCGCGATATCGGCGGCGCTGGGTTCGGTGTCGTTCATGATGGCGAGCTGGAGGCGCTCGTTTCGCATCGTCAGTTTCAGCGCCGCGGCCATGTAACCGAACACCGGTTCGCTCGCCGTGACAGGCGTGCCGGCATATCTCGCGGAGATGGCGACGATTTTGTCGTTGAGCGGCTTGAGCGACTCAAGGAAGGTCCGCAGCCGCGCGGCGTAGTCGCGGCGGTGCGCAGGGTCGGCCTCCGTCAGCGCGTCGGCCAAGGCCCGCGCGGCCTTCGGCATGGTCGAGGGATCATACCAGAGATGCGGGTTGTCGCCGAGCGTCTTGCCCATGAGGTCGGCGACATTGATGACCCGGCGGTCCGGCCGCGGCACGGCTTTGAGCAGCTTGTCCATCCACGGATCGTAGCCCGCGCCGTTGTAGATCACGATGCGCGCGTCGGCGATGCGGCGGACCACCGTCGGCGACGTCTCGAACAGATGCGGGTCCTGGTCCGGATTGCTGATGATGCTGACGGTCTCGACCTGTCCGCCGCCGATCTGCCGTGCGAGGTCGGCGTAGAAGTTCTCCGCCGCGACAAGGCGAAGCGGGGACGCGGCGAGGTCCGGGCCGCTCGCGAGCGCCATGACGGCGCCGACCAATCCAAGGCTCACGATGTAGCGCATGGCACGGTCCTCCTGCCGCAGGCGGCGTGAATGTAATATTATAACATTACTTCGGCAAGCGGCAGGCTGGTGCGGTGGCCGGGGCGGGCCTATAAGCGGCAAGGCCCTTCGCGAATCGCGCGCCATGTCCGCTCCGGACCCGACCTTCGAAGCGCGGCCGAACCCCAATCCCGTGGGACATCCCTGGTGCGTCTACGTGACCTGGCCGTCGGGCAAAAAGGACATCGTCACCGGCTTTGCCACGCAATATGACGCGCTCAACTGGATCAAGACCGGGTCGGCGAACTGGGTGGTCGAACAGATCATGCGGCGCCAGGATTAGGGCGCAGGCGCCGTCGGGCCGGCAGTGGTGATTCCGTCGCGCCGTCCGCCTCGAAACCAGTTCGCATCGGCGCCGTGATGGCGGGAAACGCCGCCGGGGCGCCGCAGCAGGTCCGAGCGAGCAGGGTCGAATCCGGCTTGCTTCGCTGTGCTCGCAATGCTTGCCATGATGGGTCCATATCGCCGAAAACCGTCCTGAAACGCAGAGGGCGCCGGGCGCGCCCCGGCCCGGGGGGCTTTGTCCGGCCGATCAAGATTGTCTATATCGAGGTCGACGGAACCCCGCATCCTTCATGACACCGCCGCAGACAGACAAGATTCCCGTGACCGTGCTGACCGGCTATCTCGGCGCGGGCAAGACCACCCTCCTCAATCGGATCCTCTCGGAGCGGCATGGCAAAAGATATGCCGTGATCGTCAACGAGTTCGGCGAGATCGGCATCGACAACGAGCTGGTGGTGAATGCCGACGAGGAGGTCTTCGAGATGAGCAACGGGTGCGTCTGCTGCACCGTGCGCGGCGATCTCGTGCGCATCATCGACGGGCTGATGCGCAGGAAGGGAAAATTCGACGCAATCATCCTGGAAACCACGGGTCTCGCGGATCCGGCGCCGGTCGCGCAGACCTTCTTCGTCGACGATCAGGTAGGCGCGAAGACGAAGCTTGATGCGGTCGTCACCGTGGTCGACGCGCGGTGGCTGAAGGATCGCTTGAAGGACGCGCCCGAGGCCAAGAACCAGATCGCTTTTGCCGACGTCATCCTGATCAACAAGACCGACCTCGTTACGCCGGCCGAGATCGACGCGCTCGAGGCCGGCATCCGCGGCATCAATCCCTATGCGCGCCTGCACCGCACGGAACGTGCGCGCGTCGACCTCAAGGAGGTGCTTGACCGCAACGCCTTCGATCTTGACCGCATTCTCCATATCGAACCCCACTTCCTCGGGACGGCCGGGCATGAACACGACCACGACCGGCACGACGGCACCGGCCATCGCCACCATGATGGCGATCCGCAGCGTGAGGACGGCGGCCTCCGGCATGATCATGACGAAGAGATGCAGTCGATGGCGCTGACGATCGACGAGCCGCTCGACCCCGACAAGTTTTTCCCGTGGATCCAGGATCTCGTGGCGAAGGAGGGTCCGAACATCCTGCGCTGCAAGGGCATCCTGTCCTTCAAGGAGGATCCTCGGCGCTTCGTGTTCCAAGGCGTGCACATGATTCTCGACGGCGATCATCAGCGGCCCTGGCGTGCCGACGAGAAGCGCGACAGCCGGATCGTTTTCATCGGCCGCAACCTGCCGAAGGAAACGATCCGCGCCGGCTTCGCTAGCTGCGTGGCGTAGGTCGCTTGGCCAAAGCCGACCGCTTTTCCATGCCTTCCCTTGCCGACCGCGTCCGCGCAATCGATGCCGGCGCGATGGTGGTCGGCGTCCATTTCCTGGGTACGGCTCCGGTCTTCGTGCTGGGCGAAGAGGCGGTCCTGTTCCTCTCTGCCGGGGGAAGTCGTCGTATCGCCATCCATTCCGGCGCCATTCTCGCGAGCGAGGCCGACGGCGCGCGGCTCGTCACCGGCGGCGATGACGGCAGGCTGGTCGCCGTCGACGCCGAGGGCTCCCATCGAGTGCTCGCCGCCGACGGCGCCGGACGCTGGATCGATCAGGTGGCCCTCGGCGGTAACGGCGCCGTTGCCTGGTCGGCGGGGAGAGTCGCGCATGTGCTCACGGCGAAAGGAGATGAACGCATCTTCGAGGCGCCGTCGACGGTTGCCGGTCTGGCCTTCGCGCCGAAAGGCTTTCGCGTGGCCATTGCCCACTACAACGGCGCGACTCTCTGGTTTCCCGACGCGCCCGCCGTTCCGCCAGCGAGGCTCGACTGGAAGGGCTCGCACCTTGCCGTGCGCTTCAGCCCTGACGGCCGTTTCCTGGTTACCGCGATGCAGGAGCCGACACTGCACGGCTGGCGCCTTGCCGACGGTCAGTCGATGCGCATGTCGGGTTATGCGACGCGCGTGCGGTCGCTGTCGTGGACCGCCGACGGCAAGTTTCTCGCCACCTCGGGCGCCGAACGGCTCGTGCTCTGGCCTTTCGACGGCAAGGCCGGCCCGATGGGTCGCGCGCCGCGCCTCGTGGCGGTGGGCGACACGCATATCGTGATGGTCGCCTGCCATCCGCGCCGGCCAGTCGCCGCCGTCGGCACGGAGGATGGCACGGTCGCCCTGGTGCGGCTCGACGATGGTGCCTTGATCGAAGCGCGCGCCGGCACGGCCTCGCCCGTGAGCGCGCTCGCCTGGGATGCAACCGGCGGGCAGCTCGCCTTCGGCTGCGAAAACGGTGAGGCCGGCCTGCTATCGCTCTAATTGCGGCGGGATTGCGCCCGACCGGTTCGGACGCCGTTCAGCTTGGCCCGTCTAGGGTGGTCGTCACGCTGGAACCCGCCGCTCGCCGCGGCGTTTGCCGTTCTCAGCAGGATCGCGAGGTTTATACATGCTCAATTTTTTCATCCGGCACGTCGTGCGTAGCGGCCTCTTTGCCTTGGCGCTCGTCTATGCCGGCCTTTCCGCTCCGCTCGTTGCCATCGCTCCCACGCCGGCGAAAGCGCAGGTGACGGAGGAATTTCACGACGCACTTGCCGCCTACGGCCGTTGGATCGTGCACGCGCCCTACGGGGAGGTGTGGGTGCCGGATGCCGTGCCGCCCGGGTGGCGCCCCTATTCATTTGGCCATTGGGTCTATACCGACGATTGGGGCTGGTACTGGATTTCCGACGAGAGCGAGGATGATTGGGGCTGGATCGTCTATCACTACGGCCGCTGGGCCTTCGACCGTCGCATCGGCTGGTTCTGGGTGCCGGGCGACGAATGGGCACCCGCCTGGGTCGACTGGCGCTATGGCGGCGATGCAATCGGTTGGGCACCCCTGCCGCCCGACGACCTGCTCGACGTCTATGACGACGCGCCGGACTACTGGGTATTCGTGCCGATGCGCTATATCGCCGAGCCGCGCGTGCGCGTCTATTTCGTGCCGCCGGAGCGACGTGTCGTGCTCTTGCGCTCGACCTATGTCGTCAACCGCCCGGTGCACATCCGCGATCGGCGCATCTGGGTCAATCCGGGTCTCGCGCCCGGCTTCATCGCCGCGCGCGCGCATGTGACGCTGCATGCCTACGAGGTGCGCCCGCGCGTGCTGAGCGGGACCGCGAACGTGCAGGGCGCGATCACCGTTCGCCGCGAGGATCTGCGTGAACGCGGCGCGGCAAGACGCATCGCGCCGGTCGAGGTGCGACGCACGAACGTCGCCATCCAGCCCGCGGCTGCCGTGCCTCCGCCGCAGCCGCTCAACAAGCGAGAGCCCGGCCGACTCGGTCCGCGCCCGCCGCGTGCCGCGCAGGGGACGAACGTGCAGCCGGGAGGTTCGACCGTCACGCAGCCGTCGCCGCAGCAGCCGCAACAGCCGCAACAGCCGCATGTTCAGCCGCAGCAGCCGCCATCGCAGCCGCAGGTTCAGCCGCAGCCGCCGCAGGCGCCCAAGCCGCCACAGCCGCAGCAACGCGTTCAACCGCAGCCGCAGCCGCATGTTCAGCCGCCGCAAGCGCCATCGCAGCCGCAGCCGCGGGTTCAGCCGCAGCCGCCGCAGGCGCCCAAGCCGCAGCAGCCGCATGTTCAGCCGCCGCACCAGCCGCCGCAACCGCAAATCCAGCAGCGCGAGCGGCTCGAGCCGCAGCGCCGGCCGCAAGAATCCCCGCAGCCTCATCCTCAACCGCCGCCGCAACTGCAGCCGCGGACGGTCCAGCCGCCCCATGCCCCTCCACCGCAGCCGCAGCAACGTGCGGTCCAGCCGCCCCACGCCCCGCCACCGCAGGCGACCCCGCATGCGCCGCCGCGCCAGCCGCCCGCGCAACCGAAGAAACCGGAGGAGAAGGGGCCCGAACCGCGTTAAGCCCGGTCAGCGCACGAGCACGTTCTTGAACTGCCAGGGATCGCTTTCGTCGATCTCTTCCGGGAACAGGCCCGGTCGGTCGGTGATCGGCGTCCAGTCGGTATATTGGCCGATGACGGGGCCGAGATAGGGTCTCTGCACCGCGAGGCAGCGCTTGTAATCCATCTCGTCCGCCTCCACGATCCCGGCCTCGGGGTTTTCCAGCGCCCAGACCATGCCGGCGAGCACGGCGGAGCTCACCTGCAGGCCGGTCGCGTTCTGGTAGGGCGCGATGCTGCGGGTCTCCTCGATCGAGAGCTGCGATCCGTACCAGTAGGCGTTCTTCTTGTGTCCGTAGAGCAGGACGCCGAGCTCGTCGATGCCGTCGGCGATCTCGTGTTCGTCCAGGATGTGCATGAAGGGCTGCCGCTTGCAGGCCTGGCCGAAGAGCTCATGCAGCGAAAGCACCGCGTCGTTGCAGGGGTGATAGGCATAGTGGCAGGTCGGCCTGTACACCACGCGCCGTCCCTCCCGCAACGTGAAGTAGTCGGCAATGGAGATCGACTCGTTGTGTGTCACAAGGAAGCCGTACTGCGCCTTCGCGGTCGGCGTCCATGACCGCACGCGCGTATTGGCTCCCGGCTGCGTCAGATAGATTGCGGCCTTGCAGCCCGTCCTGTGCCTGCGGGCATTCTTCGGCATCCATTTCTCATGCGTGCCCCAGCCGAGCTCGGCGGGCTGCAGGCCCTCGGCGAGGAAGCCCTCGACCGACCAGGTGTTGACGAAGGTCTCGATCGGCTTCGGATATTTGGCGCGCTGCGTGTCGCGCTCAGCGATGTGAATGCCTTTGACGTTGAGCCGCATGGCCAGCCGCGCCCACTCCTCGCGCGTCTTCGGCTCGCTGATCTTCAGACCGAGGTCGGAGGCGATGTTGATCAGCGCCTGCTTGACGAACCATGACACCATGCCGGGGTTGGCGCCGCAGCAGCTCACCGCGGTCGTGCCGCCCGGCCGCTTGCGGCGCGCGGCGAGAATGGTCTCGCGCAGGGCGTAATTCGAGCGCGCCGCCGGCCCGAGCCGCGAATCGAAATAGAAACCCGGCCAGGGTTCGACGACGGTATCGATGTAGAGCGCACCGAGGTCGCGGCACAGCTCCATGATGTCGAGCGAAGAGGTGTCGACCGACAGGTTGACGCAGAAGCCGCGACCCCCGCCGGCGGTGAGCAGCGGCGTGAGCAGGGCGCGGTAGTTCGCGCGGGTGACCGCCTCGCGGATGAAACGGATGCCGCGCTCATCGAGCAGATGCCGGTCCTTGTCCTCGGGATCGATGACCACGAAGCGCGACTTGTCGTAGGTGAAGTGGCGCTCGATCAGCGGCAGGGTGCCCTTGCCGACGGAGCCGAACCCGATCATGACGATGGGACCGTCGATATGTCCGTGGATGGGCCAATTCTGCATCGCCTCGCGCTCCCGTCGACGCCCGGTGATATCCGTCGCCGTCCGCAAACGAAAGCCGCAAGGCGCACATTCCGGCGCGGCTTCCACGATATTTTGGCCGACTTGCCGCGGTGCCCGCCCGCCCGGCCGCCGGCGGACGTCGCTCATCGGTCCCCATGGGTCCGGTCGCGGCGGACGCGTCCGTGGCGGCGCTGCGCCGTGCGTCCGCCATCACAAGCCTCACGCGGCGCGGGTCAAGCCCGCGCGGGAACCGGTCCGCTCACTTGCCGGTAAGGCCGGGAACGGGCGCGATCAATGCGGCCGCCGCGGCGCGGTCAGATGTGGTAGGTCTTCAGCGGGGGAAAGCCGTTGAAGGCCACCGACGCGTAGGTCGCGGTGTAGGCGCCGGTGCCGCCGATCAGCACCTTGTCCCCGAT
>Ga0070740_10001541_pt1 | contig 30976 bp, 29 predicted proteins | sample Coa_R2_FD_67286 | JGI IMG/M metagenome (GOLD analysis project Ga0070740, IMG submission 67286) | Surface soil microbial communities from Centralia Pennsylvania, which are recovering from an underground coalmine fire - Coalmine... | ecosystem: Environmental > Terrestrial > Soil > Unclassified ...
CTGAGTTTTTCTTGCTCTTCTTGCCGCCCTTGTGATGCCCCCTCTTGTGGCTCTTGAGCGGCCTCCTGGTGCTGTTACTGTTCGTGTTTGACCCCGCCCCTTCGTTCCCGCCGCCGGCGTTCGCCAGGGCGGTGGTGCCGAAGGCGAGAAACGCGCCGAGCGTTGCCGCCGTCAGTTTCGTCTTCTTGGCCTTCATGGTTTGTCCTCGAAAGTTGGAATCGGAACAGGCAGGGCGGCGCAATATGTAAACCGAGACGTGGCCGGTTGTCAACGAATTTCGCGGCGGCGGTCAGGTGAGGGACTGTGAGGCGAAGCCTTTCGACCTGGCGCTAATCGGCGAATGCGACGGTCAACTCGCGGAGCGTTGCCGAGTCATTCGAGTCGTGCCGCTCGGCCTCATCGCGGTTGACGTGGCGGTAGAGAATGTCGCGTTGCTGCGGTCGGAAGCCCGCGGCGCGTATCAGTTGGCGCAGGGTCTTTTCGTCGGCGCGGAAGTGCGCGCCCGCGGCGGAGACGACGTTCTCCTCGATCATGATCGAACCCATATCGTTCGCGCCGAAGCGCAAGGAGACCTGTCCGAGCCGCAACCCTTGCGTCAGCCAAGAGGCTTGAATGTTCTCGATGTTGTCGAGGAAGAGACGCGAGACGGCGAGCATTCGCAGGTATTCGAGTCCCGTCGGCTCCTCCTTAATCCGACGACCGAGCGCCGTGTTCTCGCGCTGGAACGTCCACGAGATGAAAGCCGTGAAGCCGCCGGTCTCGTCCTGAAGGTCGCGTATGCGCTGCAAGTGCCTGACCTGATGCTCGGTCGAATCGCCGATGCCGAACATCATCGTCGCCGTCGAGCGCAGGCCCACCTTGTGTGTGGCGCGCATCACGTCGAGCCACTCGTCGGTCGTGCACTTCGTCGAGACGCGCTTGCGAACCTCGTCGTCCAGAATCTCCGCGCCGCCGCCGGGCATACTGTAAAGCCCCGCGTCTTTGAGGCGCGACATGACCTCCTCGTAAGAGAGCTTCGAGATGAGGTGGATGTTGTGAATCTCCGGCGGCGAGAAGCAGTGGAGTTGGAAGTCGGGGTAGCGCGCGTGCAGGCGGCGCAGGAGGTCTTCGTACCACTCGATTCCGAAGTCAGGGTGCAAGCCGCCCTGCATCAGAACGCCCGTGCCGCCGAGCGCGATGGTCTCGTCAATGCGCTCGCAAATCTGCTCGAAGGTCTGCACGTAAGTGTCGGGCTTTCCGGGTCGGCGGTAGAAGGCGCAGAAGGTGCAGACGACGTTGCAGACGTTCGTGTAGTTGATGTTCCGGTCAATGATGTAGGTGACAACATCGTCCGAGTGCTTGCGCCGCCTGACCTCGTCCGCCGCTAGCCCGAGGCGCGCGATGTCGTGCGACCGGAGCAGAGTCGCGCACTCTTCCGCGGTCATGCGTTCGCCCGCGAGCACGCGGTCGAGAATCGGTTGGATGTCTGTTGTCATCTCTGTTCCAGTCGCGGCGCTGATGAACTCAGAACTTGAGTACCGCAATTTAGGATCAATCAAATTCAATCAATCGAATGGCCCGTATTCGGAATTGCAAATTTCAAATCTCAAATCTTAAATCCGCATTCTGCCACCATCGCGACCGCCGGAACGATGGTTTTCGGCTGAACGCCGCGAAGGATTCGTCGTCAGCCCTTCGCGCATGAACGTCATGCACCGCGCGTGCCGAGCCACTTCAGCGGGCGCAGGCTGTCGGTGACGCCGTGCTTGTGTGCGAGGCGGAAGAAGAGTTCGAGTCCGGCGGTCATCTCCTCGTCAAGCTCGAAGCAGATGTTCTCGCGCAGGTAGCTGACGAGTTCCGCGCGCGGTCGTCCGAGTTCACTCTCACATTCCGCGGCGATCTCCTCGGCGTGCGCGAGTCCCTCGTCGCGCGCGGCGGCGAAGTCAATCTCGGCGACGCGCCCTCCCGCACCCTCCCGCGCCATCCACATCGCGAAGACGAAGCCGAGGCCGGTGTGCTCGCGCCAGAGCGCCGCCATGTCGTAAACGCGCAAGCGCTCGCGCGCGAAGGTCATCGCCGGGTCGCCGATGATGAGCGCGGCGTCGTGCGCGGCCAACATCTCTTCGAGGTTCGGAGCCGACTGTTCGAGCCGCGGCGCGCGCCCCAGGAATTCACGGAAGATGACCTCGACGAGCGCGGCGGACGTGCGCGAAGACGTGTCGAGCGCGACCGATTCGACATCTTCGAGCCGCCCGCGCCGCGTCGCCAGCACGACGCTGTGAACCTCGCGGCGCGCGCCGACGCAGACGCCGGGCACGACGACCGTCTCAGGCAGGCGCTGGTACTCGATGACGGGGACGAGCGCGGCGTCCACCTGGCCGCGCGCGAGCATGTCGGCGCAGCGCGCGGGCGCGGTGTCCGTTATCAAATCCACCTCGCCGCGCCGCGGCCCGCGCGAGAAGCTCCAGATGAGCGGCGCGGTGTTCAAATAGCTCGACGCGGCGACGCGCGGCAGGCCGTCCGCCGTTTCCTTTTTGCCTTCCACTTCCCTCACCATTCTGTCGCTTCCGAGCGCGCCGCGTTCACCCGAACCGATGCTAACGCACGCCGACCGAGTCCCGCAAGAAGCACTCACGCGCCGCAGTCGAACCTCGTTGACAGCCCCTCGACCCCGCCGTACCATGACGAAGTGATGAGTGACGAGTGATGAGTGATGAGTCGAAAGCAAGGTGGCTTCGACTCAAGACTCATCACACATCACTCGTCACCCATCACTCATGAAAATCTACGACATCAGCGTGCCGATCACTCCGGGCGAGACGCCGGTTTATCCGGGCGACCCCGGCATCGAGGTCAGCTCGTGGGCGGCGATTGCGCGCGGCGACGCGGCGAACGTCACGTCGCTCTGCTTCGGCGCGCACACGGGCACACACCTCGACGCGCCCGCACACTTCATCGAAGGCGCTCCCGGCGTCACTTCGCTTTCTCTCGAAGCGTTGACTGGCGAGGCCGTCGTCGTCGAAGTCGCGGGCGACGTGTCGGCAATCGAAGAGAGTCACGTCGAAGGAATTGAAGGCGGAAGTGTCGAGCGCGTCCTGTTCAAGACGCGCAACTCGGCCTTCTGGGCAGACGCGCGCGGTCGGTTCCGCGAGGATTTCACTTACGTCGCGCCCGGCGCGGCGCGCGCGCTCGTCTCGCGCGGCGTGCGGCTCGTCGGGATTGACTACCTCTCGGTCGAGAAGTTCGGCTCGAAGGATTTTGAGACTCACCTCACGCTGCTCTCGAAAGGCGTCGTCATACTCGAAGGCTTAGACCTCCGCGCCGTCGCGCCCGGACGCTACGAACTCCTTTGCCTGCCGCTCAAGATCGCATCGGGAAGCGGCGACGGCGCTCCGGCGCGCGCAGTCCTGCGCTCGCTCGACTGAGCTATGCGACGTGAACAGGCGCGCGGCGTCCGTCAGTTAATCAAGAGGTGAATGATGATTGAGAAGGTCAACCTGTCGGAGAAGTTCAGTCTCTTTCGGGAACACTGGAGTCCGAAGATCGCGGGCGAGGTCAACGACTCTTTCGTCAAGCTCGTGAAGTTTCAGGGGCCGTTCGTCTGGCACAAGCACGACGCGGAGGACGAGATGTTCCTCGTCGTCCGCGGGCGCTTCAAGATCATGCTGCGCGACGGCGAGGTCGAACTCGGCGAGGGCGAGTTCGCAATCGTCCCGCGCGGCGTCGAGCACATGCCCGTCGCCGAAGAAGAGGTGCACGTCCTGCTCTTCGAGCCGAAGACGGTTCTGAACACCGGCGATGTTCGCAACGAAAGGACCGTTGACGAGCCGCAGCGCATCTGAGCGGTCAGCCGGACGCCGGCGCGTCTCGGACAACCGAGCAAAACTCTTTGCCGGGCCGCGACGTATCAAAGTCTGGCGCTTTTCAATCCGGGTCTTCAAAGAACCGTCTTCGACAGGACGAGACCGACGCAGATGGCAAACGACAGAAAGAGCAACGCGAGGGCCGCGCAGACAGGCGCGGACGTGAACGCGGACGTTAACTCGCCGGGTTATCAGGAGCGAGTCTTCGAGATCGTGCGGCGCATACCCGCGGGGCGCGTGATGACTTACGGCCAACTCGCGGGGATTCTCGGCGAGGGCTACACGCCGCGCACGGTCGGCTTCGTCATGCACGCGGCCAACGACACAGTGCCCTGGCAGCGCGTCATCAACTCGCAGGGCGCTTGCTCGACGGGGCGCGTCGTCCTGCCGCCCGATTTGCAACAGCGCCTGCTCGAAGCCGAGGGCGTCGTCTTCGACGCGCGCGGTCGCTGCGACCTCTCGCGCTACCGCTGGACGCCGGAAGAGTACGCGGGCGATGAGGCGGACGACGACTCGACGCAGCCGAGCCTCTTCGGCGATTGAGACGCACGGTTTCTTTGTCGGCGTTAAGCTTTTGAAATTCCCCTTGCGGTTCGAGGAGCGAACATGAGCGAACAGCAGATGCAGGCGAGAGCGCCCTACGCGGTCAGCGACGCGCGCATGACCGTCACTGGTCAGATGGTGACGACTGCGCTTGAGATTCCGGGCTTCCGCGTCCGGCAGAACCTCGGCGTCGTGCGCGGCATAGTCGTGCGGTCGCGCAACGTCTTCGTCAACATCGGCGCGGCCTTCAACCAGTTGATCGGCGGGAACATCACCGCGTGGTCGAACCTCTGCGAGCAGGCGCGCCGCGACGCCTTCGACATCATGATCCAGCACGCGACCGAGATCGGCGCGAACGCCATCATCTGCGCGCGCTACGACGCGACCGAGATCGCGACGGGTGTCACGGAAGTCCTCGCCTACGGCACGGCGGTCATCGTCGAGCCGCTCGAAGGCACCGGGATTTACAACTCGTGAGCGAGCAGGCGTTGGCCGACGCCGAACTCGCGCGTCTCCGCGAGGCGTTCGAGAGAGTCCCTTACGGACGACTGCTCGGCATGGAGTTCGTCACGGCGGAGCGCGGCGCGGCCACCTTCGCGCTCGAAGCGCGCGAAGAGCTGACGCGCATGGGCGGCATACTCCACGGCGGCGCGATCTTCTCGCTGCTCGACAGCGCCGCGGCCTTCGCCGTCCTAACACTGCTCGAACCCGGCAGCGACACCGTCACCGTTGACCTGACCTTACACTTCCTACGCCCCGTCAGCACCGGACGAATCGAGGCGCGCGCCCGCGTCCTCCGACGTGGCCGCCGCGTCGCAATCCTCTCGGTCGAGGCGACCGACCAGACCGGCGCGCTCGTCGCTACGGCCACGACGACCTACCTCATCAGAGGCTAAAACGCCCAGACACGCCGGCACACAAACACACCCTGCCCGAACGGGCCGAGACCGCCGGAACCCGCAAGCCAAGCCAAATCTTGCCAAAATTCCTGCAAAAGCCGCCATTTTTCGCCGGCAAAATCTCGTGGACAACGGAGGTTTTCATGTGCCAAAATGTTTTAGCCTCTATCAGTCACACTCAGACTGATAGCCTCCCCTCTCGGATTCTCAGCGACGCCGTATTTTTCTCGTCCCGCTCCGGCCCGACAAATGCTCACGCTTTACAGCGCACTTCTGGCACAGCACCCGCGGCAACTGACACCCGTCCGTTGCGCGGAGGCTACGATTGTGCAGTTGCACCGCTACTTCGAGGACGTTGTACTTGAGAACAATCTGGCCGCGCTCGTCGTCGAGAGTCTTCCGCCGGAGCGGCAGCGCCCGATGCGCGACATCGCGCGCGTGCGCGACGTGGGCCGCTCGGCGCGCTTCGCCTTCTTCATCGTCTCGCCCGAAGACGCCTTGAACGAAGCGGCGCTTTACGAAGACGACCCCGACCGCGGGCCGATTCTGATGAGGCGGTCTTCGGAGGTCGGCGCGGGCGAGCGTTTCGTCATCATCGCCGACGCGCGCTTCTCGGCGCTGCTCGTCGCGGTGCAGGAGGAGGACGGCTCGGAGTCGGCGGGCGACGAGGTCGTCTGGTCGTTCGAGCCTGACGTGGTTTACTCGGCGCTCGAATACCTGATGGCGCGCGCGACCGCCGAGCTTCCCGGCCACGCGCACCTCTTCTCGAAGGCCGTGCGTTCGTGCGTGCCGAAGGCGACCTCGTTGCAGTTGACCGTCTCGGTCACGACGAAGCTCGCGCGCCTTCTGCAAGAGCAGGCCGTGCGCGAGATCGCCGTCAACCGCATCTCGACCGCCATCCGCAGTTCGCTCGAACTGCCGAGCGTCTTCCAGACGACGGTCAACGAAGTGGGCCGCGCCCTCGGCGCGCAGCAGAGCGCCCTCAGCGTCGAGGGCGAGCACGAGCAGCCGCCGCTGACGACCTTCTACGTCCGCGGCGGCGAGGCGGACGAGGCGACGAGCAGCCAGATGCTCAGCGACCTCGAAGCCTACGGCGCGCGACTGCGCGGTCGCATCAAGTCTTACGTTCACGACGGGACGAGCGGCGCGGGCGAGTCCGACACGCGCCCCGTCGCCGTCGTGCCCATCATCTACCACGACCGGACGCTCGGCGTCCTGATGGTCGCGTCCGACGACCCCGAACGCGTCTGGCAGGACAGCGAGGTCATGCTCCTACGCACCGTGGCCGACCAGGTCGCGGTCGCCGTCAACCACGGGCGGCTCTACCAGCAGATGCAGCGGCAGGCGCTGACCGACAGCCTCACGTCCTGCTTCAACCGGCGCTTCTTCGAGATTCAGTTGGAGCGCGACCTGCACCTCGCGACTAGAATGCGCCAGCCCGTCTCGCTCATCTTTCTCGACATTGACAAGTTCAAGACCGTCAACGACACGCACGGCCACGCCGCGGGCGACGCCGCGCTGAGGATGATCGCGAACGTCATGCGCGAGGAGCTTCGCGGCGTTGACACGGCGGCGCGCTACGGCGGCGAGGAGTTCGCCATCATCCTCCCGCAGGCCGGCCCCGACGGCGCGCTCGTCGTCGCCGAGCGGCTGCGCGCGCGCGTCGAGGCGACGGAGTTTCCGTGCGTCGGCCACATCACGGCGTCGTTCGGCGTCGCGACCTTCCCGCTCCACGCAAGCTCGCGCGAACTGCTCGTGACGACCGCCGACCGCGCTCTCTACCAGGCGAAGCGGACGGGGCGCAACCGCGTCTGCTCGCCCGCAGACCTGCCGCTCGAAGAGATGCCGGCGCTGCCCTTCGAGGCCGACGCGCCGGCGCTCGAAGAAGCCCACGCCGCCGCGGAGACGACCGGCGGTGCGCGGGAGACTGCCGGGCAGCCTTCGGCGGAAGAGACTTTGCAGTCTTCGGGGGAAGAGCCGGTGCATTCGTCGGACTGCATACCGTAACCTCAAGTCAGAATCTTTCATCAACCGGAGCGCGGAGGCGAGACCACGAACGCCCCGCGCTTTTCTCTTTCCCACAGGCTCCGCGGCGTGACGCGCGGAGCGCGTTTGTCTTTGGGGATGAAAATCGCGCATCATAGGCGGCGAGGAATTCGTAGTAGGACAGGCAAGGCATTCATAATTTACGGCTCGCTCCCGGCACGGTCTCGCACATGGACGATCTGCGAAAATTCGCGCGCTACTTCCGCCCCTACAAGTGGTCGCTCATCATCGGCATCGCTTGCATCTTCATCTCGGTCGCCATCGGACTCGTCAAGCCCGGCATCATCCGCGTCGCGGTTGACGACCTCGTCGGCGGCGGCGTGAGCTGGTGGTCGCTCACGCGGCTCGCGCTCATCTACATCGGCGTCAGCATCGTCAGCGGCGTCTTCCTCTACCTGCAACGCAGCATCCTCATCGGGATGTCGCGCCACGTCGAGTACGACATGAGGCAGGAGTTCTACGCCCACCTCCAGCGGATGCCCCTCTCCTTCTTCCACGCGAACCGGACGGGCGACCTGATGGCGCGCGCGACCAACGACCTCGCGGCAGTCCGGCAACTCGCCGGGCCGATGATCATGTACACGCTTCAGACGGTCGCGGTCGTCGTCTTCGTCCTCCCGCTCATGCTGCGGATCAGCGTGCGGCTGACGCTGCTTCTGGCGGTGACGATGCCGCTCGTCTCGCTCATCGTCAAATACTTCGGCCAGCAGGTTCACGTCCGCTTCGAGAAGATTCAGGACTTCTTCGCGCAGATCGCGGCGCGCGCGCAGGAGAATTTCTCCGGCGTCCGCGTCGTCCGCGCATACGCGCAGGAAGGCGCGGAGGTCGCGGCCTTCAACGACCTCAATCGCCAGTACGCCGAGCGCAGCCTGAGCCTCGTCCGAGTCGAGGCGCTGATGCGTCCGCTCCTGCAATTCGTCATCAGCATCGGCTACATCGTCATCATCTGGTACGGCGGCTGGCTCGCTCTGCGCGGCGACATCTCGACGGGTCAGGTCGTCGAGTTCATCTTCTACCTCGGCATACTCATCTGGCCGCTCATCGCGCTCGGCTACGTCATCAACCTCTACCAGCGCGGCACGGCGAGCCTCAAGCGCATGAACTCCGTGCTAGGCGTCGAGCCTGCGATCAAGGACGAGCCGGGCACACGCGAGCAGCCGCAGATTCGCGGGCGCATCGAGTTCCGCAACCTGACCTTCGAGTACAACGAAACAGCCGGCCCCGTCCTGCGCGGCATCAACCTGACGATTGAGGCCGGGCAGACGGTCGCCTTCGTCGGTCGCACGGGTGCGGGCAAGTCAACGCTGATGAACCTCGTGCCGCGCATCGTCGAAGCGCCGCCCGGCACGGTCTTCGTTGACGGCGTCTCGGTGCGCGACTACCCGCTCGCGCAACTGCGCCGCGCCATCGGGTACGTGCCGCAGGAGACTTTCCTCTTCAGCGAGACGCTCGCCGAGAACATCGCATTCGGCGTCGAGAAGGCCGAGCGCGCAGAGGTCGAGTGGGCGGCGGAGATCGCGGGCCTCGGCGACGACGTGCGCGAATTCCCCGAAGGCTTCGACACGCTCGTCGGCGAGCGCGGCATCACGCTCTCCGGCGGCCAGAAGCAGCGCACCGCGATTGCGCGCGCAGTCCTGCGCCAGCCTCGGATTCTGATTCTCGACGACGCGCTCTCCTCAGTTGACACCTACACCGAGGAGAAGATTCTCGCGCAGCTCCGCGGCGTGATGCGCGAGCGCACGTCGCTCATCGTCTCGCACCGCATCTCGACCGTGCGCGACGCGGATTTGATCTGCGTCCTCGACGAAGGCCGCATCGTCGAGCGCGGCACGCACGAAGAGCTTCTCGAACTCGGCGGCGAGTACGCAGACTTGTACGAGCGACAGTTGCTGGAGGAAGAGTTGGCGGCGAGCTGAATTTATGTCAACGGCGGTTTCCAAGTATCACGAGGAAGAGGCCATCGGCAAGACGTATGACCTGCGTCTGGCGAAAAGGCTTCTCAAATACCTGCGGCCTTACGTCGGCTCGCTCGTCCCGGCGCTCGTCCTGACGCTCGCGGCCAACGGCCTCGGCGTGTTGCAGCCGAAGTTCATCCAGTACGCGATTGACGCCGGCATCCTGAAGAAAGACATCGGCGTGCTCAACTGGATCGCGCTCATCTTTCTCGCGTCGAAGATTCTGCAACTCGTCGTCTCGTACTTCCAGACCGTCCTGCTCGAAGGCGTCGGCCAGCGCGTGATGTACGACCTGCGTAGCGAGCTTTACCAGAAGTTACAGCGGCAGGAGGTCGCATACTTCGACCGCAACCCGGTCGGTCGCATCATGACGCGGCTCACTTCAGACGTTGACGCCCTGAACGAGCTGTTCACCTCCGGCGTCATCGACCTGCTCGGCGACGTGGTCATCATCATCGCCGTCGTCTTCATCATGCTCGGCATGGAGTGGCGTCTGACGCTCGTCACGCTCGTCACCGTGCCGCTGCTGTTCGCCGCGACCACGTGGTTCCGCAAGCACGCGCGCCGCGGCTACGACATGGTTCGCACGCGGATCGCGCGCATCAACGCGTTTCTGCAAGAGCATTTCTCCGGCGCGCAGACCGTGCAGATTTTCAACCGCGAGTCGAAGGCGCTCCGGCAGTTCCACGAGATCAACGACGACCACCGGCGCGCGAACATCGAGACGATCTTCTACTACGCGGTCTTCTTCCCGCTCGTTGACCTGATCGGCTCGGTCGGCGGCGCGCTCATCATCTGGTACGGCGGCTTCCGCGTGATGCAGAACTCTTCGCTGCACACCGTCCTGACCGTCGGCGCGTTCGTCGCCTTCTTCCAGTATTCGCAGCAGCTCTTCCAGCCCATCCGCGACATCTCCGACAAGTACAACGTCCTCCAGGCCGCCATCGTCGCCTCGCACCGCATCTTCAAGACGCTCGACCTGCCGGTCGAGATAACCTCGCCCGCCGAGCCGAAGAAGAGAGAGCGCGCGCGAGGGCGCGTCGAGTTCCGCAACGTCTGGTTCGCCTACAAGGGCGAGGACTGGGTTCTGAAGGATGTTTCATTCGAGGTCGAGCCGGGGCAGACGGTCGCGCTCGTCGGTCACACGGGTTCGGGCAAGACGACGATCACGAACCTCCTCATGCGCTTCTACGACGTGCAGCGCGGCTCGATACTTCTCGACGGCGTTGACGTGCGCGAGTGGGATTTGAAATCACTGCGCGAGAACTTCGCGGTCGTCTTGCAGGACGTGTTTCTCTTCAGCGGCACGGTCGAAGGCAACATCCGCCTCGGGCGCGAAGACATCTCGGAGGAGCGCGTCGAGTGGGCCGCGCGCGAGGTTCACGCCGACGACTTCATCGAGCGCCTGCCAGAAAAGTACAAGTCCGAGGTGCGCGAGCGAGGCGCGGGACTCTCCGTCGGCCAGAAGCAGCTCATCTCGTTCGCCCGCGCCCTCGCCTTCGACCCGGCGCTTTTGATTCTCGACGAGGCGACCAGCTCGATTGACACGGAAACCGAGCAGCTCATCCAGCAGGCCATCGAGCGCGTGCTGCGCGACCGCACGTCAATCGTCGTCGCGCACCGCCTCTCGACCGTCCAGCGCGCCGACCAGATACTCGTCCTCCACCACGGCGAGCTGCGCGAGGCGGGCACGCACCAGCAACTCCTCGCCCGCCGCGACCTCTACTGGCGTCTCTACAAACTCCAGTACGCCGACGACTCGCGCCGCGACGCTTTGCCCGACACCCGGCTCAAAGACAGCCTGCAATTCGGAGATTAACGGCCCACGATTCTGAAAAAAAACGAGGGCGCGGAGAGGATTGCCTCCGCGCCCCGTTGCATCTATTCAGAACTTTCGCCCCTGAAAAATCACCGCGCCGCGCGCTCACCTCGGCTGCGTCGCGCCGGAGACTGTCGCGGGTTGCGGTTGCGACTTGCTGCTGCCGCGGTTCTTGAAGTCCACGAGTCCTTCGAGCGACTGGTAAATCTGGAGGTACATCTGCGTCTCGCGCGGGACGAATGTGCGCCAGCCGGGGCCGCCGCGCTTGAGGTACTGCGGCAGGTGCGCGGGGTTCGAGTTGTAGCCCGCGGCGATAATCTCGGCCTGCGTCGCGTTCTTGCTCGCCAGCGCGTCGAGCACGTCCTGGTTGAGCGCGAGGCTGTTCCAGGTGTCCTGCATGTAGAGCAGCATCGCTTCGAGGGCGTTGCCGTGGTTGCGCATCCCGGCGACGAAGTCGGGGTTGAGTCCGACCGAAGGGTGCGCGTTCCTGATCACCACGTAGGTCGGCGCGATCATCTGCACCATGCCGCCCGCGCCCGCCGAACTCACCGAATAACGGAACGTGTCAAGCTCGTTCAGCGCGTAGAGCGAATAGATTTCGTTGAACAAAGCGGGCCGCCCCTCGCGCCGGAAGCGGTCGTGGTCAATGTGCTCGACGACGCAGAGGCGCTCGGCAATGTCCACGATCTCCGGCGAGACGACCACTCCCCTCTCCTTCAGACGCTGCGCGGCGAGGTCGAGCATCGTGTGGACGTAGTCTCGCCCGTGCTTGACGACTTCGGGCGAGAGCAGCGCCGGATGAGCAGAGGTGTAGTAGGCCATCTCGCGGAAGCGACCGAGCTTTTCAATCGGGTACTCGACGACGAGCGGCGTCAACTGCTTTCCGGTCGCGGCCTCTGAGACGACGACCGCCGTGTTGACGTAGTTCGGTCGCACGACCTGAAGCCGCACGTTCAACCCCTGCGCCGTCGTCAACACAACGTCCGCGCCCGGCGTGAGGAACGTGTCCTTCGGCACGCTCAGCGTGTGAATCTTCGCCGTGTCTTGTTCGAGCGCGGCGATGGTGACGAAGGCCGTGTTCGGCGTCATCGAGGTGAGCGTCAGGCGCGATTTGAGAAGCCTCTGCGCCTCGGCGACGTGCTCGCGGAACTTACCCATCGAGAGCGGGCGCGCGGGCAGGAGCGGCTTGTACGGCACGACCACCTGCGAAGACGAAGTCGCAAACGGCGATGATTGCGAGACCGTCGAAGGCTGCGAAGTCGAAGAAGGCGACGCCGGCGAAGTTGGCTGCGCGTTCGAGGAGGACTGCGCCGTGGTTGAAGGCGCGACTGTCGGAGACGCCGCGGGCGTTGCGGCGGTCGCCGCCGGAGACTGTGTCTGATGCGCGAGGCTCACGACGCGCGGGCGCGTGTAGGTCTGCGTGGGCGTCTGCGCGGCGACCGCGTCTGCCGACGCAAACACCGCCGCCGTCAAGCTCAGGATCAGGAAAGGGCGGTTGTTCATAATCAAACTTCAGGGCCGAAGGGTTTGTCCGCGAAGGGGGCGCGGCGCGTGCTGACTAAGATTCTCTCCACACGCGCCGGGTTGTCAACTACTCTTTTCGTTTGCCGACAGATTCGCACGGCGCGGGCTGTAACCGACCGGACGTTAAATCTCGCGGAGGCTCCCGGCGAGCGCGCCCGCGGCGGACGCGGCGAGGTCTTGAAGCGCGCCCTTGCGGTGCGACAGGCGGAAGCGCGCGGCGAGCGCATAGCCGACGTTGAAGCCCACGCTCGCGTCGAGTTCGTAAAGCTCGCGCGTGAGCGCGTCCTGCGAGACGCGCTCGACCGCTCGGCGGAGTTCCGCGGGCGCGGCTTCGAGTCCTTCGACGAAGACGGCCTCGGTCTCTGTGCCGCCGCGCGAGCGCCGGCGCGCGTGCTCGCGCAGCCGCGCTCGCGCGTCGTCCTGAATCCTGCCCGTGGCGATGACGACGATGCGCGAGGCTTGCGTCTCGGCCTCGCCTTCGAGCGCGCGCCGTGCGTGCGCCGCCGCGAAGTCGCCGTCGCGCATGACGAACAGGAACGGCTCGCCGCAGACGTTCGCGAGTACCTGCGCCTCGCCCTCCGACGTTGCGGGCCGCGTGGCTGTCGCGTCGGCGGGGATTCCGACCTCGTCGAGCACCGAGCGCAGTCTGTCGAGTAGCCAGGCGCCGTCCTTGAGCAAAGAGGAGGCGAGCGGCGTCGGCGTCAAAAGCTCTTCCGCGCGCTCGTCGGAGATGGCCGTGCCGCACTCGCTGCAAACGGCGTTGCTCGCGGTGACGATGGCGAGCGCGTCGGTCGAGGGCAGGCGGAAGAGCGAGTGCCCGTCCCTGCGGCAACTGACCTGCACCTCGCGGCGCACGAGTCCCGCGCCCGCGAGCTTCGCGACGAGCGCGTCACCGTCCGGCCCCTTGGCCGACCCGCTCAGTTCCGCCGCGCGCCCGTCCGCGTGCGCCTCGCTCAGACGTTGCAGGAAGCCGCGCGCGGATGAGTCTTCAAGAATCTCGAAGGCGCGCGCGCGGTCGCCTCCGCTCACGCCGCGGGCCGTGGCCGAGGGCGGCGAAGCTTCGCCGCCCTCGCCGCCCGGCGCGAAGCCTTTGAAAGACTCTTTCGCCGCCTGCGCGCGCCACTCGATTCGAGCCGGCTGTGTGCCGCTTCCGTTTTCACTCGCGCCGGTCTCGCGCGAGACTGAATCGAAAGCCTCCTGAATGTTTCGGCAGAAGGATTCGAGCTTGGCCCGCGGGTCTGCGGTCTCGGAGTCGTAAACGATTCCGGCGCGCAGGCTGGCCGCGCCGTCGCCGCCGAAGATGATGAAGTGCGCGTGGTCTTCGGAGCAGAACACGTCGCCGCGCACGTATGGCTCGCCCTCAAGGTCGGAGCGCTCGGCGAGCGCCTTCTCCAACTCCTTCACGTGCTCTTCGCCCGCGAGCGCCTGCTCGAAAAAATTAAGACGAGCCGAGCGTATGAGCGGGACGAGTCCGTGCTCCTGCAAGGCCGCAAGCAGCGGCGTGCGTAAACTTTTTTCGACGCCGACCTCCGCGTCTCTGCTCTCGATTAATAACATGAACAGTCCTTCCTCTCGGCGGCGCATCCTATCACGGCGCGCGAGAAGAATTCCACGCGAAAACAAATTTGTTCTCAGCGTCACGATTATGCGTACCGATACGGCCCATCTCTTCCATGATGAATGAAGGCTCGTTCCCTTTCCGTTCATCCGGGGAAAATCTCTGTTGCGTTGTCACAAAACAGTCACATTGCCTCTTGTCGCGACCTGTCTCGTTGGTTAGTATGCCCTTGAAGCGTTACACACACACGTAACGCCGACTACCTCCATTCAAGCAATACCCAAAAGCAAGTTCGAGTTTTTATACAAGAGGAGAGTGTCCCCCTAGATGTCTTTCTACAAATCGTTCCCCCGCCCGCTCGCCGCGTGCTTTGCGTTGAGCCTCCTCTGCGTGGCCGCCAACGCGCAGCAGCCGACGAACACGCGCCCGCGCATCGCCGCCGAAGGCCCACAGCCCACGACAACGACCACGCAAACCAACGGTCGCCCGAAACTCGAAAGCGACATCGTCGCCGCGCAGCCCGCCGAAGAGGATGACGATTACGCGCCCGGCGACGCCGTGGAAGGTTACGTCGTGCCGACGAACCTCGGACACGTCGAGCGCGAGATTCTCGCGGCGATTGAGGAGCGTCTGGGAACGCCGTACAGGATGGGCGCGACGGGGCCGAACCGTTACGACTGTTCGGGCTTCGTGTGGAGCGTCTTTCAGCAGGCGGGCATCACGTTCGAGCGGAGCACGGCGCGCACGCTCTGGCAGGAGTACGCGCCCGCGGCGGAGAACGAAAAGTTCGAGTTCGGGACGCTGGTCTTCTTCCGCAACGTCCACCACGTCGGCATCGTCGCCGACGCCAACGGCTTCTTCCACGCTTCGAGCCACGGCGTCGTCTATTCGCGCTTCAACGACTACTGGACGAAGCGCGTCAGCGGCTTCCGCCGCATCCCTCTCGCGCAAGGGCCTTCGCTCGTGGCCGCAGTTCGCAAGTAGAAAGCGGAGAGAGGAGCCGCGGCACGAATCAGGCCGACGCCAAGTGAAAGGCGTCGGCCTTCTTCTTTCACGGCGGCGCGGGCGACTACTTGCGGAAGCCGACGACGAAGCCCGCGCGCTGCTCGCCCGTGTGCGACTCGCTGACGACGATGATGCGCTCGACGGCGACGTAGAACATCTGATCGTCCTCGTCAACCATGTGCGCCACGCCTTCGTCAACCTTCACCAGTTTCCCGCGCAGGCTCGAAGTCCCGCCGCAGAAAAGGTCTATCTTCTTCCCGACCATCTTCGTCAAAATCTCTCGCATCGTTTGCACTCCTGAAAAAGCTGTCAGCGGTCAGCTTTCAGCTTTTCACTTTGCGACCTTCGCGCCTGCTTCAGTCTTCGCGATTAAGTCGGCCCCAACCTAACCGCAAAGGTCACAAAGTATTTCTCAAAGGTCGCAAAGTGAAAAGCTGAAAGCTGACTGCCGAACGCCGAACTCTCCTCATCACTTCTTTTCCGGCTTCCACTCCCAGACCTTCTCGGTCTTGCCCTCGCCTTTGTCCTCGACCGTCTTCTTCTTCACCTCGCGGTAGGTGATCTGGACGACGGGGACGACCGTCTCGTCGTCCTGCTGCCGGCGCTCGAACTGTAGCACGTCGTAATAGACGCAGCGCGAGCGCGCGGGGTACTCGCGGCAGACCGCCGGGCGCGCGTGGTAGATCGTGCAGCCGCGCGTCTCCTGGTCGAGGAACATGCAGGTTTCGGGGAAGATCGCGTCCTTGACGCGCTTCAGCACGCGCTCTTTCTCCCACTGCTTCGTGTAGCGACGCCAGGCCGTCTCGAACGAGACGCCGAAGTGTTTGGCGAGGCGCGTCACGTCGCGCTTCGTCACCTGCACGCGGTCGTAGATCGAGCAGCAGAAGGCCGGGCACTTCGTGCAGTCGAAATAGACGCGCGGCTGTTCATCCTTGATCGTTTTAACCATTGCCCCCTCGGCCAATAAAATTTCCGCTCACTTCTTCGGCCATCTGACCATAATCATAGGCCCCGCGAGCATTGCAACTATTCCGAGCAACGCCCACCAACTGTCCCCCGCGAATGCCCCGAACAAAAATCCTGAGAGCATTGTGATAATGCCGAGCACAATACGCGCAGGACTCGCGGGAACAGGAAGACGAGCCTCTTCCTCCGCGAACTCAACCTGCCACCGCTTGAGCCTGTCATCTTCTCTCTGATTTTTCATACTCCGAAAGAAGCAAGTCCATGAGTTCCGTGCGACGGTCGAAGAGACGCTTCAACTCGCGCGGCTCGTGGCGCGCGAGCGCGTATGACGTAATCACGGGCAGCGCGATTGTGGAATCAACATAACACACAACCGCATCGGGCAGTCGGTCGGGATCAACCTTGCCCCAACTCACCGCCTCGCCCGGCGTCGCGCCACTCAATCCGCCAGTGTCTGGACGGGCGTCCGTCACCTGCAAAAAGTAGTCGTGGCCGCGCTCGTCTATGCCGAGGACTTCCTGAATCTGCGGCTCTGTCTGGAGCATGAAGTTTTTGGGCGAGCCGCCGCCGAGGATGAAGACCGCGGACTTGCCGCCGTGCTTGCGTCCTTTGTCGCCGCGCCCGTGAATCGCGCCGCGCTTGGCGGCGAGCACGATTGAGGCCGTCTCGTTCACGTCAGCCGAAGGGTCGAAGGCGAGGCGATTGCCTTGCAGCGCCTTGGCCGCGACGTTCATGCCGATGGAGGAGTCGCCGGGACTCGAAGTGTAGAGCGGCACGCCCAGTTCGTATGCGGCGGCGAGGAACGACTTGTTCTCGATTCCGAGCTTGCGCTCGCGTTCGAGCACGTACTTGCCACAAAGGTTGTGGAACTCCGCCGTGGACATCGGTCGCTGGAACTCCTCGCCCTCGATGACGCGCCGGAAAAAGGCGTCGGTGTCGAGCAGCACTGAGTAGTCGAAGAAGATGTCGTAGATGCGGACGACCTCTTCGCCGCGCAGCGTGATGTCGGAGATGGCGGTCGAGCCTTGATGGAGCGAGAGGCCGATGCCGAAATGCGTGTCGTGGTAGAGGTTCGCCCCCGTCGTGATGATCCAGTCAACGAAGCCCGCGCGCATGAGCGGTATCAGCGCCGAGATGCCGAGCCCCGCGGGCGTCAGTGCGCCAGTGATCGAGAGTCCGACGGTCACGTCCGGCTCAAGCATCTTCTGCGCGAACAACTGGCACGCCTCGCGCAGCCGCGCCGCGTTGTACGCCAGAAACGTCTCGTCCACAAGGTCGGCCAACGTCTCGCCGCCCGTGATCGCCCGCGGGTCAATGCGCCGCCCCGAAAGGTATTTGCTTTTCTTCTTCGCCATTCTTCCCCGATCTGATACAGCCGATTAACGCCCGGCTAGACTATGGTGTTATTTGCTTGCGTAGTTTACGCCTATTGTTCATTCGTTCAAGATAGTCCATATCTCTACTGCCCTTGCTACCGTTACAGAACCGGCACAGTAATTGAAGGTTCTCCAACTCCGAGAAGCCGCCATCGGATAACGGTAATATGTGATCTATTACTAAATTTTCAACTGACCCGCAGGCTTGGCAAAATAATCCGTCCCGCTTTTCCAAAGCTATAAAAAATTCCTTGCGCTTTGAGGCCATGATTTTTCTTTGGGCTTTAACGTGCTTATCATCTTCCGCTTTCCGTGCAGCCCACTCTGAGCGATAAGTTTCGTAATCACGAATAATACCTGACGCAACAGCATATATCTCTGAGGTGTTTGCACCATCTTCTATCCGGTCTCTAAATTCAATAGCCTGTTCGAAAACACGATGCAGGCCACCGTTAAAAAATCCACTGCCACGGGTTGACACCAGCCAGCTTTGATAATTGGCGGATTTGGCTGCAACCTCATGACCAATGACATAAGCTTTAAGCAATCTATAAGCTGCTTCTATTGCGAAATTTTCTCTCTCGTCCGAATTTCGCAAATGAATCAAAACTTTTGAGGCACGCCGAAGGAGTTCCTCAACCCCAGTCACTATGTTATCCGGTTCATTCATAATTGTTCTCCCGCGAGCGGCGGAGGCGCAGCGGGAATATGCGCTTATAAGTCTTCCGGCTTGAGGCCGGTGTTCTTTGCGATGCGGGCCAGCATCTTCGGCCCGATCTCATCCTTCTCATGGAACGCGAACACGAAGTCGGGCCAACCGGGACGTGAAAGGGTTTTGTGAGAACCGGACTCCCGCTTGATGCTCCACCCGATGCGGAGGAGTGCGGCAAGGACGCGCCTGGCCTTCGTTGACGACCACTGACTCATGCCGCGGCGAAAGTGATGTTCACGAACTCCTGAGCCGCCTCGCCGTGCTCAAGCCGGTCGGCCAACACGCGCAGGGCCAGAGCCTGAGCTTTAGCGATGGCCTCCTCCGAAGTCGCAGCGTAGGCGAGCACGCCCGGCAACTCCAGGACCTCAGCGAGCCAACGCCCGTCGTCCTCCAACTCGTACTCGACTGTGAATGTCATTCCGCTCTCACCTCGCGGCAATCCTACCACAGCATCAGAAGGCGAATAAGCATGACTGTTATTCGGCGGCGGCGGCTTCGCCGTTCTCCTGCGAGCGGCGGAGGCGGAGGCGCGAGATGCGGCGCTCGTCGGCCTCTAAGACTTCAACGTCGAGGCCGCGGAAGCGGAGGCGCGTGCCGGCTTGAGGGACGCGACCGGCTTCGTCGATGACGAGGCCGGCGATGGTCGTGAAGTCGTCGTCCTCGATCTCAAGGCCGAAGAGGCGCTCGATCTTGCCGACCTCGGTCGAGCCGAGCACGTCGTAGTAGCCGTCGTCCGCTTCGACGATCTCGACCACGTCCTCGCTCTCCGTGTCCTCGTCCTCGATCTCGCCGACGATCTCTTCGAGTATGTCCTCGACCGTCACGAGTCCCGCGAGTCCGCCGTACTCGTCAATCACGAGCGCGAGTTGGACGTGCGACTTCTGCATCTCTTCGAGCAGCTCGTCAACCGACTTCGTGTCGGGGACGAAGTACGCGGGCCGGAGCAGAGGCTCGATGGGGTCGTCCTCGTGCCCCTCTGCCCACGAGACGAGCAGGTCGCGCACGTAGATGATGCCCGCCGCGTCCTCGACCTGCTCGCGATAGACGGGCAGGCGCGAATACTTCGACTCGATCATCACGTCGCGCGCCTCGCGCACCGTGGCGGTTAGGGGGAGCGCGACGATGTCTGTGCGCGGCGTCATCACCTCGCCCGCGCGCGTCTCGCCGAACTCGATGATGTTCTGGATGAGTTCGCCCTCTTCCTCTTCGAGTATCCCCTCTTCCTCTCCGACATCAATGAACGCCTGTATGTCCTCGCCCGTCGTACTCGCGTTGGCGTTCGCGTCCGCGTCTTCTTCCGCGGCTTCAACGCCCGCCTGCGTCATGTGAATCGCGGTGCGGCGCGCGCGCTGATCCGCGATGGTCTGACGCGGCATCGCCGCGAGCGACAGCACTCCGTAGAACGGCCTATAAAACGGGAGCAGGGCGAGCAGGACGCGCTCAGGGTTACGCGTGGAGATGAGCCGCGGGATGACCTGTCGAAAAATAATTGTGAGCGCGAGCGCGATGAAGAAGGCGACGAGCAGGAAGCGATGCTGTTCCCCGAAGAGTTGGTACGAAATCGAAGTGACCAGCACGACGACCGCGACGAGCACGACCTGAATCCCGGCGTTGAGTGTGAAGCGGAAGCGCGGGCGGTCTTCCAGAACTTTGTCGAGGAAGGCGACGGTCGGCGTCGGTCCCTCGTCGCGCTCGGCGGTCAGACGCCTGAGGGCCACGTCGCTCAACTGCCCGAACGCCATGTCAACCGCGGCGAGGAACGCCAGCACGACGAGCAGCCCGCACGCGAACGCGATTTCCAACTGAGTTTCCATAAGAAAGCTGTTAGCTATCAGCTTTGTCTGTAATTCAAGCGTCCGGTCTTCAATCCACCATTTGAATACCGGAACGGGAAAGGCCGAAAGCTAACAGCTAATAGCTAACAGGCAACAGCTTCTGAATTATATTCCAAGACGGCGTCGGAGTTTGAGTTCGAGCGCGTTCATCTCGCCGCCGTCCCGCTCGTGGTCGTAGCCGCAGAGGTGCAGGAGTCCGTGCAGGATGAGTTGCGCGACCTCGCCGTCGAAGTCGAGTCCGTGCTCGACGGCCTGCCGCGCGGCCTGCTCCGCCGAGACGACCACGTCGCCGAGGCTCAACCCTTCCCCCCTTTCAAACTCGTCCTGCCCCGAAGGGAACGAAAGCACGTCCGTCGTCCCGCGCTTCCCTCGCCAGCGACGGTTCAACTCGCGCATCGCGCGATCCGAGACGAAAGCCACGGTCACGCCCGCGCCGTTCGCCGGGACGACCTTCAGCGCCCGCGCCGTGAAAGCGCGCCAACGCTCGCCGTCAATCGGCGTTTTGCGCTGCCTGTTGACGATTTCGACCATTTGAACGAGCAAAACGCCTTAACAATCCGACGAAACGTCAATTCACGTTTAGCTAAACGGCAAACCTGACAGCGTTACGGCTTGGCGCGACATCTTTAAGAGATTTCGCGACGCCGTTACGAGCAAACGCGTTGATGTTACAAGCAAACGCGGCCACGAAACGAGCAAACGTGAGAGTGAAACAAGCAAACGCGACGGCGTTACAAAGAAACGCGTTGACGTTACAAGCAAATGCCATGACATTACAAGGAAATGTCACGGCGTTACAGAGTTTCAAAGCAACGTTACAAGCAAACGCGAGAGTGTTACAAGGTTTCGCCACGCCGTTATAAGGAACCGAAGCTGCGTTACGAAGTTTCGAGTCAGCGTTACAAGGAAACGGAGCAGTGTTACAAGCTAACTTGACAACATTACAAGGTAACGAAGCTGCGTTATAAAGAAATGGGGCAGCGTTACAAGGTTTCATAAAGGCTTTACAGGCTAACGCAGAAGCTTTCAGAAGTTTCGCGTCTTTACTCAAGTCTCCTGAGCGGCGGCAGATACAAACTGTTCAGTATCTCGTTCTTCTCGTCCGGCGACATGTAAGCCAGTTCCAGACAATCACGCAGCAGGCGAGCGGCATTGAAGTAATCGGCCAAACGCATCCCTTGTATTTTCGTCAACTTCCAATCGTGACTTATACCCCTGTGCTTTATCATCAGTGCGCGCAAATTATCCGCAAACTCCTGCCACTCCAAGTCAGTATCTTTGTAAGTTGGTATTGAGATAGCATCGAGTTCCCCTGCAAGTTCATGTAATCCCATCTGACCGGCGAGGCCGCGGGCGCGGTCTAGGGCGCTGGCGATGGCGCTGGCGAAGGCGCGGGCACGGTCGAAGGCCCGGTCGAAGGCAAAGGCGAGGTCGCGGGCGAGGGCGAGGTCGCGGTCGCGGGCGAGGGCGAGGTCAAGGGCGCGGGCGAGGGTGCGGTCGAAGTTTCTTAAACCGTAGTAAATTCCTGCAAACAGATAATTCCACCGAACCCGCCAGTCCGCTTCTACAATTGATGCCGACTTATTATCTGCCCACACAAATAAGTCTCTCAGCTTCTCGTCTCCGAGAAATTCGTCAACGTAGCGCCGGAACGTTCTCATAAACTCGCCCGCATCCGGCAGCATACTCGTCGTCAGCAGAAACACCTCACGCCATCGCTCGTCCGCGCAATGGTCTTTGATCAGCGCCTTCAACGTTCCCTTTGCCGCGTTATCAACGACGTACTTCGCCGTGAAATATTCCTGAAAGGTCAGGTGCGAGAAGGAATATATCCTGTGTGTGCGTTCGACAAAGATGCCGTGTCGCTCTTCAATCGCCTTGAGTATCTTTTCGCCGTCCGGCGCTTCGTTCTCATCGTGCGGCGGGACGTTACGGACGAAATCGGCTATCAGCTTTTCCAGCCTGTCCTGCGGGATGAAGTATTCGTTGCCCTCGAACGTCTCGGCGGCGATGCGCGCAAACATGTTCTCCTTGTGGCCGAGCGAGAGCTTGCGATAAACCTCGTCGCGCTTTATCCTGCGCGACGAATCCCATTTCTTCAGCAGCGCGTCCAAAGCCTCCTTGTAAATCTCGACGCGCCTCTGCGGAAACGTCATCGTCTCGTTGAAGGCGAGACACAGCAGCGTCAGAAGCAGGGGCGTTCGCGCCATGTCGCGCAAGCCCTTGTTCTCTTCCTTTTTAAACTCCGTCAGGAATCTCCTGCAGGTCTCTTCGTCCTTCTCACCTTCCCTGCGAAACCAGTGGCCGACGAACTGCTCGATCTGCGTCTCCGTAAAATCCGCGACCTCGACATAAACGAAAGGCTCGAACGAATAATCGCTCGCGGCGATGCGGCAGGTGATGAGGCATTGCGTCCGGTCGTACTTCTCCACGAAGTTGTTGATCGCGCGCGTCTGCTCGTCCCTCTTCCCACCTTCCTGATTCACTTCGTCAAGACCGTCGAACAGCGCAATCGCATTACCCGACTTCAGCAACTCCTCGACGAACCTTTGGGCGTCTGGGAAGCCGCAGATTTCAAAACGCTCAAGGATGAACGGCATCAACTTCAAGCCGGAGTCAGACCATTCTTTGAGAGAGACGAAGATCGGGACTTTATCAATTAGAGGCTTCCGAGGCTCGGTGGCCTGCACCGCGATGTATTTGAGGAAGGTGGTCTTGCCCGCGCCGGGCTTGCCCAGAATGAAGAAGTTCACATTCCTCTTCACCAGCGCGAGGCCACCCACGCGCTCTGCGTTCGACGGCGGCGCGTCCGGGTCTGCGGAGCGTTGCTGTATCAAACGCTCAATGTCATGGCGACTGAAAGCCGAAGGCTTGTCGAGCAGATAAGCCTCCGTGAAGATGTCGTCGAGCGGCACTGGCGCGGCCATGCCTATGATCTGCATCGTGCCGTAGAGCTTCTTAACCTTCGCGCGATACGCTTCTTCGGCCTCGCCCCATTTGAACTCGGCCCACTTGTCTTTTGCTTCCTGAGTGAGTTTATCCGTGACGGACTTGCCGTACTTGCTCCAAGCCCACGCGCCCGCCGTTAAAGCAATCGGAGGTATTGGCATAATGGAGGCCGCCTTTGTGTTTAAGGTTAGAGGTCGCTCTTGCCCGTCTGCGACTCGTAGGCTTTGATTATCATCTGCACGAGGCGGTGGCGCACCACGTCCTTTTCCGTGAAGTAAACGAACTCGATGCCCTCGATCTTCGAGAGGATGCGCTCCGCCTCGATGAGTCCGCTGCGCTTCCCCGTCGGCAAGTCAATCTGGGTCACGTCGCCCGTGATGACCGCCTTCGAGCCGAACCCGATGCGCGTCAGGGCCATCTTCATCTGCTCGCTCGTCGTGTTCTGCGCCTCGTCGAGAATGATGAACGCATCCGCAAGCGTTCTTCCGCGCATGAATGCCAGCGGCGCGACCTCGATGATGCGCTTTTCGAGCATCTTGGCGACGCGCTCGGCGTCCATCAGATCGAAGAGCGCGTCGTAGAGCGGGCGGAGGTACGGGTCAACTTTTTCCTGAAGGTCGCCGGGGAGGAAGCCCAAACGCTCGCCCGCTTCGACCGCGGGCCGCGCGAGGACGATGCGGCTGACCTGCTTCTGCGTGAGCGCCTGCACGGCCATCGCGACGGCAAGGTACGACTTCCCGGTTCCGGCTGGCCCGATGCCGAAGACGATGTCGTTGTTCTGTATCGCCTCGATGTAGCGGCGCTGGGTGGCGGACTTGGGCGCGACCTGTTTCTTGCCGGCGGGGTTGAAGCGCGCCTTGGTGAAGTAGTCGCGCAGAGAATAGGCGCGGTCTTCGGCAATCTGGGCGAAGGCTTCGCGGAGTTCTTTGTCGGTGAAGGTCTTGCCCTCGCGGAAGAGCGCGGCGAAGTCTTCGATGATGCGCTCGGCGGTCTCAACGTCCGCCGGGTCGCCGTCAATCGTCAGGTCTTGGCCGCGCGCGTCAACGCGCACGTCGAGGAGTGATTCGAGGTACTTGATGTTCTGGTCGTGGACGCCGAAAAGCGTCTCGACCGCTCGCGGCGGAAGCTCGATCTTCTTCAAAAGTCGCTCTCGTCTCCTTGTCGCGGGGGAGGCCCGGAACGGTCGCGGGCCGTTTGAATGAAGGGCGGGGCAAATCGCTTTCTCATGCTGAAAGCGACGCTACAACAACGCGCGGCGGGGTGTCAACGGAGTCGGCGAAGACGCGTGCGGGCGGGCGTGAATTTCGAGGGCCGAGCGCGCGGAGACAGACGCCGCCGCGCCTTGACACGTGCGCGACCGCTCCCTATACTTTTCGCTTTGCGCACGAGGGCAAATTCCCGACAGTGCGCTCCGGGTTTCAATTAAACAGGAAGTAAGTTCAGACGGAGTTAAAGAAAGAGATGCCGAATCACAAGTCAGCCGAGAAGCGCGTGCGCCAGAACGAGAAGCGGCGCGAGATCAACCGCGGCCACCGCGGCAAACTTCGCACGGGAATCAAGAAGCTCCGCGCCTCGCTCGAAGGCGGCGACGCGGGCGCGACGCAGGCGCTCCTGCCGCAGACGATTTCCCTGATTGATAAGGCCGTGCAGAAGGGCGCGCTCCACCGCAACGCCGCGGCGCGCTACAAGTCACGCCTGACGCTGCGCGCCAACGAGCCGGCGCAGAAGTAAGCGAACCGCTTTTAAATGCAGGACACGCGGGGCGGGCCGAATTGAATCGGCCCGCCCCGCTTTTTTCCGCCCGCCGCGGCGAGACGAGGTGACGCGTGGCTGACTTTTGCGGACAGTCTTTCGTTGATGACCAAGAGGTCGAGGAACTTCTCCGAAGATTCGAGTCGTGCGAGCTTGCGCCGTCGCAGTTCAAGCACCGCGAGCACCTGACCGTCGCGCTCTGCTACCTGCTCCGGCTCTCGGACGGCGAAGCGCTCGCGCGCATGAAGCAGAGCCTGTTCCGTTTCGTCGAGGCACACGGCATCAACCCCAGCCTCTACAACGAGACGCTGACGGTCTTCTGGCTGAAGCGCGTGCGCGCCTTCGTCGAAGCCGAAGGCGGACACCGCGCGCTGGCCGAACTGGCGAGCGCGCTCGCCTCGGAGTGCGGCGACTCGCGCTTAGTCTATGAGTATTTCAGTAAGGCCCTCGTTGATTCGGAGGCGGCGAAGAAGGGCTGGGTCGCGCCCGACCTGAAGCCTCTGGACTTCTGAAACGCCCTTCTCCGGTCGAGACAGACGGCCAGTGATTCCCTGCCTTCTAAGCCGACAGCTCGCAGACGAGCATTTCGAGCTGCGTGCGAGCGCCCTTCTCGCCGCCGCCTCCGAGCGAGGTTTTGATGGCGAGGTCTGCCTCGGCGATGCGGCGTATGCGGCGCGCGAGTTCGTCGGAGTCTGTGCGGCGGGCGGTCGCGAGGAAGCCGGCGCGCTTGCCCTGCGGCATCGGGACGAGCCGGAAAACTTCGTCGTTCGGCGCGCCGCGCGACATCAAATCCTTGGCGAGCGCGAGGCGGTGGAAATTGCTCGCGAGCAGGCCGATGAGCATGACCGGCTCCGCGCCGTCGTCTAAAAGTTTTCGCAGGGTTTCGAGCGCGCGCCTGCGGTCGCGGGCGATGAGCTGATCCGTGAGGTCGAAGTTTGAAAGCTCGCGCGAGCGCCCGACGAGCGCGTCAACCGACTCGATGGAGATGTAGCCGCCGGGCAGCGCCGCGGTCGCCAGCTTCTCAAGCTCGGTCGCCAACTGGCGCACGCTCGCGCCCGTCAGCGCGATGACGTGCCGGAGCGTCCGCTCGTCCGCGTTCGCGCCGAGGTGCTTGAGCCTGTCCCTGGCCCACGCGGCGAGTTCCGAGTCTTCGAGCGGCGCGAACTCGACGCTCGTGCAAGACTGCATGAGAGTCTTGCTGAGCTTGCGGCGCTTGTCGAGTTCGCCGGCGGCGAAGATGACGACGGACGTTTCGGCGGGCCGCGCGACGTAGCGTGCGAGCGCCTCTTCGTCCTCCTCGCGCAGCTTCGAGAAATCCGTGACGCGCACGACGCGGCGCGCGGTCATCATGGGAAGTTGCTCGGCGGCGGCAATCGCGTGCTGCACGTCCGACGAGGCGAGGCTGAAACTCGTCTCGTTGAACTCGCGCAGCGCCGCGCCCTTCAAAGCCGCGTCCGTCACGGCGCGCACAGCCGCGTCGCGCAGGTAACTCTCCGGCCCGAACAGGAGGTACAGCGGCTCGACCTGCCCGCCCTTCAGCCTCCGCCACAACTCTTCTCGCTTGATCGTGCCCATAAAGCTTTCAGCATTCAGCGGTCAGCAGTCAGCCAGAAGCAAAATGCTCGTTGCTCGTTGCGCGTCGCTTCCCTTCTTTCTTCTCCTGCGACTAATCATTTTCATCTCAAGGCTGAAAAAGCTGAAAGCTGAGTGCTGAACGCCGAACGCTTCTTCACGGCTCGTCGTTGACGCCGAAGCCGTTAATGAGCGTGGAGACGAGGCTCTCGGCGAAGCTGCGCGAGAGGCGCTCGACCGCGGGGTCTTCCTCGTTGAAGAAGGTGCGCGGGTCGTCGGTGAACTCGTACTCGCCGCGGAAGACGTAGTTCTGATTGTCGTAGAGGACGCGGTTCGTCACCTGGTCGCGCACCGTGACCGCCGCCGTGACCGTGACCTCGAAGATGCGCGCGCGCCCCTGGCTGTCGAGCAGCACGCCGTAGAAAGAGAAGCCCTTGATCGTGCCGTCAACGACCGCGTCCGCGCCCTTCGGGTCGCTCTGCACCTTCAGCCCCTTGCCGCGCTTGACGATCTCGTTCATCACGGCCCTCGTGAACCGCTCCTCGACCTTGTAGCGCAGCGCCTGATTCTGGAACGCGGGCACGGCAATCGTGCGAACGTGGTCGGGCATCCCCGACTTCGTCACGGGCTTGTAGCCGCCGCAGCCGCGGAAGCCGGCAGCCGTGAAGACGACGCAGAAGAGCGCGAGCGCGCGAAAGATTTTGAAGGAGGGGCGCAAAGGATGGTTCATTGTCACTCGAAAATTTCGGAGCAAACAGGATGAAGCACGATACGACATGAGGGCGACAGGTGACAAGCGCCGGATCGCGAGCGTTGCCCGCCGAGCTACGATTCGCGACAACAAGCGATGAGTACCGGGCGAAGAGAAAAAGCACCCGGCCTGTCGTCCGTTCGCAACTCCGCTCTTCCCACCTCGCGCGCTCACGCTTCCAACATCCCGGCTTTGATTGCGTCGGCTATCTTCACCGTCTCGATTGCCGCGCGCACGTCGTGGACGCGGACGATGGAAGCGCCGTTCAGAACCGCCGCCGTGACCGACGCCATCGTGCCGTGGACGCGCTTGTTGACGGGCGCGCCGCCGAGCAGGTGGCCGATGAAAGACTTGCGCGAGGTGCCGACGAGGATGGGGAAGTCGGGGAACATTTGAATGAGCTTTGGGAGCTTCGCGATCAGCTCGACGTTCTGCTTCTGCGTCTTGCCGAAGCCGATGCCGGGGTCGAGGACGATCTTCTCGCGCTTGACGCCGCGGCGCTCGGCCTCCGCGATGCTCTCGCGCCAGCCGCGCGCGACCTCCGCGATGATGTCGGCGACCGGCTCCTGTTTGTGCATCGTCTCGAACGTGCCGCGCGAGTGCATCAGTATCAGGCCGGCGTCGTAGCGCGCGGCCACGTCGGCGAGCGCCGGGTCGAAACGCAGGCCCGAAATGTCGTTGACGATCTGGACTCCGGCGCTCAAGGCGACGGCGGCGACCGAGGCCTTCGTCGTGTCAATCGAGTAGGGGCCGGAGTGGATGAGCTTTATCATCACGTCAACGTACTTTTGCACGCGGCGCATCTCCTCCTCCTCGGAGATGTTCGTCGCGCCCGGCCTCGTTGACTCGCCGCCGATGTCAATGATGTCAACGCCGTCCTGCGACATGCGGTCGGCGTGATCCCACGCGCGCTTGCGCGTGAACCAGCGCCCGCCGTCGCTGAAGCTGTCGGGCGTCAGGTTGATGACGCCCATGACGAGCGTGCGTTTGCCGAGAGTGAGCGTGTGCTTCGGCAGTTTCCACTCGCGCGGCTTCGTGCGATGCCCTGAATTCGTCTCCTCCGTCTCACGAGGCGTCGCGACTCTCCGGCGTTGCGGCCTTTGCTTGAAGATGAGACTCATGCACGTCAGCGCGCCTTCGGCCTTCGCGAACTCCGAGACGTTGACCTTGCGCACGTCGAAGCCGCGGTCGGCCAGCATGCGCGCCGTTCGCGGGAACTCTTCGCCGACGAGCAGACTGTTTCCGACCCGCAGAACGTTCGCGGCGAAAGGCTCGTCCTCGTCAACCGGCAAAATCTCGCAGCCGAACAAACCAGTGTCAACCATGTCGGGATTGGCGAGAATCATGTGGTGGTTGAGGGCCGTACAACCCGTCTTCAGGTGCAGGCAGTCATACAACTCGACCGGGTACACGCGGTAGCCGTGCGGCTTGACCAGTTTCTGCAAAGCATCGAAGCCCTCAAAGTTCGTGCGCGACGAAAAGCCGACGAAGAGGGAGCGCCCGACGCGCATCACGTCGCCGCCTTCGAGCGTCGCGGGCGCTTCTATTCTCACGACCTTACGACGAAGGCGCGCGACCTCCGGCTCGATGTTTTCGATCTCCGCGCGCCGCGACTCGACGCCGGGCCGCGTGAGCACCGCCAACTCGTCGAGCACGATTGCCGTGTCCTCGACGAACACGCTGTCCGGCAACCCGTCAATCCGCGGCAGCGTGACGACCTCAGCGCCGCACGCCCTGAGCGCATCGCAATACGCGCGATGCTGACGCGCGGCCACTTCGGCGTCAATCGCCTCGCGCTCGCGGTACGTCAGCTCGCACTCCTCCATCGAGCGCGCCGGTTCTCTCGTCAACGCGACAATCATGTGTGCTTTCCCGTCACGGGTGACGGCTCTGCCCTCGCTGCCACACTCTGACAGCCTCCTCGTACTTGTCCAGCCAATGCCGTATGTAAATGACGATGTTCTTGTCGTTCTCACTCGAACAACTGTCGTACCTGGAGACGTAATCCTTTCCCGCCTCGTAGGCGGCCTTCTGCTGTTCGGGGTTTCCCTTGTAATTGTCGAGAAATACCTTGTAGCGCTCAGCCTTCGTTTCCAAATCATCGCACGAGCCGGGGGCGGGCGCGGGTTTAATTCTCGTGAAGACGAAGTCGCCGCCTTCGTGGCCGGAGTTGCGGAGCGGATTATAGAAAGGCAACTGGCCGGTGCGGCTGGCGACGGGGCCAAGGACGTAGCCGACGAACAGTTCAGTGGCCGTGAACTGCGGCCCTTCCGTCACGCGCAGGCCGCGCAGGAGTGCGGCGGCGAAGACGGAGTGGACGCTGCCGTCGTCTGCCACGGGTTCGTCGCCGCCCGAAGCCATCAGCGTTCGCGAGCGCCCCCCGGCCATCTGTTGCACGAACCGCTGGCGCTCGTCCGTTCGCGACGGCGAGACGGCGAGCGCGCTCGGCAGAATGCCGGAGTAGCAACTGTCGGAGACGACGAGGACGTGACGTGCGGAGATGAAGCGGATGCGGGTCGTTACCCCGTCGGCGGTGATCCAGTTGGACGTGTCGTCGCGCGTCGCATCAACGGGAAGCCAGTATGCCTTGTCTGTCCCACGGTCGTTGTACCCGTGGCCGGCGTAGTAGATGAGAAGGCTGTCGTCCGCCGTCAACTCATTACTGTACGAAGGGAGCGCCGCAACGATCTGCGCGCGGGTCGCGTTGAGAAGCAGTCTGGTCTGAAAGCCGTAAGACTCGCGCAGCACGCTCTCGACCGCGCGGGCGTCCGCCGCCGCCGTCTTGAGCTTGGGCAACGACTGATAGTCGTCGTTGCCGATGACCAACGCGTAGTAGCGTCCCGCTCCCACGTTCAATGTCTGAGACACGCCCGGCACGCGCCGCTGTGTGAGCGCCGCCTGCGGAAGAAAGACTGAGGCGAGCAGCGCGATGAAGACGAGCGGCGGTGTGGGCTTGACACTCATGTCAGCACGGCGGAAAAGGAAGCGCGCCTGCGGCAAGTCAATCAAAGTAAAGAGACGGCGCGCGGCTTTCGTCAGACGGAAACAAAATAATCGCCGACGAAACAACCGAAGCCTGCTTCGCGCCGAAAAGTAAATGCGTCGCCCGGCCTGTGTCAATGGCTACGGCGTCGGCGCGCGTCTTGGCGACCCGAGTCTGAAAGAAAAAGGGGAAGAGGCTTTAACCCCTTCCCCCGCTCTTTTCGATTGGCTTTGCCTCAAGCCGTCGCCGGGTTGCTGCCCGTGATGGGCGGCAGGATCGGCTTCAAGGGGTTCGTCGCAGGCTCCTTGAGCTGCGGGCGATCCTCGTCGTCCTTGTGCGAGGTCGTGTCGTCGTCGAGCGGCAGGCCGGCGATGATGCGGCGTATCTGCACGGCGTCGAGCGTCTCGCGCTCCAAGAGCGTCTCGGAGAGGCGCACCATCGCGTCGCGGTTCTCCTCGACGATGTTGCGGGCGCGCTCGTACTGCTCGCTGACGATGCGCTTGACCTGCTCGTCAATCTTGATGGCCGTGTCCTCGGAGAAGTCGCGGTGCTGCGCGATCTCTCGACCGAGGAAAATCTGCTCCTCCTTCTTGCCGAAGGTGAGCGGGCCGAGGTCGCTCATGCCGTACTCGCAGACCATCGCGCGGGCGAGTTCCGTCGCGCGCTCGATGTCGTTGGACGCGCCCGTCGTGATGCTGCCGAGGAAGACCTCCTCCGCGATGCGCCCGCCCATCAGGATGGCGATCTGGCCGAGCAGATAATCCTTCGTGTAGTTGTGGCGGTCGCCTTCGGGCAACTGCTGCGTGACGCCCAGGGCCATGCCGCGCGGGATGATCGTCACCTTGTGGACGGGGTCGGCGTTCGGAACTTTGAGGCCGACGAGCGTGTG
>Ga0070740_10001542_pt1 | contig 30975 bp, 20 predicted proteins | sample Coa_R2_FD_67286 | JGI IMG/M metagenome (GOLD analysis project Ga0070740, IMG submission 67286) | Surface soil microbial communities from Centralia Pennsylvania, which are recovering from an underground coalmine fire - Coalmine... | ecosystem: Environmental > Terrestrial > Soil > Unclassified ...
CTACCTGGGCAACGATGTGCTCGGCAGCACGGCAGTGGCGCTCAACGCCTCTGGGCAACTCACGGCAGCGCAGTTGTACGGGCCGTATGGCAATGTGCGCTACAGCAGTGGGACCATGCCCACCGACATCGGCTTCACGGGGCAACGTGGCGATAGCGCCACGGGGTTGGATTATTACGGAGCACGCTACTACGATCCGGTAGTGGGACTGTTCATCAGTGCGGATACGGTCTTGCCAGGCAATGGGTTTGATCCGTGGGGGCTGTCAAGGTACGCGTATGTGCAGGGCAACCCGGAGACGATGACCGATCCGACGGGGCATTGGGGATTTTGGAGTACTGTGGCAGCAGCAGTAGTAGTAGTAGCTGCTGTTGCTGTGATATCATTGGTTGCAGCACCCTTACTTGTTGGGATGGGAGCGATGGTTGTGGCATCTTTAGCTGCGGATGCAACTGCTGCAAGCATTGTTGCTACAGCAACTACTGCAAGCATTGTTGCTACAGCAACTACTGCGGCGACTGCTACCGCGGCAGTGGGCGTAAGTGTCACTGCAGTTTCAGCAGCATCTGTCACAGGACAAATTATCGGTGATCGCCTGGACGGAAAATGGAGCACATCTGATGATATTGTTTCGGCAGCTTTTGTTAACTCTGCATACGAAGCATGTGGTGGTCAATCGGTAGCCAATGTTATTTGCAATGGGTACTCTCAGTACCAACAAGCAAGACAGACAAACCAGGATGCTAGGGACAAAGCTAACCTGCAAGCTACTGTTAGTGCTCAGGCCACAACTATTAGTGCTCAAGCCACGACCATAGCAAAATTGACAAATCCCATACAGCGCCCAAATCGTCCTGCAGAAGCAAGACAAAAGGCAGCACAAAAGGTGATAAGGGATTATAGAGGGAATTGGGGTGCAGCACAAAGAGTTTATGCTTTCGCAGCATTCCAAATAGCAGTACAAGCAGCAGGGGACGTTTGGAGTGCTCCAATCATAACTCCCTGGCATACTAGATTGCAATAGATGCGGAGAGAATATTACTTTCTCTCTATTTAGAGGGTACCCTTATCATTAAGAGTATAATAACTATTAAAAGGAGGTAAGGATAGAAGCAGTTAGAAGCCAAAACATTAGATAAAGAAAATCCGTAGATCTCTGGGATACATTAGTCTGATTTTTCTACTAATGTATTCCAGAGAATCTCTCATAAGGAAATTTCCGAGACAAGGCTTATAAGCGGTATTCTACATGACAGAAAACAATATAGTTTTTGATTACTTGCGCGGTTTTCATTTGCCAACTTTCGCAAAGAAAGTCGTTAGAGTAGTCTCATTTTCTGTCAATGATGGTACCGCTTGATGTAGCTGATACGCTAGATAGGGTTTTCAGAAAGTCAAGGAGTTGATTTGGCTCTCCGAACGAGAAATCGTCGTAAAGGACAAGAAAGATGATAAACGCTGTGTTTATGCATAACCTTATCGTTATCAGACCAGAAGCATTTTTAGCTGCTTTGATTGGAGCTATTTGTATATCTGTTTTTGGAGCTGTTCTTCTTATTAGAGAGTTGGTGATGCGTGGGGGTCAGAGACGAATACAGATATTAGGGCTAGGAGTTGTCTCCTTATTTTGGCCGCTTTATATTTGGATAGGATATATAAATGTATTGCTATATATTGTGCCGGTTGTTGGACCAGTCTGGTTTGCTATAACAATATTAATAGTACGTAGGGGGAATTATCTTAATTCGTTGCCTTTACTCGCTGGTGCGGCACTTCTCAATACATTGGCTCTATCCATTTTGCTCCTTCAACTGCTCAGAGTAAGCCAAATTTTTCCTCGAAGTAATGAGCCAAATATTGGGTTAGTCATTGTTGTCTTTCTGCTTTTTCCTATCTTGCTAGGACATGGATTCATCATACGTTTCCTTACAAAAAGATGGACGAAAGATCGTATGACGCAGCTATAAGATGGTAGTTACTCACTTAGAGCCTCTATACATGTCGCAAAGGTAAGCCCAGTAGGGAGGAAAACGCTCTGGTACTCACCATCGTAGCTATCTGTGGAGCATTTGGCGTAGGCTGCATGCTCTTTGCATGGGCGATCCGTCACGACATCAAAAGACGTCGTCAAGGATTAAAGGCAAATCGACTCTGGAGGCGAATTGAATCGACAGGTCTTTTGCTCATCTATACATCACTTTTCTTTCCTGCTGCATATCAATTGCTTCGACTGCCGGTCACGGAGGCACTCCGGTTATCCCTCCTGATTCTTTTTTTCGGCCTACTTCTCCTCGCTTTGATGATTGCTGACATTTACCTGAACATCGTACAAAAAATGTTATTATTGATAACACGATCTCCTTTGACAAGGGGTACACGAATCATCACCCGTGGAATAACGTTATTTGGGGTAGTAACAGGAGGATTTCTAACTGTGGCAGGTATTGGCTTTTTGCTGTACATCTGGCTAGAAAAAATGCGGCCATAAGGCTCCTCATTCTTTCTGCTATGACGAGCAGAACCGGCTGTCCTCATGGGTAAAAGAATGGAGGTATTTCATGAAGAAGCAAAAAAACTTTTTTGAGAGCATGATGGGAGAGACTCCTATTGCTCCTGATCTCTTTTGGGGGACGCTTGCACTCCTGGTATTTGTGCTCGTGCAGATTGTATTTGAATTCACTCGTTGGTCAGCATGGTTCATTCTAGGTGCAGGGATGGTTAGCGTCCTTTTCGTAATAGAAGTGCGACGTCTCCGTATACCCCTTTTGCCAAAATACAGATCCACACAAAAAGTTTCGTTAATTATCATATTTTGTATGGTAATAGTATGTATTGTATCATTTTTTAGAATGATGCTCAATTAATCGGCATCGACTACAACGAGAGTATCTATAGACTTCCAGGCAATTACCTACGTCCTGACCTGCCTCTGTGTTGTAAAAGATACAGCGAGAGATCATGAGTTCCTCATGGATTTGCTGCTGGATATGGTCGAAGGGGGAGGAGGCCAATTGAGGTATATGTTGCCTGCTCCTATCGAGCTTCGGCAGTTTATTGAATCACTCTCGGTACATGATCTGAGGCCGATTGAACCGCTACGCTATCGCCGCGTCTTGCAGGAGGATGAAGAGAGCAGGATCTGGCAACGGTTAGGACAGGTCTGGGGGATCACCCCCAAAATGCGCTGGTACCCGCTCACTAGGGCTTGGTCATCACTGGAGGTGATTGCGTTTCAGGAGATGTGGTTTGCCTAACGCAGATAAAAAGCTATCAGTGTGAAACACGCCATTCACTGAAAAGACCTGTTGCAAGGTCTTTATCTACCCCTCCAAAAACCCATCCACAAGCCCGGTCTCTCATCCTGCTCGCGTCTTTGCTTGCAAGCGTGGGAAGGGGAGCGCGTAATTACTTTATTTTACGGTTGACATGTAAATTCGTCTGGCAATATCTTGAATATAGGCAGTACGTCACCGGTAATTAATTTCAGTATCCTCCAGCGGATCGAGTTCGCCATCAGCTCGCGCTGCCCTTTGAGGAGGGTATAGACATCAAACTCGATGATGTCAAATGGAAATGCACTGAGAGATAAGGATAAATATTTCGCGCGCAGAGGAGATAGCTTTGAAACGCAGCGTGACCGGCTCGGTCCTGATGACGGTTCCCTTATTTGTGCTGGTGCTTAGCACGCTCTCTCTATGGGAGCCTGCCCACGCATTCGCAGCCGTTCAGGACACCGCCTCCCACTTTCTTGATGTGAAGCCGTCCGGTGGCAGACAAGCGGATGCTGCGCGCAAAGGGCATAGTAGCAGGCTGGTCTATCGCGGCGGGCCGGTCATCACGACTATGAAGGTTCACGCTATTTTCTGGGAGCCGAAAGGCTCGTTCGTTAGCCCGAGATACAATAGCCTGCTCCTGCGCTATTTTGGCGATATTGGCACTTCTGGACTTTACCATAACAACGCGCAGTATCGCGATGCCCGTGGCGCTACGCCCTCGCAAGCGCAACTTGCGGGCTCCTGGGTCGATACCGCCGCTTATCCGGCGCAAAAGCTGACCGATGGGCAGGTGCAGACCGAGATTGCTCATGCTATGCGGGCGAATCGCTGGAGCGGCGGCCTGAACAACGTCTTCTTTATTTTTACGGCCAGGGGAGAAAATGTCTGTACCAGTAACAATCAATGCAGCTTCACGTCTTTCTGCGCCTCGCATGGCGCCTTCGGAGGCAATGTCGTCTATGCCACGATTCCTTATGCCGGTACCAATCTGAGCGCCTGCGGCGTGCCCTTCAGCCCTAACGGAGATATTGACGCAGAGAGCGCGATTAACGTCTCCTCCCACGAGCAGATGGAGGCGGCCACCGATCCTTTGATTAATGCCTGGATCGATGCTTCAGGCGCGGAAATTGGCGACAAGTGCGCCTGGGACCTGGGTGGTGTCTCTGTCCTCAACGGCCATTCTTACCTGATCCAGAAAGAGTGGGATAACGCGGCAAACAACTGCGTCCTGGCGGGACCATAATACATTTCTGCTTGACTTCTTAGGACTTGATAGATATACTTTTTCTCTAAGCGGATGGCAGAGTCGCTGCTCATACTCGATCCGCGTGAGGATACTGAAAGGTGAGGATACTGAAAGCGCCACCTCCATCGGCTAAATACGCACGTTACTTCACGGTGGGGTAACGTGCGTATTTTTTTCTCAATCACACAATCGGTATCAGCCAGCGCGCAAACCACTCGCTCGTAACGCGCGCCACCTCCGTCAAGGCGTTACTGGTCTCGAAAAGCGAGCTAACTCCAGGAACCTGCTCGAATTGTTTATTGGTGGTGAGTCCCTCCAGATGCTCCAAAGCTTGCTGGTTTGCCTGAACTGCGGCACTGTCCTTCTCAGGTGCCAGGAGCAACGTCGGGACGGTGATGCGGGGCAGGTACTGCTGAGCGAGGTCAAGCCGTCCGGCTGCGGCTGCGACCGCGCGAATGGCGTCGGGTCGCTGGGCGGCGGCGATCAACGCGGCAGCTCCACAGGTTCCGCTGCCAAAACAGCCAATGGAGAAGTTTGCCGTTTCTTGATTCTGTAGCAACCAGTCGGCTATTCCTATCAAGCGTTGCTGCATAATATCGGCGTTATGGCGAAAAAAGGCCGTCTGCTGATCCATCTGCCGCTCTTCTATGATGAACAGATCGACAAGCAAGCTGGCAAGGTGCTTATTGAAGAATGCGCGGCTCAAAGCAAGCGCGTCCTGGTGTGGAGTAGAGGTGCTATCCTCAATCCCGCTTGCCAGAATCACCAGCCCGCGAGCGTGAGGAGGGACGTGAAGGATCGCGTTAAGGTTCAGCGCACCCGCTCCCACGCTAATCAAACGACCATCGTTAAGCTCTGTGCCCGTTTTTGAGCCTGTTGGAGTATTTGAACTTTCGATCATTGGCCTGCTCCTTCCGATTCCTGTACTTCCACCTCTATTACGTTTAAGCCGCATACAACTTGGACAATCGCGCCGCTCCTTCATCATATGGGAGCAGCGCAAAATCACTCCTTTGAGCGAGGTCATGTAACGCGTTACTGCTTACAATCAGAGGGTCATACCAGTTGGGCAGGGATTGCTTATTTCTGATGATTGCAGAGATCTGCTCAACCGGCGCATTGAGCACTCTCTCGTTTAACAAAGGAGCATCTTTATGACTCTAGGTCCTGTGCAGTTGATCGTGATGGAATTTGAGAATCCGCAGTTTACCGGAAAGCTGCTGCCATCCCTGCGTGCCCTTCATTCCGAAGGAGCCATTCGCTTGCTTGACATGCTCGCTGTGCGCAAAGATGAAAAGGGTACAATCTCTGCGATGCAGGCCAGCGATCTGACAAAAGAGGAAGCCATCCGTTACGGTGCCGTGGTTGGTGGACTGATAGGGCTGGGCGCGGAAGGTCCGGCGGGCGCAAAGAAAGGGGCTAAAGCGACTGTAGAGGCCATTGCAACCCACGACTATGGTCTGGCGGAGGATGATATCAAGCGTGTCACGCGCGAAATCCCAAAGGGGCACGCTGCTATCATTGCCCTGATCGAGCATCGCTGGGTCTTAGAACTGAAGAGAGCGATTACGGCAGCCGGTGGCGTTTTCTTCGCCGAGGCGATGATTCAGCCCAAAACCCTCGTCAGGCTGGGCGCGGAACTGGCGGCTGCCGGCGTATAAGCGAGCTAATCAAGATGATGGTATGCAGGGGTTGAGCGTATGCTTACAAGCACGCGCTCAACCCCTGATGGGGCTATTAGGACGATATTTTCTCTCCAGCCTGGGTTGAACTGGTAGTGGATAATGATTGATCGAAGATAAAACCTGGGAGACATCCCAGTAGCAAACAGGAGAATGCGCCGATAGTGATAGCAGTTTGTGCATCCTGGATGATAGCGCAGACAATCACCAGCAACAATCCGGTCGCCCCAGGTATACCCCAGAGCATGCCCGGAGGAATCTGCTCTATACGCGCCTTAGTATTACCTGCAAGTTGCAGATGGGATAGAATTATTTTTGTAAGCCATCGCGTAAGCCAGACAAGCAAAGCTGGGACGGCCAGCAACAGGAGCAACCAGCCGCTAGCATGAGAAGCGGCGATGCTTCCAATCACAAGACCGGCTACACTGCCAGCTATGCCGGTTATACAACCTGTACCGACGCGCTCTCCAGCACTTTTGGCACGAAACAGACTTTGCCAGAATGTGGGAAGGATTTCACCGCGTACATGCAGCGTTGTGGGGCCGATGGCTCGTGAGGAGGGAGCATAGCGAATAGTGAAAGCGACGTCATATATTTTCCCGCGCGGACGTCCGGCTGTATCGATGCTAAGAGTGAGTTGCTCATCGGCACGAAAACGCGTCGGCGTTACGCTAACTCCCTGTTCGTTAGAGCTAATATAGCCAACCAGGGGATCTAGCTGCTCATCGCCCGCATTTTTCACCGTTACCATCGCTCTTGCCATCTCTCCCTGAAGCACAGGTTTTAACCTCAGGGGATGCTGCTCGCTGGCTGGAGGAACAAAGCTGACACGCGGTGGCAACGGCGCTATCGAGACGTGTAAACAAACTGGCACCTCGTAAACCGTAGCAAAGTTCTCTATCCGTATGACCAGATTTGCGCTATGATCGGCGTTACGCTCTAAATCACGCACTCGCAAGTAAAGAGGGATCTTGGCTTCACTATGGCCGATGTTCGGGTCAGTGCCTTCAGGCATCAATGCGAAACGCACACGCACAGCGCCATTGCGAAACTTAACCCAGGGAGAACGACTCTCTATCGTCCCAAAAGTGCAGCCCCGTGAGCCCTCATGAGTGAGCAGAAGCTCGGTCGTTGCTGCCAGATCGCTGATGAATTCTCCTGCTTCGAACACCTGACCATCAAATTGCGGAGAAGAGAGACGCGCTGTTGGCCGCTCTATCTCCGGGTCCAGAATAGTAATGCAGCGCTCAATGCCTTCATTTGCCGGCATTTTTTTGTCAGAGACCGCAGCGATGATGGCTTCAATTTTTTTTGCCAGCCCGGGACGCCCGGCAACCATATTCAGAAAACCAACAAAGACATGATTGCGATCAGAGGCGTCCAGCATCCAGGGAACCGTCTGCGGCCACTCACTATCAAGCTTTTGCGCGATCTGACGCAGGGTGAAGGCAGGAGCCTCTGTATCGTACCCATCAAATGGATCAAAGAAGAAAGGGCGTGATAGTTCGTCGTCCAGCCCCTCATCATCTGCCCATTCACCGCGGGTTGCCAGATGCTGTTGAACGGCGGCAAGTTGTTGATTATATGCCTCGCGCGCCTCTTTGCCGGATAAAAGGTGTTGTTGAATGCCTGGCAGAATCACATTCTGAGTGTAGAGAGCGTTCTGCATTGTTAAAGGGTTATTTAACCGCTCCAGCGTTTTGGCGACCAGCGTATCAAAAGCCGCCTGTACCTGTTCCATTGGCGCATCCACTGGAATATCGAGATGCTCATAGTAATTGATAAATGAGGCATGAATTTCGGATGCCATGTGATCAACCTCTTCCTACCGGGTGCAACAACTTTTCATAACGCCTGCGCAGGAACTTTTCAAGCAGTGAGTGAAAGAACGCGAGTAAACAGAAAATGAGGAAGGCCAATGTGCCGAGCAGGATATCACCGAGCACTATGTAAAACGCTGCCGGAATAAAGCGACCACCGAACTGGAGCGCTTCGCCAAGAACCGTCCATCCTTGATCTTTTGATAGCAGAACGACAACGGCCAGCAGTACCAGCCAGAACGTGCCGGTACGAAAGCGTTGCGCATTCTTGCCTTGCGGGTAATTCATATGCCCTTTCCCTATGCCAACGCAGAAGCCGACAACGCCACCTATCAGCGCCATGCTCCATATAGCCGTATTGCCTAATGCAGTGAGTGTTTGCACCATACCAGCCAGCGAGGCATCCAGGAGCGTAGAAAAGGAGAGCGACGACCCATTGTGCAGAGGCGAGGAAAGCGATCTGCTGAATAGCGTTTCCACAAGATGAAAGACGAGGAAAGAGAGCGCCGTACCGGCTATGGCGTTCCAGAATAAAGCGGGAATGCCTCCGCGCAATCCCCAGGCCCAGAGAATGCCGCGTAAACCTTGCCAGAAGCTCATCGTCTTGAGCGTGATGGGAAATGTCTGCACCTCGGGAGCTTTATTATACTCCCCAACCGTCGAGATACGCAGCGCACGCCGATAGGTTCGACCCCGGTCGAGTTGCGGCAAGTTGACTAAGGACAATGTTCTATTGACAGGCAGACCATTACCAGGTGTGCCCCAAAAGTGCTGTGTAGCGTGAGGATTCAATAAAATCCAATCCGGCATTGTGGGGCTATGTTTTTGTTCCAGTTCCACCAGCAATTTCATGTATCCACGCGTCTTATTCGTAATCGTGACGGTGACCGGACGATGCGGCAGTTCACGATCCCAGGGTTTTATCGTGCATGAACCGATCTCGCCATCGAATGTGACTTCGAGCTGCGGCTTTTCCAGCGTCGGCACAGCTCGTTCCAGCACCAGTTCCAGGCCAACACCCCGCTCCGACTTCATATTCGCATAGCCCTTGATGCACGCGTCATAGTATTCCATCAGCCCCTTCACACCCTGAGCGAATTCTAACCAGTAAAGCATACTGCCTTCGTAGAGATGTTTCTCGCCAGGAAACCAGTTTTTATCACAAAGCTCTGCCAGCTCTGTCGGACTATTAGCAGAAGCTATAGCGTTTACAGGTTGCCAGCGCTCCTCTTGATAGAAACGGAAAGGGCGTGTAAGGAGCATGCTGTATAACATGGCATTCAGGGCGCGGAAATCAGAGACCTCCTCCCAGTTCTGATAAATGCGCGCCTTTGCCGCCATCTCGCGGTCATCGAACTGAAAAACAATCCATTGCCTGAGCAGTCCTGTGCGCAAATAACGTTCGCCGTCAGCCCATCCCTCTGCTCTGGCCTCACAGGCGTTCACAAATTCCTCAGGAGTTGTTACCAGTTGTCCTCCAACCGAAAGTGCTCTGCTCTCTTTCCTCTGGGGTTGCAGGCTGCTGCGATATGCCTCAAATTCGTCCTCAGCGAGCAGCCTGGTTTGCCATTCGCGAAGGCGTGCGACAAGATCTTTCTTATCAGGTTCGCGCATCCATGCCGCCGCTTGCTGCTTGATCGCTGCCTTCAACTGCACGACCGGCGTGTTGAGTGGCAGTTCAAGGAGCGCAAAAATGCTATCGGGGGGCAGGTTGCTGTTCGTTGCCTTCGCTTTTGGTGAGACGAGATTACCGGTAGCGGCAGGCATAGATGCAAGCTGCTCAGGATCTCCGGCCCAGGAGATGCGCTTCCCTTGCGCCTCCGCCTGTTGACGGCAGCTCTGACAGAGATAGAGATGATTCTGCATTTCATATAGTTCATTCTCGGCGGTTGGCAGCTTGCCACACCTGACACAACGCACCTCGATCTGCAACCCTCTCTTTTCCAACATGGTGTTTTCTCCGTTTCTCCCGCTTATACCTATAATGCAATCTGTAGTGCTGCCATATTTTGCAGCTTGACGATTGCTTCGCCACTCCTCAAACAGGCGAGGCGAGCACGTTGATTTGCCGATGCGCCGATGAATGTTGAAACAGCTTCTTGCCCTGTTCTCGTTTTGATCCTTGTAATAATGGAGGCTGAAGCATGATTGGTGATCTCGTTAGCCAGCAGCTCTGGATGATCAGCGATCAATAGCATCGCTACTCCCTTTTGCACATTGGCTTGAATGAGTGAGGCCAGTGCAGTTTGCCAGCTTGACGTATTGCGAAAGAGTACGTGAGCATCTTCCACTGCTACTATCCCGCGTAGAGAGGATGTCACTGCTGGCAGCGCTGCCAGAGCCAGTGAATACCACACCCAGAGACTGCCATAGAGCAGCATATTGGTCAGATCACTGCCAGGCCAGCTCATATCAATAACCATCGGTTTTAAACCATCCTGCGGTTGCGCCAGGCTCGTTTTTGGGAAAAACTGCGTAGCTGTAAGATCCAGATCCTGCAATGGCAGTGCGCAGCCTGTGCGTAGCGCCTGTGCCAGTTGTGGCGGGAGCGTAGCGTGCTGGGCAGCCGCCTCTATCTGAGTCGATAGCAAGCTCAGGTTCAGGCGAGGGCAAGCTTCCTGGTTTAACCATGCTTCCCGTTGATAGGTTTCGTACAGCGTTTTGCGCAGAAGAGGTAGGGTGGCATTTTCAAGAGTGCCAACAGCGAGAAAGACATGGAGCAAAGCATCTAAAAATGGCTTCAGGGCTACCCCTGGAGGTGGCAGGAAGGGATGAAAAGGCAAAGGCGTTGGCGTTGCGACATTATCGAGCAGCATATAGTGGCTGGAGAGACGCTGCGCCAGGCCCTGGCCTGAAGTCATAGCTCTACGCAAGAGTATCCAGGGCATATCTGCGTACGCCAGCAGCAATTGCCGCAATACTGTTTCACGGTCTGCGCTTGCATCTCCTAAAATGAGTAAAAGCGCGGACTGCTCGCTTAGCGGCAAAGAAAGACGCATGGTGGTCGGGACCCCCCGATCCATTACCAGACCGAGCACGCTGCGCTCATCAAATTCCCCCGGCGCCGTCGCTGGCAGCGTAAATGGCTCGTCGCGTACATCTATACCGGCTAAGCCGCCCTTATGTGGGGCAACAGGCAGTCGAAAAGCGCCCGCGATCTCTGATACGGTAGCAAGCTGGCGCAGGCGAATAATTCTGCGGTCTCGCTGGATCAGCGGCGAGATCCCCCAACGGGCAAATTCTAACCACTGCAAGTTAAAACGTGCCCACTGGAACTCCTCGGGAGATGCAGCCTCCACGCGCGTCCAACGACTTGGATAGGTGCTACCCGCATTCGCCATAACTTCCGATCCCAGTGCTTCGATAATATCATCTTGAGCGATGGGGTTGCCCACCACCTGCAACCGCGCCAGAAAAAGGCTACGATGCTCCCGTACCAGCTCATCATACACCTTGCGCCCCAGTTCTGCCCGTGTCTGCTTGTACGTCTCGATACTGTCACCCCGCAGTTCGCGCCACTGCTGGATTAAGCGGTTATGCGTTACTGCCGCAGGCTCCTCGTAAGGAGCGCGTTTGTACCAGCCTGCCAGCTCATGCAGAATCACAACTTCTTGATCGGTCAGGCGTTGCGGGCGTATCGTGACGGCCACTATTGTAATTTGTTGTTGCCGCGCTATTGTCTCAAAAAGGCGGGCCATTGCCGAATAGTCAAGTGCAGCAACAAAGGGGTGAGGGATGTAATCCCGTGCATGTAAAACATTGCCAACATCACGTATTGTCGGCCAATCTTCATATTTACGTAGCTCGACAATACTATTCGGGCCTGCAAGCTGCTCAAAAGGCAGAGGGCAGAACCATTCCTCAAAGCTATGCGACTGTCCCGCAATCGCCGCATGCGAGGGCATCACCGGCACAAGAGGATAAGAAAAAGGCGACTCGCGCGGGAAGAGTGCGCTAAACTTATCCCACAGGCCCAGTGCAAGCTGCTGCGAGCTGGTTGGGTCTGGATGAAACGTCTTGCCCAGGAAAACAACGCCAACACGCGTGGGACCATGCATTTGCGGCCACGATATCAGGCGCATTTCAAACGTGGCAAGGTGGTCCCGCGACTGAGCCAGATCGTAGAGAAAACGGATCTGCCTTTGCAAGAACTGCTGAAGGCGGTTTGATGACGCTATATCAAAGTTCCCTCCCCATTCACTGACCTGCGCCGGAATAAAAGGTACTTCTGCAGCCCAGATCGTATGATAGCCAAATACCGGATCGGCGATGAGCCCCTCCATGGGAGCCATCTGCGCCCGGTCAACAATGGCAACCATACGTTTTGATGTATACAGGTACGGTTGTGGTAGCTGCATATCAGGCACCTTTCCCTTAGAATGGAGGCAGACTCTGCAAGACCTCTTGAGCAACTTCAAGCAACCTGCGACCCGGATGCCATTCCATCAGGCAATTAGGCTCCATCGTGATGAAACCGCTACCCGAGGGCAATTTCACCTGGACGCGAGGCGGAGACGCTGGATAACCCGACGGACAATAAAAGATCATCGTGATATAGCCGCCACTGGAGCGTCGTTGAGAAACCTGAAGCACCCATTCGCGACCTCCCGCGATAGGCAAGCCCTGGCTGTCGTATTTGACTGTTCCTTTGTTGACTGCCACGATAAAGCCATTTTGCTCCAACGCGGCTATCTCTGAATTTTGACGTCCGGGATCGACCGGACTTTCCTCCCCTTCATCCGATGATGGTGGCGCCGGAGGTATTGGCGCTTGGGATAACGGACTTGTATTCCCCGCAGAGGAAAGATAGCCTGTAATTTGCTCACCTTGAGGCCGCGAACTGGCAGGTGGCTGATTGAGGTACCCACTGACCGAGGGCGGTTGAATTGGTAGCGGTCCGGTTGGATCTTGCATGGTGATGTTGATGCCTGGATTTAGTCCGGCATGAACCATCAGGCCACGCAGTTCCGCATCGTGCTCTATCAGGGCTTTGCCGATAGGACTGTTCTGCAACGCCAGGATAGAAGGAGCGATATTCAGAATATCCCCTTGTTCTGCATGCGACTGGGCAACGATGCGATCACGTTTGGCATTTTCCTCTGCCTCGACTAATTCGCGCCGCGCACGCTCAACCAGTTGGTACATATGCAACGTGGTGCGGTCGTTGACGGTGCTTGGCTTAAATTCTGTAATGAAGACATCTTCTACCCGGATGCCCAGCCGCTGCTCAGCATTATCTCTGGCGTGGCGTGAATTGCCTTGCAGGCGGTTCTGGATCAGGGTGCGCAGTTCAGTGGCCCATTGACCGTATTGATCGTATGGCAATTGCCCGATGAGCTCCACCACCATATTCTGAATCGATGCCAGGAAAACGGAGAGGGGATCGCGATATTGAATAAAGTTCTCGATATCAACAATTTTGACCGAAAGCTCAAGGTCTGCTGTCACATCGCAGGCCATCTCTACCATACTCTTTCCAGGCAGATCTTTTAGCCCCGAAGGTCCCTTAACCCGGCCTTTGATCGGAATATGGATGAGTTCGACACGCGTATTAATCTTCTGCGCTTTCCATTTTTTCAGAAAGCCGTTCCACCAGCTATGAGGACCTTCTCCGAATTGCTCAACCAGTCGCCCATCACAATAGATCAACCACTTTTGACCGGCTGGCACTTGAATGCGATGCCAGCCGATAAAGTTGGGCATAAGATCTTTCTCTCCGAGAATAAACAGCCTTTGTTCAGGACTAATCTCTGCAATATTTCTTTTATCAGCAGCCATAAGAAACCACCCTTTCTATTGCAATACGGCAGCACGCTGTAAGTGGCCCGGTAATTCCTTCCCATCAACCGTGAGTTGTACCTGTATCAGCCCATTTTGATCCTGGAGCATCCTGATCGTTGCTCGCGCTCCGGTGGACGTGTTGGGAGGCAGCGTCAGGGCAATCTCACCGAGATAGTCAGCCGGGTCCAGGCGCGTGCCGGCTCCTTTATAGATGGAGATCGGGGGAAATTCTGTGGCGGCCCCGACGATCCGAACTGTGTACGGCTGACTCCAGGTATCTAAAGGGTCACCCGTTTGTAGCATCACCAGCTTAGTAAAGTCGTCGCCACGTTGATTAAGCACAGCAATACCAACTGGATAGCTCACACAATCAATAATCAAGCCGGCGGACATCGTTTGCAAACCGGCTAGCTCTGGCTTTTGTCGAGATTTCGCCTCAGCCTGTTCAAGGTTATACGCTGCGTAAGCGGCTCCTAGCGCGACGCTCAGGTCAAGATCAAGGATCTGCTCTGGCGGGCGTCCAAAAAGATCGGCCAGCATGGTCTGGATCGCGGGGATGCGCGAAGAACCGCCGCATAGCAAGACGCGACTGATATCGGCTGGCGTCTTTTTTGCCTGTTCAAGCGCCATTTCGACCGCTGTCTGTAATTGATAGTTGAAGAGATCAATGATATCCTCAAATTGTTCGCGCGTGATGGTTAACGCTACTGGTTGCCCTGCGCTCGAAACCAGAGATACGGCCGTCGTAAAACTTTCGCTGAGTCGGCATTTGGCGGCCTCAGCCTCGCTGATGAGGCGCTCTAATGAGAGACTATCTTGAGGATAAGGAGTTTTGGTCTGCGAGGCGTAGCGTAATGCCAGAAAATCCGCCAGGGCCTTCGTAAAATTGATCCCGCCCAGTTCCTCGATTCCTTGCGTAGCCAGCACACGCGACTCTTTCTCTTCAAGCTGTAGAATGGTCGCATCAAAGGTGCCGCCACCAAGATCAAAGACCAGCACGGTGCCGGGAGTAGCCTGTTTATCGATGCTGTAAACCAGAGCTGCGGCGCTTGGTTCGTTCATCATCCGCAGCACGCGCAATCCCGCCAGTTCGGCAGCAGCTTTTGTTGCGCTGCGTTCGCGGTCTCCAAAATGCGCAGGCACAGTGATGACGGCATCCTGTACTTTGAAGCCGAGATGGGTGCTGGCATCGCGCGCCAGCTTGGCAAGAACGGCGGCAGAGACTTCGGCTGGAGATGTACGATGACCATTCGAGATCAGCCCGCCAACGGGTGGGTTGCCTATCATGCGCTTGACTGCCCGGATAAGGGCTGCCGCCTGGCGATCTCGCTCCGGCCCCTGCGCACGTTGCACCAGATCTAATGCCGGTTGACCAACGAGAAATGCATCATTATGCCATATTACTATTGATGGGGTCGTTAAGGTGCCTTCCGCATTAGGAATAGCTCTGGCCCGTCCCTCTTCATCAAAGATAGCAATAGCAGAGAATGTTGTTCCTAAATCAATTCCTACAGCTTGTGCTGCTTGCATAATGCCTCCTTTTACCACGTACATACAAAGTCTCAACAACAATAGGCATGGTTTGTGATAAGCTCTCAGTTTATGAAGAGGGCTGCATCAACATAAGTACCACCATCGCTCCTAGTACCACCAGTTCGCATATAAGGGCTATCCAGAATACCCAGATTATGGCTGCAAGATAGCTAAGAGGTCCTTGAAGCCATGATCCGGTTCCCCAGCGAAAGTACTGATACGCAAAGCCTGCTAACAGGACCGTCTGACAGATCAACAGGATAGCGCCAAAGACTCGATGGAGGATGAAACCTGCAAACGGAATGAGCATGGCGAGTAAAAAAACGACAACCAGTGAGAACATGCGTATTGGTTCAACGAGCCAGTTTACCAGTCCGCATAACCCTATTGTCCCTACAATCGCGCTCACCACAGGTAGCAGGCGTTTCCAGCGCTCTTGCGGCGATACAGCCGATCTTTTTTTCTTGTCCTTGCTGAGGTCTTCTGTTGGTAGCTTGATGCGCCCATCGATCCTGGTAAGCCTTGCCATCACGCGCGGCAGCACCTCCGGCGACTTGCTAGTGCCGGGGACACGCGGCTCTCCGGTTGACAATATGACCGGGCGACCGCCTAAAACAACGGAGCGCGGCCCCTGCCAATCGTAATCTTCGGCAAAACGCCGGCTCAAGTAGGTCGCCAGCCCCGAGAGATCGACAATGCCCTGCTCATCTCTGGCCTCGCCATCCCGCAGCCCCCGCAGCAATTCATTGGTATACACCCCATGACCAACATCAGGATCTTCGCGCGCTTTCTGGTCAGCGCTGCACGCCGCGAAAATAGCAATGGTCTTCTTATCGCCACCCTTGATCATCTCAATGGCTCGCCTCGCCAGTTGAGCGGGCGATTCATGATCTACACGCGCGAAATCCATGATACTGCCGCTAAAGCAGGCATCGATAATAGCAATCGCGCAATCGGCGCTGGTCCCTTGTACCAGGCGGTAGATATCATTAAGGCGAATGCCCCCTTTATTAGGGTTTTTAGGGTCTACATCACAACAACCAAGAATAATATTATCGCCTTCAATCGGGTCCACCATGCCATGACCGGCGAAATAGAAGAAAGCAATGGTATGCTGCTCCAGCCCTTTGCCAGCAGAAAAAACTTCGTTGAAACTGCGCCAGACGTTTTCGTGGGTCGCAGCTTCATTGACGAGTAGACGCAGGTCGTCCTTTGCTATATGCAGCGTATTTGAGCGATGGAGCGTTGTTGCCATTTCCTCAGCATCTGCACGGGCAAACTGCAACGGGTTTTCGCGATAGCGGATATCCTGGTATTTGTTGATGCCAACGATGACACCGCGTAACGATGTGCTCATATATTCCCTTCTCTCATAATGACAAAGATTTATAAATCCATTACTATGGCTGACGAGACCAACAGACACTTTTATCACTAATAGGAAAAATGGTCATAATAGGTAAAATGAGCTATAAATTAGAATGATAGTAAAAATGGATTTTTTAGTAATAGATACCAGAAAAGTGTCGTTTTCGCCAATAAACGTCTTTATAAAGATGACGGTTATTGGCCTATCGCATAAAAATTTTCGCGGCGATCTCAAATCATAGTCATGCTACAGCAAGAGAGCTATTAGACTCCAGAATTATAGCATTGAAACAATAGACAAAAGAACCGCAAAATGGACAATTACCGGACAAAAATAGCCATTTGCCATTCAGGTGGCAAATCCGTCATTGCCTGATCAGAGGATCGGCAAGCGCGTTCTTCTTTTGCCTCGATCACCTTCACGATAATCTGCGATCTGCTATGACGTATGCTTTGATAAAATTCAGCATGTAGATAGCGGCTGCGCTGGCTGCATACGCATGATATGAATCATCCTTATCACTATCTGCGTAATCGGAGACCCCTTTGACCAGTAACGCGTGCAAATCATGAAAATCTGCTACTGTGCGATAAAACGCTGCACCTTCCATATCAATCGCTACGGTTCCACGAACGGGGATGCGTATCTGATCAAACGGATCGTCCGCTCGTACGGTGTTGCCTGATGCCAGGGGGGCGATATGCAATGCTGGTGCAGGCGGGTCTTTGAAAGGAAAGCTTTCCGGGCCATAGTGCAGTTGAGAGATAGCGAGCCTGTCTCTGAGCGTTCTATCTGGAGTAAGGTAGGATGGCGATCCCCGTTGCAAGTCTTGAACGATGCGTTTCCAATCGGGGGCAAATTGCGCTAATTCTCCTGCTGGAATAGACTCCACATGCGCATCTTTTGTCTCTAGCAGTCTACAGAGGAGCCAGTCCCGCTGCTGGCGACGCGAGTATGGCCGCGTCATCCCCGCCAGCTCCTGTTCCCATGTGCGAAACATGCGTGCGAAGTGCAGCACATCAGGATGGGGATGATAGGGATTGGTATCATAGAGGTGTTCGCGTTGACCATCATCGCTAAAGATGACTTTGCCGGCGTCATAGAAAAACGCACGCTCGGCAACAACGATATCTCCCAGTTTCACTTTACGTTTATCGCCGGCGCAGATACCTACCATAGCGGCGAAGCGTGGCTGGAACTCCTCAAGCACCGATTTCAAGTGAATTCCGGTCTCTAAAGATCCGTAATCTGGCGGCCAGGAGACGCACAGTGTCAGCGGCTCCCCTTTGCGGTTAGCAATGGTGGTGTAACGATGTTCGCGCCCGCTACGGGGACTGATTGCCGGTTGAAAAGTCACTCCACAGGCTCTGGCAGTCTCATTAAGAAACGCTTCAGTCTCTTCGGGCAGAGCGCAAACAACGCATACATCATAGCGCAACGCTGCTTTGTTTGTGACAATAGCTGGAGTTGCTACCTTCGTCTGCGCTGGTCCCGCCGCTGATAGCTGAGGGGAAGTGCTATCAAAAAAGGATGGAGCCGCGCTCAACTCCCAGCGTATAGGGCAGGATGACACCTTGCATTGCCTGGACTTCCACCCGCCAAGTCTTCTTGTGGCGATAATCACTTCATAGCGAATAATACCTTCAACAGCAGGGGTACCGGAAGGAACCTGTAATATGAAGAGGGCATGCTTTGTTTCGGGGACAACTCCCCGCTTGCCATCGCCGGTATATACCCAGTAGAATTTGCTCTCCCCATCTCCTAAGGCATGGATGACGGGTTGAATGTTATCGAAGTAAATTTCTCCCTCTGGCTCCTGATTGGCCGTCACCTCTTTAAACTTCATCTGGGGAGAACAGGTATATCTTCTAGCGCCCTCTATCTGCGTGATACTATGTTTTGGCAGCAGATCGCGCGCAATGGCGTCTTGATTTGCGAGTTCAACCAGCAATGTCACTTCTTGATAATATTTATTGCCAGCAGTGAGATGCAGTGTGAAGGGTATATGAACAAGGTAGAAATTGTACGCCAATCCGTTTGTTGCTGGCGTAGCCTGAGGCGTAATAGCCGCCGATGGAAGAGAGAAGATACGACACCCTCTGGGATTCAGCGTGATTTTCCCTTCCAGCTCTATCTCCTCCAGGAGCGGGCCGCGTACAGAACCGTCATAGCTGAGCACGTCTAATTCGACGGTCGTTTCCGCTTTTGCAAGGGGTTCATTGTTAAGCACTAACTTGACTGTATGCATCTATTTCACTCCCATCCTGCTTTTTAAGTTATCTAATAGACGTTCTCTGCCCACGATTATCAAAATCAATAGAAATCTTCCTCTTTAATTGCATAGTACGTTATCTCCTCCTTTGCTCTTTTTTGAAAAGGAGCGAAGGTAATCGCTATCCCGAGCCAGGCGATGGTGGCAAAGAACAGGATGCCTGTGATGGTAGCGATAGCAGGAAGAAGAAGAGCGCATAGCTGACCGATCAGATTGAGACCCGCCGCTGCAATGAGGGCAAAACTGGTGGTATGAGGGAAAGATGGCATACGCAAGAGCGAGAATCCCAATAGTAAACAACCAATCGTGAGCAGGCCACCGGAGAAGAAGAAATGTCCCCATTGACTGATGCCGGCAAACGAGGGTAGATGAAGCTTATCCAGCAGTTGATTGATGATATTGAGGCCGTTAATGTTGGGGATGTGTACCGAAGGTATGGCAGAACTGCTTGTTTGTCCTCCCAGCATATGTAAAATATTGTTTTTCAAGGTATTCAAACTTGATGTCAATGTGTCGGCAGCATTCTGCACCACTCCTGTTGCATTACTTGCTTGCGTAATAATCCCGGCCAGCCCCAATAACAGTGGGAGGATAATCACATTGATGGCAATAATACCCACCACCGTCAGCGATCCACAGAGAGAGATCAGACCAGAGCTGATAACCCCTAAAAAGCTCATTTCCTCCGACAACTGAGCGTATGTAGTAATACCGTTAGTTAAGAGCAGGACGCCAATGACAACGAGGCTCATCGAAAGGAACCAACCGCCGGTAGTGGGATCGTTCTGCCAGAGATTAAGGATTTCACCCAGAGTAGCAACCAGCCCTCCAATAATGAGCACGGTTGTCCCGATACGTAATTTCAGTTGCAAATACATCAGCAGGCTCCTTACCTGTACGCGTCTTTTCTTTTCAAGCAAAATGCGATAGCGATGCCTAAGACAACGATCATGCAGCCCAATACCAGCCATGTAAGCCAGAGATAAGCGGTGGCATCCGTCTGGGTGTAGGTCGAGAAAAGCGTGCTGTGATAGGTATCAATATTGCCGAACAGTTGATCGCCGTTAAGTTTATCGCTGTGCAGACCAGCCGAGGAACCAAGCGCCGCCAGCGTCCAGCGTATGGGGACGAGGGCAGCAGGAATTTGCAAGAGCCATGCATTGAGAGGAAATAGCGTACCAGAAAAAATGATCTGCGGTAGCAACAGCAATGGTACTGCGCTCATAGCGCGGTCATTGTTAGACACCAGTGCGGAAACCAGCAGGCCCAACATCAGCCCGGCAAGGGATGTCAGGGCGATAGTGATATAGATCTCCCAGAAAGGCGCGAGCAATACACTGTGACTGAATGGATCAAAGATGCTGACCAACCACACGAGGATGAGGCTTTGCAGCAAGCATAATAAGCCTAACACGAGAATTTTCGAAAACATGTACGGCAGGATACCCAGATTGACCGCTCGTTCTCTGCGGTAAATGTGAGCCTCCTTGACGAACTCACGAGCGGAGTTGATACAACCAAACATAATGGCAGCAAAGGCCATGATGAAGAGAATGGTTGAGGCATAGCCTGTCCCTGGAAGAATAAAATCTTGCAGGGCCTTGTTCACTCCCCCTTTTTTGCTGGCATAGGCCCTCCCTCGTGGTGTGTTCGAGAGGAAATCTTTAACATGCTGGCAGCTCTTCGAGACGATTGGATTAATGGGCGAAGGCGGATCGGGGTAGCCAGCCGGGCTGATGATCGCGGCAGTCGTGGGACATTGCAAAACCTTGTTAGGATTGAAGCCGTCGCGACCGACGGAGTAGATAAAGCCCAACAAAAGGAGGCCAATCAGTGGCGCCTGCAAGAGCAGAATTGCCAGATTGAAGGGATCATTTTTGAGCAACTCAAGGTAACGCAGCGAAAGTATCAATAGCTGTTTCCAATAGCTACCCTGTTTCGGCAATTTTTTCGCAGGTTTGGATGAACTGCTGCCTGGAGCGAGTGGCAACTTGAGCCGGTTCTTAACGTATTTCTGGTACTCGGCGGATTGCTTAAATTTTTCTTCTGCTTGTTGTGGCTCGTCAGGGGGTTCTAAAGACCGATAGATTTCGGCAAAATCGGCCTTGCCGAAATAGGCAGGCGCGTCCTGCGGGGGACCAAAATAGGCCATGCGACCGTCTCGACATAAAAAGCAGACGTGGTCGCAGTTATTGATATTATTGGTCGCGTGGGTGACGAGAACGATGGTTTTCTCTTGATCCGCCAGATCTCTCAGCAGCTCCATCATATGCTTATCGAGGCCGGGATCAAGTCCTGATGTTGGTTCGTCGAGGAAGAAAATGCTTGGCTGTGCTAATAATTCCAGGGCAATCGAGACGCGCTTTCTCTGGCCGCCAGAGAGTTGCTTGACTAAAAGATGGCGTTTTTCCTCAAGCTCTACGTCCTTCAGCACTGCTTCAATGCGTGGCTGGACCTGATCATCGGGTAAACGCAGCCTGGCTACATAGTAGAGCGCGCGCTCAACGCTCAAGTCTAGATGGACGATGTCTTCCTGTGGTACATAGCCAAGCTGGGTGCGGAAAGCGGCAATGGAGCTATAATAATCTTGCCCATTATAGTAAACTTTCCCTCCCTGGGCCGGTCGTAGCCCGTTAAGCGCATCCATGAGCGTTGACTTGCCTGCACCTGAGCCGCCGACGAGAGCGATAAATTTACCCGGTTCTATTGCCAGAGAGATACCGCTCAGCAGAATCTTGCCCTTCACTCCGCGTTTTTCTAGATTATATGCGTCTATGCGAATGCTGTTGCGCTCATCATATTCTGTCAGTTCGGTGTTGGCGTAGACGAGCCGGTATGGACCAATGCGTATCTCATCGCCAAATTTCAGCGGATAATTTTTGGCTTGACTACCATTGACATACACATTCCCAAGACCGCTCTCATCGATGATGTGATGCCTGCCGCGCCGATCCATGACGACGCGCGCGTGATGCCTGGCGATAGAGGGATGAGCAAGCAGAATATGACTTCCTGGTTGTCGCCCGATGATCAGCTCTCGCTGGTTACCATCCAGCAAAATAGTAGCAGTTGCCTGCACAGTATTGGATTGGTTTTGTTGCGTAGCATTGCTGCCATCGTCATAGGTAAGCGTGACGCGCGTGCCGTATTCATTTTTGATCGAGAATGTATCTCCCTGTGACAGGATATGTTCAAACTGCTCTGTACCTTCAATGCGGGTGCCCTGATACCAGAGTCCATAAGTGGTACTGCCAACATGTGGATGAGGATGTACAAGCTTGAGCTGAGCATTCTCACGGATGATCTGAAGATGAAGCGGATCAACAAACGATTGATCGATAACAATGTCGTTTGCCGGATTGCTACCAATGTTGATGGCCTGCATGGATGTGGGAAGAGTATACTTTGCGCGTATCTGGCTGATATTGCTGGTCACCTCCAGCAGCGGCTCAGTGGAAGGCGTGGAGGGGCCTTGTAAATAGTTATATCTGCCGCCGTTCTTCTCAAACGGATTTTCAAACAGAAACCCGGCCACGACCGGCCCAAAATCGATGGTGTCGCCATCATGCAGCGTCGCCCGCTCGACGACTATCTGGTTGTTGACCTTCACAATCAGGTCCTGGCTACGTTTCTCGATTCTCCAGGTACCATTGTCCTCAATAATACGAGCAAATTCGGGCGCGGAGGATATCCCCTGAACGATGATGTCTTTTGATAGCTCATGTCCGATAGTTGTGATTGGCTTGTGTATATGGTACGTTGTGCCTTTTTTCGTTCCATCTATAAATTTGACACTCACCACCTGTATCGGTAAGGGAGGAGGGGTGCTGGTGCTCATACGCGTGTGGTCAGCTCCTGTTCACTGCTATCAATCCGCACTACATGTATCAAAAATGTCATATACAACTATAACATATGAATTTACAGATAGAAATAGGAATTTTGGGAAAAATCGCAAATTTTCCTATTTCACAATTTACATTGCTTGCACTTTGATAATAAGTATGTTAATCTGTTCCTATCAATCTTCATAATAGCGATTACTTAACTACAAGACGAATATCCTGTTAGATTGTAAAAAAACATCATTTTTCTCTTTTTTTTATAAGAGGCGGTCTGCTTCGTCTGTTAAGTGATTGCTATTCTGGCTAGTAAAGTAGAGTAAGGAAGCGTGCTTTATGAAGAGGGAGATGTATAAACCTGAGACCCGTTATATTCAGTTTATATCACTACTGCTGTTCGTTTTTCTGTATAGTCTTGCTCTGCCTCATCCTGTAGCAGCGCGTACAATATCGACAGGCTTTGATGTATCTTCACCGGCTGAGTGTCGTCAACCGGCAGATGTCAACGACAAATCGCTGCTCGTCGTGCTGCTTGATCGTTCTGGCAGCCTGACCTTGCAACCGTCGCCAACCGATCCGAACCTCTATAGCACTTCGGTCACCAAAGCTCTTACCGATTTATGGCCTGGCGACATGGCGGTGATCCCTTTTAGTGGTGATACGACCAATTTGCCAATCCTCGGTCCGGCCACGCTTTCAAATCCCGTCCAGCGGGCCGACCTTAAGGGTAAAATAGAGAGCTTTCCTATTGGAGGGGATACCCCTCTGGAACCGGCGATGCAGGAGGCTCTTGACCTGCTGCACCAGCAAGGGACTCCTGCTGGTTCGCGCGTCGTTATCATTACAGATGGCAATCCAACGGGAATTGGTAACAACGATGGACCACATCAGGAGAATACGATCCGCGGATCGCTCATCCCACAGTATTGCCGGGAAGGGATTCCTATCAGCGCCTTTGGTCTGACTATCGACCCTAAGACGTCTGATGGGCAAGACGCCACGCGTCTGCTCACTGATATCGCGAGTGGGACGGGGGCAACCTATACCAATGTCACAAGTCCTGAGCAGCTTGGCCTACAGGTAACTAGCTTGTATGCCGCGTGGCGGCATCTGAACTTCCGGCAAATCAGTGGTCAGGGCAGCAATTTTGCCGTCTCCATTGATCGCTTTGCTCAGCAGGTAGATTTTGTCTCGTTTCGTTCCGCAGAAAACTATCAGATCACCCTGATCAACCCTGATAATCAGCCAGTTACAACCGGCGTCCAGAAATCTACAGATAGACACTATGAGATTGATAATCTGCTCGTTGTCACGCCTGGCACCTACACCATCAATACTGGTGGCGATCCTAATGCACAGGTCTATGTGCTGATCAGTTCGCCGCTTCAGGTGCAGCTAGTCGCGCCGCAAGAGAATACGCCGATCTACGCGAACCAACCAGTCCATATTGAAGCTGCGTTCGTCAATGGAGCAGCGCAAATTACCCCAACGGCCAGTGATGGTGCGCAAATTGTCGCAAGAGTCACCTTGTTAGTGAATGGGAGGCCGGTTGGTCCTGCTAACGATATTGTATTGACCCAGCAAAATGGCCCTATCTTCAGTGGACAAACTCAGGTCTACAAGCAACCTGGAGAGTTGCAAATCGAACTGACTGGCATATATAACAACATCCAGCGAAAAAGCATCGTTACCCTACGCCTGCGTCAGCCCGTGCCGGAGCCGCCTCCTCCGTCGCCGCCACCGCTCTGGCTGTTCATACTGCTCGGGGGGCTTGTTCTCTGCATCCTGGCAGCCCTGATCTGGTGGCTGCGTCCCACGCGGCCTAAAGACTTCAGAGGCTGGCTGTGTAGCGTAGAAGGCGAGCCGAGACAGGTTGACCTGAACAAAGTCCGCAAAGCTGTGATTCGTTCTGACAAACTGGCGTTGATGGGGGATCTTAATTTTGGTACAGCCATCTTTGAGCTTCAGTTTCAAAAGAACAAGCAACCCGTGATCAAAGTGGCAAATGGCAATACAACCAAGATCTTCGTCGGGCCGCCTGACGCGCAGACCCTGATGAAGGACCAGCGGGAATTGAATGTGGGCGATTATATCACTCCTGAGGATGGAGAAACGGTTGCTTATACAGGCAGTCCGCAATCGATACAAGACTTTTTTTAAGACAGTGGCTTGCATTTAACGGTTTAAGGAGAGATTGAAATATGGCTCGCAAGGTGCTCGTGATAACCGCCGGGACTATAGCCGCCGGTGTTGGGGTGGAATTTCTCAAACAGATTAAAAATCACAAGGCCAGTGACCTTCAGGCGCTTGTGCGCTATCTGGATACTGCCCACCTTCCCACACGCTATCCTAATGATATTCATGATGGTGAGTGGGCACAGATGACCATTGATCCGCATTTTATCGATGCTATCAGTCGCAATAGAGATCGCTACCCGGAACTGAAAGCCTTGCTTTATAGTGACCTGTTACCGACTATCCAGGGGTCTGGCGGTGGTAGTATCCGCTATAATGGGGCGGGCGCGATAGAGGTAAACCATGAGAGGATAAAAAAATGGTTGAGAGCAGCCATTACCCAGTTGATCTCAACCGATGAAGGTCAGATCAATCTCTCGATTGCCGTGGTTGTCAGCGCGGTCGGAGCTACCGGCGGCGGCTCACTTGAGCGGCTGATCAATATCATCATAGAGACTGCTCAGGACGCCAATTTACCTGAACCCCTCCATTGCGACGTTTTCATCCTGCAACCAGGAGCGAAAGAGGTCACCGATCTTAATCTGGCTAATACCCTCGCTCTTTATGCTGAGATGGCGGCAACCCGGCTCTTACAACAAAATGCGGGCATGAGGAATAATCGAGGGCGCGTCATTACGGTGGGCTGGGGCAGTCAAAGCCATATGGCTTCCATCGAACAACTCAAAGAGGCGACGGCAACCCTGATGCGGGTGACTCATGATCCCAGCACGGATATCGCCGCCGAATTTGAGGAACGCGCGGTCGATAACCACGCCCTGCTCCAATTGGACAGCCAGACAGGATTACCATCCTTCCTGTCCTCGGCCACCGTGGTCACGATTAGCTTAGGCGATTTAGAAGAGAAAATCATCCAGCGTGATGCGGCCCGCTTGATCGACTATCTGGTCTTCGGCGGCATCGCCACGGAGACGATGGGCGGCGAATATATGGCGACCACCACTGTGGACCGCCAAGCCAATATCCTGCTCAGCGTCCTTTCAAACTTTCTGGGAGGTGAGAGTCCAGAAAAGCGCCATCTGTCGCTTCTCAGACGGCTCGGGGAAGCTATCAACACGCGAAGCGTGCAACTGACAGCCGCGCAGATGGCAGCGCAAAGCCCGAATGTGAAAGAACAGGCCAACAGGCTCGGCAGTATATGGCAGGCGGACAAAAGAGAGCTTGCAACGTCAGGGCGCGAGAAAGTAGAGAAAAAAGGGGCGGAATTAGCAAGCGGCGCCATCAAGGAGATGTTACAGACGCGCCGGGACCAGATGGGAACGGGCCTCTCGCTCAAAAAGCTGCGCGATGACTATCTCGAATTACGTAACTTGCTCGGCACTCTGCTGAAAGTGGCGCAAGATGCCGAGCAGGCCGACCCCAGCCGCGCAAATGTCCCTGATGACGGGGTGCGCCGGAGCATCGAGGCATTGGAGAGAGCCAATCGTTTTAACAGGCAGTCGCTTTTAGAGCAGGCCATCGGAGCAGTACAAAACAACGTCATCAACGAGCGACAGCGCGAAATTTTGCCGATTGCGACGCAAGTGCTCAAAGAGTTAGAGCGCCACGTCGCCGAGTCCTTCCGTAATCTCGACCTGGTCCTGCAAAAGTTGAATAGACAGCGCAAAACCAATCTGGTCTGGGCTGCGGCTGATAAACCCTTGCGCGTTGAAATCAATCATCCGTTGCATTTACCTGTGCTGGCCGACGATGAGCAGATCAGGAGCTACGCCAATCAAGTGAGCATCTTTGAAGCCGGATCGCGAGCAAAAACCACGACCGTTGGCCGCCTGATGACAGGGGAAGAAGCAGCTATCGATCCTCTGGCAGAATTCCGTAAATGGATGGCAGACGCTAATCTGCTGGACGCGCTCTTTAAAGGCAATGTTGATTCACTGTTAAATGTCGCGTTGACGTTTGCCAGAGAATACGTCCACAAGGAGGTTGAGAAACACTCCGTCATCGAAGTGATTTTCCAGACGGATGAGGCGATCTTGCTTGAACGCCTCAAGGAGGCCGCTAGAAGAGCGCATGCATCGGTGAGTTTTAGCGATCAGTTTGCTCCCGACAACCGCCAGGCCCGCCTGGTCAGCGCGTATTACGACAAAGATGAAGAGCGGGCTGCGCTCCTGGCGGCGATTAATGAAGCGTTTGGGCAAGGGAATTGTCAACTTGTCAAATCCAGAGACAGGACAGAGATCGTCGTCTTCTATTATGTGGATGGTTTACCCCTGTCCGCCATCAATGATCTTTCCGGTCGTTGCCTGGACGCGTTTTTGAAACGCCGTCAGGACTGGTATCAGCAACAAAAACAGTCCCCCAATGGCAAGGTCCAGCCCGGCTATAACCACTATATAGGGGTTCCCGTCTATAGCGGCCAGGATGCGGAGAAGCGCGTGCTTGATACCGGCGTTATCAAGCGGCTTTATCAGGTCAAGCGGCTCCATGTAAAAGATTACCCGGACGAAGATATTCCCGAATTACAGTAGAAAAGCGGGAGGCGAAAACAGTGAAGCAGTGGTTCATGGAAAATTAGTGGTAAAGGAAGAAGAAGAATGTCTCAAAATGACAGCTTCTGGAGGGAGGAGTGGTATGAGGAGCTGGCTCAATTGCATCTTCCAGGGCCTTCCGTGGTGATCGATGTGCGCCGAGGCGCTGATCGTGACCCGTCTGTGATCAGGAATATTGGCATGGAACTGAAAGAGTTAAGCACCGAGATGGAGCTACACCAGGTCTATCGCTGGCGCTACCTGACCAACTGTATCGATCTCTTCAAGCTGGTTCCTTCCCACTGGGAGGATGGGCCGGCAAACGAGGCAACCCATTTTACGCTCATCCCGCTCGATGGTCGGCCTGAACCGCTGAGTGGGAAAAAAGAGCTTGTCGATGAACTGGTGAGGGAACATCTTGACGTTGTGCGCACAAATCGTATCAGTGCTGGCAGTGACCACAAAACAAATTTTCTCGGCGCTACGATCATCGATCCCGCGCAAGCAACCGTCCGTGTATTCTTCCTGGTTGATGCAGAGGATACAGATTCGCTGCTCAATGCCGCCGTATATGCGCAGTGGCTGAGAAGTGCGTATCACGAGGGTGGGGATGCTGCCCGTTCCGGTCGAGATAAAAGGATCAGCACCATCGCGATCTGTATGAACATGAATCCTTACGTTCATCATCCTCATCTCCTTGCCCAACACTTGAACTACGACGCAAAGGGCCATCCAGCCCTTGATGCGGTAATACTCCTGTATACCTATAGCGACAATGATGCGTACATCGGTGGCAGCGCGCAGTTGCATCAGGTGGAGTTGACGCTTTATTCTCTCCTGTTGTGTCCATTGGAGAGTCTGGCGGAGTTTGGAGAGTGTTTATTGGGAGAGCAACGTCCCGGCGCTTATGTCTATCACGAGGAGAACTCACAATTGACGGCGCTCCCGTGGCCTATCTTCATCGTCGGGATATCTTCGTTGGAATATTCCGCGAGATGGGGGGCCAGGTGGTTAGATTACGGACTGGTGGCGAAAATTATTGAAGTCATCCATGAAGATGATGTGATAAGTCGAGGGGATGAAAATGAGAAGATTCAGAAAGCGGTGCAGAAAGAAGTCGCCAGCTTTTTGCGAGAAATACACGCGCTCCTCTTTGGCGGCGTTGCCGACATATTGCCAGAAATCCGCGTGTTTAAAGCGTTAAATCATTTTCTCGCCTCTTCCCCTTTTCGTGAAAAAGGACTCACTGCCTCCGTACAGGAACTTAACGCCTTTGTTCAGCAGGTGGTGCAATTTTACATCGGGAACGACCATTCGCTTGAGAACAGTCTGGCAGGCGCCCATTTGATTCCTGAACAAATCAAAAAGGGCTACCTGCGTGTTGCCGGCGACGAGAGTCACGATGCCACAAAAATCCACGAGCTTTACCAGCGTCTGCTGCAAACTCAATCTCACGCGGTATACCTGCCTATCTCGCTCTTTGAGCATGTGCGTGGCAGCATGCCTCGTGCGTTCCAGCAGCTCTCGGAATTGGAGGCACACATCGAAGCCGTACGCCGCGACGCCGGCTATCTGCTTGATTTAAAAGATGCGGCTGCACAATTTCAGTGGCAAGCCAATAACGAGTTGCGGACGCTCAAACGTTTGACCGATAACCACCGCTGGCCGTTTACTGGCCGGGTGCAGCGGCAGCGAGAAGCATGTTGTAGCAGGCTAAAGATTATTGTTCAGCACCATATGAATCAAGTCAAGCAAGCTATTACTGCCAGGGTGGCGCTCGCGCTGCTCCGGGAGGTCGGGCTGTATGACCCGGAGAACAAACTCTGCCTCTTTCATGAACGTCTGAAGAAGCTGGATGCGGCAATGCAGGAGGCCCGGCCTCGTGCGTCTCTCGAAAAGCAAAGGGCATATAGGCGGCTTGCGGTCAGTTTAAGGCCGAGCCAGGGCAGGCCCTCTCTGGGGCCGCTCAAGCTACGCCCTGACAACCGCCAGGATTGGCTGGACCTGACACAAATTACCGAGTCCTTCGAGTCTGCTGCCAGAGAACTTGAGGCAACGCCAGAATATCTGGAATTGTTAGTCAAATGGCTGTTTCTCCTGATAGGAGGTGCCGATCCTGTCGAGATTGTCGTGCGTCATTTACATGATAATGCGCAAAGAAGAGAAAAATTTACTGCTGTCGGCGCCTTAGTGCAGATGGAGATGCATGTTTATAGTACCATGCTGGTAGCGGTTTTGCTCCTTTTCAATATTATGAGCTTTAAGCTAGCCTCTGTACAACAACTGCTAGACCAATATAACAGCATCAGAAAAAACGCTCCTGTCGAGCGGTCGATCCTGGAAACCGATATCATGGGCTTGCAAAGTATCGTCAGAGAGGCAAGAGCCATGCGCAACAACATGGAAGGAACAGGTCAGGCGCACCAATTTTCGGGTTCTTCTCCTCTGCATCACCAACTGCTGGAACTCACACTGGCGGCGTGGGTGAATAATCTCTATGCGGAAGATCCCGCTCTGGTTCAGGTGCTTGACCGCAGTGGCATCCTGGCGCGTCTGGCGAAGGAGCACAACGCTCCTGCGCAGGTGTTGAAAGATTTGCAGGCGCGCAATCGCTTGCCAGGGTATCGCGATACTATGGCGGGCGACGATGCTTACTACCTGTTACTGCCCCCCGGTAAGGCCGGCGACGACTTCCTGAGAGAAGCTGCCCTTGCCGGTTTCGCCCATATACGTACAGTACGGTTCCCTGATCCAGAAAAGCTGATCTACTTACATATTCATCGCATCCATCAGGCGTTTCCTGGTCTCGTTTTACCTTCACCATAAGAGCTTATCCGGTTACGTTAGCATTTAGTATCAAGTTGCGAGGGATTACCAATGATGCAAAAAGACATGATCGCAGTAAATATTGCGCAAATAGCTGCATTGCCCCTGCCATCAGCTTCTTTAGTGATAGATATGCGCAGCAATGTTCAGGATGATGTGATTGGCCGCTTGCGGGTCGAGGTTGCCGATCTCGCCGATGAGATGAAGGCCCACGATACGCCCTACTGGCGCTATCTCACAGATTTTCAGGCTTTTCGTACGCTTCAGCCCTTGAGCATTGAAGATATAGATAGTATTCGCTATCCCCAGAAACCAGGGCAGACGCAGCAGGCCGCGCCAGCGTCGCATGCCACTACTAACACAACTGCGGCAATGGGATTGGTCGGACCAGCTCAACAGGGTCAATCGAGCTCTCGTCCCCAGGATGATCTGAGCGATTTGATTAATGCAGGCAGACCTTTTGAGATTTTTCGACGACACCTTGAGGAGATCGCCCAGGAGATCAATCGCCTGCGCAATCACCGCATCAGAGCAGTCAATGATAGAGGCATTGATGGCATCGTGGGGCAGAGCATCCATGATGCGACTGTGCGCGTAATTTTGCTCAC
>Ga0070740_10001543_pt1 | contig 30955 bp, 23 predicted proteins | sample Coa_R2_FD_67286 | JGI IMG/M metagenome (GOLD analysis project Ga0070740, IMG submission 67286) | Surface soil microbial communities from Centralia Pennsylvania, which are recovering from an underground coalmine fire - Coalmine... | ecosystem: Environmental > Terrestrial > Soil > Unclassified ...
TTCATCGGCGATGGCTATTACGTGTTCGGCGCCTGGATGCTGACGGGCGACACCGCGCGCACCTACAAGGACAGCGAATTCGGCCTGCCCAAGCCCGAACACAAATATGGCGCGCTGGAACTCGCACTGCGCTACAGCGAATTGAACCTGCGCGATGGCCTCGTGCAGGGAGGCCGCGAGCACGACTGGACGCTCGGCCTGAACTGGTATTTCAAGAATCTGAAAGTGCAGGCCGATTACGTCTGGGCGCACGCCAACGATAGCCCGGCGAACCTGTACGTGGCGCCGGTCGACCCACGTGTGTTCGAAGTGCGCGCACAGATCTATTTCGGGCCTTGAAGGAGCGAAGCCATGGCGACCATGCAAGAGGATGTGCGGAGGTGGCGCTGGCACTGGGCGCCGCTGTCTGCGGGCATCGTGCTGCTGATCATCGGTCTGTATTTCCTGATCGGCGGCATCTATCTCGTCACGCTGGGCGGCAGTTGGTATTACCTGCTGATCGGCATCGGCCTGATCCTCACCGGCATCGCGCTGATGCTGACGCGCGGCGTAGCGTTGTGGCTGTACGCGCTGGTGCTGCTGGGCACGCTGATCTGGGCGGTGGTCGGCGGCGGCTTCGAACGCTTCGCGCTGGCGCCGCGGCTGTGGATTCCGACCGCCGTCGGCATCTATCTGCTGATGCCGTGGATGGTGCGCCGGCTGGACAACCGCGCGGGCGCGTTCGCGCTCGGTCTGGTGGTCGTCGCCAGCATCGTGGTCTGCACCGTGCCGTGGTTCATCCCGCGCGGCATCCACGACACGATGGTGACACGCAATCTCGCCGCCGCGCCGACGCCGCTGGTTTCCGATGGCGACTGGATTTTCTACGGCCGCACCGCGCGGGGCGATCGTTATTCACCGCTCGATCAAATCAACACGCGCAACGTCGCGGATCTGAAATTGGCCTGGAGCGCGCACACCGGCGACATGCCCAAGCCCGGCGAGAACGAAGGCGGCGGCGGCTCGGGCAAGGAATTCAATTTCGAGGACACGCCGATCGCGGTCAACGGCACGCTGTACATCTGCACCGGCCATCACTGGGTCGAGGCGTTCGACGGCGCAACCGGAAAGATGAAATGGAAATTCGATCCCAACGACAAGGAGAAGGCGGACATCTATCACTCCTGTCGAGGCGTGGCGTACTACGCCACACCCGCAGGCACTAATACGCCTTGCCCGCGCCGCATCATCGCGCCCACCGGCGACGCGCGGATGTTCGCGTTGAATGCCGACACCGGACAACTGTGTTCGGATTTCGGCAACGGCGGTTTCATTTCGCTGACGCAATATCTCGGCAATGTGCCGCCGGGTTTTCATTTCATCTCCTCGCAACCGCTGGTGATCGGCGACCGCGTGATCACCGGCGGCTGGATCCGCGACAACATGGCGGAGAACGAACCTTCCGGCGCGGTGCGTGCGTTCGATCCGATTTCCGGAAAACTCGTGTGGGCCTGGGATCTGGGGCGTCCGGCCGGACAACAAGTGGTGCACGCGAACGATCTTCCGCCCGGCACGCAACTGACGCGCGGCACGCCGAACGCCTGGGGCACCTACACCGCCGATCCGAAACTGGGGTTGGTGTATCTGCCGACCGGCAATGCCACGCCGGACTACTACGGCGGCCACCGCCGTCCGTTCGACGACAAGTATTCGAGTTCCGTCGTCGCGCTCGACTACGAAACCGGCGCGCCGCGCTGGGTGTTCCAGACCACGCATCACGACCTGTGGGATTTCGACGTGCCGGTCGGGCCGTCGCTGGTCGATCTGCCCGGCCCGAACGGTGCCACGGTTCCGGCGCTGGTGCAGACGACCAAGCGCGGACAGCTCTTCCTGCTGAACCGTGAAACCGGACAGCCGATCGCGAAGGTGGTCGAGCAAAAGGTGCCGACGGACGTGCTGCCGGGCGACCGCATTTCGCCGACGCAACCGTATTCGATCGGCATGCCTTCGCTGACGCCGCAGCCGCTGCGCGAATCGCAACTGTGGGGCGGCACGCCGATCGACGAGATGCTGTGCCACATCCAGTTCAAACAAGCGTATTACGAAGGTCACTTCACGCCGCCGCAGGCGCGCAAGACGCTTGTGTATCCGGCCTACGACGGCGTGATCGACTGGATGGGCGCATCGGTCGATCCGCACAACGGCGTGCTGATCGCCAACACCAACTACATCCCCTTCATGATCACGCTGATCCCGCGCGAGCAGGCGGAGAAGAAAGGCTGGGTGAAACCCTGGACGGATCGCACGCAACCGCCGCCGAAACCGGAACACAATCTCGCGACGATGTACGGCACGCCGTACGTCGCGAGCATCGAACCGTGGATGGATCCGTGGTGGGTGCCATGCAATCCGCCGCCATGGGGCGAGCTGGTGGCGATCGATCTGGTGACGCACAAGATCATCTGGAAACGGCCGCTCGGCACCACGCGCGACAACGGCCCGTGGCACATCCCGTTCAACCTGCCGATGCAGGCCGGCGTGTTCAACATCGGCGGCAACATGATCACGCGCGGCGGACTGATCTTCATCGGCGCCACCGCGGACGATTTTCTGCGCGCCTTCGACGAGCGCACCGGCCAGTTGTTGTGGCAGGCGCGCTTGCCGGCGGGTGGACAGGCCACGCCGATGACCTATCTCGCCAATGGCAAGCAATACGTGGCGATCGCGGCGGGTGGTCACGGTGGACTCGGCACCAAACCGGGCGACGACCTGCTGGTGTATGCGTTGCCGCAGAACGCGCAGCGGAGCACCGCCGCGGGATCGCGTTAGCGCAAATACCAATCCGTTCGTGGTGAGGTATCGAACCACGAACGGAACCGTTCACCCTTCGATACCTCAGGGCGAACGGTTGAGTAGGTTTGCAAGGAGCACATCATGTTCGCCATCGCCACCGGATATTTCCTCGCGATCTTCGGGACGTTGCTGCTGGTGCTCGGCGTGTGGCTGGCGGTGCTGGGCGGCACGCTGGCATACATCGGCCTCGGCGCGGGCTGGCTGATCAGCGGAATCCTGCTGATCCTGCGCCGCCGCGCGGGACTCGTGGTATACGCGCTGCTGCTGATCCTCACTCTGATCTGGGCGCTGTTCGAAGTGGGGCTGGACCGCTTCGCGTTGCTGCCGCGCTATGCGTTGTTCGGATTGATCGGCTTGTGGCTGCTGATGCCGTGGATCTGGTGGCCGCTGCGCGTGGACGGACAAACGCCGCGCACCGGCGGCTGGTTCGGCACGCGCGGCGCGCTCGCGGTGAGCGTGTTCCTCGCCCTCGTCTTGGGATTGATCTCGCTGATCCACGATCCGTTCGGCAAGGAAGGTTCGCTGCCGCAGGTCGCGCAAGCCGCGACAGCGACCGCCGGCGCCGCGCCCGGCGCGGACTGGACGGCGTACGGCGGCAACGGTTACGGCGAACGCTACTCGTCGCTGAAACAGGTCACGCCGCAGAACGTGCACGAGTTGAAACTGGCGTGGACGTATCACACCGGCGAAAAGAAAACCGGGCCCGACGAGCCGACGGAGAGCACTTCCGAAGACACGCCGCTGAAGATCGGCAACACACTGTACGTGTGCTCGACGCACGATCACATCATTGCGCTGGATGCGGCGAGCGGAAAGCAGTTGTGGAACTACGACCCGCACGTGAAATACAGCCACGACAACCAGCACCTGACCTGCCGCGGCCTGGGTTATCACTCGGCGACGGTGCCGCCGCCTGTGGTATCGGCAAGCTCAACGACGCCCGCGCCCGCTTCGAGCGCTGCAATCGCAGCGATTGCCGCCGCATCCGGCGCTTGCGCGCAACGTCTGGTGCTCGCCACCATCGACGCCCGCCTGATCGAAATCGATGCGCAAAGCGGGCAACCCTGCTCGGGCTTCGGCAACAACGGCGAAGTGAACCTCGCCGTGCACATGGGCCGCATCCAGCCCGGCTACTACATGGAAACTTCGCCGCCGGTCGTGACTTCGAAATTGATCGTGGTGGGCGCCTCGATCAACGACAACAACTCGGTGCACAACCCTTCCGGCGTGATCCGCGCCTTCGATGTCATGGATGGGCATCTGGTATGGAACTGGGATCTAGGCAAGCCGGTGCCCAACGCACCGCTGCAACCCGGCGAAAACTACACACCCAACACACCGCCCGCGTGGGCGCCGCTTTCTGTCGATGAAAAACTCGGACTGGTGTACGCGCCGCTCGGCAATCAATCGCCGGACGAACTCGATATCGATCGCAGTCCCGCGGTCGAGAAATATTCGAGTTCAGTGGTGGCATTGAGCCTCGCCGACGGTCACGAAGTCTGGTCTTTCCAGGGCGTGCACCACGACATGTGGGATCGCGACATGCCCGCGCAGCCGACACTGGTCGATCTCACCATTCATGGCACGACCGTGCCGGCGCTGGTGCAGCCGACCAAGCAGGGCGACGTGTACGTGCTGGATCGCCGCACCGGCAAACCGGTCCAGCCGGTGACGGAAATTCCCGTACCGACGAAGAGCGATGTGTCGTGGCTGCGCATTTCGCCGACACAGCCGAAGTCGGCGCTGAATTTCACGCCGCGTCCGCTGACGGGCCGCGACATGTGGGGCGCCTCGCCCTTCGATCAGGCGTGGTGCCGCATCCGTTTCAGGCAGATGATCTACGAAGGGCCGTACACACCCAATTCGACCCACGAGACGATCGTGTATCCGTCGATCCTCGGCGCCTTCGACTGGGGCGGCATCGCCGTCGATCCGGTGCGGCAGGTGATGATCGCGCCGCCGGTGCATTTCGCCTACGTCTTTCAATTGGTCCCGCGGCCGAACCCGACCGCCAACGTGGTCACCAACGGCTCAAAGGAACACTTCAACGAAAACTACGGCGCGCCGTATGCGATCAACATGAATCCGTTCCTTTCGCCGTTCGGCGTGCCGTGCCAGCAGCCGCCGTGGGGTGCGCTGGCCGGTGCCGATCTGCGCACCGGCAAGATCGCGTGGATGCACCGCAACGGCACTACGCGCGATCGCGGCGTGATTCCGATTCCGTTCTGGATGGGCGTGCCCGGTTTCGGCGGACCGCTGATCACCGCGGGCGGCGTGGTGTTCTACAGCGGGCAGATCGACGATTACCTGCGCGCCTACGATGAAACCGATGGGAAATTGCTGTGGCAGGTGCGCCTGCCCGCGGGCGGACAAGCCACGCCCATGACCTACTCGGTCAACGGCAAACAGTATGTCGTGATCATGGCCGGCGGCCACGGATCGGCGCACACCAAGCTGGGCGATTCGGTAGTCGCGTACACTTTGTCCAACGGCAGGTGATGCGATCCTCGAGATGATCTTCCCGGCAACGCGCGGCGCGCTCGCGGCGCTCACGATCGTCGCTGTGCTGATATCGCCCGCCGTCGCTGCGCAGGCGGCATCCCCATCACAACCGCAAACCTTGCAGACCATCGTGGTCACCGCCACGCGCATCGCGCGGCCGGCGTTCGACGTGCCGGCTTCGATCGATGCAGTGCAGTTGAACGGCACCGGCACCGATCGGCCGAACATCAATCCCTCCGAGGCGCTGCATCAGGTGCCGGGCGTGCTGGCGCGCGACCGCCAGAACTACGCGCAGGACGAGCAGATTTCGATCCGCGGTTTCGGCGCGCGCAGCACCTTCGGCGTGCGCGGCGTGCGGCTCTATACCGACGGCATTCCGGCGACGATGCCCGATGGCCAAGGTCAGGTGTCGCATTTCGACCTGGGGTCGGCCGATCGCATCGAAGTGCTGCGCGGACCGTTCTCCGCGTTGTACGGCAATTCCTCCGGCGGCGTGATCCAGATTTTTACCGCGGACGGCAGCGATCCGCCGCAACAGCGCATCGATGCGCAAGCCGGCAGCTACGACACCTATCACCTGGATTTGAATGCGCGCGGTCTGCTGGACCCTTTCGGCTACAACGTCGATGCGTCGCATTTCCAGACGCAGGGGTTCCGCGAGCACAGCCGCGCGCACCGCGACAACGGCAACGCCAAGCTCACGTACGACACGAAGAGCGGCGGCAAGTTGACGCTGTTGTTGAATTCGGTGCGGGTGGATGCGCTGGATCCGCAGGGTTTGACCTGGGCGCAGTTCCTGGCTGATCCGCCCCAGGCCGCGTCCAGCGCGCTCACCTACGACACGCGCAAGATCGTGCAACAGACGCAAGGCGGTGTCGTGTACGAACAGCCGCTCGACGATCACCAGAGCGTGCGTGTGCTGGCCTACTACGGCGATCGCGCAATCACGCAATTTCTTTCGGTGCCCATGTTCGCGCAGGCGAATCCGCTCAGCTCCGGCGGCGTGGTCGATCTGGCCGCGAAATACGGCGGTGTGGATGCGCGTTGGATCTGGCGAGGCAAGTTGCTGCAACAGCCATTGCAATTCACAACGGGCGTGAATTGGGATCGCGAAAACCAGCACCGGCTCGGTTATGAAAATTTCGTCGGCGATGTTCTGGGCGTGGTGGGCGCTTTGCGCCGCAACGAACAGGACGATGTCTATGACTTCGACCAGTACGCGCAAGGTTCCTGGGATTTCGCGCCACGCTGGTCGCTGACCGCGGGCGTGCGCCACAGCAGCGTACATTTCGGCAGCGACGATGCCTACATTACGGCGAACAATCCAGACGACAGCGGGCGCGTGGAATATTCGGCCACCACGCCGGTCGCCGGTTTGCTGTTCCGTGCGAACACGGATTGGAATCTCTACGCATCGTTCGGGCGCGGCTTCGAAACGCCGACATTCAACGAGCTGGCGTACCGCGCCGACGGCGGTGCCGGTCTGGCGTTCAACTTGAAGCCCGCGCTTTCCGACAACGGCGAGATCGGTTCGAAATGGCGCTGGGACAACGGCGGCAAACTGGATCTCGCGCTATTCCAGTCCGATACGCGCAACGAACTCGCCGTCTACAGCAGCAGCGGCGGACGCACGACGTATCAGAACATCGGCCGCGCACGCCGGCGTGGAATCGAATTCGAATTGGACATGCCACTTGCGACGGACTGGCGCGCGCAACTCGCCTACACCTTGCTCGATGCGCGCTTCACCCAAGCCTCCGGATGCGTCAACGGCGATTGCGCCGTCGCGGCGGGCGCACGCATTCCCGGCGTGCCGCGTCAGCAGTTCTATGGCGAACTGCGCTGGGGCGCCGAGCACGGCTGGCACGCGGGGTTGAATCTCTTCGCGGTGAGCGCGGTGTACGCTGATGACGCCAACACCGCGCGCGCGCCGGGCTATGGGTTGGTCGGCGCCGACTTCGGATACGTTGCCCGCGTGTCCGGCGCCACCATCGCGCCGTTCCTCCGCTTCGACAATCTGTTCGACCGGAAAGTCATCGGCTCGGTGATCGTCAACAACAGCAACGGCGGCTACTTCGAACCCGCGCCGGGGCGCAGCGTGATGGTGGGGATGAGCGTGCAGTTGTAGGAGCGCGCCGCGCGTGACAGTCGCCTGCACGCGGAAAAGACGCCGCTTCGCGGCGGCTCCTACACGCGATATGCAACTGCTTTCATCAGTCCGGAAGCAAACCGCATCAATGAAGGGATCGGCGGCGGTAGTTCCGCGCCGCCGCGCGCGCGCGCGTTGCTCGCGTGGCGCGCTTCTTCGGTCTTCATCGTTTCCAGGATCGCGCGCGAACGCGCATCGTTTTCCGGCAAGCGTTGCAGGTGTTCGTGCAAATGCGCTTCAACTTGTCGTTCGGTTTCCACCACGAAGCCGAGACTCGCGCGATCGCCGAACAGCGCGGCCAGCGCGCCAATGCCGAAGCTGCCGACGTACCACAGCGGATTCAGCAAACTCGGGCGGTCATCCAGCTCGTGCAATCGCTGTGCGCACCACGCCAGGTGATCGGTTTCTTCCGCCGCCGCTTTCTGCAAATGCATGCGCGTGGCCGCATCGCGCGCGAATGCCGCTTGGCCGTCGTACAGCGCTTGCGCGCAGACCTCGCCGGTGTGATTGACGCGCATCAAGCCAGCCGCGTGTTTGCGGTCGTTCTCCTCCAGATGGATTTCGGCGTGGCCTGCCGAAGGTGAAGGCCGCGCTTCCACCGACGCACCGCAAACGGTGCCGAGCGCGCGCTCGATGCCGGAGAGCATGCGATCCAACGAAGTCAAATGGCGAACTTGCAAATTTGTGTTCATGCGATCAATTGTCGCGCAAGCAGCGTGAGCGGATGTTCAATCCGCAGACGATCGCCACGTTCTCGCAAGCCCGCGGCCAGATGCAAACGGCAGCCAATGTTGGACGTCAGCAGGATATCCGGTGTTGGCTGCGGCAGCTTGGCCAAGACTTTCTCCCGGTACGCCGCTGTACGCGCGGGAAATTCCAGCATGTGGCTGCCGGCGGCGCCGCAACATTGCGCTTGTGTCGGCAGTACGTCGATCCGCAATTCAGGAATGCGCGCGAGCAGCTTCTGCACCGCATCGCCGTTGCGCGCGACGTTGACCTGCGTGCACGGCAGGTGCAGCGCCACGCGCAGATTCAGCGGCTTGAATTTCAACTCATCGGCGTGCGCGGAAATGAAACCCAACGCATCATCAACGCGGGTGTTCGGCAACGCTGCGCGCAAGGTGCCGAGACAACCGGGGGTCGTGGCGATCAACGCTTCCGCGCCGCTGTGCTGGAATGCGGCACGCACCTGCGTCATCAAGTGCTGCGCGCGTGATGCATCGCCGGTGTGCGCGGCCAGCGCGCCGCAGCAGATGTCATCGATGCGCGTGACTTCGAATCCCGCGGCGCGCAACAAACACTCGGCGGCATCCTGCGCGTCGCGCTCGAACACGCCCTGCACGCAACCGCCGAACACCGCAACGGTGCCGCGGGCGGCCTTCGCATTCGGTCTTGTCGAATCGCCCTTCGACTCGCGCGGCAGCACCGGCAGCAACCCGACCGCCACACGCAAGGCCGATTCTTTCGGCAGCAGCGCGCACGCCAGCGGCGGCGCCCAAAATCGCGCAAAGCTCAGCCGCGCCAGCCACGACATCGCGCGCAGCAATCGTGGCCGCGACAACACTCCGAGCAGCACACGCGGCCTCGGTTTCGCCGGCGGCAACTTCGCGCGCGTTTCGACGATCAGCGGGCCGTAATGCACGGGCACCGGGCAGACCCGCTCGCAGGCCATGCAGGCCAAGCAGTGATCCAGGTGCAGCCGTAGGTCGAACCCGGCGGGCACCGCGCCGGACGTACCCGCGGCGGCCAACGCGATGCGCCCGCGCGGCGACTCCGTTTCGGTCGCGTCCAGCGCGTAAGTCGGGCAATGCGGCAGGCACAGCCCGCATTTCACGCACTCGTCGGCGAGCGCGGCGACGCGGGCCGCGGATTCGGGTTCAGCCATCACCGGAATGCTAGCATCGCGGGCGTTTCGGGGGCCCTGCGGCTTGCGCCAAGCCCTTGGCTTCGCTATCCTTTGCGGTCTTTCGCCGAAGGCTTGGCGCGCGGTTGACCCCAACTGCGCGGGCGAGCGCGGCCCAACCCAACGGATCGCTCCCATGAAGACGTTCAGCGCCAAGGCCGAAGAGGTCAAGCGCGACTGGTTCCTCGTCGACGCCAGCGGCAAGACGCTGGGCCGGCTGTGCACGGAAGTCGCGCGCCGCCTGCGCGGCAAGCACAAGCCCGTGTTCACGCCGCACGCCGACACCGGCGACTACATCGTCGTGGTCAACGCCGAGAAGATCGCAGTGACCGGCAACAAGCTCAACGACAAGATGTACCACCGCTTCACCGGCTACGTGGGCAACCTGAAGTCCACCAACCTCAAGGACCTGCTGGCTACGCATCCCGAGCGCGCGATCGAGATCGGCGTCAAGGGCATGCTGCCGAAGAATCCGCTGGGACGCGCGATGTTCCGCAAGCTCAAGGTGTACAAGGGTGCCGAACACCCGCACACCGCACAACAACCGCAAGCTCTGGAAATTTGAAGATGGCCACCCCGCAAGCTCAGAACTACGGCACCGGCCGCCGCAAGACCTCCGCCGCGCGCGTGTTCCTGCGCAAGGGACAGGGCCGCATCGTCGTCAACGGCAAGCCGCTGGACGAGTTCTTCGGCCGCGAAACCTCGCGCATGATCGTGCGCCAGCCGCTGGAACTGACGCAAATGTCCGACAAGTTCGACATCAGCGTCAACGTCGACGGCGGCGGCATCACCGGCCAGGCCGGCGCGATCCGCTTGGGCATCGCCCGCGCGCTGGTGGAATACGACGAGAGCCTGAAATCGCCGCTGCGCAAGGCCGGCTTCATGACCCGCGATGCACGCGCGGTCGAGCGCAAGAAGGTCGGTCTGCACAAGGCACGGCGCGCAACACAGTTCTCGAAGCGCTGACGAGCGGTTGCAAAGCGACTGCGCTCGGCAGCTGGCACACCGGCGGTGCTCGGAACCTTCATGTACTGACGTGTACACTCCGGATTCCTGCGCTGCGGCATCGCGCAACCACGGAGCTTTTAGCCAGGGATGGCAGCTCTTTGCTCGCTACGCTTTGCAAACCACTCTAAAATAGCAAATCGACCTAGCCCCGTCGCCAAGTGGTAAGGCACCTGACTCTGACTCAGGCATTCGGTGGTTCGAATCCATCCGGGGCTGCCAAACCGGAAACGAAAGCCCGCGCAATGCGGGCTTTTTGTCGTAGGGCGGACTCTGTCCGCCGCATATGAGTGCGGGCAGAGCCCGCTCTACGATCTCATCTTCGCAAACACGCTCGCGAGAAGAAAAAGACGCGCTTCGCGCCGGCTCGCTCCTACATTTCACGATCGCCGATCAGCACCACATCCGCGCGCCGCTGCGCGAAGAGGCCAACCGTCACGACGCCCGTGATCTGATTGAAGTCGCGCTCCATCGCGACCGGATCGCTGATGCGCAGACCGTGCACGTCCAGGATCCAGTTGCCGTTGTCGGTGACGCAGCCCTCGCGCCACACCGGATTCCCGCCGCGGCGCAATATTTCGCGGCCGACCAGGCTGCGCGCCATCGGGATCACCTCGATCGGCAGCGGGAATTTGCCCAGCACTTCGACGCGCTTGCTTTCGTCGATGATGCAGACGAATTTGCGCGCGGCCGCGGCGACGATCTTCTCGCGCGTCAGTGCAGCGCCGCCGCCCTTGATCAGGCACCGATTCGGATCGCATTCGTCGGCGCCATCGACGTACACCGGAATCTCGCCGATCGCATTGAGATCGAACACGCGGATGCCGCGCGCCTGCAACAGTTTCGTGGATTGTTCGGAACTGGAGACCGCACCGTCGATGCGATGCCTGATCTTCTCCAGCGCATCGATGAAATATGCCACGGTGGAACCGGTGCCCACGCCGACAATGCCGTCTTCGACGTATCGGATCGCGGCTTCGCCGGCGGCGCGTTTCTGGTTGTCGTGGGCCATTTTGTCGCGAATCGAGAATCGGGAATGGGGAATCGGAAGGGCAAGCGTAATGGCGTTCATGCCTTTTTGCTTTTCCGATTCCCGATTCTCCATTCCCCATTCCCGTTATCGGGCGAGCCGTCGCCTCGGCATGCCGCGCAATTGCATCACGAACGCCACACCGCCTTCGATGTTCTGCGCCTCGACCTTCCCTTGATGCAGTTCGGCTACCAGCCGCACGACGTACAGTCCCAGCCCCAGGTGAGGCACGCCGACGCGCGTGCCGCTACCGCGCACGCTCACCAGCGAATCGAACAGTCTTCCCGACATCGCTTCGGGCAATCGCGGCCCGCTGTTGGCGACCGTGATCCGCGCGCCTTCGCCATCCTGGGGCGCGTCCAGCGTGATGCGGATCCATTCCTGCTCCGGCGCGAACGACAGCGCGTTGTCGAACAATTTGTCCAGCGCCTGTGCGATCAGTTCCGGCGCGCCATGCAATGGCACGCTCTGTGTGGTGATCGCGCACTCCAGCCGGCGCGGCGCGGCGAGAGGACGGTACGCTTCGGCGCAGCCGCGCACTACCTGCGCCAGATCGAAATCCTCGCCTTCGGCCGAGGCGATCGCGCGCTCCATCCGACTCGCCTCGCTCATCGCGCGCACGATCGTACCCAGCCGCGCCGCGCCGTCGCGCGCGCGCGCGAGATAAGGCTGCGCGTGCGCCGGCAGGTCGGCGTGTTCGAGATTGTCCAGCGAGGATTTCACGATCGCCAGCGGCGTATTGAGTTCGTGCGAGAGCTTGGACGCCAGCGTACGCAGGTAATCGGTGTAGGCTCCGATCGCACCGAGCAACCTTGAAAAGCTGCGCGCCAGATCGCCCAGCTCGTCGCTGTCCTCGACCAGCGGCAGCGCCACGATCGGTGCACCGTCACGGCGCTGCGCGCGTTCGGCCGCGTCGCGCAGGCGGCCGATGCGCAAGCTGAGCCACGTCGCGAACGCGAACAACAATGCACCGGCGATCAGCAGGCCGGCGACGCTGGCCAGCATCAACCCGAGCAGGGCGCGATTGGTGAGCAGCGGCAATGCGCGGCTGGATTGTTCAAGCACCAATGCACCACGCGTTTCGCCATGCATGTCCAGCGGCACGGCAACCGTCAGCACCACGCTGCCGGCGGCCGCGCCGGCACGCCAGCCGGCGATGGCGCGGCCCTCCAGCGCATGCTGTACGTCGGACTCCTGCAAGCGTGGCACGTTCACGGGCAACGGCGAACTGTGTTCCAGTGCCGGCGCGATCAGCAGCCGGAAGATCCAGTTGTCGAACCACGCCATGCTGTCCTCGCGCGTCGGCGCGTCGCCCGACAGCGCGCCACCGGCAGCCAGCACCCAGCCGTCCGTACTCAACAGGCGCACGCGCACGCCGGTCGGCGCGAGTTGCGTCAAGTCGTTCGACAGCGCGGGCGACAACGCATACAGCGGACGCAGGTCGGGCTGGCCGGAATCGAATCGCGTGGGTGCATCGGCGTCGAAGACGGCGATCCCCAGTCGAACCGGCGCCTGCGCACGCGGTAGCCGCAGCTCGATGCGATAAGCGCCCGCATCTTCCTGCCATTGTCCGGTGATCAGGTCCGGCAGGCCCGGCACGCGATCGTCCAGCGGACGCGCCTGGAAACTGCCGGGCGCGGCGGAGGCGATCAGGAATCGCCGCTGCTGCGCGCCGCGCGTCAGGATCAATTCCACATGGTCGGCATCATCCGCTTCGCTGTCCTGCGCATCGGCGCGTGTGCGCGTGGCATCGTCGACTTCGATGTGCATGTACAGCCACGCAGCGTCCTGCGCGAGCTGCACACGCACGCCGGGCCAGGGACGCTGCACCCACGGCGACAGCGAAGCCCAGTCATCGCCGTAACCGTCCACCACGATCGGCTGACGCGCGTTCTGCACGTACCAGCCGTTTGCGGAGGTCGGCAGGTTGGCTCCGACTGCCACCAGTCCGCGGCTCAGCGCGAACGCGGTCGCCAGCAGCGCCTGTTCCTGCGAGCGCCGCAGCAACTGCTCCATCTGCCGGACGTACAGCCAGCCCGCCCACGGCAAGGCCAACGTGGACAGCGCTACGAGCAGGAGTTTGCGGCGGAGGGTCACGACTGGAGCCGGGGACTGGGGACCGGGGACCGGCAAAAGCGATAGGCCGCATGCGTGCGCATTGCGGCATTCGACACGCACCGGGGTCGCATTTCAATGGATGGGTCTATTTCGGCTGCAGGCTCACAAGATCGGAACTGGTCTGGTCCCTGGTCCTTGGTCCCTTGTCCCCGTTTACGTGGTCCACCGATACCCCACCCCGTGCACCGTCTCGATCGAATCGAAGGACGGATCGACGGCGATGAATTTCTTGCGGATGCGCTTGATGTGCGAGGTGATGGTGGCGTCGTCCACCACCAGCTCCGCTTCGCGCATCAGTTGATCGCGGCTTTTCACGTGACCTGGAAAACGCACCAGCGTGTGCACCATCCAGAACTCGGTCACGGTCAGCGGCACTTCGTGGCCGTTCCAGGTGATGCGCATGCGTTCGGATTCCAGTTTCAGCGGGCCGTGCTCGATCACGGTTTCGCTGGAAGCCGGCGCCTTCAGCGATTCGATGCGCCGGAACAGCGCGCCGATGCGCGCGGCGAGCTGGTGCAGGCTGGTGTCTTTCGACAAGTAATCATCGGCGCCGAGGCGCAAGCCGGAGATCACGTCGAAATCCGAATCGCGCGCGGTCAGGAAAATGATCGGCAGCGTGGAGGATTTCGCGCGCAATTCGCGGCACAGATCGAAACCGCCTTCCGGCTCGTCGCCCAGGCCGATGTCGATGATCACCAGTTCCGGCATCCGCTGCGCGAAAGCGGTCGACGCCTCGCCACGCGAGGGATACCCGCGCACTTCGTAGCCGAATCGCGACAGCGCCTCCACGTAATTGGCGCGGATCAGCGGTTCGTCCTCGACGATGGCGATGGCGCGCGGCATGGTTCGTTCCGGTGCAAACTGGAAGCGCAGCCTGCATCGCAAATCCGCGCCGCGCAAGGCATTCGGGGCGGCTGCCCGCGTTTTGCCACATTTCGTCCCGATTCTGCCCGCGCCTCGGCAGCACTGCGCCGCGAACCCACGCGGTAATGGAAGCCGTCGGAAACTCCTTGCCGTGGAGCCACGACCGTGGGACACCGCCGAGCCGGCGCCGGATCCGCAGCTTCGTTTCATTGAACCCCGATGGACGAAGAGGCGCCGCGCCGGCGGACCACGGGTTTTACGGCGCGCTTTTCTCAGCGCGATGCGGCGGCAATATCCGCCGCCCGCCACGCTCCGATCCGCCTGCTGCCGCTCAGGAGATAAGGCCACTCGCGCGCGGGCGCGACACCCGCCGGTTCATCACTGCGGTCGCTGGCGAGCAGCCAGCCGTTCGGATGCGCGTGGCACCACTGCAAGACCTGCGTGCGCGCGATCACCGGCAGTGGCTGATGCAAACGTCCGGTGTAACCGAACAGACCGTTGTGCCATTCGATGTGCGCGATCGGTACATGCGCGCGCAACGCGGATGCGACAAACGCCGCTTCCGGCCGCACATCCAGGGCAGGTCGCAGCGCGAGCGCACCCGCCAGCAACGAGACCGACGCCAGCGCAGTGGCGGCCAGAGCGAGCGAGCGCGCATCGCGCCCCCAGGCACGCCAGACACCGACAGCGATCACCAGCGCTACCAGCACGAACAACATCAATGATCGTTGCAGGGGGTAACCGTAAGTGCGGGCCGCCCAACCGGGGAGCAGGCACAAACCGACTGCGATCAGCAACGCGAACAACGCATACGGACCGCCTCGCAAGCGCGCGTTTTCATTCCGCAAGACATGCGCGCCGCTCAGCGCCCAGGCGGGCAGTAACGGTGCGAGATAGTGGACCTGCTTGCCGCTGATGGCGCAGAACGCGATCAATGGCGGCAGCCACCAGCAAAGCAGGAAGGTTCCGGCTCGACCGCGCGGCAATGTGCGCCACGCACGCGGTGGCGCGCGCAACGCGAGCACCCAGGGTAACAACAGGACCGGTATCAGCGGCAGATACCACCAGAACGGCCGCCCATGCGCGAAGCTTTCGTGCAAACGGCCGGTGACCTTGCTGATCAGCGGCTGCCAGTAACCGGGACCGGCGTACAGCGCGGCGGGGATCAACCAGCAAGCGATGATCGCGATACCGATCAGCACGCCCGCCAGCAATGAGAGATACCAACGCGCCTTTGCGATACGCGCGCCTTCGCTCCACAGCGGCGCCAACACTGCGACGCCTGCGATATGCAGCAACACCACCGGGCCTTTGGCGAGCATGCCGAAGCCGACCCACAGTCCGAGCAATGCGATACCGCGTCCGTAGCGCTGCGCATTCAGATCGAGCAGTGCATGCAGGGCGCCCAATACGGTCAAGGCAAGCAGCAGATCGAACATGACCGCGGTGGCGAACAGTGCGAACCCCGCGCAGCCGGCCAGCAACCACATCGCATCCGCTCCGTGCGCTTCAAAATGCAATCGCGCGGCCAGTCTTCGCACCATCAACAACATCGCCAGCGCGATGATCAGCGCTTCGACACGCGCCACCCAAGTGTGCACGCCGAACACTTTCCAGCCGCCCGCGATCAGCCAGAACAGCAGCGGAGACTTGTCCGAATACCACGCGCCGTTGACGGTCGGCACCAGCCACTGCCCGGAGTTGAACATCTCCCACGCAGCGGTGAGATAGCGCGTTTCATCGATCGGAATCGGCGGAAAGAGGACCGCCAGCGGCAACAGCAACACGAACCACAATGCCAGCCAGCGCCAGTCGCCAACGCGCGTGCTCTGCAGTGTGTTCGATGCGGGACGATCCATCGCGCGCAGAATAGCCGAAACGAAATCGCCGGCCTCACGGCCGGCGATTCATGCAAGCAAGTTGATGCGAAATCATTTGAACTTCTTCTTGCCGATTTTGCCGCGCTGCGGATCGGCCGGCTCGCCCTTCTTGCCGAAATCCTCCATCAGCGTCTTCATGTCCTCGGCGTGTTCTTCTTCCTGCGCCAGCACTTCCTCGAGCAGACGCTTGGTGGTGGTATCGCGATCGCCGACGTAATTGATGATTTCGCGGTAGCTGTCGATCGCGATGCGTTCGGCGACCAGATTTTCCTCGATCATCGAGGCGAGATCGCCGGGCACCACGAATTCCGCGTGGCTGCGCGCGGACAGGCCATCTGGTTCGAAGTTCGGCGTGCCGTCCAGTTGCGTGATTCGCTCGGCGATCCTGTCGGCGTGCGCTTGTTCCTCGTTGGCGTGCTCCAGGAATTCCGCCGCCACGCTCTTGGCGTTGATGCCGGAAGCGAGATAGTAGTGCGCCTTGTAGCGCAGCACGCAGACGATCTCCGTGGCCAGCGCCTCGTTCAACAGCTTCAGCACCGTGCCGCGATCCAGCGTGTAGCTGTCCGTCACCGCGCCCCGCTTGATGTGCTCGCGCGCACGCGCGCGAAGAGTCTGGATGTCGGTGAGGAACGGTTGGGATTTGGCGGGCATCTCGAACTCCTTCTCATGGCCTGACGGGAAAGTGTAACGCCCCGAGGCGCGCATGCGCCAACGCTCACCTCCGCGCCGCGCGCGCTGCACGTCCGGCGACTTCGCCCAACAGTCCCAAAGCGGTTTCGATCTCCGGCGCGCGCGCGCGCCACTTGTCCGGCCGCGGCGCGGACACCGTGTGGCTCGCCACAGGCAGACCGCCATCGATCCTGCGGTCCCAGTCGAATCCGATCGCCCCGCATAACCGCTCGACTTCGGCGTTCGGATCGGCGATGAGGTCGCCGTATCGCGCGACGCACCAACGCGAAGCGGGAAGATTCTCCAGATCGCGTAACAGAATGTCCGTTGTGGTGCGCCATTGCGAAGCGACGATTTCCGCCAGCGGCTTGCCGATCAATTCGCGCCAGCCGGGCACCAGCACCAGCGACCACGGCAACCCGGTCCAGCCCGGCAATTGCGGATAGGTCCTGAATCCTCCCGATTCCCAAGCCTCCATCATGCTGGCCAGCACTTCGCGAGGTTCGCGGTAGAGATAGACGAACAGCGCGTCCGGAAACACCTTCGCGAGAAACGGAATGCGCAGCGCGTTCTTGGGCGTTTTTTCCAGCAGCCGGATCCGGCCCTCGGGCCGCCGGCCATCGCGATCGAATGCGCGCCGGCGGAACCTCTCGCGCAAAGCGGCGATGATTTCCGGGCTCGCGTCGTTCGCATCCAGGCGGTTCGAAGTGTAGCCGCGCGCCGCGGCGCCGAGCGCGCCCGAGGCGGTGCTTCCCTCGATGATGCCGTGGCTTTCGCCCCCGATCGTGCAAGCGCTCGGACTCAAGGCGAGCGTTTCGAACAACAGCGACGAGCCCGAACGCGGTGGAGAGACGATGAACACCGGCCGGTCGAACGGATAGTCGGTCTTGATCTCGGCGGCAGCAGGTCTGACGAGCGGCGCGCGTGTGGCCTCTTCGTCGGCAGGCGCCGTCTCTGCGCCACGAATCGCCTGTCCAAGCAGGCCGTTCACCGCAGAAAAAAACTGGGTCTGGTTTTTCAGATGCAGTTCGGAACCCAAGCGGCGCATGCTCGCCAGGAATTCCCGCAAGGTCCGCTGGTAGTCCGCGGCTCCCGCCGCATCGGCACCGAACCGGAACCACAGCGTTCGCCAGTCGAGCACGAATTCGTTGGCCACGTGCCTGACGATCGGCAGCAGCGGATGCGGTTCGGCTTCCGCAAGCAGGAAACCGACGTGTTCGCGCAATTCCCAGTAGCTCATCGGCGACATCAGGTTGACCGATTCGAAGATGAGCTCCGGCTCGGCGTCGCTGGGCGCGACGACGCGCGGCGTCCATGCGCCTTCCGCACCGTCGTGCGAACGGCCCGCGTTGACCAGCTTGCCGAAAGCGGTGCTGCCCACCGTGTCCACCACCAAGTGGACGCGCGCGATTCCCGTCTCGTTGGTGACGCGGTGCAGCCGCCACGTATCGAAGATCCAGCACTCTCCGGCTGCCATGTGGGTTTCTGCGTCGCCGCAGAAGAATCGCACCGATGGGTGCGTGACGACCGGAATGTGCACGCGCACGCGCTCGTTCCAGTAATGGTTGGTGTCGACGTGCGGACTCACCTCCGCGCCGGCCGAAAGCCTCATCAGCCGCACGCGGCCCAACACCGCATCGAGGCTCGCGAGCACCTGACGCATATAGCGGGATCGTTGCAGTGCCGGCGTCGCTCGCATCGGCCCGAACAAATCGTCGCCGCGCGCCGGATCGCCGCCGGCCGCAACCAGCGGAAGAGCGGTGTTTCCGGGCAATCCGCTGGGATGCGAACGCCAGAGGCTTTCCTCGAGCGCATCGATCTCCATCGCCAATGCAGACGCATCGAAGCTCAGCGGCAACTGGATGAAAGGAACCGGCAGCTTCATGTCAGGAGGCTGCTTGCGCGGCGATGCGCGCTTCGCCCGCCGCCGCTGGCTCTCGACGATCCGCAAGCGCCATCCCAAGCACTATGGAACGCAGCGTGCTCATGAATTGCATGCCGTTGACGAGCAGCAGCGACGACGCCGAACGCTGCATGCGTTCGGCGAACTCGTCCAGAAGACGGCGATACTCGGGCCAGCCGGCACGGTTTTCTCCGTACCGCGCCCACAGCGCATGCCAGTTGGCGATGAAGCGGTTGACCTCACGCTGCACGGCCGCGAGCTGCGGATGCGGCGTCACGTGCGCAAGGATGAATTCGATGTGATTGCGCAATTCCCAGGGCGTCATCACCTGCGGCACATTGACCGATTCCAGCATCAACGGGGAAGCTTCCGCACCCGCATCATCGAAATCTTCCGCCCTCCAGTCATCGAAATCGCCGTGACCCGGCGCGCGCCCGCGGCTGGCAAGTTCCCAGAATTGCTCCCCACCGACGGTATCCGCCACCAGGTGCACGCGTTCGCAATCGGCCACGTTGATCACCCGATGCGGACGCCAGGTGTCGAAAATCCAGCATTCGCCTGGCGCCATATTCACTTCCGCGTCGCCGCAGATGAAGCGCACACCCGGTTGGGTCTGGATCGGCACGTGCACGCGCATGCGATCCCGCCAGTAGTAGTTGATATCCGCGTGAGGAGTGACCTCTGCGCCGCCGATGAGCTTCATCAATCGCGTGCGGCCCCAGACCGCACCCAGGCGCACCAGTACCCGGGTGAGATACGGACAGCGCCGCAGATAAGTTGTCGGCCGCATCGGGCCGGCGATGGCGTCGCTGTCCGGATCGCCCTCCACCGAGATCAGGGGCAGTGCGAAATTGCCCGGATAGTTCTGCGGATGCGGTCGCCACGCCGCGTCGCCCAGTGCCTGCATTTCCTTCGCGAGCCGAACAGCATCGAAGCGCAACGGCAACTGCACGAACGGCACCTGCAGTTTCATCGGAAGGTGCTCATTCGGGCCGATAGAGTTCGCCGCCGCTTTCGCGGAATTCGCGCGCTTTCTCGATCATGCCTTCGGCCAGCGCGGCGGTTTCATTCATCCCGTGCTCGCGGGCGTAGTCACGTACGTCCTGGGTGATCTTCATCGAGCAGAATTTCGGCCCGCACATCGAGCAGAAGTGCGCGTTCTTGTGCGCATCCTTGGGCAGGGTTTCGTCGTGGAATTCCTTCGCCTTCTCGGGATCGAGACCGAGATTGAACTGGTCCTCCCAGCGGAATTCGAAGCGCGCCTTGGACAGCGCGTTGTCGCGCGCCTGTGCGCCGGGATGTCCCTTGGCCAGATCCGCCGCATGCGCGGCGATCTTGTAGGCGATCAATCCGTCGCGCACGTCGTTCTTGTCCGGCAGACCGAGATGTTCCTTCGGCGTGACGTAGCACAGCATCGCGGTGCCGAACCAGCCGATCATCGCGGCACCGATCGCAGATGTGATGTGGTCGTAACCCGGCGCGATGTCGGTGGTCAGCGGCCCGAGCGTGTAGAACGGCGCCTCGCCGCACTTCTCCAGCTGCCGGTCCATGTTCTCCTTGATCAACTGCATCGGCACGTGGCCGGGGCCTTCGATCATGGTCTGCACGTCGTGTTTCCAGGCGATCTGCGTCAGTTCGCCCAGCGTGTCCAGCTCGGCGAATTGCGCTTCGTCGTTGGCGTCCGCGATCGAGCCCGGACGCAAACCATCGCCCAGCGAAAACGCGACGTCGTAGGCCTTCATGATTTCGCAGATTTCCTCGAAATGCGCGTAGAGGAAATTTTCCTGGTGATGCGCGAGGCACCATTTGGCGAGGATCGAGCCGCCGCGCGAAACGATGCCGGTGACGCGTTTGGCCGTGAGCGGAATGAACGGCAGCCGCACGCCGGCGTGGATGGTGAAGTAATCCACCCCCTGCTCGGCCTGCTCGATCAGCGTGTCGCGGAACAGCTCCCACGTGAGGTCTTCGGCGACGCCGCCGACCTTTTCCAGCGCCTGATAAATCGGTACCGTGCCGATCGGCACCGGCGAGTTGCGGATGATCCACTCGCGCGTTTCGTGGATGTGCTTGCCGGTAGAGAGATCCATCACCGTGTCGGCGCCCCAGCGGATCGCCCACACCATCTTCTCGACTTCCTCAGCGATCGAACTCGTGACTGCCGAGTTGCCGATGTTGGCATTGACCTTCACCAGGAAATTGCGGCCGATGATCATCGGCTCGCTTTCGGGATGGTTGATGTTGGCCGGCAGAATCGCGCGGCCGCGCGCGATCTCGTCGCGCACGAATTCCGGTGCAATGGTTTGCGGGATCGCCGCACCGAAGGATTGGCCGCGGTGCCGCTTCGACAGACCCGAATCGCGCAGCGCTTCGAGCTTTTGATTCTCCCGGATCGCCACGAATTCCATTTCCGGCGTAATAGTGCCGCGCCGCGCGTAGTGCATCTGCGTGACATTCGCGCCGGATTTCGCCCGCCGCGGTTTCGGCAGATTCGGGGAACGCACGTCGGCCAGTTCGCGCGCAGCCGCGTGCCGGCGCGTGTAGGGCGAGGTGAAATCGGAAAGCGTTTCGCTGTCGCCGCGTTCGGCGATCCAGCGCGCACGCAATGTCGCCAATCCGGCACCGAGATCGACCGCATATTCCGGATCGGTATACGGACCCGAGGTGTCGTAGATGGTGAATGCGGGATTGATTTCCTTGCCGAAGCTCGACGGCGTATCGGCCAGCGCGATTTCGCGCATCGGCACGCGGATGTCTTCGCGCGCACCGCGCACGTGCACCTTGCGCGAGCCGGGGATCGGCCGTGTCACTTCGGCGGAGAGCGCCTGCGCGGCCCGCAAGAGTTCGGATACAGCAGCATTCATGACGCGCTCCGTCGCGTGGATCGTCGATCGATTATAAGGCGCGCCGATGAAATGCCGGTGCGCGTGTCCGCGATCAGCGTCTGGTGTACGCGCGCAGGAACATTTCGACCGCCGCTTCCGCGGTGGCGATCACTTCGCGCTCGAAACCGTCCTGACAGCCCACGCAACCGAACAGCCGCATCGCGTGCAGGTCGCCCTTGAGCAGCGCGAGGAACTGGCTGGCCGCGCGGCCGACATCATCGATGTCCAGATCACCGCGGTGCACGGCCGCTTGGAGGAAGTGTTCCACCTTGACGCGCATGCGCGCGGGGCCTTCCTCCCACATCAATTGACCCAGACGGGGATTGCCCTGCCGGCAGTCACCGAGGATGGCGCGCCAGGTGCCGATCGCTTCCGGATCGGTGACCGCGCTGGCGTGCGCACGCGCGATCCGCAGCATGCCTTCGCGCAGGTTGTCGGCGGCGGCGGCTTCGAACAGGCTGTCCGGCAACGCCTGGCGGCAACGCTCGCGCAAGGCTTCGCGGAACAGCGAATCCTTGTCTCCGAAATGGCTGTACACCGTGAGCTTGGACACCCCGGCTTCGGCCGCCACGGCATCCATGCTGGTGCCCTCGTAGCCGTGTTGCGGGAACAGGCGCTTGGCCGCGTCCAATATCGCGGCGCGCTTCTCCATGTCCTTGGGCCGGCCGGGGCCGGTCGCGCGGGCAGTGACGGCGGCCATGTCAATTCGGATTCATGTAGTAAGGCGAGAGTGAGTCAAGGGGCACGCCGACGTGCTTCCGGCGTGTCCTGCAACGAACGCATATATTATACGGCCAAGTTCACATTTTCCAAGATCGATTTATGGCTTCGCGCAGGAATCCGAACGCGTCCATGCGGACTCCGTGGTCGTCCGACGCCTGTCCGCGGACAGTTCCGCGGCTCGACAAAGCGGCCCCGCGCCGCCGTTTGTTCCGCGGCGAGCATTGGCATGCGCTTTGCTGAAACTGCGGCACGCATGCATGACCTGCGTCATGGATGCGCGGTGACTTCCGGCATTTGATGCTCCGCGGCTGCGCAGCGGACGCTAACGCCGCGCCTCCGCAGACGAGTTCCATTATCCTTTTGTGTCTTTGACTTCAATGCAGACGATGACTACCTATCCATCGATCGATTTCGAACGCGCGCGCCGCAACATGGTGGAAAACCAGGTGCGCACGTGGGAAGTGCTGGATGCGCGCGTGCTGGAAACGCTGACCGAGCTGCCGCGCGAATCCTTCGTGCCGCCCGCATACCGCGCGCTCGCTTACGCGGACATGGCGCTGCCGATCGCGCACGGCGAAACAATGATGAAGCCGATCGTCGAGGGCCGCGTTCTGCAATCGCTGGAACTGAAAGGCCACGAGGACGTCCTGGAAATCGGCACGGGATCGGGGTACTTCACCGCGTGTCTTGCCAAGCTGGCGCGCCGCGTGATCAGTGTGGAGCGGCACGCGGATCTGGTGGAACTCGCGCGCGAACGGCTGCGCGATGGCGGCATCGGCAATGTCGAATTCGTCCATGCGGATGCATTGCGGGATTTCAAACCGTCGCAGAGTTTCGACGCCATCGCGGTAACCGGCGCAATGGCGAGCGTGCCACCGGATTTGCGCGATTGGCTGAAGCCCGGCGGGCGGATGTTCGTGGTCGCAGGCGTGGAACCGGCGATGCGCGCGCTGCTGCTGACCCGCGAGACCGATGGGAACTTGAGCGAAGAACGCCTGTTCGAAACCGAGCTGCCCTATCTCGCCGGGGCGGAGCCGTTGCAACGTTTTTCGCTGTGAAAGCATCAGTGGGCGATCGCTGCAGACCGCGGGGACCCGCAGGGCATGGCAGGAAGCCACGCCGTTCAATCACGGACGACCGACCGAGTTGGTAACCAAGGAATCCGTAATGAGATTGCGTCCCGTGACCCTTGCATTGGCGCTGGTGTGGCTGGGTGCCGGAACCGCGCACGCCGAGGATCTGATGGACGCCTATCGTCAGGCGCGCCAGTCCGATCCGGTGCTGCAACAGGCCGAAGCCGCGCGCCGCGTGGTGTCGGAGAACGTGCCGCAAGCACGCGCGGTGCTGCTGCCGCAGATCAATGTCAACGGCAATTTTTCCGACGAACACGGCAGCAGCCGCGCGTTGACCAACATCGGTACCGAACAGTCGCCGACCTTCGAGGTGTTCACGACCCACTCGACCGGGCGCAACTTCGACAAGAGCGCGACGCTGAACCAGACGATCTTCGACTTCGGCAAGTTCGCTTCGCTGGGCGTGGCGCATGCGCAAGCGGCCAGCGGCGATGCGCAATATCAGGCGGCCGAACAGGACTTGATCCTGCGCACCGCCACCGCGTATTTCAATGTGCTGACGGCCGAGGATGAATTGCGTTTCGCGCAGGCCAACGAGCAGGCATTGGCGAAGCAGCTCGATCAGGCGCAGCAGCGCTTCAACGTCGGCCTGTCGGCGATCACCGACGTCGATGCCGCCAAGGCGCAGCACGACGCTGCCGCAGCGGCGGTGATCCAGGCGCGCAATACGGTATTCGATGCGCGCGAGGCGCTGTCGCAGATCACCGGCAAGCCGGTCGGCGTGCTCAACAAGCTCACCGACACCCTGCCGCTGGACAAACCGCAGCCGGATTCGATCGACGCATGGGTGGATCTCGCCGTGCGCAGCAATCCCGCATTACAGGCGCAACGCGATCAGGTGACGGCCGCGGACCGCAGCATCAACGTCGCGCGCGCGGGTCACCTGCCGACCTTGAACGCGCAGGTCAGCTACAGTGATTCCCCTTCCTGGGGCGCGCCGCCCGCCGCCGGGTTCCCGGCCAGTGCTTTCGACAGCCAGCGCCACGACACCGTGGTGGGACTGGTGGTGCAGGTACCGATCTTCTCCGGCGGTTTCGTGCAGTCGCAGGTGCGGCAATCCATCGCGCAACGCGACCAGCAAAGCGACATCCTCGAGCAGGATCGCCGCAACGTGGTGCGCAATACCCGCAGCGCGTTCAATGCGATTGAGGCCGGCATCAGCGAGGTGGAAGCGCAGAAGCAGGCGGTGATTTCGGCGCAGAAGGCGCTGGAGGCCACGCAAGCCGGCTTCGAAGTCGGCACGCGCACGATCGTGGACGTGCTGATCAGCCAGCAGAACCTGTTCCAGGCGCAGAGCAACTACTCGCAGGCGCGCCACGCCTTCGTGATCAACCAGCTCACGCTGAAGAGTTCCGCCGGCACGCTGGAAGTGAAGGATCTGCAGGCGGCGAATGCGCTGTTGCAATGACGGGAATCGGGAAATGGGGAATAGGGAATCGTAAGCAGCGTAGGCGCCCGACCGCGAATCAGCGGGACCCGAGTCCCGGGTCCCGGGTCCCGCCCGATTCCCGATTCCCGATTCCCGAATCCCGGCTTCTGCTGCGCGCATAGATCCGCTCGATCAGCACCATCGTGCGGCGCACCGCGCCGCGCTCGCGTGCGAACACCACCCGCGCGGCCACGCCCATGCGCTGCCGCAAGGACGCGTCCCGCAACAATTCCAATACCGTGGTACCCAGTTCGCGCGCGGACTCGACCCTGCGCGCGCCGCCGGCGTCGATCAGGCTGGTGGTGATTTCCTCGAAATTGAAGGTGTACGGCCCGACCAGCACCGGTTTGGCAAGTGATGCCGGCTCCAGCACGTTGTGGCCGCCGATCGGCACCAGGCTGCCGGCCACGAAAGCGAGATCGCTGGCGGCGTAATGGCGCATCATGGCGCCCATCACGTCGATCACGAAGCATTGGCAGTCGCGGTCCGGCGCGTCCGCACCGCTGTGAGTGGCGACGCTGAAGCCGAGATTGCGCGCCGAATGCTCGACGCTGCGGAAGCGCTCCGGATGCCGTGGAGCGATCAGCAGCAGCGCATCCGGCAAGCGCGCCAGCACGGCGAGATGCGCTTCGAAAACCGCCAGTTCCTCGCCTTCGTGCGTGCTGGCGGCCATCCATACCGGCCGTTGTTCACCCCAACTCCTGCGCAGCGCTTCGCCGCGCTCGCGCACGCCCTGCGGGATCGGCATGTCGAATTTCAGGTTGCCGGCCACGCTGACCTGCGCAGGATCGGCGCCCAGCATCCGATAGCGGCGCGCGTCGGCGTGCGATTGCGCGGCGACATGGCTGACGTTGCCGAGCGCCTGCTTCACCAGCGCCCGGATCGGCGCATAGGCGCGCAACGATCGTTCCGACAGCCGCGCATTGGCGATGATCAGCGGAATGCGCCGCTCGCCGCAGATGTGGAACAGGTTGGGCCAGATCTCGGTTTCCATGATCACCGCCAGCGCCGGACGCGTGCGATCGAAGAAGCGCCGCACCGCGCGCGGCAGGTCATAGGGCAGGTACATGTGGAACACGTCCTGGCCCAATTGCGCACGCACGCGTTCCGAACCCGTGGGCGTCACCGTGGTCACCATCATCGGCAAACGCGGATAACGCCGCCGCAAGGCCTGGATCAGAGGCAGCGCGGCGTTGACCTCGCCCACGGAAACCGCATGCACCCAGATGCTGTCGCGCAGTCCGGGATCCGGAAAGTGGCCGAAGCGCTCGCGCCAGCGCGAAAAATATCCGCGATAACGGACACCGCGCGCGAACAATCTCCACACGATGAAGGGCGTGGCGAGATAGATCGCGATGGTGTAGAGGAATCGCAGCATGCGCGTGTTAGGCGAGGTCGCGCGAGTATAGCGATCGCGGTTGCTATGATCGCGCGCTCATGCAACGACCTGCTTTCCACGCATCGCTGCTGATGCCGCAGAACTGGCCGGCGTGGCTGGGTGTGGCCGCGCTGAAATCGCTGGTGCTGCTGCCTTACGGATTGATCCTTCGTGCCGGCGCGGCTTTCGGCACCTTGGTGGCACCGCTGCTGCGCGAGCGACGGCGCATCGTCGCGCGCAATCTGGAACTGTGTTTTCCCGAAATGGACGAAGCGGCGCGCGCGAAGCTGCGTGAAGCCGCGCTGCGCGACATGGGCATCATGCTGGGAGAATTCGCGCTGGGCTGGCTGGCTTCCGATCGCAAGCTCGACCGGCTGCGCGTGACCATCGAGGGCATGGAACACCTGCATGCGCTGCGCGAGCAGGGACGCGGCGCGCTGCTGGTCGGCGGGCACTTCTCGCATCTGGAACTGTGCGCGCGGCTGATCTCGAGGCGCTTGCGCATCGCCGGCATGTATCGCCGCATGGATTCGGACGTATTCGAGTGGCTGGTGCTGCGCGCACGGCTGGATTACGCCGACACGATGTTCGACAAGGACGAATTGCGTGCCACGGTGAAATACATGAAGCGCGGCGGCTTCGTCTGGTATGCGCCCGATCAGGACATGCGCGGCAAGGATTCGGTGTTCGCGCCGTTCTTCGGCATTCCTGCTTCAACCATTACCGCCACGCATCATCTTGCGCGGTTGTCGGGCGCGGTGGTCGTGCCGTTCTTCCACCGCCGCTTGCCGGATGGCGGTTATGCATTGCGTCTGGAAGCGCCGCTGGAAGATTTTCCGACGGCGGACGTGCTGGCCGACACCGCCCGTGTCAATGCACTGATCGAGCGCATGGTGCTCGAAGCCCCGGAGCAATACCTGTGGTCGCACAAGCGTTTCAAGACGAGGCCGCCCGGAATGCCGCCCGTTTATTGGGACCAGGGATCGGGGACCGGGGACCAGAAGCCGGCTTCGCACTGAACCAGGTTTGCTTGCGCGACAGCGCAAAGGCAGCAGACCGCCGGGCTGCATTAACCAGTCCCTGGTCCCCGGTCCCTGGTCCCGCTCTTTTTCACCTCAAACAACTTCGCATACTTCAGAAACACATAGAACGCGCCGATCACGCTCGCGATGAAGCCGGCCCAGCCGGAAAGAAAATAGCGCTTGAAAAAATACTGGCGCAGGAAGAACACCGGCGGATACAGCAGCATCATCGCGCCGCTGAAGCGCTGCCGCTTCGCGAGCTTGTGCGCCACCATGCCCGACGAATAGCGGTTGATCTTTTCCACGCGCGCGGCGATGTCGCCGTCGCCGTCATTGACGAAATCGGCCGCGCGCAGCGTCTGCACCGGCCCACCCACTTCCGCCGCGGCGTGCACCGGCACGTCGTTCATGCGCCCGCGCCGCCGGTCGAACAGCCGTAGATGGCCGTTGCGCCAGGAATGCCGGTGCTGCACCGTCCAGAACATCCGCTCGCGGCGCGGCAGACGGAATCCTGCAACCCGCGGGTTCTCCAATGCGCGTTCGATCACCTCGCGCGTACCGGGCGAGAGCACTTCATCCGCATCCAGATTGAGAATCCAGTCGTGCGAGGCCATTTCGATCGCGCGCTGTTTCTGCGGACCGTAGTCGTCGAACGGATGTAAGGCCACGCGTGCGCCGTGACGTTTCGCGATTTCGACCGTGGCATCGGTGGAGCCCGAATCCAGCACCACGATTTCGTCGGCGAAGTCCGCCGCAGTCAGGCAGCGCTCCAGCGTGTCGGCGTTGTCGCGCGTGATGATTACCAGCGAGAACTTTTCACGCGGCATGCTGCAGCTCCGTCACGAGCCGGCTTTCGTTTGCGTGCAACGCTGCGATCCACAGTGCCAGCAACCACCAGAACAGCAATCCCCACCACGCCGAATAAAACGCCAGATGCGTGTTGAGCGGGAACACCATCACGAACAGCGCCAGGCCCGCGGGCGCCGCGCGCGCGCGCGCCACGGCGTCCGCGCGCCACCACGCACGCAATGCCATCGCAACGCCGATCAACCACAAGGCGAGCCCGATCGTTCCGGTATCGTCCAGCACCTCCAGCACGATCTGGTGCGGATGACAGGCGCCCTGCCCCACGCCGCAGGCTTCGTCGCTGAGGAAGTGATCGCCCGGCCGCGCGAATTGCGGATATACATAGCGGAAATCGCGCACGCCCACCCCGTTGACTGGATGGGCCGCATACATCCGCAATGCCGTTCGCCAGATGTCCATGCGCCCGCTCAGTGCGAGATCGAGCCCTTGTGAGGCACCGCCGAACGCCTCCAGCGTGCGCTGCATGCGCTGATCGAACCGCGACGAAGTTTTCCAGGCCATACCGATGGCCAGCACGGCAATCGCGCATGCGCACGCCGCCCACAGCGCGAACCGCGTCGGCGTGCGCGCCTCGCGCCAGAGGAACACCCCTGCGACCAGCGCATACATCAACCACGCCGAGCGTTCGCCTGCCATCAGGATCGGGCCGAGCAGGAACAGCAGCGCGACGACCGCCGCGGCACGGCCGAAGCGCGCGCGCGCGCTCCACAACACGAAGGGCGACAGCACCGCCAGCACCGGGCCCAGTTTCAGATCGTCCGCGCCGAAGATGCCGGAAATGCGCAGCGCCTCGGCCGGGCCACCCAGGCTGTAGCCGGTGAGGATCTGCACCCAGGCATCCAGTGCCCACAGCGCGACCAGAATTCCGGTGAAGAAATAAAGCGCCTGCAGCCACGATTCTTCGCGCACGATCCAGCAAACGTAGCAACCGAACGGCGCGAAGCGGATCAGCGCGGCCACCGTGCTCCAGCTCTTGCCCGCCGGCACCGCGTCGAAGGCCGAGATCAAGGCGGCGACGAAGTAACACAGCCACAGTCCCAGCAACAATTTGGATGCTGCGTTGCCTTTCGGCAGCGCGGGTGTCCGTGCGCACAGGATCAACGCACCAATCAGGCACGCCAGCAGCGCGATTTCGCTGGAACGTCCGAACGGCAGCAGCAGGATCACCGCGGCGATCGGCAGCAAGGGTGCGAGCGAAACGGCTTTGCCCTGCACGGCGGACGGCATCGATCGGTCTGCGCGGAAACAGACGCGATTGTACGTGCGGGTTACGGGCGTTGGTTATCGGTCGTGGTTTCAACGCAGCCAATCAAACCTGCAACCCGTGGCCAACGATTCACACGTTCGCGACTTCTCCGTACAACTTCAGCGTGGCTTCCTGCATGTCGCTGAGACGGTAACTATGCAAAGGCGCGATCGGCGGCGCGGCACGCAGCAGCTCGGCGGCGCGCTCGGTCAGCTTTTCCACATCGCCGGGAGGTACGCGCCCGGCCGGGTACAGCTCGGCCAGCAGTTCGCCCACGCCGCCGTGCGCGTAGCCCGCGACGGGACGGCACAGCGCCAGCGCCTCGACTACCGTGCGGCCGAAGCTTTCGGGTTTGTTGGAGAGCTGCAAGACCAGCGCCGATTCGGCGAAGATGTCGCGCACGTCCGGGCGCGGCGCCGTGAACACCACCGCGTCGGACACGCCGCGCTCGCGCGCCAGCGCTTGCAATTCGGCGAGATAGGCTTCGCGGCCCGCTTCGATCACGCCCAGCAGCAACAGGCGCGTGTCGATCCCGCGCGCGCGCAAGCCGGCGACGAGGGCGATCGCATCCGCATGCCCTTTCAGACGCGTGCCGCGGCCGGGCAACGTCAGCAGCGGCGCGCCAGTCAGTGGCGGAAACTCGGTGAAGAAGCGTTGTCGCCAAGCGTCCTCGGGACGATAGCCGTAGGGAAATTCATCCGGATCGATGCCGCGCGGGATAACCGTCAAACGCGCGGGATCGACGCTGTAGTGGCTCAACACGAAATCGCGCACCGTCTGCGAAACCACGATCACGCGCTCGCCGCGGGTCATGATCCGGCTGTAGCTGCCCGGCGTGTTCAACCCGTGGACGGTGGTGACGAAATGCGGTTTTTCGCGCATGCCGCGCAAGGCCAGCCACCCGACCCAGGCCGGCAGACGCGAGCGCGCGTGCACGATATCGGGACGGATTTCCTCCAGCAACCGACGCAGCGGGCGCACGTGACCCAGCGCGCGCAGCGATTTTCGCGCAAGGTCCAGCGGTACGTGTTCGCTGCCCTCGCTGTGCAGTTGTCCGATCAGGCGCCCGCCGGCGGAAATCACCACCGAACGGTGTCCCGACGCGACCAGCGCGCGCGCGACTTCCAGAGTGGAGCGTTCGGCCCCGCCGCTCTCCATCGCCGGTACCAGTTGCACCACGGTCAGTGGACGGGTTTGCGGCGATGGAGAATCAGCCATGGATGGAGACGCGAGGATGACTTGCGCGGAATACATGCAAAACGACAAGCAAGAAACAAGCCTCGAACCGCGATCCATCGCACATTCAAGCGCCGCGGCACGACAGCCGAGCTACTTGCAAAAATTCCGTGAAGAAAGGCGCGCCTATTTCAAGACGAAAATGGCGCCGCAATACGGACACTGCGATTCGCCGCCGTCTTCC
>Ga0070740_10001544_pt1 | contig 30953 bp, 25 predicted proteins | sample Coa_R2_FD_67286 | JGI IMG/M metagenome (GOLD analysis project Ga0070740, IMG submission 67286) | Surface soil microbial communities from Centralia Pennsylvania, which are recovering from an underground coalmine fire - Coalmine... | ecosystem: Environmental > Terrestrial > Soil > Unclassified ...
AGCGGGAGCCGAGGATAGACCCGGCGGTCTGCGCGCTGCCGCCCCTCTTCCTCGACGAGTTGTTCATGCGCAAGCTCGATTCAAAACTGCTGTGGGGGTACGATGTTATCCCGCATCCCTCTTCCGCACGCTGGTAGGGTCTATTCATTCTTGAGCGTAAAGTAGGCGAGGTTCGCCACGGGGACACGGAGGACGCGGAGGGGCACGGAGGATTTCAAATCCCTCCGTGCAACGTCTGTGTCCTCCGTGCCCCCGTGGTGAACTTTGCTCCTGAAAGCTCAAGCATGAAGAGACACCGGCCCGAAAGCCATGTGCGGCGCGAGAGATAATTTCCGCATTCCGCGCGGGCGAAAAGGCGTATAATGCGTGCGTCGGAAAATGGGCCGGTGCGAGGGCGGCAGACACTACGCCGCGCGCAGCAATCCAAACCCTCTCCGAGAGACGCGGACGCCGGGCAGACGGCGGACGTGCAAGCCTCCCGCGCACCAGACGCTCGCCGCTTCAACAAACCCGACCTGAACAACTGTGTGCACGACTTGAGGCTGGAGGTTTAGCCATGAAAAGCACGACGGACATACTTCTCTGGGCGGTCGGCCTGCTCGCCTTCGTACTCGGACTCTGGCAGCTCATGCTGTTCCTCGGGGCCACGGACGCGAAGGGCAACGCCGACATGTGGGCCGGCACGCCGCACCTCTGGGCGGCGATAGCCGCGGCCATCGTCGCCTGCGCCTGCGTCGCTTGGGCGTTCACGCGCCGCCCGCACGTCCAGGAGGAAATCCACATCACCGAGTAAACCTCGGACAAGACCAACAACCCGAAATCCGCGCACGGCCATTCCAACCGTGCCGCGCGCCGCAGAAAAGAGAAGAGGGGAAAGCTCGAAGGGCAAAGGACGTGACGCGCCGCCGCGCCGCTCCTTCTCCTTCCGCCTTTCCCTCTTCCTCTTTTACCTTCGCCTCAACACCCGAAAAATTCACCGCCGCGCGTGCTTCGGCTTGGCCGGCAGCTTGACGGGCAGATCAGCCTCGTCGTCAATCAGCGCGTCCACGCAGACACCGGCGAGACGCGCATACCTTAAAAGAACCGGCAGGGGCGGCTCTCCTTTGCCCGTTTCGTATTCCGAAATCCGGTTCTGAGTAAGGTCTATCTGAAGTTCCCTGATTAACTCATTCTGGGAGAGGCCGAGCGCCGTCCGAATCTGGACGAGCTTCTCGGCGAGACGTTTCGGCTTGAGACGCGCTCCCCTCGCCATCAGGAGTTTCCTCCTGACAGATAAAGCTTGCCTCTAACCGAAACTTCGGTTAGTATGCTGCTGCGTGACTGTTCCGCCGTGAGTATGAACCTGCTTTCATGCTCAACGGCGATGCTCATCACTCCTCTGAGGGTGAGCCGCGCTTACGCATCAGACCCGTTGCCTTAAGTTTTCAAAGACACGAACCCGCGCAGGATACCACAGGAGCCTCATGGAAAAAGGCATTCTCGTTTGTGATTAAGCGCCGGCACGTCTTTTGGGGAGACTGTGCCGCGGCCCCGGTTCCGGGCCGGGGCGAAGGGGCCGCGCGCGTGATTGTGGATGGGGCGCGCGCGGCCTCGCCGTCCATCAATCAGCGCATGAACTTCCGCCGGATGGCGAGCGCCAGCAGCGCGGCCTGCACGGGGCCGAGGATGGTTTCGAGCATGACGAGACTCTGCGCGGCGTTCGTCGCCGGACGCGGCTCCGGCTTTTGCAGCGTCATCACGCCCAGGCTGTACGTGAGCGCGCTGGACAACTGCGACCATGTACCCGGCTCTTTAGACTGTGTCTCGACTGCTGCTTTCTCGGTCGTCGTCTTCGTCTCCCAGTTTGGGAAGCCAAGCCCCAGGTAAAGCACAGCGAAAAGCACCAAGATTCCTAACAACACAAGGAACGCCCGCCCCGCGCGTTCGCTGTACCCGCTCGCGAGCCAGTACCACCATCCCAACGTCAGAAACGCAAACCCTCGCCACTTCTCCAGACGGCCCGCCTCCATCGCCATATACCGGAATTTCGACGCTTCATAGTATCGGTGGTTTTCTTCAGCATTGACCGCGAGATTCCGGCACGCTATCGCCAGCAGTCGATTCGGTTGCGAAATCCCTTTGTGCTTTAACCCTTGAATTTCCTCATTAATGCTCGACCATCTCCAATCCACATTAAAGTCGAATTTGCGCGGGTCTGTGTTTACAAGCCAGTGAGGGCGTAAGCTGAGAGAACGGAATGAGACTAGGTCAGGTTTTTCGATTCTGGGAAACTGTAAGTCTAATGATGCTCTGCCGCTAAATACTGATCTGTTGTCGTCTCCTGCAAAAATGATGCGGTCTTTGAAATTAGCTGATTGAAAGTTAACTCTCTCTCTAAAAATAGTAGAGCTGAAGTCAACGCTTGCGCCGAAAACAACATCACGAAAGTTCGCTGCCATGTTGAAAGTGGTATTAATAAAGTCTGCCCCCATATTGAAAGCTGCAGAGACAAAATATGCCTCCGCGCTGAAAGTGGTATCTTTGAAATATGCCTTCTCGCTGAACATGACAGAAGTAAAGTATGCGACGGCGCTAATATCTGCCTTCGCGTCGAAGGCAGCACCGCTAAAGAATGCTTCAGCGTTAAATCTAGCCTTGTTAAAGTCGGCCCCTTCAAATCTAGTGAAGGTGAAATCTGTTTTTGCGCCGAAAGTTGCACCGCTAAAGTATGCGCTCGCGCTGAAACTAGAGCCTTTCTCTGCGGTAGGATCTGCCTCCGCGCTGAAAAAGACATCGGTGAAGTATGCGTCTCCGCTGAAAATCGTATTAAGGAAGTCTGCTCCCATATAAAAGTCCGCATTGTTGAACTCCGCCTTTGCGCCAAACTTGACTTCACTAAAATATGCCTTCGCACTGAAGATGGCGGAGTTGAAAAGTGCCTCCGCGCTGAAAATGGCATAATCGAAGAATGCCCTCTTGCTGAAAGTGGCGTGGTCGAAATTTGCTGTTGCGTTAAAAGAGGCGTAGCTAAAGGTTGCGGGTGCCGTAAAAGTACGTCTAGCAAAATCCACGGCGTTTGGGAACCACACTCCGCTGAAGTTAAAATCTTCGGACTTAAACTTTTTATTCAGAGCATCATTAAAGGCTGTGATCTTCTCCTTGCTAGGGTAATGAAGCACGCAATAACCCGTGCCTTCGTATTCTTCAAGTCCTTCACAGGCAGAGCGCACCCAAGCGTCACAGTTGCAGACGAAAACAACTGTAGCAGCGGGTGCTTCGGTTGTGGACGTGGATGACATGGGCGTTACTCAAATCTGGAAGCCGCGCACGCGCTCGACCTTCTTGGGCTTGGAGGGCGCGGAGGCCAGGACGGCGGAGTCCTGTTCGCGGTGCTCGCGCTCCTCTTTGGTGTGCCACTTGGCCCACTCGGAGGGCGCGTCGAAGGTCTCGCCGCCGTGCTTTGTAATTCTTTCGCGGACGCGGCACATGACGGGCGTGTTGACGCCGACGCCGGAGATGACGGCCTGGCCCTTGGTGAGCGCGGGGAGTTCCTGGAGGAGTTGGCGGCCCGCACCCTCGACCGACTTGGCGACGGTGTCCTGGTCAACGGGGTTGACGATCCGCATGATGACCTGCGTCATGCACTGCGAGAGAACGTCCTGATCGAGTTTGCCGGGGCGCTGCGTGATGAGTCCGATGCCGACGCCGAACTTGCGGCCTTCGGAGAGAATCTGTTTGAGGATGTTCGTCGAGACGACGGTCTGTCCGGCGGGCGCGAAGCGGTGCGCCTCTTCGAGGAGTGTGAAGACGGGGTAGCGCAGTTCGCTGTCGCTGCCGGGGACGGCCTCGCCGCGCACGGTCGCCATGCGAGCCTTGTTGACGCGGCGCAGCAACGTGGCGACGACGACCTGCTGCTCGTTCTGCTCGATGTCGGAGAGTTGGAGCACGGTGCAGCGGCCCGGTCGGAAGAGTTCGGCGAGCGGGATGTGTTCGCTGTCGGAGAAGATCGAGTTGGGCCTGTCGAAGCGCGAATCGAGTCGCCACAGCAAGCCCTCGATTGAACTCGCGTTCGACGATTCGCTTCGTTCGCTCCCCTCGTACTTCTGCGCCTTCACCTCGTCGCGCAAATCGTGGTAGCCCCAAAGCTCGTTCTGCCGCGTCGCGGTCAACTGCCGGAACGCCTGCGACAGAAAATGGAGCATCTTGTCGGACGTGCCTTCGGGCAGGAGATATTTGATGTCGGCTTCGGTCAGAGAAGAGAAGCGAACCTTGACGCGTTCGTGCGTGAAGATTTTGACTTCCGGTTTGTACTCGCCGTCTTCGGAGCGGAAGCGCGCGTGCTCTTCAATCGAGCGCATCGTGTCGTACTCGCCGTGCGGGTCAACGATCAGCACCGCGGCGCGGTTGTAAGGCATCATCAACTCTTCGACCAGCACGCCCGCCGTGTAGCTTTTCCCCGCGCCGGTCGAGGCGAGTATCGCCAGATGCGTCGAGACCACATCTTTGATTGAAAGCACGACGGGAACCTCGCCCGCCTCGCGCGTGAGCAAACTCCCGACGTGGGCCGAGCCGGTCTCGCCCGCGTGTCGCGGACTCAAACAATCGGAGAGCGTCTTCGACGAGGCGAGGAAGACGGGGTCGCCCGGTCGCGGCGGGATGCGCGGGTTGACGAAGTCGCCGAGCGCCTTGTTGAAGTAGCCGATGGTCTCGACCGTGATCTCGTAAAGCTCGCAGCCCTCGCCTTCGAGTCCGATGAGCGAGGAGACGAGCGCGGGCGGCGTCTCCGGGTCGGAGAGAAAAGTGTCGGGCAGATTTCGCACGAGCCGACGCGCGGTGACGTTGCCGATGATGCGTCGCTCTTCCGAGCCGTCGCGCGCAGTGTAATAGACGAACTCGCCGATGCGCGCGCGCAGGTTGTCCGCCGTGATGAACAGGTACTCGTGTGGCAACTCGCCCGGCCCCTTCACGGTTCCGGTGAGTGCATCTGTCGTGTCGTTCGATTTCATGTGCAGTTGCTTCGGTCGAAGTCGTTCGGTCGAGAGTTCGGGCGTGAAACGAGAGCGAAGTATATCACGTGAAGACGCGGCGCGAAGGCGCCCGTTGATTGTTCGCCCGCGGCGCGAGTTACCAAGTCCGGCGGATCGGGTGCGCTTCGGTGTTGAAGATGACGTTTCGGAAGTCGAGCGCGCGGGGCGGCGCGAAGAGGAGGTAAAAATATTTGAAGGTCTCGGCGAAGAGGAAGCTCTCCATGTCGTCGGCCTTCTCTTTGGTCACGACGCTTTTCAACGAGGCGTAGGCCGTGTCCGTCCGGCAATATTTGACGAAGCTGTCGAAGAGGTCTGCGCCCATGCGTTGATATTCGGGGTCGCGTGTGAAGTGGTAGAGGTAATAAGTTGACTCGACGATCTCTGGTCGCAGAGGGTATTCGGGGTCTTCGACCTGCATCGTGCGGTAGTTCAGACGTTCCGGCTCGACGCCGCTCGCCGTCCACATCTTGAACGAGGATGCTTGCAGTCGCTTCGCGCGATTGATGTCGCCGGAGAGTGCGAGGACGGCGGGGAAGAATGCGTCGAGCGCGCCGTAATCGGTGCGCGTGCGCTGGCCTGTGTTCATGTCGGCGTGGCCGTACCACAACTCACCGCCCGCGTCGTCGGCGAGGTACTTGTTGGCCGAGGCGATTGATTCCTGCCACATCCGCTTGCAGTCCTCGTCGCCGAAGAGGAGCCAGCATTTCAGAAGGTACTCGTAGTATGAATCAATCCCGCCGCTGATGTGGCTACCCTTCGCAGTCCACTCGCCCGTCTCGACGTTGATGCGGCTGCCGACGAGGCCGATTGAGGAGCGGCGCTTGTAAACTTCGACGAGCGCGCGCTTCGCCTTGTCGTAGAAGACCGGCTTGCGCGTCAGCTTCGAGAGGGTGCCGAATTCAATCAGCAGTGTGCCCGCTTCAGCCGGGTTCGTCTCCGCGTCGCGCACCTTGCCGGTCTTGAGGTTGACGAAGCGGTAGGGGAGGCCGGTCGGCGAGTCGAAGGCGGGCAGAAGACGCGTGCCGAGGTCTTCGGCGAGCGCGAGCAGGCGTTTGTCTCCCGTCAGTTGGTAGCAGGCGAGCAGGCCGCCGAGGTGTCTGATCGTGATCTCGAAGTTCTGGACGTAGATGTCTTTGTCGAACGAGAGATTCTTCGCGACGAACTCTCTGTCCTCCGCCGCCTCCTTTTTCAATCCCATCAGGATGAGCGTGTCGAGCGCGTCAACCTGCGTCATGTAGAGCGGCTGCTCGTACCAGTCGTGCGAAGTTTTGGAGAGCGGGCGCAGCTCGTCGTGGCCCCACGCGTACCTGTGATAAGCGCGCCACGCGTGCAGGAACTCCGCGCGCACGCGCCCCGCCATCTCGCGACGGTTGGCCGCCGTGCCTTCGCGCCGCGGTCGCGTTTGTGCAAATGACGAAGGGGCGGCGAGAGTCGAGAGCGCGAGGAGGAGCGTCGCCAGTTTTGTTTTCATCACCAGTCCTGATTTCAACGTCAGCTAACGTTGAAGGAGAGTCCCTGCTCGCGCACCTGCTCCTCTTCGAGACGGCGCAGGCGCGCGGCCATGACCGACGCGCGGCCCAGGTAGCCGAGGAGTTGGCGCTGGTCTTCGCGGCTGACGACGGGCAGGCGTCCGATGTCGTTGCGGAGCATCTTCGTGACGGCCTCGTGCAGAATCTCGTCCGGGTAGGCGACGACGAGGCGCGTCGAGCCGGCTTCGAGGACGGTCGTGTGCGCGTTCGCGCCCTGCTCGATGGCGCGCAGAACGTCGCCGCGCGTGATGATGCCCGCGAGTTTTCCTTCGTCGTCAACGACCGCGATGCCCTGCCGACGGGTGAGCCGCGGGTCGCGGTGCGCGATGCGGTCGGAGAGTTCAGCGACCTTCATCGAGGCGGGGACGGTCGGAGGCTCCCTGTCCATCACCTCGCCGACGCGCAGCGCGGTGAGCGGGTCAACGCTGTACTCGCGCGTGATGTGGTAGCCGCGCCGCGCGACCTTCTCCGTGAGGATCGAGCGCCGCAGCAGCAGCACCGTCAGGGCGTAGGCCGCGACGCAGCCGACGAGGAGCGCGGGGAAGAGTCGGAAGTCGTATGTGAGTTCGAGCGTGAAGACCATCGCGGTCAGAGGCGAGCGCATCGTGCCGCCCATCATCGCCGCCATGCCGATGGTCGCCCAAAGCCCCACGTCGCCGCCCGGAATGAAGTGTGCTGCGAGCGCGCCGAGTGCGCCGCCCATCATCAACAGCGGCGCGAGCACGCCGCCCGAAGTGCCGGAGCCGAGCGCGATAGACCAGACGAGCGACTTGCCGATGAGCAGGCCGATGAGCGCCGCGCCCAAGACCTCGCCGCGCAAGAGCGCGTGGATCGTGTCGTAGCCGACGCCCAGCACGCGCGGGTCGAAGTAGCCTCCCAGCCCGACGAACAGTCCGCCGATTGCCGGCCACCACATCCAGTGAATCGGCAGGCGCTCGAACAAGTCCTCGAAGCCGTAAACGAGCGCCGTCAGAAGCCCCGACGCCAGCCCCGCGGCGACGCCGACGACGAGCGCGACGAACAAACCTTCCGCGCCGAGCGCCGTGTGCGGGTGGACGGCGAAGATCGGCCCCGGCCCCAGAAGCGGCACGCGCAACGCTGCCGCCGCGACCGACGCGACCGCTACGGGGATGAAAGAGCGCGGACGCCACTCGAACAGCAGAAGCTCGACGGCGAGCAGCACCGCCGAGACCGGCGCGTCGAAGATCGCGGCCATGCCGCCAGCCGCGCCCGCGACGAGGAGCGTGCGCCGCTCAGCCGCCGACAGGTGAAACATCTGCGCGATGAGCGAGCCGACCGCGCCGCCCGTCATGATGATCGGGCCTTCCGCGCCGAACGGCCCGCCCGTGCCGATTGAGATGGCCGACGAGAGCGGCTTCAGGACGGCGACCTTCGGCGACATCCGGCTGCGACCGAAGAGGATCGCTTCGAGCGCCTCGGGGATGCCGTGCCCGCGAATCTTCTCCGACCCGTAGCGCGCCATCAGCCCGATGACGAGTCCGCCGACGACGGGCACGAGGATGACGAACGGGCCGAGCCTGTTGAGCGCGGGCGAGAGAAGCTCCGGCGTGTAGCGCTGGAAGAAGGAGAAGCCGGTGATGACCGCGATGAGCCACACGAGCACGTAAGCGACGACCGCGCTGATGCAGCCGATGACGAACGCAAGCAGCGAGAGCAACAGTACGCGCTTGTCCTGCGTGAAGTCCGCCAGGCGGTCTTCGACCCTTTCAACCTTCTTCCCCATTGATCCCTCCGAAGAAAATGTCTGCGACCGCGCGCGCGAACACCGCGCGCGTCAGTCCGGCGACTCGACCCGCCCTCGGCCCGTGCGCGGTCGGGGCGCGTGTCGCTTGCGAGCTTAAACTTTGTGGTTTGGAACCAAGCCGTGCCCCATTCTACCAGCGGGCGCGGGCGCGTGTCAGGTGAAGAAGCGTCGCAGAGTCTCGACGACGTACTGCTGCTGCCCTTCGGTGAGTTCGGGGAACATCGGCAGCGCGAGCGTCTCGCGCGCGGCGCGCTCGGCTTCGGGGAAGTCGCCTTCCTTGTGGCCGAGGTAGGCGAAGCACTTTTGCAGGTGGAGCGGGACGGGGTAGTAAATCTTCGTGCCGACGCCGTTCTGTTTGAGGTGTTCGATGAGCGCGTCGCGCCTGGCCGCGGGGACGCGGATGACGTACTGGTGGAAGATGTGGCGCGCGTCGTCGCGGACGAAGGGCGGCGTGACGAACTCGCGCAGGCCCGCCTCGCCGAGCAGGCGCGTGTAGTTGTCGGCGCGTTCGCGGCGCGCGTCAGACCACGCGTCGAGGTGCGGGAGCTTGACGCGAAGCACCGCGGCTTGCAGCGTGTCGAGCCGACTGTTGAATCCGACCTCCTCGTGATGATACTCGGTCGCGCCGCCGTGGACTCTCAGGCGTCGCAGACGCTCGGCCAGAGCCTCGTCGTTCGTCACGACCGCGCCGGCCTCGCCCGCCGCGCCGAGATTTTTCGTCGGGTAGAAACTGAAGCATCCCGCTTCGCCCGTCGAACCGGCCTGCCGCCCGCGGTCGGTCGCGCCGACGGCCTGCGCCGCGTCCTCGATGACTGCGACGCCGCGTCGCTTGGCGATTTTCAGAATCCCGTCCATCTCCGCGCACTGGCCGTAGAGATGGACGGGCAGAAGAGCGCGCGTGCGCTCGTTGACGGCGGCTTCGATCTTCGCGGCGTCAATGTTGTAGGTGCGCGGCTCGATGTCAACGAAGACGGGCCGCGCGCCGGTGCGTGCGATTGCCCCGGCGGTGGCGAAGAAGGTGAAGGGCGTCGTGACGACCTCGTCGCCCGCGCCGATGTCGAGCGCGAGCAGCGCGAGCAGAAGCGCGTCGGAGCCTGAGCCGCAGCCGACCGCGTGCCCGGTCTGAGTGTAACGCGCGAACTCCGCCTCGAACTGCCGCACGTCCTCGCCGAGAATGAAATGCTGCGACTCGAAGACGCGCTCGACGCCTGCGCGCAACTCCTCGCGCAGCGCCGCGTGTTGCTGCTTCAGGTCGAGCAGGGGGACTTGCATCTTCGTTGCCGTCGTTGACATCGGGTGACGTTCGACTCCTTAAAGTTTTATCCAGCGCCCGCCGTCGCGGATTGACGTTTGCGCGGCTTCGAGCAGACGCACGACGCGAAGGCCCGCCTCGCCGTTGGACGCGGAGGGGCGCGAGTGCTTGATCGAATTGAGGAACTCCGCGCAGACGTAGTGCAGAGCCTCGGTCGGGTCGAGCTGCGGAACCCACACGTCGCCCGTGCGGTAGCTGACGAGCGTCTTGTACTTCTCCTCGTCGTCGCTCGGCGACTCGTTGCGCGTCACGCCCTTGTCATAGACGCGAACCTTCTCGGTCGGCTCGATGTCGTCATAGACGATCATGCGGCGGCTGCCGGCGATGAGCGTGCGCCGGATTTTGACGGGCGAGAGCCAGTTGAAGTGGAAGTTGGCGATGAGCGAGTCGTCGAAGCGCAACTGGACGTAGGCGATATTCTCGATGCCGGGTTCGACGTGGCAACTGCCCGTCGCCATCAGCGCCGTCGGCGCGCGTCCCACCAGGTAGTCCATGATCGAGAGGTCGTGCGGGGCCAAGTCCCAGACGACGTTGATGTCGCGCTGAAACAATCCGAGGTTGACGCGCACCGAGTCGAAGTAGAGGAGGTCGCCGATGCCGCCGTCCGCGACCAACTCTTTAATCTTCCGCACCGCGCCGGTGTAGATGAAGGTGTGGTCAACCATCAGCGCGAGCCGTCGCGCGTCGGCCATCTCGATTAATGTCTCGGCCTCGCGGACGCTCGCCGTGAAGGGCTTTTCGACGAGGACGTGCTTGCCGGCTTCGAGCGCGCGGCGCGCGAAGTCGAAGTGCGTGGCGACGGGCGTCGCGATGACGACGGCGTCGAGGCGCGGGTCGGCGAGGAGTTCGGCGTAGTCGGTCGTCGGGCGGGCCGAAGGGTAGCGGCGCGCGCTCCTTTCGAGGTGGCGCGTGTCCTTGTCGCAGACCCAGGCCAACTCCGCCGCCTCGTTCTCGGCGAAGTTGCGAATCAGGTTCGGCCCCCAGTAGCCGCAGCCGACGACTCCGACGGTGATGCTCATTTGAAGCTTTCAGCTTTCAGCGCTCAGCGTTCGGCTAAGACGATAAAACAGACGGCGGCCAAGTTGAAGCCGGGAGCGACGATTAAGTCAGGGTTGAGTCGAAGCCGAAAGCTGACCGCTGAATGCCGAGAGCTTAATCGTCTCCGCGACGCATTCGATCTGTTCGTCGGTCAACTCGGCGAACATCGGGAGCGAGAGGACGCGGCGCGCTTGCCGTTCGGCTTCGGGGAAGTCGCCTTTGCGGTGGCCGAGCGAGGCGTAAGCAGGTTGCAGGTGGACGGGCACGGGGTAGTGTATGCCGGTTTGAATGCCCGCGTCGTTGAGATACTTTTGCAACTCGTCGCGACGGTCGGTCTGGACGACGAAGAGGTGATAGACGTGTTCGGCGTACTCGCGCTCTCGCGGAAGGCGCAGCGCGCCCGACGCTTCGAGCGGGGCGAGCAGTTCGCGGTAGCGCGCGGCGTGCGCGCGGCGTGCGGCGTTCCATTCGTCGAGGTGCTTGAGCTTCACCGCGAGCACCGCGCCCTGTATGCCTTCGAGCCTGAAGTTGTAGCCGACGATCTCGTGTCGGTACTTGCGCTCGGAGCCGTGGTCGCGGAGCAGACGCACGCGGCGCGCAACGTCGGCGTCGTCGGTGACGACCGCGCCGCCCTCGCCGTATGCGCCGAGATTCTTGCCCGGATAGAAACTGAAGCAGCCCGCGCGTGCGAGCGGCCCGACGCGCCGGCCACGGTAGCGCGCGCCGTGCGCCTGCGCCGCGTCTTCGATGACGACGAGGTCGTGTCGCCCGGCGATTTCAAAAATCGAATCGAGGTCTGCCGCTTGCCCGTAGAGATGGACGGGGATGATCGCGCGCGTGCGGTCGGTGATGGCCGACTCGATCCGTCGCACGTCAATCGTCGAGGCGTCGTCGCAGTCAACGAAGACCGGAGTCGCGCCCGCGGTCGAGACGGCCTCGGCTGTCGCGAAGAAGGTGTTGGCCGGGACGATGACTTCGTCGCCCGCGCCGACGCCGCAAGCCGCCAGCGCGAGTTGAATCGCCGCCGTGCCGTTCGAGACGCCGACGCACTCGCGCGCGCCGACGTACTCGGCGAACGCGCGCTCGAACGCCTCGACCTCGCGACCGAGGATGAAGGCCGACGTGTCGAGCACGCGCCGGATGGCTTCATCAATTTCAGTTTTGATGGTTCGGTACTGAGCCTGAAGGTCAACGAATGGTACAAGCATAAGAGCAGTGGCGAGTGACGAGTTAAGAACTGAGGGCCGAAGCCAGGAGTTAAGAGCTAAAAGCTAAAAGCTTCCGGCTCGTCACCCGTCACTCGTCACTGATTTTATTATTCGTGCCGGGTTCCCGGCGACGGTCGCGCCCGCCGGAACGTCTTTCGTGACGACCGCGCCCGCGCCGACCGTGGCGCGCTCGCCGATCTCGACGCCGCAGAGGATGGTCGCGTTCGAGCCGATGGACGCGCCGCGGCGGACGAGCGTCGTTTCGAGCTTCCAGTCGGCCTCGGTCTGCGGCGTGCCGTCGGGGCGCGTGGCCCGAGGCCGCCGGTCGTTGATGAACATGACGCCGTGGCCGACGAAGACCTCGTCCTCTATGCGGACGCCCTCGCAGATGAAGGTGTGGCTTGAGATTTTGCAGCGCGCGCCGACGCTCGCGCCGCGTTGGATTTCGACGAACGCGCCGACGCGCGTCTCGTCGCCGAGGCGGCAGCCGTAGAGGTTGACGAAGCTGTGGATGACAACGTCGCGGCCCAGCTCAACGTCCGGGGCGATGCGGCAGAACTCGCGCGCCGTCATCGCGCCCCGCCGTCGCCCGCGCCCGCCGCTTCGACGCCTTCCGGCGCGCCCTCTTCCTCGGCGTAGTAGCCCGAATAGTAGCCCGCGTAATAGTAGTCCGTGCCTTCGAGCTTCACGTTGTTGAGGACGATGCCGAAGATGTGCGCGCCCACGTCCATGAGCTGCTGCTTGGCGCGGCGCACGACCGCGCGCGACGAGCGCCCGCCGTGGACGACGAGCATCACGCCGTCAACCATCGTCGAGAGAATCGAGGCGTCCGTGAAAGAGATCGCGGGCGGCGAGTCGATGACGATGTGCGTGAAGTTCTCCGAGAGAACGTAGAGCAGCTTCCGCATCTCGTCGGAGCCGAGCAGCTCCGCGGCGTTCGGCGGGACGGGGCCGGAGGGGATGACCTTCAGGTTCGGCAGGCGGTCGTAGGTCTGCGCCAACTCGCCGACGCTCGCGTCGCCGGAGAGGTAGTTGGTCACGCCGCGCGCGTTCGACATGTTGAAGTGCGCGTGGACGCGTGGCCGCCGCAGATCGCAGTCGAGCACCAGCACTTCCGCGCCGGTCTGCGCGAGCATGGTGGCGATGTTGACGACCGTCGTCGTCTTGCCCTCGGACGGCTGGCTCGAAGTGACGAGGATGGTCTTCGGCGGCTGGCCGGCGGAAGAGAGCAGGAGCGAGGTGCGGAGGTGGCGGTAGGCCTCGGCCACGGGCGAGCGCACGTCCTCGATGAGCGCGAGGGCGGTCGAAGCGCCCGCGTCAGGCTCGTGCGACGAGCGCGCGAGCAGGCGGCGCGACTCGCGCGGCGCGGGGATGAGCGCGAGCGTCGGCAGGTGCAGGTGGCGGTCAACGTCCTCGATGGACTTCAGCGTGTCGTCGAGGTAGTCGAGCAGGAAGGCGAGGCCGATGCCGACGCCCAAAGAGAGCAGCAGCGCGATGATGATGTTGCGCGCGCGCGGCGGCCCGATGGGTTCGCGCGGCACGCGCGCCTCCTCGACTATCGAGACGTTGCCGTTCGTGTTGGCGTTGTCGCCGTGCGTGACCTTCAACTCGTTGAGCCTCTGTTGATAGAGGTTGAGGTTCTGGCGGTCGGTCGTAATCTGCTGGTCGAGGTCGGTCAGTTGCGTCTCCAGAATGCTCGCGGTGCTGACCTTGGAGCGGGAGCCGAAATATAATGCGGTCGCCGACGCCTCCTCTTTCTTCGCCGCCTCGTAGTTCGTCTTCAGCCCGGCGAGAATCTCCTTCGGTCTGCCGTCCAACTCTTCTTTGAGTCGCCCGAGTTGCTCGTCAATCTTTTGAACCGCGGGCCACTCCTTCGTATAGACGACGAGCAGCGCGCGCTTCTGCTCTTCGAGGTCGCTGATCTTCTCGCGCAGCCGCTGAACTTCTTTGTCGTTCTGCACCGCCGGGATCGACCAGATGTTGTCAGTTTTCAGCGTTTCCTGAGCGGCGTTGTAGTCGGCCTCGGTCTGCCTGCGCTTCTGCTCGGCGGCCTGCATCTGTGCGAGGTACGCCTGAAGCTGCGAGGCGTTGAGGTCTTCGGCGGGCTTGCCGCTGAGCGGGAGTCCCGACTTCTCTTTGTAGTTGATGCGCTGTTGCTCTTCGTTCTGGACCTTCGCCTGAAGTTCGATGATCTGCTTCGCGAGTATGTCTTCGGCGTTCTGCGAGCCGGTCGTCTCCTCGATAATGTCGTTGTCGTGGAAGACCTGCGCGAGCGTGTTGACGACGTTGGCGGCGATCTCGGGGTCTGTGCTCTGGAAGCCTATGTTGACGAGGTTTGTGTGCTCGACCGGGTCAATCGTCAGGTTGGCGCGCAGGATGTCCTCGAAGGGTTCGAGCCTCTGCGCCTCTTCGGGCGAGATGTCGCCGCTCAACTCGGCGTCGTTGACGACCCGGACGCCGCCCGCGTCCGGCGGCGGGGTCGGCTGCGCCTTCTCGCGCGTGACGAGGTGGCGGAGTCCGGCGATGATGCCCGTGCCGTGCGTGACGCCGAGGAACCTCGGGTTGTCCTGGAGGTCGAGCCGGAGGACGACCTGCCGCGCCAGCTTCTCGGTCTTCAGCTTCTGGAGCTGCGTGTTCCAGTAGTTCGGGTCGTTGCCACGGAGGATGACGGAATCGCCGCTGCGGTTCTGCGTCAGGACGCTCCTCTGCTTCTGCTCGATCTGGATGGTCGTCTGCGCCTCGTACTGCGAGGGCATCCGGTACATCTGGATCGCGACGAGCGAGGTGACGACGACCATCAGGCTGAGGATGAGCCACTTGCGCTTGAGCACGACGTTGAGGTACTCGCGCAGGTGCGCTGGCTCCTGCGGGGAGACGGCGGCGACGGCGGGGGCGGGCTGTGCGAGGTCGCGCAAAGGGCGGTCGAGCGTGTCGGACGACAGGGGCAGCAGGCGGTTGTCTTGCATCATAATCTTTCTACTTCCAATCGAGGCCGTGCGGCGAAGTCAGTTGTTGGGACAATTTCCGACCGCGTAATCATAGCAGAGACGCACGGGGAGGCAAATCGTCAAATGCGGATTTCGGATTGCGGAATGCGGATTATTCTTTGCCAATCTTGAGCGCGGCGAACTCGCCGAGCGCCTCGCGCCAGTCGCGCAGCGGCGCGAGGCCGACGGCTTCGGAGAGCAGGCACCTCATGCGCGAGTTGCGCGGGCGCGGCGCGGGACGCTTGAGCGAGTCCATCGAGACCGACTCGATCTCGACGCCTTCGACGCCAGCCGCGCGCGCGGCCTCGCGCGCGAAGCCTTCGTAGCTCGCGCCCTCGCCGGAGTTGACGACGTGATAGGTGCCGGGCAGGTCAAGCTCTGCCAGTTCGCGCAGGCGCGCGGCGAGGTCGGGCGCGTAGGTCGGCGTGCCGAAGGAGTCGGAGATCGCCTTCAGCCGCTCGCCGCGCCGCGCGCGCTCGACGACCGTGGCGAGAAAGTTCCTGCCGCCGGGGCCGAAAATCCAGCCCGAACGGACTACGGAAGTGCGCGCCGAGGCGATGTGCGCGCGGCGCTCGCCTTCGAGCTTCGACGCGCCGTAAGCGCTCAAGGGGTGCGGGTCGTCGCGCTGCGTGTAGAAGCCTTCGGGCTTGCGACCGTCGAAGACGTAGTCGGTTGAGACGGTGACGAACGAAGCGCCGACGAGACGTGCCGCGGTCGCGAGCAGTTCGACGCCCTTGGAGTTGGCGAGGAATGCCTGCTGCGGGTCAAGCTCGCAGCCGTCAACGTCCGTCCACGCCGCGCAGTTGATCGCCGCGTCGGGGCGCTCGCGCTCGAACGCCTCGCGCACCGCGCGCTCGTCCGTGATGTCGAGGCTCGCGCGGTCGTGCGCGAAAACCTCGTCGCCCGCGCCGCGGCAGTGCTCGGCGGCGAGGTGGCCCACCATCCCGCCGGCCCCGGTGATGAGAACTTTCATGCCCATAAAAGTAGAGGTCAGAGGTTAGAGGTTAGAGGCCGGTAAATGCAAACGCGCGCACGTCAATTTCAACGTCGCCCTCGCCTTCAACTGACCTCCGACCTCCGACCTCTGACCTCTCGGATCAGACCGTGCCGTACTGCTTCGCGTAGTATTCGCGGTAAGCGCCGCTGCGCGCGCGGGCGACCCACTCGGCGTTCTCCTGATACCAACTGATCGTCTTCGACAGGCCGCTCTCCCATGTCTCGCGCGGTCGCCAGCCCAGTTCCGTCTCGACCTTCGTCGGGTCAATCGCGTAGCGGCGGTCGTGGCCGGGGCGGTCTTTGACGAACTTGAGCAGGGAAGTCGGCTTGCCGAGCGACTTCAGGACGGACTCGGCGACCTCGATGTTGCGCCGCTCGTTGCGCGCGCCGACGTTATAGACCTCGCCGGCGCGCCCGTCTTTCATCACGGCGAGAATTGCGCGGCAGTGGTCTTCGACGTAAATCCAGTCGCGCACGTTGCGCCCGTCGCCGTACACGGGGATCGGCTCGTCGGCAAAGGCGTTCGAGAGCATCAGTGGCAGGAACTTTTCGGGGAACTGGCGCGGGCCGTAGTTGTTGCCGCAGCGCGTCACCACGCAGTCGAGTCCGTGCGTGTGGCGCGCGGCGCGGCAGAGGTGCTCCGCCGCCGCCTTCGACGCCGAGTACGGGCTGTTCGGCTCGAACGGCGACTGCTCGGTGAAGAACGCGTCGTCGCGTTCGGGGAGGCTCCCCATCACCTCGTCGGTCGAGACCTGCACGAAGCGCCCGACTTTGCGCTCGCGCGCGGCGTCGAGAAGAACCTGCGTGCCGAGGACGTTCGTGCGGATGAAGTCGGACGCCGAGTGGATGCTCCGGTCAACGTGCGACTCGGCGGCGAAATTGATGATCGCGTCCGCGCCCTCTTCGAGCGCGTCGAGCACCGAGCGCGCGTCGCAGATGTCGCCGCGGACGAAGCGGTGGCGTTCGTCTTTAATGTCTTTCAGGTTGTCGAGGTTGCCGGCGTAGGTCAGCGCGTCGAAGTTGACGACGCGGCAGTCCGGCATCTCTTCAAGCGCGAGGCGGACGAAGGCCGAGCCGATGAAGCCTGCGCCGCCGGTCACGAAAAGATTGTTCATCCCCCGCATTATGACATTCGAGGTTCGATTTCAACCACCACGCGGAAGACTGACCGAAAGAGAACAGCGACTTCGCAGAGCGCGGGACAGTCCCTTCGGCGTCCGAACTGTCTCCTGTCGCGGGCTGGGGCGGGCGGGAGGCGCGGGGATTTCTCAGGCCGCTTTGACACCGCGCGACTGCAAAAGATATGGCACCAATGCGAGCGAAGTTTGTGGGCCTGAGACCACGGGACGGGGTCATGGCGCAAGCCCCGGCTGAGAAAAACCCCGGCTTAGTGGCGGTCGTAAAAATTTTATTTGACAAGAGCGCAAATATGGCGTAAAAGCTTTTCCGCTTCTGGCCGTGAGTTGCCACAACCACCGCATTAGATAATTCCGACCTTGAGAGGCGTTCTTTCGGAGTTTTCAGAGTCTCGTCATAATTTTCGCCTCGTCTCTATAGGTGCTGATCCGGCACAGCTTGAGCTTGAAAAGCCTGATGGCCCGTCGAAGACTTACCTGCATGTCCAAGAACATTCAAGGAGAATTCCCAGCAATGAAGCCCATCCGAACCCCCCATCCGACGCCCTACTTCGCCCAGTCAAACAAACTTAATCGAATCCTTCGACCTCTATCGGCCACATCGCTCATACGTGCCGGTGCCTTTCTCGTCCTGGTCGCTTTGCTGGGCAGCGGCATCTACTCGGTCTCCTCGGCGACATCGGCAAAACAAAAACCCGCGGCTGCGGAGACGGCGACGCGGCGTCAGCCGTACCCGAAGGCGGCAACGTCCGGCATGGTGCCGGCGTCGCCGGTGGCGGCTTATCACTCGCTGTTGACACCTTTGTTCTCCGGGCCGCCGACGGTCCAGACCTTTGCGGGCGACTGCTCGACGCCGAAGACCGTCTTCGATGTCGAGGACTCCGACAAGACCGTCTGCGCCCACGTGACGGGGGGGCAGCCTTTCATGCAGCTCATCTGGTCTAACGCGGACTTCGTCGTGGCTCAGGTCAACACGGTCACGTCAGACCCGCAGGACATCACCTTCACGCTCACCAACTCCTCCAGCCTCGGCGACTGGCGCGTGATCCTCTTCGAGCCGTTCGGCGGCACGGTGCAGCAAGTAGCGTCTTTCACGGTCGTGGACAGCGGGAATCCGGTAGCCGACCTCGCGGTTTCCACCAGCACGCTGAACGAGGAAGTGGCGGCAGGCTCGCAGGCCGTCTTCGCGGTGCAGGTGACCAACTTCGGGCCGAGCGCCGCCAGCAACGTGCAACTCACCGACGTGGTGCCGGCCAACACGTCATTCGTCTCCTTCACGCAGGCCTCAGGCCCGGTCTTCACCTGCACCAACCCGGCGGCGGGCGGCGCGGGGACGACGACCTGCACGGTCGCAACCCTCAATAGAGGGGACACGGCCACCTTCCTCGCGACGTATCAGGTGGACAACAGCGTCAGCACGGACACGGTAATCTCCGACACGTCGAACGTCTCAAGCGACACGTCCGACGATCACACCGGCGCGAACGGCAACGATAACAACAACACTTCGACCGCCACGGCCCGCGCCGTCGCCAGCCCCTGCGTGATAACCCCGCCCGCCAACATTGATGTCCCAGCCGACACGGGCCAGGCCGGCGCGGTCGTCACTTACAGCGACCCGACTTCCAGCGGGAACTGCGGCAGCGGCGGCACCGACGAGAACGGCAACCCCATCCCGGTGATTAGTTGTGACCCGCCGTCCGGCTCGTTCTTCTCGGCGGGCACGTCCACGGTCGTCTGCACCTCGCAGACCGGAGCCTTCGCCACCTTCCTCGTGACGGTCGAGAATCCGGGCGGACTCTCGATCTCGCTGAACGGCGCGAACCCGCTGGCAGTGGAGTGCGGCGACGACTTCAACGACCCCGGCGCAACCGCCGTTGACGCCAACGGCCAGAGCGTGCCCGTGGCGATTACAAACCCGTCGGGCTTCAACCCGAGCGACCCGTCCACGGGCAGCTACACGATCACTTACACCGCGACCGAAGGGTCGAACTCGGTCTCCACGACCCGCACGGTCACCGTCTCGGACACGAAAGCGCCCGACATCACCGTAGCCGGCGCGAACCCGTACAAGATCGAACAGGACACGTGCCTGCCGTTCGTTGACCCCGGCGTCTCCGCGAGCGACTCGTGCGCGGGCACCGAGCCTGTCACGAGCACGATCTCCGGGCCGGGCGGGCTGACTTCGATTGACTCGCACACGCCCGGCACGTACACCATCACCTACACGGCGAGCGACGGCAGCCACACGGCGACGGCCACGCGCACAGTCCTCGTCGGCCACTTCCCGCCCGACGAGGAAAACCTCGGCTCTTCGGTCGCGCCGCCAGTCATCAAACTGCTCGGCGGCGACGGCGAGACGCACACGGTCACAGCCGAGTGCGGCACCTTCGTTGACCCGGGCGCGACGGCGACGACCGCCTGCGGCAGCCCGCTTACCTACACCGTCACGGGCACGGTGGACTCGCACACGCCGGGCAACTACGCGTTGACCTACAGTGCCACCGACCCGAGCAACAACCTGAGCGCCTCGGTGACGCGCACGGTGATCATCACGCCCGACGCCACGGCCCCCGTCATCACGCTGAACGGGACGACGCCGATGACGGTGGAGTGTCACACGACCTTCACCGACCCCGGCGCGGTGGCGCACGACGCCTGCGCGGGCGACTTCGCGGCGACCGCCTCCGGCAGCGTTGACGCCAACACTCCGGGCACGTACACGATCACCTACACCGCGACCGACCCGTCGGGCCACGCGGCCACGCCCGTGACGCGCACCGTCAACGTCGTTGACACGACGGCACCCGTCATCACAATCGCGGGCGCTAACCCGTTCACGGTCGAGTGCCACACCACCTACACGGACGCCGGGGCGACCGCCTCCGACTCCTGCGACACGTCGGCCATCGCCGTGACGACGACGAGCAACGACGTGAATGTCAACGTGCCGGGCACCTACCACGTGACCTACTCGGCGCACGACGCCACGGGCAACACCGCGACGGCGACGCGCACGGTCATCGTCGCCGACACGACGCCGCCCGTCATCACGACCAACGGCAGTACGCCGTCGCTGTGGCCGCCCAACCACGACTACCGCACCTTCCGGGTGACGGACTTCGTGACGGGCGTGAGCGACAGTTGCGACGCGAGCATCGGCGTCTCGAGTGTGGTCATCGAGAAGGCGACCAGCGACGAGGCCGTGGACGCCGCCGGCTCCGGCAACACGGCGAACGACATCGTCATCGCCTCCGACTGCAAGTCCGTGCAACTGCGCTCCGAGCGCTCGGGCACGGGCGACGGTCGCGTCTATACGATCACGTTCAAGGTCACCGACGCGTCGGGCAACGTCGGGCGCACCACGGTCAAGGTGGTCGTGCCGCACAACCCCGGCGAGACGCCCGTTGACAGCGGAGTACACTACACGGTCAACGGTAATTGCCCGTGACCCAGGCGTTGAGGCCGACTCGATGGGGCGCACAGCCGAAGCTGGACGCGCCCCGACGGATGTCACCGCGCGTTCACCGATGACGCGCGCTAAACAGACAAGGAGAGGAGTAGCACATGAGAAACTCACAGGTCGTCCGCGAGCGTAAAGTCCGCCGCCTCGCCGTCTTCGTCGCCGCGCTCTGCGTCTTCGCGACGCTCCCGCTGTTGTCGAGCGCGCGCGCGCGCGCGTCTTCGGTCAACGTCGCGAACAACTCCGGCAGAGAGATCATCCACATCTACCTGGCGCACGCCGACCAGGACGACTGGGGCGCGAACCAGCTCGGCAGTTCCACCATCCCCCCGGGGCAGTCGTTCACAATCTCGAACGTCTCCTGGGATCAGCCGCAGGTGAAGGTCGTGGCCGAGGACAAAAACGGCTGCTTCCTCTCCGGGGTCGTCGCCCTGGACGATTCCGCGACCTGGACGATCACCAACGACACCGCCGCCGACTGCGGGCTTTAAGGGCGGGCGCCCTTAATCTGGCATCAGGCTATTACACGAAACCCTAATAAGAGCTAAGAAGGAGAAACAAGATGAACAAGTCTCGATTCACCATGATGGCCTTCGCCATCGTCGCCTTCGTCGTGCTGGCGTCTTCGAGCGCCCACGCGCAGGCGACCCGCACCTGGGTGTCGGGCGTCGGCGACGACGCGAACCCCTGCAGCCGCACCGCGCCGTGCAAGACCTTCGCCGGTGCCATCTCGAAGACCGCCGCCGGCGGCGAGATTGACGCGCTCGATCCGGGCGGCTTCGGCGTGGTGACCATCACCAAGTCGATCACGATTGACGGCACGGGCACGTTCGCCTCGATCCTCTCCGCCGGCAGCCCCTCGGCGGTCAACGTCAACGACTCCGGCTCGGGCAGCCCCAACACCATCCAGGTGACGCTTCGCGGCCTCTCGATCAACGGCGCCGGCACCGGCACCAACGGGGTCAATTTCACCTCGGGCAAGACGGTCAACGTCGTGGACTGCCTCATCCAGGGCCTCACCGGTAACGGGATCAACGTGAATCTGAACACGACCGCCTTCGTGCAGGTCTTCGTCCTGAACACCGTGATCAAGAGGTGCGGCGGGGACGGCATAAATATGATTAACGCCGGTGCCGCCACCCTCCGCGGGACCTTCGAGCGCACCTCCGTCGCCGAGTGCGCCAACGGACTGCATGTCAGGTCGGGTTTCACGACCACGGCGCGCAATTGCGTCTTCTCGCTCAACACGTCTAACGGCGTGTTTGCGGACGCCGTAACCGGAGGCACGTTTGCCGTGGCGCGGGTCTGGTCAAGCCAGATCAGTCTGAACAACGGCAACGGCGTTCAAGCGGGCAATGGCGGGGACGCCGGCCAGTCGTTCGTCGAAATTGCCCAGAACCAGATTGACGGCAACACCGGCAACGGCGCACTCGTCAGTACTGGCGGGACAATCCAGACGTTCACGAACAACTCGATCCTGGGTAACGGCACCAACGGGTGCCCGAGCTGCACGGGCGTCGGCCCGGGCAACTAAGACGAATTCGAGCTGTTCTCGTCTCTGTGCTGACGCCTGGGAATCAGGCGCGCAGTTGACGTGCGAGGCGGCCACCCTTAAGTAAGGGCTGGCCGCCTCGCCGCGTCTTTAGCGAAACAGTATGCCCCCCTTGCCGCCGGCGTGACCTGGCCGGCGCGGTTTGATAGCTGCTTGACGCTGAGTGACCTGATGGCTAGACTGTTGCTCTCTTCAAGCCCCGATTCTATTTTACAGAGAGTGTCGCCCGAAGTTTGAAGTGTGGAAGGTTCTCGTAAATTCGCCCCGACAGAAACCAGATGGGTATTCGCAGTACCGACAGTGCCAGCGTGCTGAAATCTACAGCTCAAATCGCCAAGGATTTCCCCCCGGTAAACTCACGCGAATCGTCCGACGGCCTACCGCAAGAGCCTCTGATCGTCATTCAGCCGAGCGGGGCGTGGGGCGGCGTCGAGTTCCGCGGCCTGTGGTCTCATCGCGAACTGCTCTACTTCCTTGTGTGGCGCGACCTCAAGGTGCGTTACAAGCAGACGCTGCTCGGCGTCCTGTGGGTGGTGACGCAGCCGCTGTTGACGACCGCCATCTTCACGATTTTCCTCGGAGTGCTCGCGCGCGTCCCCTCCGACGGCGGCGTGCCCTACTCCGTTTTCGTCTTCACCGGGATTCTGCCCTGGACGTTTTTCTCCAGCGCCGTCGTCGGCGGCGGCGGCAGCCTGGTCGGGAACGCCAACTTGATCACCAAGGTTTACTTCCCTCGTCTGATCGTCCCGACCGCGGCGGTCCTGGGGCGGCTCGTTGATTTCGCCGTCTCGTTCCTGCTCCTCGTCGGCCTGTTAATCTACGACCGCGTCCCGCTCACCTCGAACGTGATCATGTTTGTGCCGCTCGTCGCGCTGATGACCCTGATGGCTTTGGGGAGCGGCGTGCTGCTCTCGGCGCTGAACGTGAAATACAGGGACGTGGGACTCATCCTGCCGATTCTCGTTCAACTCGGAATGTACGTGACGCCCGTGGTTTATCCCTCGCGGCTCGTCTTCGAGCACCTGGGGAGGTGGGGCTGGGTTTATTCGCTCAATCCGATGGTCGGCATCGTTGACGGGTTTCGCGCGGCCCTTCTCGGCGGCACGTTCAACCGGTTCGCGCTCGGCGTCTCGACCGTCTTCGCCGTAATTCTGTTCCTCTGCTCCGCCTACGTCTTCCGGCGCGTCGAGAGGAAGTTCGCCGACGTTATCTAGGGTGAGCGATGAGGCCGATTATCGAAGTCGAGGACATCTCCAAGCAGTACCGCATTGACGGTCAGGAGACTTCATACCAGACGCTGCGCGACGCCATCAGCAACGCATTCCGCGAGCCGCTCAGTCAGTTGCGGCGGCGCGCCCGCTCGAACGGCACGACGATGTGGGCGCTCAAAGGCGTCAGCTTCGACGTGAAGCCGGGCGAAGTCCTGGGACTCATCGGGAACAACGGCGCGGGCAAATCAACGCTGCTGAAGATTCTCTCGCGCATCACCGAGCCGACATCCGGGCGGGCCGCTCTTTACGGTCGCGTCGGAAGTCTCCTCGAAGTCGGCACGGGCTTTCACCCGGAGTTGACGGGGCGCGAGAACATCTTCCTCAACGGCGCGATCCTCGGCATGAGGCGGACGGAGATCGAGCGCAAGTTCGACGAGATCGTCGCCTTCGCCGAAATCGAGGCGTTCCTCGACACGCCCGTCAAGTTCTATTCGAGCGGGATGTACACGCGGCTGGCCTTCTCCGTCGCCGCGCACTTCGAGCCGGAGATTTTAATCGTGGACGAGGTGCTGGCGGTCGGCGACGCGGCGTTCCAGAGGAAGTGCTTGGGGAAGATGGGCGGGGTGGCGCAGGCGGGGCGGACGGTGCTCTTCGTCAGCCACAACATGACCGCGGTGCGGAGCCTGTGCCACCGCGTCGCCTGGCTCCACAAGGGGGAGCTGCAAAAAGAGGGGCCGCCCGACCAGGTCGTCTCCGATTACCTGAGGACTTCCTTCTCGCCGCTGGCCGAACAGTCCTGGGAAGACATCGGCGAGGCACCGGGCAACGAGCAGGTGCGCGTCCGCCGCGCCCGCGTCGGTCGCGAAGGCGGCGCGGCGGGCGAGCCGATCAGCGTTGACACGCCGGTCGTGGTGGAATTCGAGTACTGGAATCTCGTCCCCGGAGCGCACCTGCACCTGAGCGTCATCGTCGCCACCGAAGACGGTTTCCCGATCTTCAACACGGGATCGGGCAGAGAGCCGGTCTGGCACGGCAAGCCTTTCCCCGCCGGCCTCTTTCGCAGCGCCTTTCACATCCCCGGCGAGTTGCTGAACGACGGGACGCATCGAGTGCACCTGTACGTCATCAAAGATCAGAGCACGGTCATCTATCACACCGACGACATTCTCATTTTCGATGTCGAGGACGCGTCGGAGCGTCGCGCGGGGTGGTACGGCAAGTGGATCGGGGCCGTCCGACCGAAGCTCGAATGGGAGACCGAGCTTCTCGGAGAAGCGGGGGCCTCTGTGCCCGCACGGTGATGGCGATGGAGGACGGCACGCGAAGGGGATTATCCTACTCCGTCCTGAGGGCCGGCTTCAGGGCGCTGCCGCGTCCGCTCAGGTCGGCGCTGCTGGAAGCATTCAATTCGGTAAGGCAGGGGACTCCTCTTAAGAGGTTCAAGCTGAGAGTTGTCTCCCGCCTCGGCAGGCACAACTGCCCAGTCTGCGGCGGTCGGGTGTGGCGTTTCCTGCCGCTCCCCGACGAGTACCTGGAGGAGTTGCGCAGGTATAATTATAAATACACGACCGAGGACGCCGAAACTTGTAACGCCCGCGGCTACTCATGCCCGCACTGCGATGCCGCGGATCGCGATAGGTTGTACGCGCTCTACTTGCGAGACTACTTCCGCGAAGTCGCCCCGAGCGATACCGTAAAGCTTCTTGACTTCGCCCCGTCTCCCCCGCTCTCACGTTTCATCCGAACTCAGATCGCGGACTCGCCCCACAGCTTTACCTACCGGACGGCAGACCTCTTCGCCGAGGGCGTTAACGACAGGGTTGACATCACGGACATGAAAATCTACGCGCAGGAGTCCGTAGATTTTTTCATCTGCTCACACGTCCTCGAGCACGTGACGGATGACGCGAAAGCGCTCCGCGAGTTGTACCGCATCCTGAAGCCCGGCGGGCGGGGCATTCTCGTCGTGCCGATTGTATTAAGCGCAGACGAGATAGACGAAGACCCGTCAGTCACCGACCCCGCCGAGCGCTGGCGCAGGTTCGGGCAGGGCGATCACGTGCGCCTGTATTCAAAACAAGGGTTCGTTTCCAGGGTGCGGGAGGCGGGCTTTACACTGCATCAGTTCGGCCCCGAGTATTTCGGTGAGCGCACGTTCGAGAGGCACGGCATTACCAACCGCAGCGTCCTCTACATCGTCGAAAAGGCATGACCGAGAGCACCGTCCGAGGGGAGTCATGGACGAGCGGTTATCTGCACCCGGCCTACGCGGAATCGCTCTCCGACCTTGGCTCGCCGCGCCAGTTACCGCGCTGCCGGGGCTGGCTCTTGCAGCGCCGCATTCCGGGCACGGCTTTTCAGGACGCGATGGGTTGCTACCCGATCTTCTCGTGCGCGGACTGGCGGGGACTGCGCGATGACCTGGACGAACTGGGCGGGGAACTCCTGAGCGTGGCGACGGTGACAGACCCGTTCGGCGAGTACGACGCGGGCTATTTGAAAGAGTGCTTCGGCGACGTGGTCATCCCCTTCAAGGAACACTTCGTGACCGACCTCAGCCGCGCGCCCGGCGCTTACGTGCACGCGCACCACCGCCGCAACGCGCAGAAGGCGCTGCGGGAGGTCGGCGTCGAGCGGTGCGAAAACCCTTCGGAGTTTCTCGACGACTGGACAAGCCTCTACGGGACGCTGGCCGAAAGACACGGCATCAAGGGCATGACCGCCTTCTCGCGGGAGTCGTTCGCGAAGCAGTTGGCCGTGCCCGGTCTCGTCGCCTTCCGGGCGGCGCGCAGCGGCACGACAGTGGGGATGCTGCTATGGTATGTTCAGCGCGGCGTGGCTTACTATCATTTGGGTGCTTACAGCGCCGCCGGCTACGATTTGCGCGCCTCGTTCGCGCTCTTCTGGCAGTCGGTCGAACACTTCGCGGCGGCGGGGCTTGGCTGGCTCAGCCTGGGCGCGGGCGCGGGCCTCGACGGCGGCGGCAACGACGGCCTGAGCCGCTTCAAGCGCGGGTGGGCGACGGGCACGCGCACCGCTTATTTCTGTGGCAGAGTCTTAGACCGCGCGCGCTACGACGAGATCGTGCGGGCCAGAGGTGTGGCCGGCGACGGCTACTTCCCGGCGTACCGCCGCGGCGAGTTCGCGTAGATGGAGAAGAAGTACCTGAGCATCGTCTCGCACTACGAGTCCTGCCTCGAACGGCACGGCGACACGCACCTCGGCGTGGACTGGCCGAAGGAGGAAGACGTTGAGACGCGCTACCGCATGATGCTTGAGGTCATCAAACCGGAGCATCGCGGCGAGAGGGTTCGGCTGCTCGACTTCGGCTGCGGCACGTCTCACCTCTACGAGCACATCCTCCGGCGCGGGATCGGCGGGATAGAGTACGCGGGTCTTGACCTGTCCGAAAAATTCGTTCGGCTGTCGCGGAGCAAGTATCCCGCCAACACGTACTACTGCGCGGACATTCTGGATGACGCCGTCAGCCTCCCGCGGTTCGACTACGTCGTCCTCAACGGCGTCTTCACGGAGAAGCGGGAACTCTCTTTTGAAGAGATGTTCTCCTACTTCAAGCGCGTGTTGAAAAAGGTCTTCGCCCACAGCGACATCGGCCTCGCTTTCAACGCGATGTCGAAACACGTTGACTGGGAGCGAGACGACTTGTTCCACCTCCCTTTCGACACGCTGGCGTCTTTCCTGACTTCGGAGCTGACACGGAACTTCGTCTTCAGGAACGACTACGGGCTTTACGAGTACACGGCTTACGTTTACAGGTAGGGGGACGGGAGCTTGGCTAAGGTAATCATCTTCGGCGTCGCCGACTTCGCTTCGCTGGCGCACTTCTACCTCAGGCACGACAGCCCGCACGAGGTCGTCGCCTTCAGCGTCAACGAGGCGTACCTGCCCGAAGGCGGGGAGTTCGAGGGCCTGCCGGTCGTGCCGTTCGAGGGCGTGCAGGAGTCGCACGACCCGTCGGAGTACAGCTTCTTCGCGCCGATGTCACACCGCCGGATGAACCGCCTGCGCGAGTCGGTGTACCAACAGATTAAGGGGAAGGGCTACCCGCTCGTCAGCTACGTCAGCTCGAAGGCGACCACGTTCCCCGGAGCCGGGATCGGCGACAACTGCTTCATCCTCGAAGACAACACCATCCAGCCCTACACCTCCGTCGGCAACAACGTCGTGCTCTGGAGCGGGAACCACATCGGCCATCACAGCGTCATCAAAGACCACGTGCTTTTCACCTCCCACGTGGTTCTCTCCGGCCACTGCGTGGTCGAGCCGTACTCGTTCTTCGGCGTCAACGCCACCATCCGCGACGGCCTCCGCATCGCCGAAGGCTCGCTGATCGCGATGGCGGCGGCGGTGACGCGCGACACCGAGCCTTGGGGCATCTACAAGGGCAACCCGGCGAAGAAGGGCGAGGTGCTCAGCAGGGACCTGGATTTCTGACGGGCGGTCGGCAGGCATGAAGTGGACTAAGAAGGGGCTGGTCTTCAGGAACGGCGGCGACCGCGAGTGGATGCCAACGCACGCGTCCGTGCCCATCGCGGACGAAGCCGGCGGGGACGTGGCCCGCATCTACTTCGGGGCGAGAGACGGGCAGGGCCGCAGCCTCACGACTTTCGTCGAGGTGGACGCCGACGACCCCTCACGCGTACTCTACCTGCACGACCGGCCAGTCATCGGCCTGGGGCGGCTGGGCGCGTTCGACGATAGCGGCGTGATGCCTTCGTGCGTGGTCAATCACGGCGGGAAGAAGTATCTGTTCTACATGGGTTGGAACGCGTGCGTCACAGTCCCTTATCGAATCGCCGTCGGCCTGGCGGTGAGCGAAGACGGCGGCGTCACTTTCGAGCGCGTCTGCGAAGGGCCTGTCATGGATAGGGACTGCCGCGACCCTTACTTCTGTACGACGCCTTTCGTCCTGATGGAAGGCGGCGTTTGGAGGATGTGGTACGCCTCCTGCACGGGCTGGCCCGTGATAGACGGCAGACCGGAGTCCGTGTACCACATCAAGTACGCCGAGTCGCGGGACGGGGTGAACTGGGCCAGAGAAGACGTGACCTGCATCGGGTACAAATTCGAGGGCGAGGCGAACGTGCGGCCCTGCGTCGTCAGGGACGGCGACCGATACAGGATGTGGTACTGCTACCGCGGCAGTCACAATTTCCGCACGCACAGGGAGCAGAGCTACCGGCTGGGCTATGCCGAGTCTCACGACGGCATCAGTTGGGAGCGCATGGACGAGCGGGTGGGCATCGAGCGCGCGGAAGAGGGCTGGGATTCGCAAATGATGGCGTACCCGTTCGTCTATGAGCGCGGGGGGCGAAAGTACCTGCTCTATAACGGCAACGGGTTCGGTCAGTCCGGCTTCGGGTACGCGGTTTCAGACTGACGGAGAGGTTTCATGACTCGGATAGACGTTTCGGAGTTCCGGGAGCGGGGCGCGGTGCTGGTGAAAGGTTTCTTCCGCCGCGAGGAGGTCGAGCGCGTGCGTCAGGACGCCAAGAGGGTGTTCCTCGCGCAGTTGTTGCGCCGCGGCCTTGTGGCTTCGGAGGGCGTCACCGAGAAGGAGTTCGAGGCGGCCCTCTTCGAGTATTTCCGCCTTCACCTTTCCGAATTCGTCAACTGCGGGAAGCAGGCTCAGCACCTGATCTCGCTGCACCGCCTCTCGCTGGACGCGCGCGTCACGGACACGCTCGCGCAGCTCGGAATGGAGTTCCCGAACGTCAGCACCAGGCCCGTGCTTTACTTCAACAGCCGTCACCTGGCGAAAGAAGAGGTGTACTGGAGAGTCTTCGCGCACCAGGATTGGAGAAGCATGCAAGGCTCCCTCGACTCGGTCGTCGTGTGGGTGCCGCTGGCGGACGTTGACGCCTCCCTCGGCGCGCTTCAAGTCGTGCCGGGCAGTCACAGGCTGGGCCTTCTGACGACGGAGGTCGTCAACAGCTTCGGGAAGGTTGATCGGTTCAAGGATGAGGATTTCGTCTCCGTCGAGGTCGAACAGGGTGACGCGCTCGTCTTCTCCTCGCTCCTCGTCCATCGCTCCGGCGTCAACGTCACCGACTCGATTCGGTGGTCGTGCCACTTCCGCTACAACAACCTCGCCGAAGGGACGTTCATCGAGCGGGGCTACCCGCACCCGTACCTCTATAAGCCGCAGGAAGAACTGATCACGCCGGGATTCCCCAGCCCCGACCAGGTCGGGCGAATTTTTCTTCCCGCCCCGACCGCGGCTGCCGGGGTCGGGGGGCGAGAGGATTAAGATCACCAATGCGAAACATAGATGAGCTTGCCATCTTCGGCGGCACCCCGGCCTTCCGGGAGAAGTTACACGTGGGCCGCCCCAACATCGGCGACCGCGGGCGACTGCTCGAACGCATCAACAACGTTCTCGACAGCAGGTGGCTCACCAACGGCGGCCCTTACGTGCAGGAGTTCGAGCGCCGCATCGCCGAGTTCGTCGGCGTCAAGCACTGCGTCGCGATGTGCAACGCGACCGTCGCCATCGAGATCGCGATCCGCGCCCTCGGACTCTCAGGCGAGGTCATCGCCCCCTCCTTCACCTTCGTCGCGACGGCCCACGCCCTCCAGTGGCAGCAGATCACCCCCATCTTCTGCGACGTTGACCCGGACACGCACAACCTCGACCCCCGCCGCGTCGAGGAGTTGATCACCCCGCGCACGACCGGCATCATCGGCGTCCACCTCTGGGGGCGGGCCTGCGAAGTCGAGGCTCTCGCCGAGATCGCCGAGCGCCGCGGCCTCGGACTTCTCTACGACTCGGCGCACGCCTTCGGCTGCTCGCACCGTGGCCGGATGATCGGCGGCTTCGGCGACGCGGAAGTCTTCAGCTTTCACGCCACGAAGTTCCTCAACTCGATGGAGGGCGGGGCCGTCGTGACGGGCGACGACGAGTTGGCGAAGAAAATCCGCCTGATGAAAAACTTCGGGTTCGGCGGACTCGACAGCGTCGTGCACGTCGGCACCAACGGCAAGATGAGCGAAGTCTCGGCGGCCACGGGCCTGACCTCGCTGGAGAGCATGGACGAGTTCGTCGCCGTCAACCGCTCCAACTACGGGCGCTACGGCGAGAACCTCGCGGGCACGCGCGGGGTGCGGTTGCTGGCCTACGACGCGGCGGAGAAAAGCAACTACCAGTACATCGTGCTTGAGATCGATGAGGACGAGGCCGGGGTCAGCCGGGACGAGCTGGCGCGCGTCCTCTGGGCCGAGAACGTGCTCGCGCGCCGCTACTTCTATCCGGGGTGCCACCGCATGGAGCCTTACCGCTCCTACTTCCCGCACGCCGGCCTGCTGCTGCCCGAAACCGAGAGGCTCACTGGCCGCGTGCTCGTCCTGCCGAACGGGACGAGCGTCGGGGCGCACGACGTGGACTTGATTTGCGAGATCATCCGGCTGGTCGTGGAGAATCGCGGGGAGTTCCGCGCGCGCCTGTCCGACGAAACAGCCGCCCGCGCCGGAAGCGCCTTATGAAAGTCAGCGTCGCCGTCGTCACTTACAATCACGAGAAGTACATCTCGCGGGCCGTCGAGAGCGCGCTCATGCAGGAGGCGGATTTCGACTACGAGATCGTCGTCGGCGAAGACTGCTCGACGGATCGCACGCGCGACATCCTGATCGAGCTTCAAAGGCGAAACCCCGACAGAGTCCGCCTGCTGCTGCACGAGCGAAACGGCGGCGACGGCGGCAAGAGAAATTTCGTGGAGACGTACCGGGCGTG
>Ga0070740_10001546_pt1 | contig 30937 bp, 26 predicted proteins | sample Coa_R2_FD_67286 | JGI IMG/M metagenome (GOLD analysis project Ga0070740, IMG submission 67286) | Surface soil microbial communities from Centralia Pennsylvania, which are recovering from an underground coalmine fire - Coalmine... | ecosystem: Environmental > Terrestrial > Soil > Unclassified ...
CCAGCCCCGCCGCCCCGGCAGATGGAACGGATGCGTCCAAGCCGCGAACATGTCGAATCCTCGCGCGCGCCGCCGCCGCGCAAGGCCGAGCATGCGGCCGAGCCGACGAACAGCATCGTCGTCATGGGCGACGGCATGGCGGATTGGCTCGCCTACGGCCTCGAGGAAGCATTTTCCGACACGCCGGAAGTGGGAGTCGTGCGGGAGATCAAGTTCAACTCCGGCCTGATCCGGTATCAGGCGAGGAGCGATCTTGATTGGTGGCACGTCGCACGCGACCTGCTTGCCAAGGACAAGGCGAGTTTTGTCGTCATGATGATCGGCCTGTCCGACCGCCAGAACATCCGCGAACGCGACGTCGCCAATGAGCCCGCCAAGGACGCCGACAAGAGCGGCGATAATCCGCCGGAGGCCGACGCGGCCGGCAAGGAGGACAACGACGCCGAGCAGGGCGCGGTCATCGCGCCCGAGCCCAAGGGCAAGCCGTCCAGCGGCGTCATCGAGTTTCGCACCGACCGCTGGGCCGAGGTGTACGGACGGCGCGTCGACGAGACGATCGCCGCGCTGAAGAGCAAGGGCGTGCCGGTGTTCTGGGTCGGATTGCCCTCGATCCGCGGGACGCGTTCGACCTCGGAGGCAAGCTACCTCAACGAAATCTTCCGCGCGCATGCCGAACGTGCCGGCATCGTCTATGTCGACGTGTGGGACGGCTTTGTCGACGAATCCGGCCGCTATTCCAATTTCGGCCCCGACCTCGAAGGACAGACGCGCCGGCTGCGCTCGAGCGACGGCGTGTTCTTCACGCGCTATGGTGCACGCAAGCTCGCCCATTACGTCGAGCGCGAGATCAGACGCTATTTGGCCAATCGAGCGACGCCGGTGGCGTTGCCGACGGGGCCGGTCGCGCCTTCGGGCCCCGAATCCAAGTCCGCGGCGCGACCGCTCGCCGGGCCGGTGGTGCCGCTCACGGCGGCCACGGGCAGCGCCGATCAGCTCGCCGGTGCGGCCGCGCCGCAGCCGGCGCCAAGTGATGCGCTGGCGGCGCAGGTGCTGGTCAAGGGCGAACCCTTGAAAGCGCCGGCCGGCCGCGCCGATGATTTCGCCTGGCCGACCGGTCGCGAGGAGGAAAAATCGGCGCAGCCCGTCGGCGATGCGGCACCCGTGCCCGCGGCCGCCCCTTCACCCGGCGCGGCGGCGCCGGTTGCGGTCGAACCCCCGCCTGCAGCGGCCGCCAAGCCTTCGGCGCGCGACAAGCCGCCGAACGTCACGCCGGGCGACAAGACCGTCCAGAAGGAAAAATCGAATTCCTCGCGACCGCCCCAGGCGCGGTCTCGGCCGCGCGCTCCCGATGAGGAGGCGCCGCGCCCGCCGGCCCCGATCGGCCGCACGAACGGACCGTTCGGCTGGGCGCGATAGCCGGTGCCGGACGAGGGTCCGATCGGATTGAATCGGCACCGCGATGGCGAGGGGGTGCGTTGTGTCCGTCATTGCGAGGCGGCGAAGCCGCCGAAGCAATCCAGAGTCCACGGCCGAGACGCGTCCGCCCCGGATTGCCTCGCGCGCCGCTCCTTGCGCGCGGGGCCTGTCCGCCGCGGCTACGGCACGGACGGAAGTTGCGCGGCTCGCGGAGCGGCGGCGCTTCCCTCAGCGCGGCAGCGTCGTCGAGCCCATCAGGAATTTGTCCACCGCGTGCGCGCACTGGCGGCCCTCGCGGATGGCCCAGACCACGAGCGATTGCCCGCGGCGCATGTCTCCGGCCGCGAACACCTTGGGGACCGAGGTGGCATAGGTCTCTGTCGTGGCTTTGACATTGCCGCGCGGATCAAGCGCGACGCCGAGATGCGCGAGCAGGCCCTCGTGTACCGGATGCAGGAAGCCCATGGCGAGGAGCACGAGATCCGCCTCGATCTCGAACTCGGTTCCGGCGATCGGTTGGAATTTTGCGTCCACCCGCACGCAGTGCAGTTTCCGAACATGGCCGTGCTCGCCGCTGAACCGCTGCGTCAGCACGGCGAACTCGCGCGCCGCCCCTTCCTCGTGGCTTGAGGAAATGCGCAGTTTCATCGGCCAGTCCGGCCAGGTCAGCAGCTTGTTCTCGTGCAGCGGCGGCTGCGGCATGATCTCGAAATTGACGACCGAAACGGCGCCCTGGCGGATCGCCGTGCCGATGCAGTCGGAGCCCGTGTCGCCCCCGCCGATCACCACGACCTTCTTCCCGCCGGCCAGGATGGGCTCGACATCGCCGAGCGGCTCGCCCGACACGCGCCGATTCTGCTGCGGCAGGAATTCCATGGCGAAGTGGATGCCCTTGAGCTCGCGCCCAGGGATCGGCAGGTCGCGCGCCTGCTCGGCGCCGCCGGCGAGCACCACGGCATCGTGATCCGCAACGAGGCGGTCGGCCGGGACGTTGACGCCGACATGGGCTCCGTAATGGAAGGTGACGCCTTCCGCCTGCATCTGCTCGATGCGGCGATCGACGTGGATCTTCTCCATCTTGAAGTCGGGAATGCCGTAGCGCATCAGACCGCCGGCCTTGGCCCAGCGTTCGTACACGTGCACGTCGTGGCCGGCGCGCGCGAGCTGCTGCGCGCAGGCGAGCCCGGCCGGCCCGGAGCCGACGATCGCAACCCTCTTGCCGGTCTTGCGCGTCGGCACTTCGGGCACGAGCCCCCGCGCAATGGCGCGGTCGGCGATCTCGCATTCGATCGTCTTGATGGTCACCGGGTTGTCGTCGATGTTGAGCGTGCAGGACGCTTCGCACGGCGCCGGACAGACCCGGCCGGTGACCTCGGGGAAATTATTGGTCGAGTGCAGATTGACCGCTGCCTCCTCCCAGCGGTTGCGGTAGACGAGGTCGTTCCAGTCGGGGATCTGGTTGTTGACGGGACAACCGGTAGGCAGGCCGGTGATGCGCGACAGCCCATGGCAGTAGGGCACGCCGCAGTCCATGCAACGCGCAGCCTGTTCGCGGAGCTCGTGCTCCGGCAGCGGCAACACGAATTCGCGCCAGTGCCGAATGCGCTCGGCGACCGGTTCGTACTTGCGATCACGCCGCTCGATTTCGAGAAACCCGGTGACCTTGCCCATCCCTACTCCGCGGCCAGCATCGCGGCGGCCCTTTCCTTCGCCATCTCGGCGAGCGCGCGGCGGTATTCGACCGGCATCACCTTTTTGAACAGCGGACGATAGCGGCCCCAATCGGCGAGAATCGCAGCCGCGCGCCTGGATCCGGTATAGCGCGCGTGATTGGAAATCAGCGTGAACAGGCGTTGCGCATCCTTCGCCGTCATGTCGCTCATGACGTCGACGCGGCCGTGCGACTCGAGGTCGTTGTAATGACCGAACTCGTCCTCGGCGATGTCCTCTTCCTGCGGCACGGGCTCGAGCTCGACCATCGCCATGTTGCAGCGTGTCTCGAAACTGCCGTCTTCGTCGAGGACATAGGCGATGCCGCCCGACATGCCGGCGGCGAAATTGCGACCCGTCGGACCGAGCACCACGACGATTCCGCCGGTCATGTATTCGCAGCAGTGGTCGCCCGCGCCTTCGATCACCGCGACGGCGCCCGAATTGCGCACCGCGAAGCGCTCGCCCGCAACGCCGCGGAAATAGCATTCCCCTTCGATCGCGCCGTAAAGCACGGTATTGCCGACGATGATCGATTCCTCGGGAATGATGCCCGAATCGGCCGGCGGCCGGATGATCAAACGTCCGCCCGAGAGCCCCTTGCCGACATAATCGTTGGCATCTCCCTCAAGCTCGAAGGTGATGCCGCGCGCGAGCCAGGCGCCGAAGCTTTGTCCCGCGGTGCCGGCGAAGCGCACGTGGATGGTGTCGTCGGGCAGGCCGGCATGGCCATAGCGCTTGGCCACCTCGCCCGACAGCATGGCGCCCACGGCGCGGTCCGTGTTGTTGATGCGCGCCTCGAGCCGCACCGGTGCGCCGCATTCGATGGCGGCCTGCGACTGCGCGATCAATTTGCGGTCGAGCACGTCGCGGATCCCGTGATCCTGCGGCTCGCACTTGAAAATCGCGGTGTCCTTCCCGGCCTTGGGCTTGGTGAAGAGTTTCGAGAAATCGAGGCCCTTCGCTTTCCAGTGTTCCACGAGCCGGCGTTGATCGAGCATCTGCATCTGACCGATCATTTCGTTGAAGGTGCGGAAGCCCATTTCCGCCATCAGCTCGCGCACTTCCTCGGCGACAAAAAAGAAGTAGTTGATCACGTGCTCCGGCTGACCCTTGAAGCGCTTGCGCAGGACCGGATCCTGGGTCGCAACGCCGACGGGGCAGGTATTGAGGTGACACTTGCGCATCATGATGCAGCCCGCGGCGATGAGCGGGGCGGTGGCAAAGCCGAACTCGTCGGCGCCGAGCAGCGCGCCGACCACGACGTCACGACCCGTGCGAATCCCGCCGTCGACCTGCACTGCGATGCGGCCGCGCAGGCGGTTTGCCACCAGGGTCTGATGCGTCTCGGCGAGGCCGATCTCCCAGGGGCTGCCGGCGTGCTTGATGGAGGTCAAGGGCGATGCGCCGGTGCCGCCTTCGAAACCGGCGATCGTGACGTGGTCGGCACGCGCCTTGGAGACGCCGGCGGCGACCGTGCCGACCCCGACCTCGGAGACGAGCTTCACCGATACGTCGCCCTCGGGATTGACGTTCTTGAGGTCGAAAATGAGCTGCGCCAGATCCTCGATGGAGTAGATGTCATGATGCGGGGGCGGCGAAATGAGCCCGACGCCGGGGGTCGAATGACGGACCTTGGCGATGATCTTGTCGACCTTGTGCCCGGGTAGCTGGCCGCCTTCGCCCGGCTTGGCTCCCTGCGCGATCTTGATCTGCATCACGTCGGAGTTGACGAGATATTCGGTGGTCACCCCGAAGCGGCCGGAAGCCACCTGCTTGATCGCCGAACGCATGGAATCGCCGTTGGGAAGCGGCTTGAACCGGTCCGGCTCCTCGCCTCCCTCGCCGGTGTTCGACTTGCCGCCGATGCGGTTCATGGCGATCGCGAGCGTGGTATGCGCCTCGCGCGAGATCGAACCGAACGACATGGCGCCGGTCGAAAAGCGCCGCACGATGTTCTTGGCCGGCTCGACCTCGTCGAGTGGCACCGGTTTACGGCCGTCTTCCTCGGCCGACTTGATGCGAAACAGGCCGCGGATCGTCAGCAGCCGCTCGGTCTGATCGTTCACGATCGCGGCGAAGGCGCGGTAGTGCTCCCGCGAATTGCCTCGCACCGCGTGCTGCAGGCGCTTGACCGTCTCCGCATTCCATACGTGGTCTTCGCCGCGCACGCGCACCGCGTAGTCGCCGCCGACGTCGAGCATCGACCGATAGACGGGCGCGTCCGAGAAGGCGTCGCGGTGGCGTCGCACGGTCTCCTCGGCGATCTCGGCAAGGCCGACGCCTTCGATGCGGGTGTGCGTGCCGGTGAAATACCGATCGACGAAGTCCTGCTTGAGGCCGACGGCGTCGAAAATCTGCGCGCCGCAATAGGACTGGTAGGTCGAGATGCCCATCTTCGACATGACCTTGAGCAGGCCCTTGTCGACGGCCTTGATGTAACGCTTGACGAGCTCCTTCTCGTCGAGCTTGTGCGGAAGCTCATCCCTGATCGCGGCAAGCGTCTCGAAGGCGAGATAGGGGTTTATCGCCTCCGCGCCGTAACCGGCAAGGCACGCGAAGTGATGCACCTCGCGTGGCTCGCCGCTCTCCACGACCAGGCCCACCGACGTGCGCAGACCCTTGCGGATGAGGTGATGGTGCACGGCCGCGCAGGCGAGCAGCGCGGGGATCGGGATCCGGTCCGGTCCCGTCGCGCGATCCGAGAGAATGAGGATGTTGCAGCCTTTGCTGACCTCGGCTTCGGCGCGCTCGCACAGCGCATCGATCGCGGCGCTCATGCCGGCGGCGCCATGCTCGGCCGGATAGGTGATGTCGAAGGTGAGCGATTTGAAGTGATCGCCGCTCATCTCCGAAATCGAGCGGATCTTTTCCAGGTCCTCATTCGTCAGGATCGGCTGGCGCACTTCGAGCCGCTTCGTCTTCGACAGGCCTTCGAGATCGAAGATGTTGGGCCTCGGTCCGATGATCGAGACGAGGCTCATCACCAGTTCTTCGCGGATCGGGTCGATCGGAGGATTGGTGACCTGGGCGAAGTTCTGCTTGAAATAGGTGAACAGCGATTTCGGCCGATCAGACAGTGCCGAGATCGGCGTGTCGTTGCCCATGGAGCCGACCGCCTCCTCGCCGGTGGTCGCCATGGGTATCATGAGGAACTTCAGATCCTCCTGCGTGTAGCCGAACGCCTGCTGGCGGTCGAGCAGCGGCAGGTTGGAGAGCGGCGCATGATTCCTGGCGGCCGGGAGATCCTCGAGCACGATCTGGGTCCTGGCGAGCCACTCCTTGTAGGGATGGCTCCTGGCCAGCGTCGCCTTCAATTCCTCGTCGGGAATCAGGCGACCTTCATGGAGATCGACAAGCAGCATCTTGCCCGGCTGCAATCGCCATTTCTTGACGATGTCCTTCTCCGGGATCGGCAGCACGCCGACCTCGGAGGCCATGATGATGCGATCGTCGCTTGTCAAAACGTAGCGCGCCGGGCGCAGGCCGTTGCGGTCGAGCGTCGCGCCGATCTGACGGCCGTCGGTGAAGGCGATGGCTGCCGGGCCGTCCCAGGGCTCCATCAGCGCGGCGTTGTACTCGTAAAAGGCGCGCCGGTCCTCGTCCATGAGCGGATTGCCCGCCCAGGCCTCGGGAATCATCATCATGACCGCATGCGCGAGCGAATAGCCGCCCTGCACCAGGAACTCGAGCGCATTGTCGAAACAGGCGGTGTCGGACTGTCCCTCGTAGGAGATCGGCCACAGCTTGCCGATGTCGCTGCCGAACAGCGGAGACGAAACGGAAGCCTGGCGCGCCGCCATCCAGTTGACGTTGCCGCGCAGCGTGTTGATCTCGCCATTGTGCGCGATGTAGCGGTAGGGATGGGCCAGCGACCAGGTCGGAAACGTATTGGTCGAGAAACGCTGATGGACCAGCGCGAGCGCGCTCTCGAAGTCGGGGTCGTGGATATCGGGATAGTACTTCGCCAGCTGATCGGCGAGGAACATCCCCTTGTAGATCACCGTGCGACAAGAGACCGACACGGGGTAATAGTCGGACAGGCGTCGCTCGCGCAGCTTGTAGATCGCGTTCGAGATCGACTTGCGCAGGATGTAGAGCCTGCGCTCGAATTCGCTCTCCGACAGGGTCTTTCGGCCCTGCCCGATGAACACCTGTTGGTGCACGGGTTCGGTCGGCTTGACCGATTCGCCGAGCGAAGCATTGTCCGTCGGCACGTCGCGCCAGCCCAGAAGCGTCAGTCCTTCGCGGGCGATCATGTCGGCGTAGATGTCGCGGATTTTCCGTCGCCAGCTCTCCTCGCGCGGCATGAACAGTTGGCCGACCGCATAGCGGCCCGGCGCCGGCAGCGCGAAGCCGAGCCGCGCCGTCTCTTTGACGAAGAACTTGTGCGGGATCTGTACGAGAATGCCCGCGCCGTCGCCCATCCGCGGATCGGCGCCGACCGCGCCCCGATGTTCGAGATTGCACAGGATCCTGAGGCCGTCCTCGATGATCTGATGCGACTTCACGCCCTTGATGTTGGCGATGAAGCCGACCCCGCAGCTGTCCTTTTCAAACCGCGGATCGAACAGTCCGTGCGGCGCGGGACGCTCGGCAGCGGCGCCGTCGTGCCGCGTGCGCAGGGCATCGGCGGCGTTGCCGCGTTCGCGCGTGTCGGTCAGACGCATCCGTTCCTTCATCGTGCCCTGCCTCGCCCGTGCATGTGGCGCACGCGGCGTGCCTTCGACGTCCGCAACGACGGAACGCCGCCGCGGTCGCGACCCGCTCTCATGATGAGCAACCGTTACCGGCCGCCACCACCGCCTCGGCCGCTCCAGATCGAGCGCCGCGCGGTCCGCTGGTGAACGCGCATCAAGATGCCGGATCGTCGCCAGCCGCCGTTAGGACAGCATCGCTGTCCTAATCCACCTTGCCAAATTTTGCCCTTCTAAACAAGGCGGGTCCACGCCTGATTGATCGGAATCTTCCTTTTTGTTGCGTCCGGGGCCACGGGGCGGACAACAAGGCGACGCCTGTGACCGGCCGCGCGCAAGGCCGTTGCGCAAGGGACCGTGAAGCCCGTCACGGAGAGGGCCCACGCCCGGGGACCAAGGGCGCTGTTGAGGGATCTGCCGGGGCGGCTTGTCCTGCCCGCGGCGGGGCGTAATCTCGCGGCTGGTCGAAACGGGGAGAATCGCCTTGCGGACCGGCGCCCTCACGTCGCTCCTCGCGCTCGCGATCGTCTGTGCCTGCATCCGTCCCGCCGGCGCCGGCGCCGTGCGGCCGATCGATGTGCACCCGCTCCTGCCGCCCTCCGAGCTCGCGGCGACGCTGCGACAAATGGGCCTTGATCCGATGACGCCGGTGTCGCGCCGCGGTCCCTATTATGTCCTGCACGCGCTCGACCCGGGCGGAATCGAGCTGCGGGTGGTCGCCGATGCGCAGTTCGGCGACATTCTCGCGCTGGTACCGGCCCTGCCGCCCATCGCCTACACGCCCTATTACATCCGCGCGCCCCGCATCCTCCACGTGCCGGAGACCGCCGCCGGGGAGCAGGGTTCGAATGCGAGCGACGGCCCGCCGAGCGGCGATCCCATGCGTGACCACTTCCTGCCGCGGGTGCTGCGGATCCCCGACGACGTGCCGAAATGATCATGCCGCCTGCGGGCGGCCGCGAGGCCGGCCCGGACGGCGCGGAGCCCCTGCGCAAATGCAAAGCGCCCCGCGGAGCGAGGCGCTTCTCGCGCGTGGGGGCGCAATAGGACGCCTCAGGCTGCGGCCTTGGCGTCGATCACCTGGGCTTTGGCCGAACCGGTGCCGATCGGAATCTGGCGCGGTTTCTTGGCTTCCGGGATCTCGCGCACCAGGTCCACGTGCAGCAGGCCGTTTTCAAGGCTCGCACCCTTGACCTGCACATAATCGGCGAGCTGGAAGGTCCGCTCGAAGGCACGGGCGGCAATGCCCTGGTAGAGCATCTCGCCGTTCCTTTCCGCCGCGGCTTTCTTCTCACCCTTGATGGTCAGCGTGTTCTCCTTGACCTCGATCGAAAGCTCGTTCTCGCCGAAGCCGGCCACGGCGACGGTGATGCGATAGTCGTTTTCGCCGGTCCGTTCGATATTGTAGGGCGGATAGGCGGGGGTGGCGCCGTCAAACGCGTCGAGCATCGAGAACAGCCGATCGAAGCCGACGGTGGACCGATAAAGCGGAGCAAGATCGAAATTTCGCATGGCATCGTCCTCCTGTTGAGCGACATGCGGGTGGTCCGCCAGAGGCCGGACCGCAATGCCCGTCTTGCGCAGCCAAAGGCCTGCGCAGAAGGGATATGGGGAGCGGGTTCCCGTCGTGCAAGCCGGGCGGCATGGCCGCGACCGGCGCGTGTGGGATCGCCGGCGTGGCCTCGCCGGTCTCTCCGATTGAGCAACCCTGCGCTCCTGCTATAAGGCGCATTCCGCGCCGGCTTGCCGCCATGAAACTCGTATCCATTCCCGCCAATCCGGTGCCAGAGAACGTGGTCGTCGATACCGTCAAGACACCCGACGGCGTCAGGCTGCGTGTCGCCCGCTGGGCGCCGCCCGCGGGCCGCAAAGGAACGGTCGTCCTGCTGCAGGGCCGCGCCGAATTCATCGAGAAATATTTCGAATGTGTGCGCGATCTGCGCGCGCGCGGCTTTGCGGTCGCGAGCTTTGATTGGCGCGGACAGGGACTTTCGGAGCGCGCGCTCAAGGATCGACGCAAGGGTTATGTCCGCGATTTTGCCGATTATGCCGTCGATCTCGAAACCGTCATGCGCGAGGTCGTCCTGCCCGATTGCCCGCCGCCGATCTTCGCGCTCGGCCATTCCATGGGGGGAGCGGTGGCGATCCGCTGCTGCCACGACGGCCATCGCTGGTTCGAGCGTGTCGTGCTGTCGGCACCGATGATCGCATTGGCGTCGGAGCGGCGTTGGATGGGAGCGGCCGCCGCGCTCGTGCGCGTCATGCGGCTCATCGGCTGCGGTCGGGCCTTCGTGCCGGGCGGAGGCGGCGCCGCCATGGGCAGCGGCGACTTCCTCGGCAACGTGCTCACCTCCGATCCGGTGCGCTACGCGCGCAACGCTGCCGTTTTGGAAGCCGAGCCTGCGCTGGGTCTCGGCGCGCCGACCGTCGCCTGGGTCGACGCGGCGCTGCGCCAGATGAAACGCTTCGCCGAGAGGGATTACGCTGCGCGAATCCGCCAGCCGATGCTGCTGGTCGCGGCAGGCCGCGACGAGGTCGTTTCGACTCCGGCGATCGAAAGCTTCGGAACCGCTTTGCTCGCCGGCCGGCATCTCATCGTGCCGGGCAGCCGGCACGAAATCCTCCAGGAACAGGACCATTACCGCGCCCAGTTCTGGGCCGCCTTCGATGCCTTCGTGCCCGGCAGCTGGCGCAGTTAGAGCGGATTTGCACGATGATCGCCCCGCCATGGCTTCGTCGCCCGGCGCGGCTCCTCGCCATGCCGGTGCCGACGCCGAGTGAGTTCGATCGGAACGGGGGCTAGCGTGCCGCGGAAGCGGGTGGCGCGGGATGCTCGATCGGTCCTCCGGCTTCGGCCCAATCCTTGAACGCGCCGAGATTGTACACGCGCTCATAGCCGAGATCCTTGAGCAGCTTGCCGCTCAGCGCCGAACGGCCGCCGGATGCGCAATACAGGATCACCGTCCTGTCCTTGCGGAAATTCTCGTCGTGGTAAGGCGATTCCGGATCGGCGCGGAACTCCAGCATGCCGCGGGAAACGTTGAGCGCGCCGGCGACCTTGCCCGTCTTCTCCACCTCCGGCGCGTCGCGCACGTCCACCACCAGGGCATCGCCCTTGGCGATCAGCTGCCGCGCCTCGGCCGGCGTGATCCGCGGCACGACGGCATTTGCGGCTTCCATCATTTGTTTGAGCGTCGTCGGCATGCCTCGGTCCGTCGGATGCGGTCCTGCGTTCGCGCTCGCGTCAGCCCTTGTTCAGGATGCTCAGCGCCGCCTCATGGATGCGCCGGTCGCCGGCCACCACGACGCGGCCACCGGCCTGTGCGGGCCCGTTTTCCCACGTGCTGACGACGCCGCCCGCGCCGGTGACGATGGGGATCACGGCAACGATATCGTAGGGCTTTATCTCGGTTTCGACAACGAGGTCGATCAGCCCCGCCGCCAACATGCAGTAGGCGTAGCAGTCCCCGCCGTAGCGCGAGAGCTTCACCCGGCGCTCCAGCTTGCGAAAGCTCGCGCGGTCGGCGTCCTTCATCAGCAGCGGGCTCGTGGTGCTCAGGATCGCCTCGTCGAGCGACGCGCACGCGCGCACGTGCAGATTGCGTTCGCCGCCGGGGCCCCGATAGGTCGCGGCCATGCCGTCGCCGGAAAAACGTTCGCGGGTGAACGGCTGATGCATCATGCCGAAAACCGGCTCGCCGAAGCGCATCAGGCCGATGAGCGTCCCCCATGCCACCATGCCGGTGATGAAGGATTTCGTGCCGTCGATGGGGTCAAGCGCCCAGACATATTCGGCGTCGGCTCGTTCGGAGCCGTATTCCTCGCCGACGATCCCGTGATCGGGAAAGGTGCGGCGAATGAGCGCCCGCATCGCCTGCTCGGCAGCACGATCGGCCGCGGTGACCGGATCGAAGCCGCCCAATTGCTTGTTCTCGATCGCCAGCGCCGTGCGAAAGAACGGCAGGATGGTCTGGCCCGACACCGTGGCGAGCTCGTCGACGAAACTGGCGAAGTCGATGGCGGTCATGCCGGCGCGTGCCCGAGCTCCTCGCAAACTTCCGCGGGATGATCGGCCTTATCCAAGGCCGCGACGGCAGGCAAGCAAGGAGACGATCGTCCGGGGCATCCTTCCGTACGGCGAATCCGCAAAGCTATCGATCCGTTTTACGCAGTTTATGCGTGAAATTTTCCGTTCATCCGCCGGCCCAAAGACACAACATTATGATTTTGCTCGTATTTCTTAACGAGCCAGCTATGCACAGGCCGCATGATTTCTTGCGCTTCCGGCCTTGATTTTTGTGCGGCGCGATGTAACTTATTGCAATGCGGTAGCGAGAGCTACCGCTGCCCTCCTTGGGCGTTTCCTCCCTAGACTTGGGCCGCTTGCCTTTGCAGGCGGCCCTTTTTTTTGCCCGGGCACGCGGCCTATTCGGCCGCGGCCCGATAGGGTCTCAGTTCTTCCAGGGGAATTTCGCCGAGCCGGCGCGCCAGCGTCTCGAGATCGGCGGCGACCCGGGCAAAGTCGGCGGAGCGCTGATAACGCCGTTCGTCCATGTAGAGCGCGCGGTTGATCTCGAGCTGGACGGCGTGCATCCCGGCGACCGGGTTGCCGTAGTGTTCGGTAATGAAGCCGCCGGCATAGGGCTTGTTACGGCTCACCCCGTAGCCGAGCTCACGCAGGGTGCGTTCGATCGTTTCCGACACCGCTCCCACGCAGCTCGTGCCGTAGCGATCGCCGAGAACGAATTCGGGCCGGGGTCGCTCGTCTTTCTGGCCGGCGGTCGAGGGCATCGAATGGCAGTCGACGAGCACGGCGGCTCCGAAATCCTGCTGCAGTCGGCTCAGCCGTTGCCGCAACACGCGGTGATAGGGCTTGTAGAGGGTCTCGATGCGGGCAAGCGCATCATCCACCGGGATGCGCCGATCGTAGATCTCCTGCGCGTCGCCGACCACGCGGGCAACCGTGCCGAGACCGCCGGCCACGCGCATCGAGCGCGTGTTCGCGAAGGCGGGCAGGCGACCCTCGAACATGCGCGGATCAAGCTCATAGGGCTCGCGGTTCACGTCGACGAAACAACGCGGAAAATGCGCGCGCATCAGCGGAAAACCTTGCGCCACCACGCCGGCGATCAAATCGTCGACGAAACTGTCCTCGGAGCGGCGCAGCGTGCCGATGTCGAGGCGCGAGGCGGCCAGGAAGGCGCGCGGATAGACGGAGCCGCTGTGCGGCGAATTGAACAGGATCGGCCCGCGGCAGACCTCGGGCTCCAGAACGTCGAAGGGCGGGTCGAGCTCGTCGCGGATCTTGCTCATCGCAGGCGATGGTCGCTTGTTTTAAGGCATCCAGGCAATGCGCTGCCGATCCCGGGGCGGGAGACCGCTAACCAGCCCTACACGATTGTGGAGGATTGTCCATGGGTCGGCCCCGCCGGGGCGGTCCTGGTTCACCCGATATTTACCCGATTTAAGCCCTAATCGATAAGCACGAGCGGCGGCGGGGAGCGGTCGGGACGGGGTGTCGGTGGGCATGCCGAAAATTCTTCTTGCTGAGGACGATACGGATATGCGGCGCTTCCTGGTCAAGGCGCTGCAGAACGCCGGATTCGAGGTCATTTCCTATGACAACGGTCTGTCGGCCTATCAACGGCTGCGCGAGGAACCGTTCGCGCTGTTGTTGACCGACATCGTGATGCCGGAAATGGACGGCATCGAGCTTGCCCGGCGTGCCGCCGAGCTCGATCCCGACATCAAGATCATGTTCATCACCGGCTTCGCCGCGGTCGCCCTCAACGCGGATGCGAACGCCCCCAAGCACGCGAAGGTACTGTCCAAACCCGTGCATCTGCGCGAACTGGTCTCCGAAGTGCAGAAAATGTTGGCGGCTTGAGGCCGGCTTGCCTCCCCGCCGCCGAGCCGATAGATCATCCTCGCCGCCGGCGGGTGCGTAGCTCAGCGGAAGAGCACTACCTTGACATGGTAGGGGTCACAGGTTCGATCCCTGTCGCACCCACCACCCCCGCCTCGAACCGGACCGCTTTCAGCCGAGCACGGCCTGGTAGACCAGCGCCCGCATCAAGTGGCGGTAGCGCATGCGCTCGTTCGGCGCCTGCATCATGAGGATGGCAATGAGTTCTTCCCGCGGATCGATCCAGAAATAGGTGCCGGCGACCCCGCTCCAGGAATAATCGCCGACCGAACCGGGCAGGGCACAGCGTCCTGCCTGGGTGCGCACGGCGAAGCCCAAGCCGAATCCGATGCCGTTCTCCGGCACGGGCGCGAGGGCGCCGAACATCGCGCGCGTCTGCGCGCCGAAGGCGACATCCGGCGGCAGGTGATCGGCGGTCATCCAAGCAACCGTCGTGGGCGACAAAAGGCGCACGCCGCCCAGCGCGCCGCCGTCGAGCAACATCTGGCAAAAGCGCAGATAGTCATACGCGGTCGACAGCAGGCCGCTGCCGGCCGACAGCCAAATCGGTGTCTTGGTCACGTCGCGCAGCGGCGGCCGCTTGCCGGTGGCCTGCTCGACTTGCGGCTCGGCCACGCAGCCGGCCTCGACCGGCCCGAAGCCCGTGCGCCGCATCGCGAGCGGTTCAAAGATGCGCTCGGCAAGAAAACGATCAAGCGGTACGCCGGCGACCACCTCGATCACCCGGCCGAGCACGTCGGTGGAGTAACCGTACTGCCAGGTCGTGCCCGGCTGATGGGCGAGGGGCAGGCGCGCCAGGCGCGCCACGAACTCCGCATTGCTGTGCTCCTCGTCAAGCGCCGCGCCTTCGTAGAGCGTTTTCAGTCGCGGCCCGGCAAGGTGCGCATAGGTCAGACCGGAAGTGTGTCGGAGCAGATCCTGGATCGTCATCGGCCGCCGGGGCGGCTCGCTCGTCAGGGGTGTCGCCGCGATGCCATCGGAGTCGACCGCGACCTCGACCTCGGCGAACTCGGGCAGGAAGGCGGCGACGGGATCGGCGATCGAGAGCAGCCCTTCTTCGGCCAGCATCATGGCGGCGACGGAGGCGATCGGCTTGGTCATCGAATAGATGCGGAAGAGCGTGTCGGTCGTCATCGGCACGCCAGCTTCCCGGTCGCGAAAGCCGATCGCTTCGTGGCAGGCGATGCGGCCGCGACGGGCAAGGAGGATCACCGCGCCGGGCACCGCGCCCCGGTCGACGTCGCGCCTCAGTGCATCCACGAGCCGCTGCAGACGTTCGGCCGAAAAACCCGCCTCCTGCGCGCTCGCGCGGGACAATTCAATGTTCATCGCCGTCTCTCTTCGTCACGAACCTCGTCCGCCGTTCCTGCGCCTGCGGCATCGACCCGACTGTAGGACGACCGCCGCCGCCGACCAAGCGCCGGCCGCCTTGATTGACACGCGGAGGAGGGCCGCCTAGAAGCGCCCCGAACGAGGCTCCGCCATCCCCATGAAGGTCCGCAACTCCCTGAAGTCCCTGCGCGGCCGCCACCGCAACAACCGCCTGGTGCGGCGCAAGGGCCGTCTCTACGTGATCAACAAGACCAACCGGCGTTTCAAGGCGCGCCAGGGCTAGGTTTTTCGCGCTTTTTGCGAGGATCGCGTGCGTGCGGCCGCGCGGCCTTCATTGGCCTCGGAAGGAGGCAAGCCGCGGGCGTCGCGACCGCCGTGCTTCCGTGCCCGTGGATGCGGTCGCAGCGCGCATCGGAGGACCCGCGTCCCCTGCCGCATATTGGCCGCATGGCGGGCGCAGCTTATCCTGGCGTCATGTCCGCGCGAATCCGCAGCCTGCTGCTTGCCGCCGTGCTCGTCACGGGCACGGCCGCGTCCGCCTTGGCGCAGGCCGAGCACAAATGGATCGAACCGCCGGCGAAATTGCCGTCACCGCAGCGCGGCGACCGTGCGCACAATCTCGATTTTCTCTTCCAGGCGCTCAAGGCCGCGCCCGACGACGAGACCGCGCGGGCGATTGCAGGCCGCATCTGGGCGCTCTGGATGGCTTCGCGCAGCGATACCGTCAATCTCCTGATGACCCGCGTGCGCAAGGCGATCGAGGACAAGGATCTCGACGTCGCGCTCAAGCTGCTCGATGCGGTCATCGCCATTAAGCCGGATTATGTCGAAGCCTGGAACCGGCGTGCCACGCTCTACTACATGAAGCGCGACTATGGTCGCGCGCTCGCGGATATTTCCGAGGTCTTGAAGCGCGAACCGCGCCATTTCGGCGCCTGGTCGGGACTGGGTTTCATCCTGCAGGACATCGGCAATAACCGGCAGGCGCTCGAAGCCTATCGCCGCGCGCTCGCCGTCTATCCGCGCATCGAGCGCATCCCCGAGCTCGTCAAGAAGCTCGAGGAGGAGGTCGAAGGGCGGGACATCTGATCCCGCGCGAGAGTTCCTGACCGCGCTCGGGCCGTTCCGATCTCCGTCTCCGGTACGATCGACCGGAGCGGAACCTCGCGCAAATAATGCGCGCGCTGCGCGTTTCGTGGTAGCGTGCCGCCGACGAATCAGCCCTAATGGGCACGGGCGGAAGTGCTGCGTTTGTTGGCGTGAACGGATCCTTGGAGGGAACCCATGTCGATTGAACGCTCGCCGCGGGCAGGCTCTGCGCGTGTGATCGTTGTGGCCAACGAAAAGGGCGGATCGGGCAAATCCACCGTCGCGATGCATCTCGCCGTCGGCCTGATGAAATCGGGACTGCGCGTTGCGACCGTCGATCTCGATGCACGGCAGAAGAGCCTCACCGCCTATATCGAAAACCGGCGCGCCTGGGCGCAACACATCGGTCGCGATCTCGGCCTTCCCACCCATGTTTGTCTTGACGCGGGCGCGGAGGGATCTCCGGGGATGCAGCCGGGCGCCGGCAGCGAAGCGATGATCGACACCGTCCGCACGCTGGCACAGGACCATGACTTCATCATACTCGACACCCCGGGGCACGACGGCGAGCTGATGCGCCGCGCCCATGCGCTCGCCGACACCGTGATCACGCCGCTCAACGACAGTTTCGTCGACTTCGACGTGCTCGGGGGAATCGACCCCGTGACCTTCGGGATCACCGGCATCCGACACTATGCCCGGATCGTCGACGAGGCCCGTCGCGAGCGTCGGCTTCGCGACGGCATTGCCTTCGACTGGATCGTGACCCGGAACCGCCTTTCCGCGGTCGGCTCGCGCAACAAGCGGCTGATGGGGGAAAGTCTGCGCGTTCTTGCGGAGAAGCTCGATTTCCGCTGCGTCGATGGCCTGGGCGAGCGGGTCATCTTCCGCGAGTTCTTCCCGCGCGGGCTGACGGCACTCGACGATCTCGACGAGGCAACGCTCGGAACGCGTCCGACGATGTCGCACGTCACCGCGCGGCTCGAGATCGAAGGCCTGCTCAACGCGGTGCGGCTGGGGACGGTCGCGACAGGCGAGGACGTCGAACGCCGCAGCCGCGACGCGGCCTGATCGTCGCCGATTTTGTGCCGGCCCTCCGCGGCGGAACCTGATCCCGCCGCCGCCCTCCCTGGGCGAGGCTTTTCCGCCCATATGGCCGTGTCGTTGCCGGCCTGCCACCCTTGAACCGGGCCGGATTCGCCCTAAGTGCATTGCCAGTCTGGCAGCCGCCAGCTCCGTCTGCTGACAAGGAGGACTTATCCGCCGCGGATGGCCGTCCGACGGCTTGCGACCGACGTGTGCCGGGCCTTCTCAGGCAGGGACGCCGTCCGGGCAATGACGCGACGCAATGGCCGACAGGCGTGCGCCGCGCGCCTTCGCTCGATCGAGGAGAGGTTGCACAATGAAAATTGCCCAGATCGCCCCGCTCGCCGAAAGCGTTCCGCCCAAGCTCTACGGGGGAACGGAACGGGTCGTCTCCTATCTGACCGAAGAACTGGTACGGCAGGGACATGAGGTGACGCTGTTCGCCAGCGGCGATTCCAAGACGGCGGCCGAACTGGTCCGCTGCTCGGACATCGCGCTGCGCCTCAATCCCGCGGTCAAGGATCCGCTGCCCTATACGCTGATGATGCTCGACGAGGTCCGCGCCCGCGCGGATGAATTCGACGTCCTGCACTTCCACACCGACCTCGTCCATTTCCCGCTGTTCCGCGACCTCGCACACCGGACCGTTACCACCTTGCACGGGCGTCTCGACCTGCCCGATCTCAAGCCGTTCTTCACGGCATTCTGCGACATGCCGCTGGTGTCGATTTCGAAGGACCAGCGGCGACCGATGCCCAAGCGCGTCAACTGGGTGGGCAATGTGCCGCACGGGCTGCCCCCGCAGCTCTTGCCGTTCAAGCGCGATGCGGGCGGGGCCTATCTCGCTTTCCTCGGCCGCATCTCGCCGGAGAAGCGGCCGGATCGCGCCATCGAGATTGCGGTCAAGGCCGGCCTGCCGCTCAAGATCGCGGCCAAGATCGACAAGGTCGACAAGGACTATTGGGAGAACGCGATCGCCCCGATGGTGCGCGATCACAAATCCGTCGAGTTCATCGGCGAGATCGACGAACGGCAGAAGGCGGATTTCCTTGGGAACGCGCGCGCCCTTCTGTTTCCTGTTGACTGGCCGGAGCCGTTCGGTCTTGTCATGATCGAGGCGATGGCATGCGGAACGCCGGTGGTTGCTTTCCGTCGGGGTTCCGTGCCTGAGGTGGTCGATGAGGGTGTTACCGGATTCATCGTGCATGACGTCGACGAGGCGGTGGCCGCGATCGCGCGGCTGCCCGAACTGGACCGCCAGCGGGTACGCCGACAATTCGAGCGTCGGTTCACGGTCGAGCGCATGGCAGCCGACTATCTGGCGATCTACGGCGCTCTGCCCGGCGTCCGGGCGGATCAGCGGCGTCACCGTCGCCTGAGCGAGGAGGAGGATATGCGCGCGCAAGCCGCCGGTTGAGAGACCAGGACGCGATGACGCGAGTCGCCGCCGACGCTGGCGAGGAGTCCTCGCAGGCCGAAGGAGACGTGCTTCGGCCTGCGCCGTTCGTCATTCCGGCGGCCGCCTCGCTGCACGAGCGGCGACCGCGTACCCTCAAGCACGGTGATACCTTCGCCCTGTTCGATCACAACGGCGATGCCCTGTTCGGCCCGGGCAGCCCCGAGGGCATCTATCACCGCGACACGCGCCACCTTTCGCATCTCTACCTCACGATCTTCGGCGCGCGGCCGATCCTGCTCAGCTCGACGGTGCGCGACGACAACGCGGTGCTCACCTGCGACCTCACCAATCCCGATCTCTACGATCGCGATAACCGTCTGGCGCTCGATCACGATCTCATTCACATCCGCCGCCTGCGTTTTCTATGGAACGCGACCTGCTTCGAGCGCCTGCTGATCCGCAACTTCGACGAACGGACCTGTGCGATCCGCCTCGAGCTCGCCTTCGCCGCGGACTTCGCCGACCTTTTCGAGGTGCGCGGTGCGCGGCGCGCGCGGCGCGGGGAATTGCACCAGCCGGAGGTCGGCAAGGCGGCCGTGACCTTGAGCTATACCGGCCTTGACGGTCTGCGCCGTTCGACCAGCATCCGGTTCGAGCCGGCCCCGGCGCAGCTCTCGGCCGACCGCGCCGTGTTCGAGCTGAGCCTTGCGCCGCGCAAGATCTGCCCGATTTTCATGGAGATCCGCTGTCAGAACGGCGGCCAGGAGCAGCCCACGCGCCACAATTTCTTCGGCGCGTTGCGCGAAGCGCGGCGCGCGCTGCGTCTGTCCTCTTCCCGCGCGACCGCCATCACCACATCCAACGAGCTGTTCAACGAGGCGATCCGCCGCAGCGTGTCCGATCTTTACATGCTGATGACCGACCTGCCGCAGGGGCCCTTTCCCTATGCCGGCATTCCGTGGTTCAGCACCGTCTTCGGGCGCGATTCGCTGATCACCGCCTGGGCGCTCCTGTGGATCGATCCCGACATCGCCCGCGGCGTGCTGGAATATCTCGCCTCCCATCAGGCGACGGTCATCGATCACGCGGCGGATGCCGAGCCCGGCAAGATTCTGCACGAGGTCAGACGCGGCGAAATGGCCGAGCTCGGCGAGGTGCCGTTCCGCCATTACTACGGCAGCGTCGATTCGACGCCGCTCTTCGTCCTGCTGGCCGGCGCCTACCTCAAGCGCACGGGCGATCTCGATACGATCCGCGGCCTGTGGCCGCATGTCGAAGCGGCGCTGCGCTGGATCGAGACCTATGGCGACGCGGACAAGGACGGCTTTGTGGAGTATCACCGCCGCACGCCGAACGGCCTCGCCAACCAGGGCTGGAAGGACAGCCACGATTCCGTCTTCCATGCGGACGGACGCCTCGCCCGCGGCCCGATCGCGCTGGTCGAGGTGCAGGCTTATGTCTACGGTGCCTGGCAGGCGGCCGCCGACATTGCCCGTGCATTGGGAGACCACGTCCGCGCCGACGTGTTGACGGCCAAGGCGGCGCTGCTGCGCGAGCGCTTTGACGCGACCTTCTTTGACGAAGAGCTCGGCACCTACGTGCTCGCGCTCGACGGCGACAAGAAACCTTGTCGGGTGCGAACCTCGAACGCCGGGCACGCGCTGTTCACCGGCATCGCTCTTCCGGAACGGGCCAAGTCGGTGGTCGACACGCTGATGGCGGCCTCGTCCTTTTCAGGCTGGGGCATCCGGACGCTCGATTCGGGGGAGAAACGTTTCAACCCGATGAGCTATCACAACGGCTCGGTATGGCCGCACGACAACGCGCTGATCACCGCGGGCTTCGCGCGGTACGGCTTCCGTCGCGAGGTCGCGCGCACCTTCACCGGCCTTTTCGAGGCCTCCAATTACGTCGATCTGCGGCGACTGCCGGAGCTGTTTTGCGGATTTCCGCGCCAGCGGACGCGCGGGCCGACGCTTTATCCCGTCGCCTGCTCGCCGCAGGCCTGGGCCGCGGCGGCGCCGATCTCGATGCTGCAATCCTGTCTCGGGGTCGGATTCGATCCCGCCGCATCCACAATCACGTTCGATTCGCCGCTTCTGCCGCCCTTCCTCGACATGGTGCTGCTGCGGCGCCTGAGCGTGCCGGGCGGCGCGATCGACGTGAAGTTGCGGAGCACGGGCGCGCAGGAAGTGATCGTCGAGGCGGTCGAGCGGCAGGGCAATGTGCGGCTCGTCACGACAAGCTAGCGCATGGTCACGAAAAGCGGGCACCGGCGTTAGGAACAGATCGGACGCGCGGCGCATGCGCCGCGCGATCAGGACGCGTTTCGGGGAGGAGACACAGGACGACCGTCAGTCCCATCGCGGCGATCCCCGCGAGGCCGAGAAAAGCGATCTGGCCGCCGCACCGATCGAACAGATAGCCGCCGAGGCAGGTGCTGAGCGAGGCGCCGATGCCCACGGCGCTGCCCGTTAATCCGAGCGCAAAATTCAGTCGGCCGCTGCCGCGGGCGATGTCGGCCACCACGAGCGTGAAGACGACACCGCCGACGGCGGCGCAGATCCCGTCCAGAGCCTGGATGGCGACGACCGCAAAGGGATCGGCGGTGAGCGCGAAGAGGAGTCCGCGCAGCGTCAGCGCGGCAAAGCAGCCCAGCAGCAACGGCCGTCGACCCCAGGATTGGGCCCAGCGCCCCACCTGCGGACAGGCGACCGCGACCACGGCCTGCGGCACGACCATGCAGGCCGCGACGAGCGCCGTCGCCCACCGGTTTTCGCTGATCGCCGCAGCGCCCGCGACGAGCGGGAGCATCGCGGCGTTGGCAAGATGGAAGAGCAGCACGCAGAGGCCGAACGCGAGCAGCCGACGATCGCGCAGGAGCGCGCCGATGGCGCGCAGGCCGCCGTGCGGCCCCGCCTCAGGCCGGGTGGCCCAGGCGGCGGCGTGCGGTCCGACGCCGCGCAGGGCGAGCAGTGCGGGCAGCACCAGCAGCGCCGCCAACACGAAAATCGCGCGGTCGGACAACAGGCGGCCGCATGCTCCCATCGCCACGGCGGCGACCGCGCTGCCGATCGAGGCGAACCGCGCATTGCGTCCGATCCGTTCGCCGAAGGCCGAGTGGCCGACGAGGTCGAGGCTGATGGCGGCGAGCGCGGGCCCGACGATGCAGCTTGCCGCGGCGTGCAGGACGCGGCCCGCAAGCACGACTGGAAAGACCGGCCAGACCGCGAGCACGAGCGAGCTTAGGCCGATCGCGCCGACCGCAAGCCCGGCGAGCAGGCGTCGCGCGCGGACGATGTCTACCGCAAGACCGCCCGGCATCTGGCCGGCGAGCGCGACCAGCCCGCCGACGGTGAGGACGAGACCGATTTCCGACTGCGTCCAGGCGTGCGCGGTCAGATAAATCGCCACGAACGGGCCGAAGCCGGTCTGGATGTCGGCGAGAAAGAAGCTGAACCAGTCGAGCCCCCGACAGCGTGACGCCGCGGTTCGCTCCGGTGCGTCCGCCGACGATCGCGCCGCGCAGCCCGCCTCTTGCGCCGCGACGCCGATATCCCATGTCGCTGTAGCAGCCAGTGCTCGTCTCCGGCATCATCGGGAACGCGCGACGCCGGGCCGACACGCAAGCGACTCCCCCCGGTCACGACAGCGGTGAACGTTCCCCCGAATCTCGCGTCATCCAGTAGATCAAACACGGCCATTTTTGGGAAGGCGAAGGAGCGGCCAAATTTCTTTCGGGAACCGCGCAAGCGTGGAGTTCCCTGATGCGCCGCGAATTCGGGCGATACGGCGAAACCCGCGGCGAACTCGGGATGGCTTCGGCGCCGCTCAAGGACTCCTCACAATGACGGCACCGAGTCCATCCGATCGGAACCCCTAATCGCCTGCCGCCTCCTGTCCGACATAGGCGATGCGCAGCATGTTCGTCGCCCCGGGCGTGCCGAAGGGAACGCCGGCGACGATGATCACGCGCTGGCCCGCCTTGGCGAATCCTTCCTTGAAGGCGATGCGGCAGGCACGGTCGACCATGTCGTCGACGTCGTGGGCGTCTTCGGTCACCACGCAATGCACGCCCCACACCACGGCCAGACGCCGGCCGGTGGCGATGTTGGGCGACAGCGCGACGATCGGCGGTCGCGGACGCTCGCGGCCCACCCGCAGCGCGGTCGAGCCGGATGCGGTCCAGCAGATCACGGCGGCAAGATCGAGCGTATCGGCGATGTGGCGCGCGGCGTCGGCGATGGCGTCCGCGCCTGTCGGCTCGGGAACGGCGCGCTGCGCGTCGAGGATGCCGCGATAGGTCGGGTCGCGCTCCACTTCCTCCGCGATACGGTTCATGGTCGCAACCGCCTGCACGGGATATTGCCCCGCTGCCGACTCCGCCGACAGCATCACCGCATCGGCGCCCTCGAAAATGGCGGTGGCGACGTCGGACACCTCCGCGCGTGTCGGCACCGGCGAATTGATCATCGACTCCAACATCTGCGTCGCCACCACGATCGGCTTGCCGGTGACGCGCGCAAGTCGCGTCATCTGCTTCTGCACCCCGGGCACCTTCTCGAGCGGCATCTCGACGCCGAGATCGCCGCGCGCCACCATCAGCGCGTCGGCGAGATCCATGATCTCGTCGAGCCGCTTCACCGCCTGCGGCTTCTCGATCTTGGCCATCACCGCCGCGCGGCCGCGCGTCAACTTCTTCGCTTCCGCAATATCTTCGGGCCGTTGAATGAAGGAGAGCGCCACCCAGTCCACGCCGACCTCGAGCGCGGCCTCGAGATCCGAACGGTCCTTTTCCGCGAGTGCGGAAAAGGCGACGGTCGTGTCGGGCAGGCTCACGCCTTTGCGGTCGGAGAGCCTGCCGCCGACCTCGACGCGGGTGACGAGGCGTCGCGCGTCGACTTCGGTCACCACGAGCTTGATCTTGCCGTCGTCGATCAGCAGCGTGTGGCCCGGTTGCGCCGCGGCGAAGATCTCCGGGTGGGGAAGGTGGACGCGCGTCGAGTCGCCCGGCGCTGGATCGCCGTCAAGGGTGAACCGGTCCCCGCGGTTGACCGTCGCCGAGCCGCTGACGAAGCTGCCCAATCGGAGCTTGGGACCCTGCAGGTCCACCAGGATCCCGATCGGCCGGCCGGTGGTCTGCTCGATGGCGCGGATGGCGGCGACGAGCTCGCGCAGCCGGTCCTGGCTGGTGTGACTCATGTTGATGCGGAACACGTCCGCGCCGGCTTCGAACAGCCGCGCCATGATCTCCGGCGTGCCCGAGGCGGGGCCGAGGGTGGCGACGATCTTGGCGCGACGCAGGCGTCTCATTCCGTTGCGCCTCCGGCGTGCGGCGCCGGCGGCGCGGTCGGCAGCGGGGAGGCCGGCTCCCGTTGGCCCGGAGTCATTCTGACCGTTGGCGCGAGCGGCGTGAGCGGCCGCTCGGGCGCGGTCTCGGCGCTGTCCGTGAGCTGCACCGTCCAGGAGCGCTGTTCGCCCGTGTCGACCTCGAAGAAGCCGGTGCGGTCGTAGCCGCGCGCCAAGCAGTTGTCGGTGCCGCGGATGGTGAATTCCTTTTCGCGCGAGCACATGAACGCCTGTCCCGACCATTCGCCGCCGCGGTCGTAATCGACAGCGTAGATGTAATAATAGCGCGCCACCAACGGTCCTTGCAGCAAGGTCTCGCAGCTGCGCGCCGATATGTTCCACCAGCCTTCCGTGACCCAGCCGTCCTTGTCCTTGTAGCCAATCGCCACGCCGACGCGGCTGCCGGTATTGTTGCAAAGGCGAAAATCCGCCAGTGCCGTGCCGGAGAGGAACGGCAGAAGGCACGCCGTGACCGCGAGCGTGGTCCGCAATTGGCGCCGGGCGGCGGGATGAGGCAGTGCGATCACGGGCAAACGCCGGACATGGAGCAATGACGGGTTTTGACGCGCGCGCTTACGGCCTGTCAACGAGAATGGCGCGGAAGTCGTTGACATTGGTGTAGGTCGGGCCGGTCATCAGCAGATCCCCGAGAGCGGCGAAGAATCCGGTGGCGTCGTTGTCGGCGAGAAAGGCGGCGGGATCGAGGCCGCGCGCTCGTGCACGTCGGACCGTCTCGCCGCTGATGCAGGCGCCGGCGGGATCGTCGGCGGAGCCCGCGCCCCCGTCGGTCCCGTCGGTATCGGCGGCGAGCGCGGCGACCGCCGGCATGCCGTCGAGCGCGATCGCCAGTGCCAGCGCGTACTCCTGGTTGGGGCCGCCGCGGCCCGCTCCACGCACGGTGACGGTGAGCTCGCCCCCGGAGAGGATCGCGACGCGCCTGCCCTGCGCGCGCAGATCGCGCGCAAGCTTGGCGTGCGCAAAGGCAACCTCGCGCGCCTCGCCTTCGACATTGTCGCCGAGCAGGATGCACTCGTAGCCGACCTCGCGCGCCTTCGCGGCCGCCGCGCGCAGCGCGTCGGCGGGCCGCGCCGCCAGCGTAAATCGCGTGCGGGCGAACACGCCGTCGCCCGGTTTGGGTGTTTCATTGGCGGGGTCGTCGAGCGCGTGTTGCACCGCGCGCGGCAGCCTCAGCCCGTGGTTGACGACGACCGCGCGCGCGTCCGCGAGCGTGGTCGGATCGGGCACCGTCGGTCCCGAGCCGATCGCGGACGGATCGTCGCCCGGCACGTCGGAGATGGCGATGGTTTCGACCGGTGCGGGAAAGGCATGCCGCGCGAGCCGCCCCCCCTTGATGCGCGAGAGATGCTTGCGCACGGTGTTGATCTCGCCGATCGCGGCGCCCGAGCGGATGAGCGCGCGCGTCACGTCCTGTTTGTCGGCGAACGAGACGCCGGGGGCCGGCGCGATCCAGTTGGCCGATGCGCCACCCGAGATCAACACCAGCACGAGATCGTCCGGGCCCGCAGCGTCGGCGAGGGAGAGCGCCTGCGCGGCCGCCTCGAGCCCCGCTTCGTCCGGCACCGGATGGCCGGCCTCGATCATCCGCAGCACGCGGAGCGGTCGGCCGTAGCCGTGACGCGCGACGGCAAGCCCGGCGATGCGGGCCGGTTCGACATGACCGCGGGCGAGATAGTGGGCCTCGGCGGCCTCCGCCATGGCGCCGGCCGCCTTGCCGGCGGCGAGCACGATCAGTCGTCCGCGCGGCATGGGCGGCAGCAGCGCGGGAAGGCAGCGGACCGGGTCCGCGGCCGAGACGGCGGCGCGGAACAGGGTCTCGAGCAAGGCGCGCTTTTCCTTCATCGCTCCGATAGCGCCGCGTTTCGCCGGCCGTGGCAAGCCCTTCATCGAGCCCTTATCTTCGGGCCTACCACCGGAGAATCGCGATGATGGACGACAAGACCCGTATCGAACTGGAGGCGGCCGTGTACCGCCGCCTCGTCGAGCACCTGCGCGCTCGTGTCGATGTACAGAACATCGATCTGATGAACCTCGCGGGATTCTGCCGCAACTGTCTTGCCAACTGGATGAAGGAAGCGGCCGACAGCCGGGGGGTCCCGATGTCGAAGGAGGAAAGCCGCGAGATCGTCTACGGCATGCCCTATGAGGAGTGGCGCCGGAAATATCAGAAAGAAGCCTCTCCCGAACAGAAGGCAGCCTTCGAGAAGGCGCGGCCGCCGCACTGAACTTCTCCCGCGCATGCGGCGCGCGGCATTGTGGACAGCGTGGATGGTGCCGCGCCTTGCTTGACCTGGGCGCGCGCAAAACCGAATTCTTGTCGGGCGATCGATAAGGAGCGTCCGATGTCCGCCAGCGCCGCCGTCCAAAAAGAACAGCCGGCAACCCGCTTCGCCAAGGAGCAGCTGAAAGCCTTCGTGGAACGAATCGAACGGCTCGAGGAGGAGAAGAAGGCGGCGGCCGACGATATCCGCGACGTCTATGCCGAGGCGAAGGGCAACGGTTTCGACGTGAAAGCGCTGCGCGCCATCGTGCGGCTGCGCAGGCTCGATCCCGAGGAGCGGCGCGAGCAGCAGGAGGTGCTCGAAACCTACATGCACGCGCTCGGCATGGCGAGCTGACGCGCGAAGGGTTTGCAGCAGGTTCGGAGCGGATTGAAGCGGCCCGTCATGGCGAGGAGCTCCGCCGGCGCGGGGCAGCCATTCGGAATGGGCCTTGTCGATTCCGGGGCGCTTTGCCGCGCGCGCAAGGAAAGATCAATTCCGCCCACCTCCGCTCGGGATTGCATCGCCGCGGCCCGTCAAACGATTTCGCCGGCGCATGAGCCTTGCCGAACTCCGCGTGCCGCTTTTCGCCATCACCCCGCGCGCGCAGCATGCCTCCGGGGTCGCCCCGCCCGGCAACGGGGCACGGCGTCCTCCCTTCCCGCCGAGGACGCGCCGGCTTGCCGTCGGCAAGGCCCGATCCGCGTCCGCGACGACGGAGTCAAGTTCCGAATATGTGATAGGTTGGCGTCGGCGCGAGGACCGATGCCTTGGAATTCCGGCAGATACGATACGCCCTTGCGGTCGCCAAGGAACGCAGCTTCACCAAGGCGGCGGAGCGACTGAACGTCTCGCAGTCGGCCGTCAGTGAGCAGGTCAAGCTGCTCGAGGAAGAAATCGGTTTTCCGCTTTTCCGGCGTACCTCGCGCGGCATCGAGCTCACCGAACCGGGGCGCACCTATCTCTACGAGGCCGAGCGGGTGATCGGCGACGTGCTCAGTCTCTCCGACACCGCGCGGCGCCTGCGCGGCGCCCCGACCGATGTGCTGACGGTCGGCATGGGCTCGGGCATGGCGCAGATCTTCATCCCGCGCCTGTCGCGATACCTGTCCACGAAACTGTCCGGCATGCGGCTCGAGATCCTCACCGCGCCGACGAAGAACATCTTCCACGATCTGCACGAGGAGCGGATTGATGCGGGCATCGCCATCGAATCCGATCCGCAGCGAGTCCCGGCGGGCATCGTTTTCGAGCGTCTCACGCAGGCCGAGATGGCACTGATCGTGCCGCCGTCGCATCGCCTCGCGCGCTCGCGCCGGCCCGTCGAGGTCGCCGCGCTCGTGAGCGAGCCGCTCATCATGAGCGAGCTGACGATCGGCTATGGGCAGGTCGTGCTGTCGCTGTTCGCCGATCAGGGATTGCGGCCGAACATCCTCGCCGTCGCGGACAATATCGAGACCATCAAGGTGGTGGTGCAGTCGGGCGGCGGCATCGCCATCGTCCCGCGCGCCTGCGTGGCGAACGAGACCGCGCTCGGCGCTGTGGTCGTGCGCCCCCTCACGCCGAGGCCGTCCGTGACCCTGAGTCTCTTCCGGCGCCGCCAGCCCTTGTCGCGACGCAAGGAATTCTACCTGGCTGCCGTCCGCGACATCCTGAAGGGCTGAGCTCCGGTTATCGGAAATTCCGATAATGCAATCGCCAAACGGTCTTGGACGGGGACCGGCGCATGCGCCCATACTTTCCCCGGCGGAGCGGCCTGCCGCGTCCCCTTGTTGTTGGACGGAGACCTGCGATGACGATCTACGATCTTTCTCAGCCTCTGAACCAGGACTGCTCGTTCTGGCCGTTTTATCCTCCCTTCGAGGTCAAATATTTCAAGCGCAAGGCCGAGCACGGGGTGAACGCCCAGTACATCATGACCTCCAACCACATGGGAACGCATCTCGATGCGCCCCGCCATTTCGTCTCGAACGGCAAGACGATCGACCAGATCCCGATCGAGTGGTGCTACGGGCCGGGGGTCATCGTCGATCTGAGCGACATGCTGGGCGAGCTCGACCTTTTCGGGCCGGAAGACATCGAGAAACGCGCCGAGGTGCGGGACGGGGACATCCTGTTCATTCACACGGGATGGCATCGGTATTCATTTCTCAGCCCCGACGCAGACGAGGAGAAATACATCCACCGGCATCCCGGCCCGCATTACAGCATCTGCGATTGGCTCCTGAAGAAGAAGATCCGCATCTGGGGCGTGGACATGATTTCCACCGACCATCCGATGAACCTGCCGATCGGGCGTTTTCTCGGCAGAGGGGGGCTGGAGCACTGGCAGCGGGTGCGTCGCCAGTGCGAAGAGAAATTCGGAAAGGAGAAGATGGACGAGCTGTTCCCGGAAAAGGCCTACCAACTCACGCATAACGCGTTGTTTCCGCATGACTGCATTCACGTTGAAAATCTTGGCGGCGACATCGGGCTGAAGCAGCTGCACAACAAGCGCATCACGCTCGGGGTCTTTCCCTGGAACTTCAAAGGCGGCGAGGCGGCCTTCTGTCGCGCCGTCGCTTTCGCGTGAAGCGGATTGGCGCACGACGCCGAACAGTCGTGCGCGCACCGGAAGGATCCCTTCTTCGCGAGAGGCGCCGACCGCGTGAACAGCCCGCCGATGTCGGAAATGGCAGGGGCCCGGACTTACCGTGAAGTGAAGATTCGCAACCTCGAAGTGAAGATTCGCAACGGAGAAGGACCATGTGGCGATATCGCAACGGCATGATCGGCGGGATGATCCTCCTCGCCGCCCTATTCGGACCAGCAGGAAATGCGGGCGCGCTCGACAAGGTGACGGTCGGCGTATTCCCGGTGAGCTCGTCCCTGCCTTATTTCGTGGCACTCGAGCGCGGCTTCTTCAAGGAGGAGAACATCGAGCCGACGATGGTCCGGCTCATCGGCGGGCCCCCGAACGTCGCCGCGATGATCAGCAATCAGATCGACGCCAGCGCCGTGCTGGTGACGATCGAGGGAATGAACGCCGATCTGAAAAAGCCCGGCGTGGCGATGTACATCTCGCTCAACAGCCAGAACCGGACCTATCAGATGGAGCAGTTCGTCGTCCGCACCGGCTACAAGGCCCAATCGCTGAAAGACCTGAAGGGGGCGCGGATCATGTCGGCCCCCGGGCCCGCCAACGTGGTCATGGCGCGGGCCGTGCTTGCGGCCAACGGCCTCAAGGAGGGCGATTACTCGCTCGATCAGCTCGACATGGGTCAGCACGTCAACGCCATGAAGGCGGGCACCTTCGATGCCGGCTACACGCTCGAGCCGAATGCCTCGGTCATGCGCAAGATGGGGATCGCGCGGACGCTGGAATCCGGCGTGATCGCCAAATACATTCTCGGCGATGCGAATGCCAACGCCTATGTGGGCGGCTGCGCGCTGACGAGCGACTTCATCGCCGGCCGGCCGGATGTCGCCAGACGCTTCGCCGCGGCCTGGGACAAGGCGATCGATTTCATCAACCATCATCCCGACGAGGCGCGCAAGCACCTGCTCAACAACACGTTCACGCCCGCCGACGTCGTGGATACGGTGCCGATGATCAAATACGTGTCCTCCAAGGACTTGACGGCGAAGGACAAGGCGGAATTCCAGAAATTCATCGACTTCTCCGTCACGACCAAGATCCTGTCGGGGCCGATCGACGTGACGAAATACATCAAGGTGTTCTGAACCCTCGTCGCGGATCGCGTCGCCATGGAGCGGCTGGCAACAGGGCCTCGTACGTGCGCATCGGCGGGCGTCGCCGGTGCCGCCGTGGGGTCGGCCACCGTTTTGCCGCACGTCACGATCCGCGGGCTCACCAAACGCTTCGACAAAGTGAGCATTTATGAGAACTTCGATCTCGATCTTCCGCGCGGCAAACTCATCTCCGTGTTCGGCCCCAACGGCTGCGGCAAGAGCACGCTCATCAACATGATCGCAGGCCTCGTCGCCTACGACTCGGGCGAAATCCTTTTCGCCGGCAAGCGGCGCGAACAGGTCAAGCTCGGCTATGTGTTCCAGAATTACCGCGAAGCGCTGTTTCCTTGGATGCGCGCGTTCGACAATATCGGCTACCCGCTCAAACTCATGAAGGTGCCGAAACCGGAGCGCCGGGCGCGCACCGAGCGGCTGGTCGCTCATCTCGACGTCAAGATCGATCTCAACCGCTATCCCTACGAGCTTTCCGGCGGGCAGCAGCAGCTTGTCTCGATCATGCGCGCGCTGGTCGTGGAGCCGGAGATCCTTTTTCTTGACGAGCCGTTCTCCGCGCTCGACTACGAAATGACGCTGTTCATGAGGGAACAGTTGCAGCGCATCTTCCTCGAGACGGGCATGACCATCGTGCTCGTGTCCCATGACCTGGAGGAGGCGGTCTATCTTGCCGACCGCATCCTCCTTCTCTCGCGCCACCCCGCGCGGATCGCCGATTTCGTCGTCTTCGACAGCGCGCGCCCGCGTTCGGCGGCGACTTTGTCCAGCCCCGAATTCGTGCAGACCAAGGCGCACTGCCTCGACGTGTTCCAGCGCGAGGTGCGGGGATGAGGAAAGGACTCGATCCGCTGCTGCCCGTGGTCGGCGTCGTCGGCCTGATCATCGCCTGGTATGCGGCGGTATGGTA
>Ga0070740_10001548_pt1 | contig 30928 bp, 23 predicted proteins | sample Coa_R2_FD_67286 | JGI IMG/M metagenome (GOLD analysis project Ga0070740, IMG submission 67286) | Surface soil microbial communities from Centralia Pennsylvania, which are recovering from an underground coalmine fire - Coalmine... | ecosystem: Environmental > Terrestrial > Soil > Unclassified ...
TGTCGAGCGTTTTCTGCGGCACTCGGGGCTTTTCCATTCCCGCGTTTCAGCATAGTCGCGCCCTACTACAAGGAGAGGACGAATGATCTGCCAGGCAGCGCGCCCGGAACTGAAAGAGTAAGAAGGAAACAGAGGCAAGCTCGCACCTCCCTGATGTCAAGATAAGGGCCGCGTTGCATGCGCAAGCCCGCAGGAGCCGAGTACGTCGAGGACAAACAGGCACGTTGCGGGCGTGAGTATGCGGGAGCCGGGTACGTCGAGGACAAACAGGCACGTTGCGGGCGCGAGTATGCAGGACGCGGACAAGCAGCGTCCCTACTATGGACGGGCGTTGGATGCGTGGGGACGTGTTACGCGTACCCCAACGCCAAGTCGGCCTGATGGTCTGGGCGTTAGACGTGGCTGAGGTGCTAACGTACATCCATCCATTCGCCCAGGTCAGTTCGCGTCAGATTTACGCGAAAATCGTGCAAACAAAACAAATTCCCGTCCATAGTAGGGACGCTGCTTGTCCGCGTCCTGCGGGCTGCGCCGACCAGCGTGTCTGGCTTTCACCTGCTGCGTCCCAGAGCCATTGACTTACTTTGACGCCCGGAAGACAGAGCTCGCCCCCGTCTTCACCCTCCATCTCCTCACGCGCTTTCCGTCGATACGCAATCCCGCAAGCGGGCCGCCGTCCTCTTCAACTTGCAACGATAAGGCATGTGGGAATGACGGTTTTTTACCCGCCATGCATACTGATTTCTCTCTGGCGAACGTAGTGACGGATTTCCTGGGGATCTCTTATGCCTTTCGCGATGGCCTCCTGTGTCCATTCGTACATTTCGTATTTGTTTTGAAAAAGACGATTGCCGCAAAAGATGTTGCGACGTGCAAAAGGTAGCGGGGTTGTTCGCCGTATGCGCTCCCTCACTGCCGGATCATCCGCTCGCGGGGTATGCCACCAAGGAGCCTCCAAAATGTAATAGGTATCATGCACCCACTCTGGACAGGACACATGATAGCGTTCGCAAAGGAATTCAACGCTTGCCGCGCAAAAAGCTCCCCAGCGGCGGGTGTACTCTGTCTCCCGTTCAGGTCTTATCAGAGGTTCGGCGACCAGGACTGCACGTTGATCTTTAGCATAGCCATACCAGGCATGGCTGAAACTTCCCAGGCCCGTCCAGGGATCTTCTCCGGCGCAGATTTGTTGATAGGCCCATTTCATTGTCTCAAGAGGCCGGCTTAACGCCGGTGAGCCTTGCATCCATTCTTCGTATGTTTGCGCCATGAGCTGGATTGTTTCGGGAGATAGCACCTGCTACTCCTTTCCTCAGAAGAAATCGTTGCGCTCGTCCTGAAAAAGTTTGTCCAGCGAATCTTCTATTTGCGCAGCGTTTTTCTCCTGTGCTTCAGGTAGAATATACTGATCTAATAATTGCCGGGCCTGCTGACGTGTTTTAACATTTGTCTGTGAAAGTAGTCTGCCAGATAGCGCTCTATATCATGCCCTTCCATCTTGATTTGTTTCCTAATAATAACTCACTCCCTCTACCAATCGCTCTGCTCCCTCTTCACCTCCATCACGGCATCGCGCAGGTCGTTGAGACGTTTGTCTTTGCCGAAAGGGAGCGCGAGCACACGATGGTAGGTACGCTCAAGCCAGCCCGCATGCCGTCGCGATTTGTATTTGCGGGCAAGCTGTAATCCTCTCAGGGAAAGTTTGATGCCTCGATCCAGGTCTCCCATGAATAAATAGGCTTTTCCTTTATTTATGAGATATGCACCTTGCTCTCTGAGTGGCCTGAACGGACGTAAGCGATCGGTTTCTTTGAAGATTTCCAGCGATTTCTCAGGCTTCCATAACTCTATTAAGCCGCCCGCCTGTGCCCAGAGCGCATCATCCAGGCTGAAGTCGTTGGCCAGATTTTCGATGCTGTCCTTCAGCTCGGCGGCGATCTCCAGGGCGGTGTCAGTGGCGCGCAGGAAGCCGTCTTCCTGCCCGGCGTCGGCATGCACGGTCGCCAGCATGAGATAATAGTTGCCGCGCACACCCGGCGAGGCGACTTCGGCATACGGGCGGGCGGCTTCGTAGTTGCGCAGCGCGGTCTCAAAACGCCCGCGCTTCCTCAGAATGCTCCCCTGGTAGGCCATGCCGGTGGTGATGATATCGGCATCGTGTAACTCTTGCCCCAGGTCGATCATTTCGGAGAAGTGCCCGGAGGCGGCGGCAAAGTCCAGGCGGTCAAAGGCTATCCGCCCCTTCATCTGGTGCGCGTAGGCGAGCAGGTGCTGCGCCGGCTTGACAAACTCGCCGTGATACAGGGTCAGCGCCTGGTCGATCTCGACAATCAGGTCGTGCAGGCTCTCTTCAAAGACCGGATGCTGGTCGCCCAGCCAGACCATATAGGCCAGGCGCACCATGTCGCGACCGGGCGCCAGCAGCATCTGCAAAATCGCGTTATCGGCCTCTTTAGGCGAGGTGGCTTTGACCTTGCGCTGGGGAATACCCCGGCCAATCGCCTCCAGCTTCTCCTGGGGAATGTCCAGAATATCGGCCAGTCGCACCAGTTGGGCCGTGCTGTCCACCTTGCGTCTCCCGCTTTCAATCTGCGAAATGTAGGCCCGCGAATGCCCCCAGCGCTCGGCTAACTCTTCCTGCGTCCACCCGCGCTGCTCTCGGTACGCTCTCACCAGTCTGCCAAACTCATTCTTGTCTAACACCATCGCTCGTCTCCCCCTCTTCTCGCGTAACACATTGTTACATTCTCGTATTGCATCGTATCTCTATTATATGCAATTCTCCTCTATTCTTCAAGAGGGGATGATGTGGAGGCATGGCAATACTTAGTCAGCAAATCAGCAGGACGGAGGAGCGATCAACAGTGTTCAAAAATGTATTCAAAAGGCAAGATTTGAACATGAAAAAGCAGCCGGAGTGATTTTCTCCTACTTAGGCGGCGTTAGAGTTACCAGGGTTGGAATACATCAATAGGAGGATATCACATCATTCACATAGTCTTTTCCGAACTCATGAACAAGTGTATGGTAGATGCCCATTAAGGCACCTCCGCCCCACGGCCCATGAGAAAAGACGAAATCACAGACCTCTTTTGGAGTAAAGGGGATAGCCATGAGCTTCTTATTCTCCATTTTATCTTTTACCCCCAATTGCCAGTTATTGATAATATCGCGGGCTGTTTTCGTGACTTTCATGAATCCGCGCAAGCCACACATGTAATATTCAGTATCCAGCCCTAAACCAAGAAATTGAATATCCGAGAGGGAAAAATCGGTGTTCTCAAGCAAACCTAGCTCTTCAGCTAGACCACGACAAGCGCATCGGTACACATCTGGCGCGTCACTGCTAGTGCTTCTGTCCAACGGTCGGTTTAATCCTTCTTCAACTGAGGTCATAAAATGACTCGGACGAACCCCCAAATTCTCTTCTCTCTGGGCAAAAAGGATATAGCCATCAGAAGTCACTAGAGACAAGCCAATCCCAAAGGGAATAGGCAGGGAGGGAAAAAGGGTACCCCACTCGTATCCCGTAATGTACTTTTCTCGGAATGTTCTTTCTTTCAAACATCTGTTCTTCGCTAAAACCGTAAAGTAATCAGTAGGGCGGAACCACAGATGCAATTTCATTTGTTCGTGAACGGCATCTCGGCTTAATTGGTAGGTGGCAAGGTGATAGATTTCTCCATTCCACTGGACAAGCTTCTCGCCCCTCTCAAGGTCTGCCTGTTCTCGCTCGATGTGCTCTCTTGCGTGTTCAATTTCTTCCAAAAAATGGACAGGGCGACTATCATAGAATGTGCGGATATGTTGCGGAGAATAGTTTTCTACCCCATTTCCGTCAAGAACAATCAAAGTCGTTTCTCTTTTGCCAAAGCGGAAAAACCCATCACTCTCCAAAATAGGGAGAGGTTTTTTACCATCTATCATACGAGGATATGACCTCAATTCATTCGGCATTTTGATGTCGGCATCATACTGTGGCGCTAAATCTTGCATCTCGCAACCGATAACCTGGGCTAGTTTTACACGATCTCTCCGAGGTATCACCTGATCCCCAGCAACATAATGGCGCAATGTTCCTTCAGGAATGCCAGACTCACGAGCTGCTTCTCGTTGATTCAGTCCGGCAATAGCAAGCAGCCTTCTCAGTTTGTTGGGGTGCTGTGCTTCTTGCATTGCACGTTTCCTTTCGGCAAATCTTGAGTGATTTTTGCTCACGCTTCGGTCATATCTGAGCTATCCACGAACGATTTTTCAGCCTTTTTTGCCTGCTCTTCTGGTATATTCTCCTCAGAGATGGAGCCTGGTGTGTTGAGATCAGGCAGAGGGGCAACGCGCATTGGGCCAGGCTTTTCTTTCTTAGGTCGTGGCTTGGAGCGATCCGGCTTGGGGATAGCATCCAGTGTTTCCTGTTTCCAAAGGGAAGCATTCCCAAGATGCATATCGGGCTGAAGACCCCATCTCCATCGGAGTAACCGAAATGCGGTCGTTGAATAGGACTCGATGCCCCATTTCTTAGCAAGGTATTGGGCGGCTTCTCCCGCCGTATAGTAGTCTTTCTGTTTCTGTGTATCCAGTGGTCTCACCTCTTTGGAATAGACCCTTTCATGCACTGAATCGTAACACACCGTTACGAGTTTTACAAGGTTCTCAGAATTCGTAGGAAAACTATTTGACAATACGCTACCGTCTTTATGGTTTAGAAAGGCAGGAAATTCTATGGAAAAGGAAACGCAGAACTCGCAAGACACCCACCCGCAAACCAGCACCAACATGGAACGGCGTTATTCAATCGAGACACAAATCATGGAGGAGCAGGCCCCGCCGATGGTTCTGGTGACGTTCCGCAAAGGGCGCATTCTTGTGAGCGATCCCGAAGAATTCCACAACGGCATCGTGTGCGGGCAGACGGCGCTCATCGATGGCGGGAAGCCGGCGAACGAGAAATGGCTCTTTCGCCTGTTCGCCGAGGGAATGAGCGACATTGAGTTGAGCGAGTCCTGGCTGGTCGGCTGCTACCTGGGCATCGCCGATGCCCTGCTGCGGGGCCGCAAGACCTTTCCTCCAGAGATGCCCGATTGGAAGGATCGCTGAGCCTGGGCAAAGCTGCCCACACCGCGTCCGGGCTGGACAGGGTGCTGCCAGCCCATCGCTTTTTTCAGATACGTTGTCAGACTGGAGGACTACATGCGACAATCACGCAAGCAGAAGCGGCAAAACTCGAAGGACATGCGTAAGCAAACAGAGGCGAGGCAGGCGCAGAAAAGCGATGAGCAAACACAGCCACTGCCGAATATTGCCAGACTGACCTTCGAGGGCTTTCTGAATCGCTATCAGATCTCGATGCTCGACGTGGCGCGGGCCGCCGAAGTGCGGTTGCTGACGATCTGGCGGGTGATGCGCGACCTGCCGATCTCGGAGCAGCAGGCTCAGCAGGTGTACGCAGGACTCTCCCGGCTGGCGGGCGTCCCCTATCGCGGTCGCATTCGCCAGCACCCTACAACGAGCGACCATACAACGGGGGTGGGGTGTTCACCAAGCAAGGCGCAAGGTTAACGCTCCCATCTCCATTTATCTCGTCTCACGGCTGAGGAACGCACGCGGCTAATCACACCCGTTCGCCGAGATAGGCCGTCACACAGGATCGCTGCGCGCCCGCGATCCCCTTTCCTTTCGTTCAGTGAAACTGTGAAGGTTTCCCCCATTCTCTATAGAATCGCTGAAGCTGAGCGCAGGGTGGTCTAGATGTCTTGACAACAGAAGAGTGGACCGACTATATTTTTCTTACACTTGATAATTATTCCAGAGATGCTTGATACAGCAGAGTATCAGTGTACCTCTTGTATCGGGAAATTCACGCGAGAAAGGAGGGTAGGAACTTTTTGCCAAAAAATGCGCCGGATAGGCCGCGTTCGGCGCGCAGAGAGACTCGCTGAACTCTTGTTCAGAGGGCGGCCAGGCAAAGAGCAATCGTTGCCTTTCGCGATCCAGGTAGAAAAGGAGAACGACCGCTCCTTCAGGATCACTTTTCAGGAGAGGAGATTTTGCAATGAGTGTTGCAAGCACCGCATCCCAAATCTCATTTGGCGACCGCCTCCTGCGCGGTGCGCAGGCGCTTGGACGTGCCTTGATGCTACCCGTCGCCGTCTTGCCCGTTGCTGCGCTTCTATTGCGTCTGGGTCAGAATGACATCTGGGCCTGGACCGGCAACAGTTATCTTAGTACGAATGGCATTCCGTTTTTAGCCCAGGCGGGTGGCACTATTCTGGATAATCCGCCAATCAATCTGGCCATGATCTTTGCCGTTGGCATCGCCTATGGCCTGACCTCCGATGGGGCAGCGGCTATAGCTGGCCTGGTTGGCTACCTGGTCTTCATAGCCGTCTTCAAGACCATGATTCCCCAGCTAGACGGTGCGCCCGATATCAAGGGGTATAACATGGGCGTGTTCGGAGGGATCATCATCGGCGCCGTTGCTGCTGGCCTCTACAAGCGTTTCCACGACATTCGCCTGCCGGACTACCTCGCGTTCTTTGGTGGCAGAAGGTTCATTCCCATTATCACAGGCATTACTGCCGTCATCCTGGGGCTTATTTTCGGCTGGATCTGGCCGACCGTTCAGGGCTGGATCAATAGTATAGGCACCGCGATCATCGGACTGGGCGCGCTGGGCCCCGGTATCTATGGCTTTTTGAATCGCCTGCTGATCCCGCTGGGCCTGCATCACGTGCTCAACAGCTATGTCTGGTTCCAGCTAGGTACCTTCAAAGGCACAACTGGCGACCTGAGCCGCTACTTCGCCGGTGATCCTACCGCCGGAAACTGGATGGCTGGCTTCTTCCCGGTAATGATGTTCGGTCTGCCGGGCGCGGCTCTGGCTATGATTCGCCGGGCGAATTTCCCCAAAGTGGCTGCCGGCATCCTGCTTTCCGCCGCCTTCTGTTCGTTCCTGACCGGCGTGACCGAGCCGATCGAGTTCGCGTTCATCTTCGTTGCTCCCGTCCTCTTCGTTGTTCATGCCCTGCTGACCGGCCTCTCGCTCGTTATCTGCAACCTGCTACAGATCAGGATCGGCTTTGGTTTCTCCGCTGGCCTGTTTGACTACCTGCTCAACTTCAGCAAGGCAAATTCCAATAATGCCTGGATGATCATCCCGCTGGGTCTGATCTACGGCGTCTTCTACTACTTTATCTTCAGCTTCTGCATCAAGTTCTTCAATCTGGGTACGCCCGGGCGCGGCGAGGAGCGCACAGGTCTCTCTGCCGACTGGATCTTGCCTGAGAGCCAGCGTGGACCGCGTGTGGCGAAGAACGGCACCGGCGCTGTGGCAGTCAGTGAGGAGGCGGACCAGGATACGGTACTGGCGGCCCAGGTGCTGGAAGCGCTTGGCGGCAGGACTAACCTGGAGAGTGTGGAGGGCTGTATCACCCGCCTGCGCCTCTTCGTGAAGGAGCCTGAACAGATAGATGATGCGCGCCTGAAGTCCCTGGGCGCTTCAGGCGTGATTAAACGCGGCAAGATCGTTCAGGTGGTGATGGGAACGCAGTCCGACAGGATCGCGGAACGCATCAAGCGCTTGATGAAGGCAGGCGCGGAAACCACCGGGTGACGAGCGCGCAGCGCTGGCACGTTTTGAGGAGAGAAGAGAATCATGGCATACATCCACGTTCTTGCGCCGCTCGACGGCATGGTAATCGACCTGGAGAGCGTGCCCGACGAGGTGTTCGCGCTGAAAATGGCGGGCGACGGCGTAGCGATCGATCCCTCCGGGCAGGTGGCGCTTGCCCCGGTGGCCGGGCAACTGGTCAAGCTCTTTCGCGGCGGCCACGCCTTCGGGATTGCGGCGGAGGGAGGAGTCGAGCTGATCGTACATCTCGGGCTTGATACCGTCGAGCTTGAGGGAAAGGGCTTCGAGAGGCTCGCCGTGGAGGGCCAGACCGTGCAGGCCGGCGACCCCATTGTCCGCTTCGATCGCGCCACGATCGAGGCGGCGGGCAAGCTGATCGTGAGTCCCGTTGTCTCTTCCGGGAACGGGACGATCGTGCAGCGCGCCAGCGGGGTCGTGCTGGCCGGGCGCGATATTCTCTTTACGTTGGAGCTATAGCCGGCGGTAATTGACCTGTGCTGTTGGCGTCAAGGGAACCCCAGGCTGGAGGCATAGGCACGCAGGACGCAGACCAGCAGTGTTCCTACTATGGACGAGATTTTAGTGCAATTGTACATTACCCAAGAAAACCAGGCATATCAAGCGGGGTTTTCTACCGCGCACCCGACCGGAGGCCCGTTGGTTTTACGCGAAAAACCTGCAAAAAAATAATATGCCCGTCCATAGTAGGGACGCCCCTTGTGTGCGTCCTGTCGGCAATGTTACCCGGTGTGCAAAATGCGGAGAGAACGCATGACGATCATGAGGAGCGACACGATGGAAACGACGGTGGAACGGACGGTGACGCTGGGCAGTAAATCGGGCCTGCACGCGCGCCCGGCTGCGATCTTTGTGCAACATGCCAAGAGCTATCAGAGCCAGATCACCCTGGTAAAAGACGAGAAGACGGCAAACGGGAAGTCGATCCTCTCGGTGCTGGCGCTCGGCGCCGAACAGGGCGACCGGGTGCTTCTGAAGATCAGCGGCAGCGACGCGGAGACCGCTCTGAACAAGCTGGTGCGTTTACTTGAGGGGGACCTGGGATGAAGCTTTTGCGCGGCATACCCGCGTCCCCCGGCCTGGCTCTAGGCCCTGCGCTCACCGTTCGTTCCGCACCGCCCGTTGATCCCAATGAGCAGCGCGAGGCGGACGCCCCGGCGGAGACTGCCCGCCTGGAGCAGGCGATCAAGCAGGCCATTGCGCTCCTGGAGAGGCTCAAAAGCACGGCCAGCGGTCCCCTGGCGGAGATTCTCGCGGCCCAGCGCGAGATGCTGGATGACCCGGAGATGAAGCAGGGAGCGATCGAATTGATTGCCGGCGGCAGTTCCGCCGCAGCGGCTATTACGCAAGTTGCGAACTCGTATGCCGGGGAACTTGCACGCCTGGACGATCCCTACCTGGCTGCGCGCTCGGAGGATGTGCGCGAGGCGGGCCGGCGCATCGTGGCCGAACTGCGCGGTTCGCGGCAAACCATCACGCTCGATCAGCCCGGCATTCTGGTCGCGCGCGATCTTTCCCCGGCTGAACTGGCCGGCCTGGACCCCCGCTTCCTGCTGGCGATCGTCAGCGAGACCGGTTCTGCCAGCGGCCATCTCGCGATCGTTGCGCAAGGACTCGATATTCCCGCTGTGGTCGGCGTGGCGGGCGCGCTCGACGAGATTGAGACGCAGCAAACGCTGATCGTGGATGGCGAGCGCGGCACGATCACGCTCGATCCCGGCGAGGCCGAACGCGCCAGGGTTGAGCAACGCCTGCGGGAGGTTGAGAACGGGCGGCGCGCCCTGGAGGTCTACCGCGACCGCCCGGGGCTGACCGCCGATAACGTCTGGATTGAGGTCTTCGCCAATATCGGCTCGCTGGCCGAAGCCCGCAAGGCGGTCGAGATGGGCGCAGAGGGCGTGGGCCTCTTCCGCACCGAGTTGCTCGCCTCCCAGGGGCTTCCCTCGGAGGAGGTGCAGTATCAGGTGTACGAGGAGATCGCCTCCCTGCTGCGCAGCCCGCTGATTGTGCGCACCTTCGACATTGGCGGCGATAAGCCGGTGCCGGGACTGGACATTCCCGCCGAGGCGAATCCGTTCCTGGGCTGGCGCGGCCTGCGCCTGAGTCTGGATCGGCCAGAGGAGCTTTTTCTTCCGCAGATTCGCGCCCTGCTGCGCGCCTCGCTGGCTCACGATGTCCGCATCCTGCTCCCGATGGTCTCCACGCCCGAGGAGGTCGAGGCGGCTCTGGCGCTGATAGATCGAGCCAGGCGCGACCTGGAGAGCGCCGGCCACTCCTTGCGCCATGTCCCGCTGGGCATTATGGTCGAGACGCCGGCTGCGGCGCTGACCCTCGATCGCTTCACGGGTCTCATCGATTTTGCCTCGATCGGCACGAACGACCTGGTGCAGTATACCTATGCAGTCGATCGGACAAATCCGCGCGTGCGTGAACGCGCCCGGCCCCTGGGAATCGCCGTTCTGCGCCTGATCGACGCGGCCTGCCGCACCGGCATCCCCATCGCGGTCTGCGGACAGCTCGCCGCCGATCCTGCCGCGATCCCGCTGCTCGTCGGATTGGGCGTGCGCGAGCTCTCCGTGCCACCCGCGCGCGTCTCCAGCGTCAAGCAATTCCTCTCGACCATGACTCTGGCCGAGATGCAGCAGCGGGCCAGGGAGGCCCTGGAGCGTTCCTAGCAGCCGCTGCTTGCTTAGAGCTTGACCCAGACCGCGCCCTGCCGTGAACTCTCCACCGCGCCGACGACAAACTGCATGCCCCGCAGGCCGTCGTAGACGGTGGGATAGCCGCCCTGAGCCGGTTGACCGGACTCAACCCGCTGGATGTCGGCAACAGCCAGGCGATAGATGTTGGCAAAGGCTTCGTAGAAGCCTTCGGGATGGCCGGCGGGCGTGCGGGTCGCGGCTTTTGCCTCGTCGCTCATGTAGCCCAGGCCGGTGCGCAGAATCTGCTGGGGCTGGCCGTGTGGCTTGAAAAGCAGCGTGTTCGGCTCCTGCTGATGCCACTCCAGGCCGGCTTTGCTGCCGTATACCCGGATGGCCAGCGCGTTCTCCTCCCCGGCGGCGATCTGCGAACAGGTCAGAACGCCCTTGCCGCCGTTCTCCAGACGCAGCAGGATGTTCGCGTCGTCGTCGAGCCGGCGCCCCTCGATAAAGGTCGTGAGATCCGCGCACAGCGAGGAGATGCGCAGCCCGGTGATAAACTCAAGCAGGTTCTCCCCGTGCGTGCCGATATCGCCCAGGCTGCCCGCAATCCCCGAACGCGCCGGATCGGTGCGCCATTCCGCCTGCTTGTTCCCGCTGCGCTCCAACGGCTCCATCAGCCAGTCCTGGAGATATTCGACCAGCACCTTGCGAATCTCGCCGATCTCGCCCCGGCGCACCAGCGCGCGCGCGTGGCGAACGGCGGGATAGCCGGTGTAGTTGTGGGTGAGCGCGAAGACGCGCCCGCTGCGCTCCACCAGCGTGACCAGTTCGCGCGCCTCTTCAAGCGAGAAGGTGATGGGCTTATCGCAGACGACGTGAATGCCCTGCTCAAGAAAGGCCCGGGCGACCGGGTAGTGCATGTGGTTGGGCGTGGCAACGATCACAAAGTCAATGCCATCGGGCAGGCTAGCCTCTGTCCTCGCCATCTCCTCAAAGCTGGCGTAGGAACGTTTGAGATACCAGGCTTCGGCGGAGGCGCGGGCGCGTTCGGCGTCGCTGGACATGGCCCCCGCGATCACTTCGGCCTGGCTATCCAACTGCGCTGCGATGCGATGGACCGCGCCGATAAACGATCCCTGCCCCCCGCCTACGATGCCCGCGCGCAGTTTTCTTCCGCTTACATCTCGACCCATAACTGTTCTCTCCTCTCCCTGCTAATCGCGAATGCCCAGGATGCGACGGTTCGCCGCATCGTCTGAAGCGCCCCCGGCAAAATCGTCGAAGGCCCTGGTCGGGACATCGATCAGCATACTCTTGATAAACGGCGCCCCCTCGCGCGCACCCTGCTCGGCGTCCTTGAAGCAGCACTCCCATTCGAGCACGGCCCAGCTTGCATATCCGACGCGCGTCAACTCTGAGAAGACGCGCTTGAAGTCCACCTGCCCATCGCCCAGGCTGCGGAATCGCCCGGGCCGATCCTGCCAGTCCTGGTAGCCTCCGTACACCCCCGAGCGGGCCGAGGGACGGAACTCCGCATCCTTCACATGAAAGGCTTTGATATGAGATTTATAGACATCGATATATCCGATATAGTCCAGTTGTTGCAGGACAAAATGCGAGGGATCGTAGAGAATATGCACGCGTGGATGATTGCCGGTAGCTGCCAGGAAACGCTCAAAGGTCACGCCGTCGTGCAGGTCCTCGCCGGGATGAATCTCGAAGGCCAGATCGACGCCGTACTCCTCGGCCACATCGAGGATGGGCCGCCAGCGTTTCGCCAGTTCTTGAAAGCCCAGCTCGACCAGTCCTCGCGGGCGCTGAGGCCAGGGATACATTGTGGGCCAGAGTAGCGCGCCTGAAAACGTCGGCAGCACGTCCAGCCCCAGGTTGCGCGAGGCTTTGATGGCCCTCGTCATCTGCTCAACCGCCCAGGCGGCGCGCGCGGGCGGATTATTGCGCACCTCGGACGGTGCGAAGCCATCGAATAACTCGTCATATGCGGGATGAACCGCCACAAGCTGGCCCAGCAAGTGTGTGGCGATCTCGGTAATCGCCAGACCAGAGGTCTGCCCGCGCAGGTCATCGCAGTATTGCTTCGATTCGGCAGCCCTCTCTAGATCGATAAAGCGGCTATCCCAGCCGGGGATCTGCACGCCGATATAGCCGAGCTGACCCGCCCATTGGGTGATCGCTGAGAGCGTATTGTAGGGAGGCACATCCTGAGCAAACTGGGCCAGAAATATCGCCGGTCCTTTGATCTGTGACATACTATCCTCTCTTCCTGTCGTATTTGTGGTGTCGCACCATAGCCCATTATATGTGTCTGCGAGGGAACGCGGCAACTGTCGTTTATCATTAAGGGAGAAGGACTCCTGGCAGTAACGAGATCTTTCTTGCATATAGTTTGCAAGCAAGGGAGAGCCTTATCTACACAATATAATCTCTTCAAGAAATCAGTATTCCTGAGGAGAGACTCCTTCAGGTGATGGAAAAACGCCCAAACTGTTATATAATCAATCTCAACGGAGAGGGATGGAGAAAGGAATATCGTTTTGAAACAGCCTGGATTCAGCAAAATTGAACGTGTACTCGCCTTCCTGGCCGGTTTATTTAATCTTTTCGTCGGACTGGGATTTTTCTTTTTGCCGGAGATGCACCTGCCTCTCTGGCCGACCAGCATTCCAGAGGTGCTGGACCGCTTTATAGGCGCGATTATTCTGGGGAATGCCGCCGGGGCGTTCTGGCTCTCGACCGAGAAAGAATGGGTGCGCGTGCGAGCCCTTGCGCTGGTCGCGACGGTCTATGGCACGCTGGTAGCCCTGGCGCTGCTCTATCATCTGCTCTGGCTGCATGCCTCGCCTGCCTTCTGGATCTATTTTGCCTTCGATCTCCCCTTTTTGCTGGTCTACTATGGATTATTCCTGTATCACGAACTGGGCTTATTTGCACGCAAAACCAGCGTGCAGGCGAGCAGACCTGTGAAAGCGGGATAAAGAGAGACAGGCGGGCGAGGCCATGCAAGCACCTTTTAGTGATCCATTCTCAGGCATAGAGCTGGCGAGCACGCCCTTGCCTCTGGTCGGGCGCGAGATGGAGATGCAGATTGTGCGTTCCATGCTCACAGGCGTCGCGCACGCTGCGCAGGGTGGCCCACAGGCCCTCATCATCAGCGGCGACATTGGCATCGGCAAGTCGCGCCTGCTGGAAGAGATCTGCCGCGCCGCCGGCGACCTGGATTTTATCGTGCTGGCAGGCCGCGCCTATGAATCCGGCTGTATGTTCCCCTACCTGCCCTTTATTGAAGCCTTACGCCCGGCGCTGCGCGCCGCCTCGATCGCGGAACTGCGTACTTATGTCGGACTGGATACCGAGCCCGGAGAGCAGGCTCCAGAAGACATCTCTCTCACCGGCCTCCCCCTGGCGACGGCTTTCAGCCAGCTCTTCCCGGACATCTGCCGACGCTTACAGGTGACGCCTCTGCGCGAGATTCTTTCGCCGGACCAGGAGAAGTTTCGCCTCTTCGACGCGGTCGCAACGCTGCTCGAACGCATGGCTCAGAAGCGTCCGGTCCTCTTCTGCCTCGATAACCTGCACTGGGCCGATAGCGCGAGCCTTGAACTGACGCTCTACCTGACGGTGCGCCTGCACGGCAGCCCGGTGGTGCTGGCGGGCGCCACGCGCCCACCACAGGCGGACACAGCGGGCGATACAGTCGCGCCCGGCGCGCTGAAGATATTGCGCGAATTGATGCAGCAGGGACTACTTCTGCTTCTGCCTCTGGGTCCCTTGAACGAGACCGCCACCGGGCAGCACCTCCACAATCTGCTGCCCGGCCTGCTCTCCGAAACGCTGGCGCAGCCCCTGTTAGAGCACGCCGAGGGCAATCCATTCTTCCTGGAAGAGCTAGTACGCATGCTCTGCCTCAATGGACAGCTTATCTTGCGTGATGGCGCCTGGCAGATGAACGCGCCGGCAAAGACCTGGGAACTGCCCGCTCGCGTCACCCTGGCGGTCCGGCAACGTTTACAGGGCCTGGCCTGCCGCGAATTGCTCCAGGGGGCGGCCCTGTTCGGGCGCACCTTCCCCTTGCAAGCGCTGGTCAGGGTACTCGCTATCCCGGAGGAGCGTGTCCAGGAACTGGTGGAGGAGGCGCTTCAGGCCAGGCTTGTTACCAGAATCGTCCCCGATTCTCAAGCTTGGGAGAGTCCCGGCGAGATCGGGTCGCAGGTGCGGGGGCCGTCCTTGCGCTTCTGTCAGGGAATCGTACAGGAGGTGTTGGCGGAGGAAGTGCCGGCTCACCGGCAGAGGCAGCTTCACGGGGCTATCGGCGAGGCACTGGAAGAATACTACGGACCGCTCGCCCCCGCGCACGCGGCGGAGCTCGCACGCCAATATGGACTGAGCGACCAGCAGGAGGCGGCCCTGATCTGGAGCCTGCGGGCCGGCGAGGACGCCGTGCGCCAGCAGGCCCACCGCGAGGCTATCAGCCATCTGCGCACAGCTTTGAGGCTGCTGGAGACGGGCGTGAGCCTGCCCGCCGACGAGGCAACATATTCCCCGGCTCAGATCTCTATCGCTCTGGGCGAGAGCTGGCTAAAATTAGGCGAGCTTGAACAGGCTGCCAGGGCCTTTCAGCAGGCGCTTGAGCAATCCCCGCCGGACACAACGGACAGAAACAGCAAGGAGTTGTTTGTGCGCGCCAGGGCCAGCCGCCTGCTGGCCGATGCTTATCGCTTACAGGGCAAATATGAACTGGCGCTGGCTCAGCTTCAATCGGCCACGGGCCTGCTCGACGAGGAGAACAGGAGACGCGCGCAAGAGGCTCCGGCGGAACATGAGCCGACGCTGGTCTCCTGGCTTGCCCCAGGACACCATGCCCTTCAGATGGCGCAGCTTGCCGGGCAAGAGGAGAAGGCCGGGACTACCTCCCGGCTCCGGGCGAGCGAGCGCCTGCTCCTCTTGCAGGCCAGAGCCACGCTCGACTTGCTCCTCTACCGTTCCGGCGAGGCCGAGAAAACACTCTGGCAGGCGCATCAACTGGCAGCGGAGATCGGCGATCGTGGAAGCCAGGCGTTTGCATTGCATATCCTGGGCTGGCTGCGCGGCTGGGGCGAGCATATCGGGGAAGCGATTCGCCTGATCTCGCAGGCTCACGAACTCTATATCGCTCTGGGCGATCCCTTTCACGCAGCCCTGGGCGATCAGAGCCTGGGGATCATCTATCAGGCGCTCGGAGAAATGGAGAAGGCCGAACGCTACAATCTGCAAGGCTTTGAGCGTGCCCGCCGCTACGGGGTTCAGCATATTCTCGGCTGGCTGCACTGCAACCAGGGAACGATGGCGCTGGCCCGGGGCGCGTGGGCAGAGGGCGAGTCGCACTTTCACAGCGCGCTGGAAGAGGGCGAAAAACTGGGCAACGCCCGCATCCGTCCCCTGGCGCTGCAAGGACTGGCCGTGCTCCACTTCCGACGCGGAGACTGGCAGAGCGCCGAACAGATCTTTCAGCAGGCCATCCAGGCCGCCCAGAACACTGAGTGGTATCCCGGCACGCTCGCACTCTATGGCCACTTCCTGGCCGTCACCGGGTGCAGGGCCGCCGCCCAGGTCCAGCTTGACCTTGCCGCCGCTCAGGATGAGCCTTTCGGCTATAGCGGCGATTTCTACCTGCCCTTTCTGGCCGAGGGCTATCTGCATCTTGAGTCGGGGCATCTCTCCGCCAGGTATATCGAGCGCATGCGCAACCTGCGCGGCTTTATGTACTACGGGGTTTCGGTCGATCGCATCCTGGGGGAGATCGCGGCGCTGCAGGAGGACTGGCAGGCAGCGGAGCGGGCCTTTGAGGATGGTCTGGCCCTCTGCCGGCGCTCACGGAATCTGCCAGAGGAGGCCGCGATTCTCTATGAGCAGGCGCGCACGGCCTTGATGCGCAGCCGGGGCGGCTCGCAGGCGGAGAACGCGCGGCTGGAGCAGCGTGTACAGGAATTGTGCGAGCAGGCCCGCGAACTGTTCGAGCGCTATGGCATGCAGCGTTCGGTGGCCCTGGTCGATACCCTGCGCGAGGGACTGCGGCAGCTCGAGGGGCGCAAGGGCCGGCGCGAGGATCTGCCCCTGGTGGTCGCGCCCCATCTTGCACACGCGGACTACCGGCTGGATCTGCGCCTGACGCGCCGCGAGTTGGAGGTCCTGCGCCTGGTGGCCGAGGGGCGCACCGATCGTGAGGTCGCGGATATCCTGGTGCTCAGTACCCGCACGGTCAATCGCCACCTGAGCAATATCTTCGTTAAGCTGGATGTGCCGGGGCGAGCCGCCGCCGTCGCCTACGCGATCCGCCAGCGGCTGGTGGAATAAAAGAGCGATGCAAGCCGCTTCGGCGGCCCACATCGCTCTCACAGAACAGAGAGGCGCTCAGATCACCGGCAGGCTCTGCCCATCGGTCATCGCCTGCGGGCCAGAGTGCAGCGGCGGATGACCGCCGTCAAAGGGCGTGCTGGGAATCGTGTTGTCGCCCAGCACCTGGCGCGCGGCCCCAATTGTATCAAACCACATTCCCATATGCTCCAGTTGCGTGCCCGACGCCTCGCCCGACTGGTCGTTTGAGGTACCGGGATGGCGGTTGTCGGCGGCAAAGGCTACCAGCGTAATCAGGTGGAAGATCGATTCGCCGCTGCCATCGCCGCGCGTGAACAGGTCCCCGACGTACTCCGCGTGCCCAAACGGCTTCGTGGCAATCTCGGTGAAGAAGATCGTGAACTTGATATTGGGCGGCATATGCTGCACATCGACGATTACCGTATCGAATACGCTCAGGTCGGGATTCCCTTGCACCACCGTCACCAGGGCGCTCGCGTTGGGAAATGTATTCTTGATGCTGACCGGCACAAGCGGAAACTGGAGAATCAGGGTCGGAGCAACCGAGGGTAGCACCTTGACCGTTGGCGCAATCTGCCCCGGGCTGCCAAAGTCCGGCGCGCGCAGTTGCGGCGGGGTTGTAGGAAACGTGAGCTTGCCACCGGTGCTGCCCGGAACAGACGGCGTCTGGCCGGGCGTCTGGGCCGAGGAGGTGCTGCACGCGCTGAGGCACAGGGCGAGCAGCAAGAGCAGCGACAGCAGGCTGGAGGCCCGCAAACGCCGGGCGGCTGATCTGGATAAGCTGTGGATACGCATGTCACTCTTCCTCTCTTAAAACACCGGAGCGCTCTGCCCATCGGTCATGGCCTGCGGCCCTGCGTGCAGCGGCGGATTCCCTCCATCAAAGATGGTGCCCTGCAAACTGTCGTCATTCAAGACCTGCTGTGCATCCTTGAGCGAGGAGAACCACATGCCCATATGCTCCAGGTTGACCCCGGAGGTCGGGCCCTCGCGGCCATCCACCGAGCTCCCCGGATTGCGCGCATCCATCGCAAAGGCATCGAAGGTGATGCATTGGAAGATGGTCTCGCCGGTTCCATCGCCGCGCGTGGTCAGATCGGCTACGTACTCCACATTTCCGAACGGCTTGTTGGCCAGTTCAATCAAGAAGATGGTAAAGGTGATATTGGGCGGCATGTTCTGCACATCCACCGTCACCGTATCAAAAATGCTGCTCCGCTCATCGCCGTTGACAATCGTGACCAGCGCGCTCGCTTTGGGGAAGGCGGTTTTCAGTCCGCTGGGAATCAGCGGGAACTGGACGATCAGCGTCGGTGCGAGCGAGTCCAGCACACGAACCGTCGAGGCCACACGGCCCTCTTGAATGAGCCGGCGCATGCGCACATCGCGCGGATTCGCGGGCAGGGATCTGGCCTGAGCGTGAACTGCCGGGCGCGGCATCTGCACCACTGCGGCACCGGCACTGCCCGCACCGCTCGCGCACAATAGCAGGAGGCCGACAAGCAGCAACAGGCCCGCCCGCAGGCGCCGCGCGAAGGCCGTCAAGCCTCCTGGCGATGTCTTGCCAGCATTGCGTCTATGCAAAAGTTGCATGTATTTCTCCTTTACATTTGCCTTAACAAGCAATGGGTTTTCTGGCAAGCAAGCTAGAACACCGGAGCACTCTGCCCATCGGTCATGGCCTGCGGCCCCGCGTGCAGCGGTGGATTCCCTCCGTCGAACGGGGTGCCGGTCAGCTTCGGATTCTTGAGAATCTTCTGGGCATCCTGCAGGGAAGAGAACCACATGCCCAGGTGCTCCAACTGCGTGCCGGAGGCATCGCCGCTTTGATCCTGCGAGACGTTGGGATTATCGGAATCGATGGCAAAGGCCACCAGGGTGATCGCCTGGAAGGTGATCTCGCCGGTTCCGTCGGAAAGCGTGTGCAAATCGGCGACGTATTCGACATGGCCGAAAGGCTTGTTGGCATGTTCAATGAAGAAGATCGTAAAGGTCGTGTCCGGGGGCATATTCTGCACATCCACCGTCACCGAGTCCACCAGGCTGACCTCCGGGTTGCCCTGGACAATCGTTACCACGCCAGTCGCTTTAGGAAAGGCGGTTTTCAGTCCGCTGGGAAAGAGGGGAAATTGAATGATCGTGCTCGGCGGCTGCGAGGAGAGCACCTGGACGGTCGGGGCCTCACCGTGCGAATCCAGCAACTGCCGGAGCGTGCGCGCTTGCAAGGGCGCGCGGTTGCGCTGAGCGTTCGCCCCTGCCCCCACGCTCGCGTGTCCGGGATAGACGAACACAAAGGTGAAAAGTAAGACTGCCAGCAGGGACAGGATGGCTAGAGGGAGACGACGACGACGAAAAGCCTGTAGCATGCGAAACTCCTTTTTTACTCTGATCCACGATGAACCGGTTTGCAGAAACCGTGTTCTCTTCTGCCTCGCAAGCATACCGACTTCCTGAACGCTTCCACATGTGCAGAATTACCCATTCTGTTGGAAGGCCACACGGCCGGTATTCGACCACATGTCCGCCAAAAAATGGGTAATCTTGCCCACGATTTCTCTCCGGCGCTCCTGCATACTTCTGGCAAAAGACTACCCTTTTGCAGGAGATGTTACGCATGGCCGAGAACCATTTCTTCGCGCAGCAAGATAACGCTTTCATTGGAAAGACTCTGGGAAATTATTCTCTGGAAAAGCTCGGCGAGAGGCTCGAAACCGGGCCGGTTTTTCTGGCTCGCCATGCCCAGGCCGGGACACGCCATCGCCTGCGCTTCCTGGCGCTGCCCGCAGCACTCTCACCGGAACAGCGGCTTGTCTTCCTGGGGCATTTCCAGCATGAAGCGGGCAAAGTGGCCTTTCTCCATCACCCGGCGCTCCTCCCGCTCAACGACTATGGAATCCATGAAGGCGCACCCTACTTCGTTTCGCCCGATCTGCCGGTGCGTCCCTTGCAGACGCTGTTGGTGGAAAAGGGTCCGCTGGACCTCGCGCGCGTGGGCCGTTACCTGGACGGAATCGCTGCCGCGTTGGAGTATGCGCACACGCACGGGATTCTCCATCTTAATCTCAACGCGCGCAATGTCTGCATCCAGGCCGATGGCCAACCGCTGGTGACGGAAATTGGTCTGCTACGCATGCTCTCTCCCAGAACAGCCGCACTGACCGGCGAGCAGGCATGCCTTGAGAACGGCTCGCCCCTCCTGCTGGATCGACAGGGCCATCCTCTCTACACGCTGAGCATCGCCAGCGCTCCGGCTCCCGAACTGCTGCTCGGCCAGTCACCCGGCACCTCGACGGATGTGTATGCACTTGGCTCGCTGCTCTACCAACTGCTCACCGGACATCGGCCCCTGCGCGCCAGTACCCTGCAAGAACTTGCCGAACAACATCTCAAGGCCCCGTTGCCTTCGCTGAACACGTGGCGTCAGGGGCTGCCGGGCGAACTGGACCAGCTTATCAGCCGGGCCATGAGCAAGGATGTGAGCAGGCGTTTTCGCACCCCAGGCGCGCTGGCAAACGCCTACGCCGGGATTGTTCCGCCAACCGATGGCGCACGCAAATCATTCGTCATTCCAGCGCCGCAGCCCGCATCGAAGCAGGAGACGGCGCGGCCCGTTCAGTCGCTTCGCCCGGCACCCAGCCCGCTTCGATCCATGCCGGGCAAGCAAACGCCCGTCTCACGACGCCGGGCTATCACGCTGATCGCCGCCGGGGGAGGAGTTGCAGCCGCCGCAGGTGTGGTCGTGTGGCTGGTGGAGAGCAACTCTTCCTCCGGCGCGGCTGGCGTGGTCGCCTCTGGCGGGACTTCCGCCGCCCCGACTTCCGCCGGCAATTCCGGCGGCACAGGCACAGGTCACAGCGGGAAAGTGCTGGCCAACGCTGCGGATGTGCCGCCTAACAGCGCACGCTCGTTTCCTCTGCCGGGCAGTCCCAATCCGGGTGTGCTGATCCACCTGCAAAACGGGCAATTTGTGGCCTTTAATTCCACCTGCACACACGCCGGGTGCGCCGTGAAATACAATTCCCAGGATCACCTGCTTGAATGCCCCTGCCACGGCGCGTCATTCGATCCTGCGAAGAAGGCCCAGGTCGTCGGAGGTCCCGCGCCAGCACCGCTCACCTCCATTCCGATTACCGTCAATTCCGATGGCACGATCACTCAGAATGGATGAGCAGGAGAGCAACACGGACAGCACGAAAGGAGGAAAGCATGGCTGAACAGTATGTCGTGATCGGCAATGGCATCGCCGGCGTCACAGCGGCAGAGATTTTGCGCGCGGAGGACGCGAGCGCCGAGATTACCGTGATCGCCGATGATCCTTTTCCTGTCTATTATCGTCCCGCCCTGAAGGATTACCTGGCGGGCCGCGTGCGCGAGGACAAGCTCTGGGCCCGCCCGCCTAGCTTTTACCAGGACCAGCGCATTCGCTTCCTGGCCGAGCGCGTCAGCGAAATCCAGGCAGGGCAGCACCTCATCGGATTGCAGAGCGGACGCCAGCTTGGCTACCACCGCCTGCTGCTGGCCTGCGGCGCCCGGGCGAGCCGGCTGCACTGTCCCGGCTGTGATCTGGATGGCGTGACCACGCTGCGCACCGTCGCCGACTATCAGGCAGTGCAGCAGCGGCTGGCCAATGTCCGGCGCGTTGTCGTGAGCGGAAGCGGCACGCTGGCTCTCGAAACCATCGAAACCCTGCGCCATCGCGGCTTCCCGGTGACGCACCTGGTGCGGCGCCGCACCCTGTGGTCCGAGGTCCTGGACCTGACGGCCTCCGACCTGGTTCTTCAGCAGGAGAGACGCGACGGGGTGGATGTGCGCGTTGAGGAAGAGATTGCTGAGATTACCGGGAGGAATGGGCAGGTCAACGGCGTCGTGACCACCGGCGGTGCGCGCATTCCCTGTGAGCTTGTGCTCATCGCCATCGGGATCGAGCCGGTTATCGATTTTGTCAAACGCGCCGGCATTCCCTGCGAACGCGGGGTCAAGGTGGATGCGGCCATGCGCACCGCCGCGCCCGATATCTACGCCGCCGGGGATGTACTGGAGACATCCGATCCCACAAGCGGGCGCACGCGTGCAATCGGTCAATGGTATCCCGCTGTGCAGCAGGGACGCGCCGCCGCTTACAGCATGCTTGACCTGCTCGACACCAAACATCCCTTCTCCGCCAGCACGTTCTATAACGCGACCTTTCTCTACGGACTGGACTTCGCTTCGGTCGGCCTGACGCAGATTCCCAGGAGCGCGCAGGGCTTTCAGGAGATCGTCGCCGATCCTCAACCGCGCATTTATCGTAAGATTGTCCTCAAGGACGGGGTGCCGGTGGGAATGCTGGCCCTGGGCGAGCGCAGGGGCGTGCTGGCCCTCAAACGCGCCATCGATCATCGCGTAGACCTCTCGTCCGTGCTGGGAAGACTGCTCGACGAGGATTTCAAGCTGAACGAATGGCTCGATCGGCAAGGGGTGCCACCTCCTCTGCTGAGCGTGAGCCGCGAGGGGGCCGTAACCGCCAGACAGATCGCAGACACTGTCATACGAGAGGCGGCAAAGCCTGAGCTGGTCGGCCTGGCCTTCCTCGTCCCTGGCGCCGCCTCGACCGAGGTGCGCAAGGCTGGTCTGCGCCCGGAGAGATTTATGCTGAGCCAGACAAAGACCATCACCATCGGACGCCAGCCCGGCATCTCGCTGCTGATCGATCACGACTCGGTTTCGCGCCGCCACGCTGAGATCAGCTACGTCGATGGACAGTATGTGCTGCGCGACCTGGGGAGTTCCAATGGCACATTTGTGAATACTGCGCCCCTCCCACCGGGCAGCGCCCATCTCCTCCAGTCGGGCGACCGCCTGCAATTTGGTCGGGTGACATATCTGTTCCAAATAGAACAGCCGGCTCAGGCGGCAAAGCGCGCACTCTCGCCTGAAACGAGCGCGAAGACGCGGCTGGCTCCGCACGCGACCGGCTTTTACGATCCCTCGGCGGCGAAACAGCTTCCCGCGTCGTCGGCTCAGCCGCTGCTCAAGGCCGATGGCTCGCTGCTGCTGCCCGGCGCGCAAGAGGCCATCCCGGCGGGTATCGTGGCCACGTTCCAGGATTCCCCCGTGCTGATTGTGCTGATTCAGGACCACCCGCAGATCTTCCTTCTGAGGCCGGGAAAAACGCTGACAATCGGACGCGATAAGGAGAACGCGATTGTCCTGCCGGATATGTCAACTTCGCGCAAACATGCCGAGGTCTTCTCCAGCGGCGACGGCTTCTATATGCGCGACCTGGGCAGCAGCAACGGCGTGAAGATCAATTCGACCAGGATCGACAATCCCTATCGCCTGGCGCACGGCGACCGCATCCTGATCGGCGACACGACCCTCTACTTCCTGCACCAGGTGCCCGACGAAGCGCCCCGCCTGCTAGATCCGGCAAGCACGCGCGATCCCTTCGTGTGCCCCACTTGCGGGATGGCGGTGCCTGAACACGCGCACTTCTGCGCCCACTGCGGGGGACCTCTGAAGCAGCCCGTCCTTGCCAGCATTTAATGGAGCGAGTCTATGCAGAAAGAACCTTTAAAGAAACAAGCGGTCGTTGCAGGCGTCCAGCATCGCACCGACCTGCGCCCGCTGACCACCGAGGAGATACGCTTCGAGATCGATATGTGCATCGGCTGCGACCGCTGCATGCGGGCCTGTCCGGTTCCCCTCTCCTCTCAGATCACTATCGCCGATCTCAACCGCGCAACGATCTCGGACGAGATTCCGGCGCATGTGGCTCGCTTCACCGAGGAGTGCGTCATGTGCGGCTCCTGCGTCCCCGTCTGCCCGGTTGATAATCACCGTGACCTCCTGATGCTCTCGCTGAAGCAACGGCTCGGTGTCTCCTGGGACGGCGCCGCCGATCTCAGCCGCGTGCTGAACTATCTGCCGCCCGGCTGGAATGTCCCACTCTTGCTCAACCGCCTGCGCGAACTGCCGATGTTCAGCGATGCTCAGCTTGTGCCGGAGAACTATCTGCTGCACATGACGACCTTCTCCAAGTTGCTCTCGCTCATGCCCGGCAGCGTCCTGATGCAGGAGGGCGAGTACAGCCGCGTCATCTACCTGATCCTGGAGGGTCGGTTCTCGCTCTCAACACACGGCGCGGACGGCAGCGAGCTCGCGCTCGCGGTAATGCGGCGCGGCGAGTACCTGGGCGAAGAGGGCATGCTGACCGGCCAGCCGCGCGAGGCCACTGCGCGCGCGCAGACTGCCGCGTGCGTGCTGGAGGTGCCGGAGCAGGTGATGCAGCATATGATGGAACTGGTGCCGGCGGTGCGCCGCTTCTTTGAACAACTTAACGGCACGCGTTCGCTCGAAGCGATCCTCAGGCGCATGGCGCTGTTCCAGGATATCCCCGGCGCCGAGATACGTCTGGTGGCCGAGCAGACGGCGATCAAGCAGTACGATCGCTCCGAACTGCTTTTCGGCGAGGACAGTCCGCCCGAAAAGATCCGCGAGAGGCTTCATATTCTGCTGGAGGGCTTTGTAAAGGTTGCGCGGCGCACCACGCCGGGCACCGGGCGCGCGAAAGGCAACGAGAAGATCATCGCCTATCGCCAGGGCGGCGACTACTTCGCAGGCGGACTGGACCTGCTGGGCGACGGCCAGGCGGTCAGCGTCACGGCGATTACCCGTGTGCGCGTGGCCGAGGTCCCTCAGCACGTGATGCTCGAGCTGTTTAAGCGCTATCCCGCGCTGCGCCAGCGATTCACAGCACGCCTGCGCCAGTACCGCGACGCCGCCCGGATCGCGCAAACAGGCATCTTCGATCCGCTGGCCCACACCGGCACTCAGGTGGTTGAGGAGCAAACGAGCGCCGAGGCAAGGGTCGGCCTGCGTTCGCTGGTAGGCGGAGGCGTCATCGAGGGCACCGAGGTGCTGGTGATTGATCTGGACAAATGCGTGCATTGCAACGAATGCGAGGAGGCTTGCGCGCGCAGGCACGGCCACTCGCGGATGAATCGCAAGGGCATGGTAGTCGGTAATATCAGCATCGCCACCGCCTGCCGCCAGTGCCAGGACCCCGTCTGTATGCTGTGCAGCCGGGCGGGCATCGCGCGCCTGCCCAGCGGCGAGGTCTATATCACCGAAAGCTGCATCGGCTGCGGCATCTGCGCCGAACGTTGCCCCTACGAGAATATCTCTATCGTGACGCTGGCGGACGAAGCGGAGGAGCGGCAGGCGAGCTGGCAACGCTTCAGTTCTTTCTTCACGCAGGGCGCGGGCAAAGAGCGCGGACGCAAGACGCTGCCTGTTCTCGCGGCTGCGCCGGGTCCGCTTCAGGCCGGGCAAGCGCGCGACGCCTACGGGGAGATGCGCAAGAAGCTGGCGATCAAGTGCGATCTGTGCGCGGGCTACGACAATCAAGCCTGCGTCCAGGCATGCCCAACCGGCGCTGCAATTCGCGTCCAGCCCGCAGCATTTTTCGGTTCTACCGAAACCATCCTGCAACAACGCATAGATTAGGGAGGGAAGATGTCTATGGCTCTCGCAACGCAATCACCGGCCTCACCACCACCAGCACGCACGTCTCGCCGCATCTGGCACGCGCCCTCTTCGCCGGCACGCTGGCTCTGGCTGGCCGTCGCCCTGCTGCTCTGCGGCGGCATCATCCTGCTCTATATCGTCGCGCTGACCATGCAGCCTTTTCCCGGCCCGTTCAACGATCCACTGCGCAGCTTTGGCATCGTGGCCTTTGCGCTGGTGCTGTGTACGGCAAGCTATTCGCTGAGACGCCGCTTCGCGCGCAGCCTGCCGGGCAAGGTGCAGAACTGGCTCTGGATGCATACCTGGCTGGGCGGCGCGGCTATCCTGATCGCGCTGCTCCACGAAAACTTCACCCATATTCTGCACGACGCCTGCCAGAACGCCGGCTGCCTGACTAATGCCTACGGCGGCACAAGCGCGCTGCTTGCGCTCTTTGTCCTGGTGCTCAGCGGCGTTGCGGGACGCCTGCTGGATCGCTGGCAGGCGCGCAGCATCGCCAGGGACGCCAGCTCTAACGGTGCGGGCATCGTCCAGGCTATCGAGGAACGCTTGCTGGAACAGGAATATACAATCGAGCGCCTGTGCGCGGGCAAGTCGGAGGAGTTTAAGCAGCATTGCCTCCTCTCCCTGGAACACGGCCAGGTGAATCCGTCCGTGCCGGCTTTGCCACAACATGAGCAGGCCGACCTTCAGCGCGCGCACCGGACCTTGCTCGCCCATGCCCGACTCTCTCAGTCACTCAAGCGCCAGGAACGCGCTCGCCGCCTGATGCGCACCTGGCGTATCGTCCATATTGGACTTGCTGTGCTCTCTCTTTTGATTATTACATTTCATGCAACTATGGAACTGCTTAGCAGTGTTTTCCATGTGCTATAGGACGGGGAGGAATTTATGATGCGCTGTCCACACTGTCAGGCCCAGCTCGATGAAGATACCATTTACTGCGGCAATTGCGGCCAGCAGGTTGCCCCGCTCCAGGCCAGAGGCGCAACCGCCAGCTACGTGACCGAGAGGCGCGACGCGGGCGTGAGTTTTATTCCGGCACAGCGCACAGCCCCGGCAGTCCCGGGACCCGCTGTGCCCTCTCACAAAAATACCCCTCCTCCACAGGGACCCCCACCCGTGCGCCGCGGGAGACGGCCCGGCCTCCTGGCGATCGCCATTCTCCTGCTGATCCTGCTGGCAGGCGGAACGGTACTGGCTCTCACCCTGTTGAAAAGTAATCCGTCGGGCGGGGTCGCGGCCAACGCCAGCGGCCAGGTCACGTTCTTCGACGGTCCCAACGGCACGGGAGGCACAGATGCCTTGAAGATCGCCGTGAGTGGTCTGAGCGCGCCGGCTGCCGGCTCCCAGTATGATGCGTGGCTGGTAGATGAGGCCGGCGAGCACACTACGCCCCTCGGCACATTGAGCGCGCAGGGCAACCTCTTCTCGCTCAACTTTGCGGGCACCGGCAGCAGCGGGCAGCCCGGAACCAATCTGCTTGGCAGCGGGAACGTGGTGGAGATCACGCTGGAGCAAGGCAAGGTGCAGCTTCCAACCGGGAAAGTGCTGCTCTCGGCCACTTTTCCCCCTAAAGCATTTGTCCACATCAAGCACCTGCTGTTTAGCTTCCCCACCACGCCCGCGAAGATCGGCCTGCTGGTGGGATTGCTGAACCAGACCAGGCTCTTGAACGCCCAGGCCCTGGCGCTACAGAGCCTGGCAGGTAATGGGGATGCAGCCGCGATTACTTGTATCGCGCAGAGTATCATCGACATCAGTGAGGGCCAGCAGGGAAGCCACTTCCAGCAGCCTCCCGCGTCGTGCGGAAGCTCGATCCCCACCGGCGACGGCTTCGGCATCCTGGGCACGAACGGCTACGCGACCACCGCCGCCACGCATGCCTCCCTGGCCGCCACGCAGTCCGATAGCACGGCGAATATTCGCCTGCACGCCGGCGAGGTGGAGGCCGGTACGACCAATATCACCGGCTGGGTGACGACCATTGACCACGATGCCCTGCAATTGCTCAGCAATCCAGGCGACATAAAGAGCATCCAGGAGATCGTCGCCCTGGCCAACCACGCCTTCCAGGGCGTCGATGCCAACGGCAACGGACAGATCGATCCCGGCGACGGCGAGGAGGGGGCCGCAACCGCGTACCTGCGCGGCCAACTCATGGCCAGCCTGACGCTCACACCCCGGCTATAGGTCTGGTGGGCGGCCCCGGAGGCCGCCCATTCCACAAACCCAGAACAGGAGGAAACGCCGCCGACCAACCCTTCTCGGCTTTTTCAGAAATGACCTTCGTTCTTGCTTATCCCCTGCTCTTCTAGCTTTCGCCGATTTTACGCGAGTTCTGGCTAACCGCCAAAAATTGCCCTTGACACCAGTGCCATGCTATGCTATATAATAATTGTATCGTAACACGATATTAATTGTCGTGGTTGAACGTGGCTGGTCCATGCGGTCGGCCTGCGGACTGCGGTCCGGGGTTGCTCGCAGGCGACCATGCAGCGGTTTTTTAGAGAGACAACAGAAAGGAGGGAAGGCAGAAAGCGCATTACGGAGCCAAGCGTATTGAAAATCGTAGTGTGTCTTGTTGAACGTTCGTAGTGCGTTTTATGTTGCATCCATCGCCCTCATCAGGACGAGCCGAAGCCATCTACACTGGCGTAGATGACCTCTCCTTCCAGCAGGCATCGACGCCTGCTCAATAGAGAAGCAGACGCTTTGAGGCTGAAGCTTGTTTTTGCCGCATATGCCTGCTGGTGATAACAGTTTCGTTTTCGAGTCTCATTGCAAAGGAGGAAGCTTCAATGGCTCAATTTGCGGCTGAAGGTGAGCGCGTTGAACACGAAGCGGCAGGTGCAATAGCGAATGCCGCTCCCCTGGGTCTCACCGCTTTTGCTATCACGACAGCCATCCTGAGCTGTGTCAACGCTGGTTTTCTTATTCCGTCCGCCGGACTCAACGTCTTTATTGGTCTCGCCCTTGTCTATGGCGGCATCGTCCAGGTCCTCGCCGGGATGTGGGAGTTCAGGCGCGGCAACGTCCTCTCCGCCACTGCGTTCTCTTCCTATGGCGGCTTCTGGGTTGCTACTGCCCTCATGTTCCTGCCCAGCTTCGGCATCCTGGGCACGCTCAATAGCAGCGGAACGCTCCACCAGGCCCTGGCGGTCTACTTCCTCTGTTGGACCATCATCACGGGCCTCTTCTTCCTGGGCGCGCTGAGAACGAACATCGCTTTGCTGGTTGTTCTCGGCCTGCTGTTCCTGACCTACCTGCTCCTGACCATCGCCGAGTTCGCGAGCGGCAACACCGTGATTACTGCGATCGGTGGCTGGCTCGGCATCGCTACCGCGCTGGCCGCGTGGTATACGGCGCTGGCAGACCTGCTGCATTCCGGGAATGGCGCCTTCAGGCTCCCGCTCGGACACATTGGCTAGGGTGGTGGGGAACGGCAAGGTGATTGCTTTGCCGGGGAAGGCAGATCTCTGCATCTGCCTTCCCACCTGTCTCTCCTGCATACGGGTTCGGTGCGGCTTATGAACAAGAAAAACTCTCCCCTGCAGCGGCTCAGGATCTTTCGGCGACCGGGCGACAAACGCGCTCTGTTCCACTCCCTGCTGCGCCTGTGCAAAAGGCACGCGCAGTCTTTTCTTACAGGTGTGCTGACTTTTCTGCTCCTGCTCTTGCTCTGCGGTATCCTCAGCCTGTTGCCAGGTCCCCGCTTGTCTCAAGCGTCCGCGAACGTGACGCCTATGGCCCTGCAAACCTTCGTGAGCCAGGTCAAAGCGAACAATGTGCGCGCGGTCCTGATTCGCGGAAACGGGATGACGGCAGAACTCACTCGCTCGCTGCAGGGACAGCCCTGTAATATGTCACCAACGCTCTCCTCCTTTAGCTCCTCCGACTTCTCCACATCCTCCGCCCGGATCGATCCGGCCTGCCTGATCTATCTCAATGCCCCTCCTCAGAGCAATGGCCTGCTCCTGCCGCTTTTTTTCCGGCACGCAGTGATTGTGGATGTCACTCCTCCTTCGCCAGCCTTCCCTGTGGAACTTCAGTTGTTCTGCGGGCTGGCGATGCTGATGATCCTGCTGATTCTCATGAGCAGTTTTTTGAGAAAGAGCCGGCCTGCCTCCTATCCTCCTGACAGGCTTTCCCGCATGCTAAAAAGTCGGGCACGCCGGGTGGGAGAAGGATCGAAACAAAGCCAGGCTCAGTCTGTCATAGCAAGACCCTCATTTTCTAGCCTGTCCGCTCTCAAGTCCGTCTCCTCAACGCCACCAACGACCTTCGCGGATGTCGCGGGAATCGATGAGGTGCGCGCCGAACTCGCAGAGGTAGTGCGGTTCCTGCGCCAGCCGGAGTGCTTCCAGCGCCTGGGTGCGCATGTCCCGCGCGGGATTCTGCTGGTCGGCCCGCCAGGTACGGGCAAAACTCTGCTCGCGCGGGCCGTGGCCGGGGAGGCCGGCGTGCCATTCCTGCATATGAGCGCCTCCGAGTTCGTCGAGGTGTTTGTCGGTGTTGGCGCCAGTCGCGTGCGCGACCTGTTCCGGCAGGCCCGTAACTGTGCTCCATGCGTGGTTTTCCTCGACGAGATTGACGCGGTAGGCCGCAAACGTGCGCTGCTTCCCGTCGATTCGGGTGAGCGCGACCAGACCCTGAATCAGCTTCTGATCGAGCTGGATGGTTTTCAAAGCCGGAGCGGAATTGTGTTGCTCGCCGCGACCAATCGCGCCGATATGCTCGATCCGGCGCTCCTGCGCCCCGGTCGCTTCGACCGCCAGATACCTATCACGCTCCCCGACGTGCGTGGACGCGAGGCGATTCTGCGCGTCCATACCCGCCACACACCCCTGGACGCCCGGGTTCGCCTGGACCACCTGGCCCGCATGACAGCGGGCATGAGCGGCGCGGAACTGGCGAACCTGGTCAACGAAGCCGCCCTCTGCGCGGCCCGGCGCGATCTCTCCGCCCTTACGCCCGAGTGTTTTGCAGAGGCCCTGGCGCGCATCCAGCTTGGTGCGCTGCGCCCGCTATTCATCAGCGAGCGTGAACGACACATTATCGCGGTTCATGAATGCGGGCATGCACTGGTCGCCTACTACCTGCCTGAGGCTGACCCCGTTAACTATCTGACGATTCTCGCGCGCGGCAGGCATCTGGGCGTCACTCAGTTCGCCGTCGAGGAGGAACGCTATCACCTCAGTCGCACGCGCCTGATGGCCCGCATCGCCGTTGGACTGGGTGGGCGCGTGGCAGTAGAGCTTGTTTTCGGGTCCGATGGCGTAACGACGGGAGCCGAGGAGGACCTGCAGACAGCGACCACCGTTGCCCGGCGCATGGTAACTCGCTGGGGCATGGGGAAAGAGGTTGGCGTGGTCTTCGCAGATTACCGCACCCCGGCTGCTGAGCGGTCCTGGCGAGAAATGCCGGGCAGGACACAGACCGCCAGCAGCCGATCAATGGAGGCCGTGATCGATAATGAGGTCCAGCGTATCCTGCAGGACGGACGACAGATCGCACTACGCGTGCTCAGTGAACACTCCTCTCAGCTCACCCTCCTTGCCGATGTCCTCATGGAGCGGGAACAACTGGATCGAGAACAGTTTGAGGCCATTCTCGCTAGACCCACCAGTGCCAACCCAGAGAGATGTTGACCGCCACCGCCCAGGTGAGGTACATCAACCACAGGCCCGTGAGCAATTGCCAGACGGCGACCAGGCGCCCACCGCCGGCGAAGACCCCGAAGCGATACGGCGCTTCGGTCAGG
>Ga0070740_10001551_pt1 | contig 30847 bp, 24 predicted proteins | sample Coa_R2_FD_67286 | JGI IMG/M metagenome (GOLD analysis project Ga0070740, IMG submission 67286) | Surface soil microbial communities from Centralia Pennsylvania, which are recovering from an underground coalmine fire - Coalmine... | ecosystem: Environmental > Terrestrial > Soil > Unclassified ...
GCGATGCGATCGCAAATTTGCTCGACTTCAGAAAGCTGATGCGAGCTGAAGAAGATGCTTTTACCCTCATCGCGTGCTGCGCGCAGCAGTTCGCGGACTTCCAGCACTCCGGGCGGATCGAGGGCAGAGGTGGGCTCGTCCAGGATAAGGATTTCCGGGTCGTTTATCAGCGCCTGAGCGATGCCGAGTCTCTGCTGCATACCGCGTGAGAAACGGCGCGCGTCCTTGCCTGCTACGGCGAGATTCAAACGGGCGAGCAGTTCCCTGCTTCGTTCTCGCAGCCGTGGGTTGCGGATGTTGTTGAGGCGTCCGGCCAGTTCAAGGGCACTGCGGGCAGTCCCTGCGAAGAAGGCGGGCGAATCTGAAAGAAAGCCGACTCTGGAGCGTGTGGCTGTGTGGCCGAAGGGCTTGCCGAGGATTGTGCCTCCGCCTGTGGAGGGCTTTAGGAATCCGAGCGCCAGATGGATGGCTGTTGTTTTGCCGGCTCCGTTCGGGCCGAGAAAGCCGAGGATTTCGCCCGGTTCGAGTGTGAGCGAGAGGCTGTCGAGAGCTGCATACGCGCCGAAGCGTTTGGTTGTACTTTGAAACTCCAGAGCAGCGGCCACGGTGGCATTGTCTCATGCGACTTGCATATGGAGCGGACTTCCACCCTTTGCTACGCAAAGTCTGGGGCATCCAGACGCTTCTCTGAAGAGAAAAACAGATCCTTCGCTACGCTCAGGATGACAGCACGATATTCTTCCTGATGGCAGCACTGAGGCCATCTACTTTTATTAACCGGCAGCGAGCTGGTAGATAGAGATATGCGAAGTGTGGCTGGAGCTGAATAGTGAGCGCTGCCAGTTGCCCCAGCGTTCTTTCAGTAGCAGGCCGGCGAGCTGCGCCATAAGATCAAGCTCACTCGGCCAGGCGTAGCGGAGCTGAACCGGATAGAGCTGGATGTTTCCATTCTTGATGACAATATGCTGGGCGGTTACGCGTTGCTCGACGGGATCGTGTTGCGATACATCCAGCCGGACCTCATCTACGCCCACACGGGATGCAACGACATTCTGGTCGTTATTGAAGCGGCAGAGATCGGGCACAAAGGCTTCCATCACAAACAGGCCCTCGGGCTGAAGGTGGGCGGCAATGTTCCTGAAGCAGCGGAGCTGGTCTTGTTGGGTGAGAAGCGCAAAGAATGTGTTGAAGACGACGTAAATCAAGCTGAATTTTCCCTCGACAGCGAGATCGGCAAAATCTCCAATGGTTACGGGGATGGCATCGCCGCCCGGCTTTTTGCGCAGCTCTTTGATCATTTGCGTGGAGGTGTCGATGCCCTGCACCTCAAGTCCATTTTGGCTGAGCGGCAAAGCGATTCGGCCTGTGCCGATTCCCAGCTCGAGCACAGGGCCGCCTTTTGCCAGTTCCGCCAGCGATTCTACGGCAGCCTGGGTATGTTGCTCTGAGAAGAAAGCGAAGTCATCATATTGACGGGCGATGCAGTCGCCGTAGGTGGCGGCATTGTAGTCTGGCATGGATTCAAAGCCTTTCCATAATGAATTTCTATTTGCCGAATCACTTTTTCTGATATAAGAGACTTCTTTATACTGTCACGATACCCTGTTAGCAAAGAACAACGAGCCAGGTCGAGCTTGCCTGCCATTCCCGGCGGGCACAGCCACGGTGGGCTTCGGTTGAACCCATCCAGAGGAGATGCATGTCTAACGAACTTCGTAGTTTTCTGTCGCTCTCATACGGAGAGCTGGAAGAGAAAAACCTCAGCGCGAAAGAGCAGCGGAAGAGCCGCGTAGCTCCTCACAAAGTTCAGGAAGAACGACTGAAGTATCTGACCGATACGAAGGAAATCAAGGCGGTCACTGTGCTGTTCAGCGACCTGGAAGGCCGCCTGCACATGCTGGACTACGATAAGAAGTTCCTGATTAAGAGCTACGACAACCTTACGTTTGACGGCTCATCGATCCGCGGCTTTACCGCGCAGCGCGAGAGCGACCTGCGGCTAGGCATTGACTGGAGCGCCTTTTACTGGGGTCCGGCAGACATTTTTGGGCCCGGCAAGGTCCTGGTTTTCGGCGAAGTGATTGACAAGCAGGGGACGCCCTACACGGCAGACATGCGCGGCGTGCTGAAGGGCTTTGCCAACGACCAGCACGAAAAGGAAGGCTACACGCTCAATGCGGCAAATGAGATTGAAGGATTTATCTTCGCCGGAGTGGATGCGGAGCGGCGCTTCCCTGAGACGGGCAGGTTCGAATATGTAAACACCGGCGGATACTATCATTCATTGCCTGGCGATCCGCTGCGCACTTTCATTGACACCACGGCTGAAGTGCTGCGCGCGATGGGCTTTGAGAATGAGAAGGACCATCCGGAAGTGGCACCGTCGCAGTTTGAAATCAACTATGGTTACGGCGAAGTGGTTGCTGCTGCTGACCAGATCCAAATTTATAAGCTGGTTTGTCGACAGGTAGCGACGAAGCTCGGAATGTCCGCTTCGTTCCTGCCCAAGCCGGTGGTTGGAGTGAACGGCAGCGGCATGCACACCAATGTTTCGATCAGCAAGGGCGGGAAGAACATCTTCTGGGACCCGAAGGGCGAAGAGAAGCTGGCCAAGTTTGGGTGGGATTTCGTGGACCGCATTCTGACGCACGGCAACGATATCTGCCTGCTGCTGAATTCGAGCGTGAACGCGTATCGTCGTCTCGATCCGCACTTTGAGGCCCCGAACCAGATCAAGGCTTCGGCTGTGGATCGCGGCTCGATGATCCGCATTCCTATCGGCAACGAGAAGAGCATGCGCGTTGAGGTGCGCTCGGTGGCTCCGGATGCGAACCCGTATCTTGTGCTTTACTCGATCTTCAAGTCGGGTCTTGACGGTGATACGGCGAAGATTGAGAACCTGCGCCAGGCACAGCGCTATCTGCCGGACAACGTCTATACCGCAATTGAGAACTTCCGTGACTCAACGTGGACTACCAAGTTGCTGGGCGAAGATGTGAAGGCACGCTATGCCGATCTGAAACAGGCTTCGGCGGACCGTTGCCCGCGGCTGCTCGGCACGTTTGTGAAGCCGCAGGAAGTGCAGTTCCACCACGAGGTTTATAACCAGTTCCTCTGGAACCAGTTCTAAGAGATGTCTGCGTTGTTACACTGATCGCCCCGGCTCTGGCTGGGGCGATGTTCTTTTATGAAGAAGAAGCAACGGTCATCACGGGAAAAGTTTGCTCTCGTTCCAGAGGAAATGCGCAGGCTTTCAGCGCTGCTGGAGGAAGAGTTGTTGCGCTGGCCTGACGTTTCTGCCCGCTCTATGTTCGGGATGCGCGCGGTTTATAGGAAAGATGTCATCTTTGCCCTTTTGCCTGAGAGCAAGATGATTGATCGTCCGACTGCGATTGGCTACAAATTTGCGAACAGGTCTGAGGCAAGGCGGCAAGGCCATCAGTGGCAGCTTTTTGACGTGCGCAGCGAGGCAGATATCGCGGAGGCATTGCAGATTCTGGGAGATGCGCATCGGAAAGCGGGAGCGAAACGCGCGTAGGGGATAATTGAAACAGGTTGCATGAATTCTGCTAAATTAGCTTTCTGCCTTTTACTGCTTGTGCTGCCCGCTCGCGCTGTGGAATTGAAAATCTCTGCGCAGGCGCTGGAACATACGCTCAAGACGCAGCTTTTCAATACTCCTGACGGGCGCTATTACATTAAAGGCGATGCTAAGTCGGCCTGCCGTGTGTATGCCGAGTCGCCGAAGGTGTCATTCTCAGGCGATCGGGTCCTGGTCCATGTGCATACGAGCGCAAAGCTGGGAACGCACGTGTATGGAACGTGCCTTGGGATCGGGATTTCTCCGGATGCGGATGTTTCACTGCTGCCGGACGCGGAGGGTGAGACGATTGGTTTTCGCGATGCGCGGATTGAGCACCTGAGCGAATCACGTGAACTGAATTTCCTGCTGATGCCTTTCCTGAGTCGCAAAGTGCCGTCGAGCATGAAGGTGAATGCGGCGACTCTGCTGCGGCAGGTGCTGGCGCAGTCGCTGCAGAGCACGGGATATGATCTGAAGCTCGACCGGCTGAAGATTCACTCCATGCAGGTGGAGGGCGATGTGCTGGTGGTGGATGTGGACGGCGATTTGAGCGTGAACTGATGCTTTTGGGTTAATACATCAGCATTAGTGATAATAGACATCAGCCAATTTCAATATGTCATCATGAGGCATGAGAACTACCATTTCACTGGATGATGACGTTTACACCAGCGTTAAACAGTACGCCGATGACCGGTCTATAGGTTTAGGCAGGGCTCTTTCCGAAGACTGAATCGCATCATTCGGTGCGCAAGGCTTGCATTGGATCGAGCCGCGATGCCCGCCAGGCCGGCACGGCGCAGGCTAGTGCGGCAATTAAGAGAAGTAACGCAGCGACTACGATAAACACGACTGGATCAAAGGGGTGTGTGCCGTAGAGCAGCGATTCGATCAGACGCGCCGCGCCAAAGCTTGCGCCAATGCCGAGAACGAGACCAAACAATGCCGGCTTCAGTCCGTTCATCAGCATCAGCTTCATTACCTGCTCGCGCTGTGCGCCGAGTGCGATGCGGATGCCGATTTCGGTGGTGCGCTGCGCGACGATGTACGACAAGACGCCGAAGAGTCCCACGGCAGCCAGAACAAGAGACAATACGGCGAAGGCAAGCAGGAGGATTGCATCGAAGCTTTGGTTCAGCGTTGCCTGTCCGAGTATCTGATCCATGGTGAGGATATTGGCGACGGGGAGATCGTGATCGAGGCCAGCGATGATTTTCTGGATTGGTATGGCTGCCGCGTTTGGATCAAAGGCAGTGCGCACGGCCAGCGTTACTGAGCGCTCTGAACCGCTGTAGAGCGGATAGTAGATGGTCGGAAAAGCAGGTTTGCCGAGGGACTCCAGCGTGTCACCGACAACACCGACTATTTCATATGGCTGCCGGCTCTCACCTAACTCGGGATGAATATGTTTGCCGATGGGATTCTCATAAGGAAAATACTCCAGGACGAATGTCTGATTGACAACCACAGATAAAGCACGCTCATAGCGCTCATCCGTCTGCATGAATCTTCCTTGCAGAAGTGGGATCTGCATGGCGCTGAAGAAGCCCGGATCGACGAAGCGCGTCGTTGCGTCGAGTGTCTGCCCCTGCGGAAGAGGCGGATGCTCAACGATGGTGAATACGTCATCGCGGCGGTGTCCCTCGCCGGGCAGCGCTGTTGAGAGTCCGACACCGCGGACACCCGGTAGATGCCGGACCTGCTGCAGCATCTGATCGAAGAAGGAGACGCGATTCGCGGCTCTGTCATAGCTGATCTTGGGCAGATTGATGTCCATGGTAAGGACGTTGCGCGTAGCGCAGCCCAGATCCACCGACCGCAGTTGACGATAGCTTTTGATGAGCAGGCCTGCGCCGATGAGCAGCACGACCGTGAGTCCGACTTCGAGCGCAAGCAATGTCTGGCGCAAGCGCGCGTTTCTATGCCCGCCGCTGGAAGAACGCGAGGATTCATTCAGCGTTCTTAAGATTTTGCGGTGAGTGATGGAGATCGCCGGAATCAGCCCGGAGAAGAACCCGCAAAGAAGCATTAAGCCGAAGGCAGACAGGAAGACAATTGCATCCATGTGGATTGCGTTCGCGCGCGGGATATCGTCTCGGGAAGAGACCAGCCAGTGCAGGATGAGCGATGCCAAAAACAGGCCAAGTATGCCTCCGGCCATCGACAGCAACAGGCTTTCAATGATTTGCTCGCGAATCAGCCGCGACCTGCTGCCACCCAGCGCGGCACGAATGGCAGTCTCCCGGCGGCGTGCCGCGGAACGCGCAACCAGTAGATTGGCGATATTGAGGCAGGCAATTAAGAGGAGGCATCCGGTTGCGGCAAAGACAACATAAAGGCCGGTCCTGACGTTGCGGATCTGCGCGTCAAGCATGGGGCGGATATTGGCCGCATCGTCTACCGGGCCGTCGGGAAATTGCCTGCGAATCTGCGCCTGGATTGCGTTCAGATCGGCAGTGGCCTGCGCAATTGAAGTGCCGGATTTTAGACGCGCCACTACATCGAAATTGTGCGCGGTGTGGTATGACATCAGCTCCGGCGACTTCTCGTGATAGAGCGCTGTCCACGCCTGCACTTTCGTATCCGGATAGATGAACCAGGCCGGCAGAACTCCTATGACGGTATACGGTTTGGAATCGAGCAGAATTTTTTTGCCTATGATGTTGCGATTCGCCCCGTAGCGACGCTCCCACAGCCCCCACGAGAGCATGACGACGGCATCACCGCCGGGCTGGTCTTCGGCTTGCAAAAAAATACGGCCAATTGTCGGTTGAACACCAAGGAGCGGAAAGAAATTCCATGATGCATTGTAGGCATCGATCTGTTCCGGCAATTGTCCAGCGGTTCCGGAGAGGTTGTAAACAGTACGCCTGGTGATGGCCATGTCCTCGAAGCTGCGCGACTGCTGCTTCCAGGTTGAGAAGGTGGCCCCGGCAACGATGTTGTCCTGAAAGCGTCCTCTTGCGTCCGCTTCAAACAGGCGCACGAGCCGGTCTGCATCTTTAAAGGGCAAGGGCTTAAGCAGCACGGAACGAACAACTGTAAGCAGCGCGACATTGGCTCCGATGCCGAGCGCCATTACGAGAATAGCGAGCAGGACGAAGCCGGGAGTTCGCCTCAGAGTGCGCGCTCCATATCGCAGATCGCGCCAGAGCTGCTCCAGCCAATACCAGTTCCATGTTTCACGTGTCTGGTCACGAAGGGCTGTTGGATTTCCGAAGGTACGCATGGCGGCGTGGCGAGCTTCTTCAGCACTCATGCCCGCGGCGATGTTCTCTGCGATCTGCTGGTCGAGATGGAACTGAAGCTCATCATTGAGATGTGCGGCGGCCTTATTACGGCGAAACAACATCTGAAATCGCATTTTCCATTCGTGGAACCAGCGCATCGTGCATCCTCTCCGCTATTGCTTCCCACCCTCCCCCTTCGTTTCACTCAGGGTCAGGATGGGGCACCAACGTTTCTACTCCGTACGCAGCGCCTGCATCGGATCGAGCCGCGATGCCCGCCAGGCCGGCACGGCGCAGGCTGCTGTTGCCACGCACAGGAGTGTTACTGCAACCAGAACAAACACCCAGAGATCAAGCGGACTGGTTCCATACAACATGGATCGTATGAGCCGCGTCAGGGCTACGCTCGCCAACAGGCCGAGCGTCAGACCAACCAGCGTCGGACGCAGGCCGTCGCCCAGCATCAGGCGCATGACCTGCTCGCGTTGCGCACCCAAGGCGATTCGGATACCTATCTCAGTGGTTCGCTGCGCAACGATGTAAGAGAGCACTCCGAACAAGCCTACAGCAGCGAGCGTGAGCGACAAGACAGCAAAAATAAACAACAGGGCCGCGTTGAAGCTCTGGTCCATGATGTTTCTGCCAATGACCTGATCCATGGTGAGGATGTTCAACAGCGGCAAGTCGCGATCCATTTGCTGGAAGATTTGCTGAACAGGCAATGCGAATTGCATTACCTCGCGCTTGGAGCGCACGACCAGCGCCGCTCCGTTCATGTTCTCATCCGCGTAGAGAGCAAAGTACATCATTGGCTGGACAGGCTCGCCGACCTCGAACTTCGTGTCGCCAACGATCCCGACGATTTCATAGGTGCGCGAGGTGTAGGTATCGCGAATATGCCTGCCGACAGGGTCTTCTCCGGGAAAAAACTTTCGCGCGAAAGACTCGCTGATGACTGCCTCAGTTGCGTGGCCTGGACGCTGATCTTCGGCAAAGGTGCGCCCTCGCAAAAGCGGAATCCCAATCGCGGAAAAATATCCGGGGTCGACGTTGCGCTTGATTGCATTCGTTCCCTTGCCCAGTGGCAGCGGCGGGTGTTCCAGGATAGTGAAGCCGTGGTCGCCGCCGGGGCCATCTCCGGGAACAACGGGATAGACGAGACCCGCCGCGGCAACGCCTGGAAGACTGCGAACGCGCGCCAGCAACGTCTCAAAGAAATTTACGCGCTGCGTGAATTGCGTGTAGCGGGCTTGCGGCAGGTCAAAGCTCATGGTGAGCACGTTCTGTGTAATACAGCCGAGGTCCGTAGAGCGCAGCTTTGCATAGCTCTTCAACAGCAGCCCTGCACCGACCAAAAGTACGACTGTAAGACCAACTTCCAGCGAGAGCAGCACCCTGCGCAAGGTGGCGCGACCATGACCCGCGCTGTGCGAGCGCGATGAATCCTGCAGGACGGTAAGCACCTGATCGCCCTTGCCGGACGCGGCGGAAATCAGTCCGGCGAACATCGCGCAAAGGACAATCAAGCCGACTGTGAAGAGGACCACGATGCCGTCAATGCGTATGGCTTCTGCGCGCGTCATGTCTTCTCGCGCATTGATTACCCACTGCAGGACTAAGTATGCAAGCGCGCAACCGAGGATGCCTCCGGCTGCTGAGAGGAGAACACTCTCCATCAGGTGCTCGCGCAGCAGCTGCAGCCTGCTGCCGCCGAGCGCCGTGCGAACTGCAATTTCCCTGCGCCGGGCCGCGGACCGGGCAACGAGCAGGTTAGCGACGTTGAGGCAGGCAATAAGCAGGACACATCCGGTAGCGGCAAGAAGCGCGTAGAGCGGCGTTTTCATTTTGCCGACTAAAGATTCGAGGAGCGGCCGTGCGTTTGCGCCGGTGCTTACAAAGGGTTTGTCGGGGTGTTGGTCGTGAATGCGGCGCGTGATCAGAGAGAGTTCTGATGCAGCTTGTGACAGGCTTACTCCAGGTTTGAGACGTCCAATGACGATGAATTCATGATCGTCAGGGGCCTGCATCAGATCGGGTTTTTCTTCGTGATAGGTCGGCGTCCACAACTGCACAGCCTGATTGGGGAGCATAAACCAGGCGGGCATAACGCCAATTACGGTGTAGGGCCTGGCGGAGAGCAGGATGGTCCGGCCCAGAATGGATGGATTGCCGCCAAAGCGGCGCTTCCATAGTCCCCAACTTAGAATGACGGTCGCATTTGCGGATGGCTGATCATCGGCGGCGGTGAAATTGCGACCGAGCGCGGGTTGGATTCCGAGAGTAGGGAGGAGATCGTGCGAGAAGGTCGCAGCACGCACATTTTCCGGAAGCTGGCCGCCTGTTCCGGAGAGATTGTAGCCGGCATAGCCTGAAATGGCGAGGTCAGCGAAGCTCTTGCTTTGCTTCTTCCACTCGGCGAATATGCCGCCGGCGCTGACGTTGAATGGAAAATCTCCGGCAGAAATCTGAATATGCTCGTAGAGCCTGACAAGCTGATCCGGATCTTTGAATGGCAGCGGCTTGAGCAGGACCGAACGCACAATGGTAAAGAGGACGACATTTGCGCCGATGCCGAGGGCCATGACCAGAATTGCTATCACGGCAAAGCCGGGAGTACGCAGGAGCGTGCGGGCTGCAATGCGGATGTCGCGTATCAACGATTCCAGCCAGTTCCAGCTCCAGGATTCGCGCGTCCGGTCGCGCATCGCTGCCGGGCTGCCGAAGCTGCGCAGCGCGGCGTGGCGTGCTTCTTCATGACTCATCCCCGCGGCGATGTTCTCTGCGATCTGCTGGTCGAGATGGAACTGAAGCTCGTCATCGAGATGCGTGCTCTCTTCACCGCGATTGAAAAGCATTCGTAACTGCATCGAGAGCTTGTGTAACCAGCGCATTTGGATTACTCCTTATGCTTCCTGAACGACGATGTTGATCGCTTCAGAAAGCCGGTTCCAGTTCGCCGTTTCTGACTCAAGCTGCTTCCGGCCTGCCGCGGTGAGCGAATAAAACTTTGCCTGACGGCCTGTCTCGCTCTCTGCCCATTTGGCCTTGATCCAGCCTTGCTGCTCCAGGCGATGCAGCGCCGGATAAAGCGAGCCCTGCTGCACCTGCAGCACATCGCCTGAAACCTGTTGAATGCGCTTGGCAATGGCCCAGCCGTGTTTGGCTTCCAGAGAGAGAGTTTTAAGAATCAGAAGGTCGAGAGTTCCCTGGACCAGATCGCTTGGTTTTCCCATGCCTCGATTATCTACATATCGAGTTGTAGATCGTCAAGGTATGGGAACGGTTTAATTTCACTCCGCTGAATCCGGAATTGGGATTATTTTTCCTTTGGACTAAAGAGCGGAGCGCCCCAGGCCCCTGCTGCGAGCAGTGCTCCAAAAAGGATGACGGCATCAATACTCTCACGTCCTTGTCGGGCCCAATATACGTCCTGCAAGTTCAGCCACAGAGCGAACTCGTCCAGGGTAAGCGCAGCGCCTACGCCATAAAGGATTGCAAGCAAGCGGCTGACGAATATGGATGTGGGAGTAGTGCCAGTACCAACTTCAGCCAGCGTGCAATATCCGACACCGAGCAGGATCAGGATCCCCCAGACGAGATGGTGGATGTGGCGGCCATCCACCATGACCCAGCCGAATGGCCCCTTATGATGCGTAATAGACATGACCAGCAGCCGTACACCAATGAAGGTGATGAAGAAACTGACAGAAGCCAGAAACATGCGGCGTCGCGGGCGGTCAGGTATGCGCTGATGGACAATGTGTCCAAGCTTTGTGAGGTGAAGCAGAAGCAGCAAACATGCCGCTGTAAAAAGGGCGAAGATAAGCAGAATCCAGACGCCGGACATATTCAGATATATCTACCATGTCCCAGCCCTGCTGCTCACAGAAATACGCTGAAACTGAAAGCAGGACTTAGGCAGCCTGCTTTCAGGACAATTCAGGAAGCTCCGGCCGTTGAAATCATTGAAATGGACCGCCGCGCAGCAGGGGGCTCCTGAAACCAGGAGCGGCTTCTTTGGCGGATCGCGTCTAAGATTCCAAAAGCATTTTCCTGTAGGCGTAGAGTAAACACATAGCCATCATTCTGAGCCGCATCCGGGGGTGGGCAGACGAAGAATTCCCGGCAGCATGGCTTGAGATTCTTACTCCCTCCCCTTCACGATGTTCAGGGTGAGGGTGGTCAGAATGACGGCACTTCATAACTAAACAGAAAATGATCGGAAAACCGATTGAAATACAAACGCGCAGCCACGTGGCTGCGCGTTCGCGAAAACAGGGCGGCTTCAGCGCCCGAAGAAGGTTGCGTTCTTTTCCGCGTAATTCGCCCACTTTTCCGGCAGATCATCGGCAGCGAAGATGGCCGACACCGGGCATACAGGTACGCAGGCGCCGCAATCGATGCACTCCACCGGATCGATAAAGAGCTGTTCCTGGTCGGCGTGAGGGGCCTCGTCTTTCTTGGGGTGGATGCAGTCAACAGGGCACGCATCCACACAGGCGGTGTCTTTTGTGCCGATACAGGGTTCCGCAATTACATATGCCATGAGAGCTTTCTCCGATTTTGCTGGTGATTGAAATTTTATTGTAGCAGCGCTGCGCGGGCTGCAACACGCGTTTGAACAAAAACCAAAGTTTTCTAGCGCGCGCGTTCAGCCCGCATTGCCGCAAACTCCGCGGGCGTGGGAATCGGCTCCAGATCGCGCCCGGCGAACATATTTTGAAAGAGCGTAGTTACTTCTTTATCAATGCGCCCATTGGTCGCCAACACTTCGCGGCTGTTCAGCCGGAATGGGCTTCCGTCGAATGACGTTATGGTGCCGCCGGCTTCCAGCACCAGCAGCGCGCCGGCGGAGGTGTCCCACGGATTGAGCTTGAACTCCCAGTAGCCGTCGAGCCGTCCGCAGGCTGTATAGGCCAGGTCAAGTGCGGCTGATCCGGCGCGTCGTACACCGTGGGAGCGCAGTGTGATCTCGTGATAGAAGTGGATGTTCGGATTCTGATGCCGCGAGCGGCTGGGAAATCCGGTCGCCAGAAGGCTTTCAGCCAGAGTATCGGTGCGCGAAACTCTGATCTTCTTTCCGTTCAGATACGCGCCCTTTCCTTTCTCCGTGACAAACAATTCATCCCGCAGGGGATCGTAGACGACTCCGGCTACCAATGTTCCATCTTCTGTCGCAGACAGGCCGGCGGGCCGGTGCTCCAGGCCGAGCGAGACGCAGAAGACAGGAAATCCATGCGCGAAGTTGGTCGTACCGTCCAGCGGATCGACATACCAGCGGTATTCGCGATCAATGCGCTCGCGAGTTCCCTCTTCGCCATAAATACCATGCTCCGGAAAGGCTGCATGCAGGCGTTCGACGATCAGTTTCTCGGAAGTGCGGTCAGCCTCGGTGACCAGATCGACATCGCCTTTGTATTCGGTGGCAACGCCGCGATGATAGAAATCACGAATCAGCGCTCCAGCTTCGAGAGCAATCTTTGAAGCAGGGCCAGCCAGTTCCAGAGCAATGCCTGCGGGAAGCTGAGTCATCTCCGGCTCCCATCGAGCATCGTCTCCTGCTCGTTTTCAGTTTTGCGCGCGTGGCGCACACGGGAGCCGTGACGGCTCGTCTGCTCCGTGATGGTGCGTATCTGATGCTTGTAGATGAAGAGATTCGGCTTGCCTTCGCGCGTCAGCCGGATCATGCGGTCGTCGAAGTATTCAATCCAGCCGGTAACCGTCTCGCCATCGCGCAATTTCACCGCAACCGGTATCTGCCTTTCGCTCAATGAACGGAGATAGAGTGCTTCCTGTCCGGTATCTCCGGGCGGAGGAGCTTTCTGGCGGCGACGCGATGAAATGGGCATAGGGTTATTGTAGCGAAGCCCGCAGCGATGCTTACGGAGCGGGGTTCGCGTAATAACCAGTACGATGCCGGACTGTGTAGTGCGCGTTGGGCGGCTGCTTCAGCGTGACGCTGATCGTGCGGAAATCGGAATCGGTGCGGCGGTGCGCAGGATAATAGGCCAGCAGATACTGCGTGCGCAGATCTTCGGAAACCTTCTGAAAAGCCGCATCGAGATGCTGCGAGTCGGCGTAGTAGTACTTGCCGCCGGTCTCCTGTGAGAGCGTAATCATGGCGTGCTCGCCGCCGGTATCGCGACCGGCGTCAGCTTCTATGGGCACATCGATGATGCTGTAGACCATCGTCTCCGACCGCACGGCCTGCTCCAACGCGTCGGCGTAATCGGTTCCCTTCACGGTGTTGCCGCCATCCGAGATCAGGATCAGCACTTTGCGCCCCGGCTGCGAGGCCAGATTTTGTGCCGATAGATAAACGGCGCTGTAGAGGGCCGTTGCCGGCCCGGTGGCCAGATTGTCAATGCCCCAGTCGATGCGACTCAGCTTGTTGGTAAATGGAACTACTTCCCGCACGTCGGAAGAAAAATCAATCAGGTCCAGCCTGTCCACCGGGCGCAACAGTGAATGCACAAAGGCATGGGCGGCACGTTTTTCTATGGCCAGATCCTTATTCACACTGCCGCTGGTGTCGATGGCCAGCACGAGGGAGAGCGGCATCTCTGACTGGCGCTCAAAAACGGCAATTTTCTGCGGATGGCCGTCTTCCGCAATAGTGAAATCGTCTTTTGTGAGCCCGCCGACAGGAGCGCCACTGGCGTCTGTGACATTGACAAAGACATTCACCAGCTTTACATCGACCTTGATGGGCGGAGTAGTCTGCGCCTGCACTAAGCTCCATGCCAGCAAGGCAAATATCGGCAGGAACTTCATGACGTAGACGCGCCTTTCACTTCGGCGGGAAAAGGCTCGCCGTCAGCCCACACCGCTCCATCTTCAAAATGCTCTTTTTTCCAGATGGGCACAGTTTTCTTCAGCGTGTCGATGAGCCAGCGGCAGGCGTCGAAAGCGGCAGCGCGATGCGCGGATGCGACCGCAATCAAGACACTGCTCTCCCCCACTTCAAGCTTTCCCAGCCGATGCACGAGCAGCACATCGCGTATGGCGAAACGTTCTCCGGCCTCCTGCGACAAGGCGCGCATCTGCTTCAGCGCCATTTCTTCATAGGCTTCATAAAGCAGGTACAGCGTCCGCCGTCCGCGCGTGTTGTTGCGCACGATTCCGTCGAAGACCACGACGGCCCCGTCTTCTCCGCGTTTCAATTGAGTTACGAGCGCCTCAGCCTGAATCGGCTCACGCACCAGCGCCACATGGGATGCGAAGCTGCCGCCGCTTACCGGAGGCAGCAGGGCAATCTCATCACCGTCCTGGAGAAGATGCTTCGGCCCGGCATACTCGCGGTTCACGGCGACAGCCACCGAATCCCAGAGCTGGTCTTTCTGTGGAGCATGAGCGCGGAAATGGTCGAGCAGCACAGCAACGGTCGCGCCCGGCGGCATTTGCAGCGAAGAAATACTCTGCGGAAATATGTCTTTCAAAACGCCAAAGAACAGAACGCGCACATGCATACCTACTAGAATACGTGTCTGTTAGACGCTCCGGCCAGCGCCCGGTTGAGGAGCCTCCGGACTGACGATTTTCACAGGATCAAGCAGATTATTCTTTCCTCCACAGAATTAAGGATCAGGGTCTTACTCTGCGAAATGATCCTGGAACACCCCCGATTGCCATACCCGGGAAACTTAGCTGTTGCCTTGTAGATCTTCATCGATCCTCACCGGTCTGATGAGTTGTGGATTGAGAGGAAACCTTATGCTGAGAAATAAAGTGCGACCGCTGTTTCTCACACCAGGCCGTCCGGCACCTTCCTGAATTGTCCATTTCGCCGAGAACAATTTCTCTCAAATTTGAATGACCTGGCGGACTGATAATTCGAATTCTCGGCCACTCGCTGAGGTGTTCCAATAGTCCCACTTCTTTTCCGATCGATCGAGTGTCTTCTACTGTTAGAAATGCAGCAAAAATGATCAGAAGTGTGAGAAGTAGACTCAAGGTTCTCAGGCGTTGGAGCCCGAAACAGAGAGGATGCGTGTGTCACTGTCGGTACCAGATCCTAAATGAACAGGAACCAGTTCCTGCGCTTTCTTGCTAGCGCCAGGCATAATTGATTGAAAACAACGGATTTCCGTGCAGAATAGCAGCTGCAAGCAGTTGCAAATAAACGATCTCCGTACAAAATGGGGAGAGGGATCAAACAGATGCTGTCTTTAGCCTCAAACCCATATCTTGAGTCGCAAACCGGCAAAATCCAGAGCTTCGCTGATACGATGGCTTTCATGAGTGACGAACATAATAAGAATTCCGCGCTGAGGAATTCATGAAAGCATTGGTGAAGAGCCGCGCAGAGCGCGGACTGTGGCTGGAAGACATTGCAGAACCCACAATCGGCATCAATGATGTGCTGATTCGTGTGCGCTACACGGGTATCTGCGGAACTGATGTTCACATTTATCAGTGGGACGAGTGGGCGCAGAAGACGATTCCGGTGCCGATGGCCGTTGGACATGAGTTTGTCGGAGAAATTGTCGAGGTTGGATCGAACGTAAACGACTTCTTCCCCGGAGACATTGTAAGCGGCGAGGGACATGTCACCTGCGGACGCTGTCGCAATTGCCTTGCAGGCAGACGACATTTATGCGCGCATACATCGGGCGTAGGCGTAAATCGCCCTGGAGCATTCGCTGAATACATCGCGCTGCCGATGAGCAATATCTGGCGGCATGATCACGGCATTAACCAGGAAGTCGCGGCGATCTTCGATCCCTTTGGCAATGCGGTACACACCGCACTGTCGTTTCCCGTGCTCGGCGAAGATGTCCTGATTACCGGCGCTGGGCCCATAGGAATTATGACGATTCCGGTGGTGCGGCATGCCGGAGCGCGTCATATTGTGATTACTGACGTGAATCCCTTCCGCCTGGGACTGGCGCGCAAGATGGGCGCTACGCTTGCTGTGAATACGCAGGAAACGCCGCTTGCTGAAGTACAGAAGCAGCTTGGGATGCGCGAGGGATTTGATGTGGGACTGGAGATGTCCGGGCATCCCGCGGCCATGCAGGAGATGATCGCGAACATGAGTCATGGAGGAAAGATTGCCATGCTCGGAATTCCTGCGAAGCCGATGTCAATTGATTGGCGCGCAGTGATCTTCAATATGCTGACGATCAAAGGCATCTATGGGCGCGAAATGTACGAGACGTGGTACAAGATGAGCGTCATGATCGAATCGGGGCTCGATATTTCGCCGATTATTACGCATCGCTTCAGCTATCGCGATTTTCAGAAGGGCTTCGATGCCATGATCTCAGGCCAGACGGGTAAGGTGATTCTGGACTGGACGAACGTGGCGTGAAGCTTATTCCGCGATGGCCTGCGGAACCGGTTCGGCGGATAGCGCAGGCTTCTTTTCAGGAGCGCGAGGCAGCGTGAAGAGAAAAGTAACGCCTGCGCCGAGCTCGCTTTCGGCGCGGATGGTTCCACCGTGTGCCATGATGATGTGCTTGACGATGGCGAGGCCGAGGCCAGTGCCTCCGGATTCGCGCGAGCGGGCCTTGTCGACGCGATAGAAGCGCTCAAAGATGCGGTCCAGATGCTCGGATGCGATGCCGGGGCCGAAGTCACGAACGAAGAATTCGACCATTGGCTGGTCCGCATTTTCGTCGCCGGGCAGGCGCGCGCCGATCAGTACGCGCTTTCCTGACTTGCCGTACTTCATGGCGTTTTCTATGAGATTGCCGAAGACCTGGTTGAGAGCATCGGCATCGGCAAATACAAGGGCATCGGTAGTTTCCGCGGCTTCCAGAGTTACGTCAGAATCAAGCACCATGCCGGTGAGCGATTCGATAGCGTCTTCCACGATGGCTGAGGCGCGCATGGGCTGCAGCGCCAGCTTGTAGTCGCCGGATTCGACATTGGCGAGCGCCAGCAGGTCTTCGGTCAGGCGGTTCATGCGGGTGGCGTTCTTGAGGATGATGGCGAGGAATTCGCGCGCCTGCGGCGAAACCTGCTCATTGCCTTCGAGAAGCGTTTCCACATAGCCGGAGATGGACGTGAGTGGCGTACGCAACTCATGCGAAACGTTGGCTATGAAGTCGCGGCGTGTTTTTTCGGCACGCTCCACACTGGTGACGTCGTGCAGTACGGCAACTGCTCCGCCGCCGGGCGTAGGCGCGGCGTTGACCTCAAAGATGCGTCCCGGAGCAACACTGAAGGCTTTACCGTTAAAGTTTTCGCGCTGGCTCAGCGCGCCTTCGACACACGACAGGACATCAGGATCGCGCAGCAGCTCGACCAGCGGGCGGCCTTCGCGCACAGCGTTTGAACAGATGCGCTGCATGACGGAATTTGACCAGATGACCTGTCCCTGAGCATTGACGGCGACTACTGCCTCCTGCATGCTGTCCAGCAGCGCGGCCAGCTCGCGACGGCTGGCTTCGAGCGCATGGAAGCTCTGCTCAAGGCGGCTGGCGGTCGCGTCGAGAGCGTGGGCCACATCGGCGAGCTCGTCGAGGTCATCTTCTTCGAGTCGAGCAGAGAGATCACCGGCGGCAATGCGGTTGGCGAAAAGAACGATGCGGTCGTAGCGCTGCGCGACGCGGCGCGCGAAGAATGCGGCCAGCAATGTAGCTGCTGCAAGCGCCAGCAACGAGCCGACGATGAGGTCGCGCGCAGCGTGGGCCTGGTTGCCGATGGCGTGCTCAAAGATGGGGCGCAGAGAAAGGTCGAGGATTGCTGTTCCGACCAACAGCACCAGGACAAACGAAACGAGGAGCTTGGTGAATACCCTTCCTGTCAAAAAGCGGTTCCCGGTTACTGCACTGGACGCGGAACTTCGAAGCGATATCCGGCGCCGCGCACGGTTTTGAGATATTTCGGAAGCTCCGGGTCTGTCTCGATTTTCTCACGGATACGCCGGACGTAGACATCTACGGAACGCGGCGTGACGAAGCGGGCATCGCCCCAGACGGCGTCGAGAAGATGATCGCGGCTGAAGACGCGTCCAGGGTGGCGGGCGAGGTAGTCGAGAAGACGGAATTCGGTAGCGGTGGTGGTTGTTAATTCTCCGCGGACTTTCAACTGCATCGCTCCGGCGTCGATGACGACATCTTCAAAGCTGATGACAGTGGGTGTTGCCGGACGCTCGAAGCGCCGCAGCACGGCTTTTACGCGCGCGAGCAGCTCGCGAGGGGCAAAGGGTTTGGTAATGTAGTCGTCAGCGCCCAGTTCGAGTCCGAGGACGCGGTCGTTTTCACCGGCGCGGGCAGTGAGGAAAATGATGGGCACGGCGCTCAATGCAGGATGGCTGCGCAAGCGGCGGCATACATCAAGTCCGTCTCCGCCTGGAACCATAATATCGAGCAGGAAGAGTGCCGGCGGCTGGCGCTCCGCGTCTGCAAGCACGTTGGCAGGGCTGGCATATACGCGGGCCGAAAAGCCAGCGGCTTCCAAGTGGTGCTGGACCAGGCGTGAAATGTCGGTGTCGTCTTCAAGCACGAATACGGTCTGGCTCAAGGCGTTTCCTCGCAACGTTCGGTTCCACTTTTTTTGTGAAAAGAACGCAAAGATTTCGATTACAGGCTATCCCATTGCAGCAAAGAGAATGCAAACGTTCTGTTAATTTTTCCGGGGAAAATCCAGAGAAAATCGACAGAACCTGAAGAAAATAAAGAAAATGGCAGCCGATATGGCCTGCACGGTATTATTTGATAGCTAATTTCATTGGACTTGTGCCGAACCGGTGAAAGTAAAGGATCTGCGCCATCGCCATTGCAGGAATGACAAACCCTTATACAGTTCTGTGTGTTGATGATGAAGTGCTTGGTCTCCAGATCAGGAAAGCGCTGCTGGAGACGTCGGGATATAAAGTATTGACCGCGGCAGATGGGAAATCCGCCCTTATGCTGTTTGAAGACCACATGGTGCATGCAGTTTTGCTGGATTATCTGATGCCCGGGATGGATGGAGGGCGGGTGGCCGTAGCGATGCGGGCAATGAAACCCCAGGTGCCAATTCTCCTGCACTCGGCCTGCGTTGATCTTCCGCCGGAGGTCGTGAAGATTGTCGATGCTACCCTGCCAAAGGGAGAAGGGCCTGAAATGCTGATCAGTCGTCTGCAATTGCTTATTGAAGCATCTCATTCGCCTGGGAGGGATGACGATCAGTGAACCTGGAGGATTTTCGTCGCGTATTGCGACAGGCGATACTGATACCCTTCTTAGCGCTGGTTGCTTTGGCTTGCCTGCTGTTCTGGCAGGTAACAGATACGCAGCGGGCGCAAAGCTGGCTGGACCATAGTGATCAGGTGAGTGCCCAGATCGCAGAGCTTGAGCGCCAGATGATCGATCAGCAAATGTTGCTGCGGGGTTACGAGCTTACGCTGGACCGGAGTGCGCTAAGGACCTTTAATTCCAGCAGCGCGCGTATTGAAAGTGAATTCGCAACACTGCGGCAATTTGTCTCTGATAATCCTGAACAAGTTGCGAATCTTGTTCGCGTGCACGATGCTTATTTGCTTTGGCTGGGTTTTGCGCAAAGTTTGATTGCTTCTCCGAATCCGGCAGTCGACAAAAATCTTGCCTATCAGGGCACGGATTTTATGAAGGCGGTCCGCACAGCGACGAAAAGCATGAGCGATGCCGAAGACCGGCTTCGTAAAGTCCGGCTGGAAAAGGCGATTCGGCTTGAACATCAGGAAATTATCTGCATCATTGCCGGAGCACTTCTGGTGGGGACGGCTTTAGGCATTTTTTCAAGAATGCGGCTTCGGCAGGTGTCCAGGGCCTACCAGGCTTCGCTCGATGACCTGCAGAGGAGATCGCAGGAACTTTACGAAAGCCGTGAATGGCTGCACACGACCCTCCGCTCAATTGGCGACGCTGTAATTGCCTGTGAAGCGAGCGGTCGTATCGAGTTCATGAATGAGCAGGCCGAGGAGCTTACCGGATGGCCTATGGGAGAAGCCAGAGGCAAGCCTCTCGAGGACGTATTTCAAATCATTCATGAAATGACCCGCGAGAAGGCTGAGAACCCGGTAGACAAAGTCCGGCGACTCAACACTGTCATTGGTCTTGCGAACCATACGGCTCTGATCTCCCGCAGTGGAACTGAATATGTGATCGATGACAGCGCCGCGCCGATCCGGGACAAGAACGGCAAGATGATCGGCATTGTGCTGGTCTTCCGCGATGTAACCGACCAGAGGCGCACGGAAGCAGCGCTGGTTGCAAATGAAAAGCTGGCTGTTGCCGGACGTATAGCGGCCAGCATCGCGCATGAGATTCATAATCCGCTCGATTCCGTGTCCAACCTGCATTATCTGCTGGCGCGGGAGAATGATTCGGCAAAGCGAAAAGAATATTTAGAGATGGCGCAGCAGGAGCTGAAGCGTACGATGCAGATCAGCCGGACAATGCTGAATCTGTACCGCGAGCCAAATGCGCCGGTAGAAGTTGATCTGAAGGAATTGCTGGAGAGCGTTCTGCTTCTGCTGCAACGGCGACTCGACAACCAATCTATCCTGGTGCGGCGTGATTTCAACGATGAATTCATCGTTGAAGGATTTCCCGCCGAACTGCGTCAGGTCTTTGCCAACCTGATTGCGAATGCGGTGGATGCTGCAGGCGCTGGAGGGAAGATACTCATTCGCATGTATACGGTGCCTGCGGAGGAGTTACGAGGCGCAGGCGCAACCGTTGAGATACTCGACAGTGGGCCAGGAATTCCGGAGCAGGCTTTACAGAAAGTATTTCAGCCGTTTTTCACCACTAAAGGAGACCAAGGAACTGGGCTGGGTCTCTGGGTGAGCATGGGCATTGTGCAAAAACACGGCGGGATTCTCCGTCTCGAAAACAGCACAGATCCTGAATTCAGCGGAGCGCACGTGCGCGTTTACCTGCCGGCACGGACGCTGGCAACAGCAGCTTCGCGCTCTACAGCTCACGTGGGCTAGATGCTATTGGTATGTAAGTACGCCGGTTGCATCTTCTCGCATTTTTTCAGGATTAAGAACTCGTCCGCCCGGACCGACCCATGCTCCTATCCATCCGCGCGAAATGAAGCGCATCACAATGAGAATAATCAGCGCGAAGCCTGCGTAAATCATAATGCCGGTTGCGTAGGACCCGGTGTGCTGTTTTGATTGTCCAAGCAGGTTTGGCAGAATGGAGCCGCCCAGAGCGCCAATTTCACCAATCATGCTTCCGGCAACGGCAGTATTGGCAGGCCAGCGCAGCGGAACAAGCTGAAATGTAGCTCCGTTGCCCGCCCCTAACGCTGCAAAGCAAAGCATGAAAAGCAGCGTGGTAGCGATGAGCCCTGGAGAAGCAATCAATGCGCTCAACCCAACAACAGCAATGAGAAACACAATGCTGAGAGCGCGAATGCCGCCTATGCGGTCGGCGAGCCAGCCCCCCAGAACGCGCGTAGCGCTGCCAGTGAATGTCGCCAAAACGGTCAGAGTCCCGGCTTCCACTTTCGAAACATGAAACTGCTTGAAATAGAACGACGGCAGGAAAGTCGCGAGACCCAGAAATCCGCCGAAGGTGATGATGTAGATGAAATTGAAGGCCCAGCCGTCTTTTTCCCAAAGGCAGCTCATATGCTCAGCCAGACTCTGGTGCTCCATGTCGGGCGGCTCCTGAGCCAGGAAGATCATGACGCCTAACGGCAACAACATGAAAAGAGCTGCGAAGCCGTACACATGCTGCCATCCGAAGTGCTGCGCCAGCCGCGGAGCAAGAAGGGCGGCAACAGCGGTACCGCTGTTCCCTGCTCCCGCGATGCCCATTGCCAGGCCTTTGTATTGTTTCGGGAACCAGCCTGCTCCGAGTGAAAGAGCTACTCCGAAACTTGCGCCGGCGATGCCCAGCAGAACGCCCATCGCCAGCACGTCGTGATAGTTCTTTACAAAGAAGAACCCGTAAAGCAAGGCAGTGACAATGGCCGACATCTCAACAATGGCGGCATTTTTTCTGCCGATATACTGCGCGAGCAAACCGAGTGGAAAGCGCATGAAGGCTCCGGCAAGCGTGGGAATGGAGACCATAAGCCCGATCTGGCCCTGCGTGAGATGAAACTGTTCAGAGATGAACGGTCCCATTGCTCCATTCAGGACCCAGACAGCGAAGCTGAAATCAAAATAGAGAAATGCCGCGAAGAGAGTCGGCATGTGCCCTGACTGTCGAAATGCCTTAATGCTGGCCATCGTTTGTCTCCGAGAAAGATGTGGATTTAATTTGCAGCCGAGCGCTCGACGCGCACTGCGCATTGTTTGAAATTGGGTTCGCGGGAAATTGGATCATATGCTCCAAGCGTGACCAGGTTTGAATTGCACTCGGCAAAATGAAATGGCATAAAAACCTGGCCGGGAGCAACGATGCCGGTGATTCGCAGCTCAACATTCTTTACGCTGCTGCGGCGGGAAAAGATGGTGACCCGATCATGCGGCTTCAGTTGCAGCTGCGCTGCGTCCGCGGGATTCATTTCGAGCCACGCATTCGGCGACATGTTATGGAGGATGGCAACCTGGGCCGTCTTTGTTCGCGTATGCCAGTGCTCCACGGTGCGCCCGGTATTCAGAATGAATGGGTACTCATCATTGGGCTGTTCGATGAAAGGCTCGCAGGGAACGGAATAGAGGCGCGCCTTTCCATCCGGATGTTCGAAGACCCCGTCCTCATAGAGACGCTCTCCGCCCCATTGAGCGCCTCCCTTTTCTTCAATCTCCTGCCATGAAAATCCGCTGTAATCACAGAGGCGTCCGCGGGAAACAAGCTGCCATTCTTTAAATGCGTCTTCGGTGGCTGTCCAATTCGGGAAGAGTTCGCCGCGTACGCCCAGGCGTTCCGCGAGATCGAGAAAGATGTCAAAATCAGCACGGGCCTCGCCGGGCGGATTTACGATCTGATTGACCTTGCTGACGCGGCGCTCTGAGTTTGTGAATGTGCCTTCTTTTTCTCCCCAGATGGCGGCCGGCAGAACGAGATCGGCGAATTCGCTGGTTGGCGTAGGATGAAACCCGTCCTGCACGATAAGAAAATCGAGACTGCGCAGGGCCTGTTCCAGCACCAAATAATTTGGAAAGGAAACCACTGGATTTGTCGCGATGATCCAGAGCGCTTTGATTTTTCCTGCGACTGCTGCCTCAATGATGTCGGGATAGGCGAGGCCGCGTGCGGTCGGTATGCGGTTAACATCAATGTTCCAGATGCGCGCCAGCTCTTCGCGATCTTCAGCTTTTTCAAATTTGCGGTAGCCGGGCAGGCTGGAGGTAAATCCGCTTTCGCGCGTTCCCATCGCATTGCACTGGCCTGTGATTGAGAAAGGCGCAGCGCCAACGCGGCCGATGTTGCCGGTGATCAACGCAAGATTATTGATGGCCGCAACAGTGACTGCGCCCTGCGTTGAATGATTTACGCCCATGGTCCAGCCGATAAAAGCTGCTTTGGCGCGCCCATAGAGCAGCGCGGTCCGGATAAGTGTTTCTTTGCTGAGGCCGGTCAAGGCAGCAACACGCTCCGGCGTGTATTCCGAGACGTGCGCGGCAAATTCTTCGTATCCGGTGGTGTGCTGTTCGATATAGCTGCTGTTGATAAGCCCTTCACGAATCAAGATGTGAGCAATGCCGTTGAGCAGCGCGATGTCGCTGCGCGGCTTGATAGGCAGATGCAGGTCTGCCATCATGGCGGTCTTTGTTACGCGCGGATCAACGACGATCAGCGTGCGCTTCTTATTAAGTTCCAGGCGCTGACAGAGAATGGGGTGATTGTCCGCGATGTTGGCCCCTATGAGCAGGATGACGTCAGCCTGTTCCAGGTCGGCATACGCGCCCGGCGGACCGTCGCTGCCAAAGGACAGCTTGTAGCCGCTTACAGCGCTGGCCATGCAGAGAGTGGTGTTTCCGTCATAGTTGCGCGTGCGGAAGCCGAGCTGGACGAGCTTGCCTAATGTGTAGAACTCTTCAGTAACCAGCTGTCCGGTGCTGATGACGCCGAGTGCCTCCTTTCCATATTTCTGCTGCACTGCTCCGATCTTCTCGATCATGGTGTTCAGCGCCTCATCCCACGAGACGGGAGTGAGCACACCCCGCTTACGCAACAGCGGTGTTTTAGCGCGTCCAGGAGCAGATAAGATGTGGTGCTCGCTGAGGCCCTTCGGACACAGCTTTCCACGATTCACCGGATGATCAGGGTTACCGCGCACCGCGACGGCTTTGCCCTTTGCGGTCCCGACGAGCATGCCGCAGCCAACAGAACAGTAGCCGCAGGTAGTCTTAACCCATCTATCAGCGACGCGCGAAGCTGAGATAAGTCCAACTTCTGCATCGTATCCATAGGAATATTTTCCTCGGCGAGTGTCGATGCCGAGAGCCCGTCGCACGCGCGCGCGCATCTTCACCGGTCGCCTCCACGAACAAACGTCAGCGCCATATTGAGAGGAACGACGGAGACGAAGAAGAGATACCGCGCAAGCAATACTCCGGCGAGAGCCATGCAAAATGAAATGCTGTACTGACTGCCCATGCCAAAAAAGATAGAGCCAGTAACGAGGGCCAGAGAGGCGGTGAGGAGAGCACGCAATCCGGGTGTATTGAGCAGCGATGCAGCGGCGCGTTTTTCGAACAACTGCGCCCGATTGAGCCGCAGCAGGCGCACACCTTGATTTATCAACCAGACCGAAACGACGCAAGCTTCCGGCCAGCCGGCGTAGCTGGGAATTGAGTGCATCGGCGTAATGTGCCGCAAAGAAAAAAATCCTGCAATCCATGCCGCTGCTCTGCTGGCCGGCACTGCGGATGCACAGCCGATTACGGCAGCGCTCAAGAGAAAATCGAGCGGAGTATGGACCATGTTCCATGCGGGACGCGCAGGAACAAGATAGATGAATGCGCTCGCCAGAACCCCGGCAATGCCAATTGCGGCAGTCAGCCATGCAGCCGCATCAACCGCAATAGCGGGTATGGCGAGTATGTTGAACGTCCGCAGCCATGCTGCACAGGTGACTGTTGAAAGAGCAGCGAAGAAAAGTCCGAAGAGAAGCACTTCACGACTGAGCCATGAACGACGCCACATCTTCAGCGCTCGCCATGCATAAGCAGGCCGGCCTAGATGAAAAACAGAAATGTTAAGCGTGAATACTGTGGCTAGCAGAAGCAATGTGAAAATTTGCGCGTTGGCTGTTTTGAAGATGAGTGAGGCGATCAGCGATCCTGTAACCGCCTGAATGAGCGTCGTCATAAAAACAAGCGACAGATGCGGATGCTCGGGACGGATGCGGTCGATATCGACTCGTTCAAGAACGTCTACTGATTTTTCCGGAAGCGTAATGCGGGTCGTCGAAAATGTCTGTCCTGCAGCCGGCATGCCTGGTGATTCGGCTCCTGAATAATCGGAGCGCCATGCATCGACGTTAACGATTTCAATAGAAATAGCGCCATCCGGACAGGCGGTAACGCATGCGGGTTCCCGTCCGTCCATCAGCCTTCCGTGGCACATGTCGCACTTGCCCACAACGCCACGCTCGGGATTGAACTGCGGCACGCTGTATGGGCAATTCCACACGCAATATTGGCAACCGATACAGGCATCAGCCGAATGAAGGACAATTCCGGTCAACGGATCTTTTGTATAAGCATTGACCGGACATCCGCGCAGGCAATCCGGATCGAGACAATGATTACAGCCCATTGAAAGATAGTGCCGGCGAGTGTCGGGATAGATGCCGCCTTCGATTTCTCCAATCCTCCGCCAATGCAGGTCCGCTGGATTACCGTTCTGCTCATTGCAAGCGACTTCGCAGGAGCGGCAGCCGATGCACTTTGTCATGTCGAAATGAAAACGATACTGTTCGCCAGGAAGGGGCAGCCGGTCCGGAATAAGACCTATCGCAGTAGATGTCTCACCGAATTCAGAGGTGACGCGCACCAGACCGTCATCGATATCAATATGTTCGTATAGAGGCAGCGACACCTAAACTATTTCTCCTTGCAGTGGCTCCACTTTGGCAAAACAAGCACCTGGCAAAGACGCTCGCGTATCTGCTCAGGAACACTGATCCCGGATTGCCGGTAATGACTGCGAAAGCTAAATCAGACGCCGTAAATCACGGCGGATTCAAAGCTCATCGCGGAGCATGGTTCAGGAAGTTGGCGCCAGACACTGCATGGTGTGAGGCCAATCAGACTCTTGCCGATGGTTCGATCATATCGTGCATTTGGAAATGCAGATATAGTGAATTACAGGCCAAGGAGTTTATTTATGGCCTCTATAAAAAAATGTATTACGAAGATCGCTGCAGATGATCAGGCGTAAACAATACAAGTCAGCGCCTTGAAAAGAAATCAACTGTAGAAGGATTAACGCTTCGTAGTTACCTGCATTGACGAGAGCGACGTGTTCCACTCCTCGTTCATAAGAAGAAATGCTCCCAAGCCGTGGAAATCGTCTGTATTTCGCTTGCGATTAAAGTAATAATTCAGGTCGCCAACGTTCGTTCCTTCGCAGATATCAGAGATATGTGTATTTCCATTCGCGTCAGTAGAAACTTTTGACAGAACACCCTTGTAGCCCTTTTCTGCGACTCGCTTATACTTTTTATTGATATAGCCGCGCTTCACAGAAACATCAAGAATGTAGGTGTACATGGAAGAACTGGAAGTCTCCTGCCAGTTTCCGGCGACGTTGGGCTTATCAACAATCTGATACCAGAGACCTGTATGGCGGTCTTGAAAATGCTCAAGATCACCTGCAAGTCGATTCAGAATTTTGATTAATTGCTTGCGCTCTGGGTGATCCTTAGGCAGAACATCAAGAATATCCACGATGGCCATACCGTACCAGCCGATTGCCCTGCACCAGAAATAAGCTGAGTGATGCGTGACGGGATCGGCCCAGGGCTGCTTGCCGCTTTCATCGTAAGCGTGATACAGCAAACCGCGCTTAGGGTCGCGGAGATGCTTGTAATAGACAAGCATCTGCTTCACAGCTTCATCTTCGGTATATGTTTCGTCTCCAAACATCTGTCCGTAGCGCACAAGATATGGCTGTGACATATAAATGCCGTCAAGCCAAAGTTGCCATTGGCGCGACGGCACAGTTGCATGCCAGAAACCACCATCGTTTGTACGTGGATAGGTGTCAAAAACATGACGAAATTTCTCGGCTGCAATCTTGTACTTTTCTTCGTGTGTTTCCTGATAGAGCACGAGAAGAAGATTTGCAGGAAGAACATAGTCCAGAGCATCAATTTTGCGATCAAGGTTTCCCTGATCGTCGATATGGCTATCCACCCATGCTCTGATGTAATCGAGATATCTTTTATCGTGCGTGCGTAAGTAGACTTCATACTGACCGAACAGGTAGAGCGACTTAGCGTATCCCCATCCGCCGAACTTTGTCGGATCAGGATTTGCGCGAAGCGTGCTGTCTACAATCGCTCGGGAGATATCGCCTGGCAAAGCTTGCTGGTCCTCTGCCCCGGATATTGCAGTCGAGAAAACGAGTAACGCAAATAAGAAAGCAGCTGTTTTTGACAGACGCGGATAAGTTATTCGGGAGTGATACATTATCGCCATTCGATATATCCATTTCCCTTTCAGTTCGATTTCAAGCCCTGACGGTAACAGCTTCTTTTTCTGCTCCATTTTGGAAAGCAAGTGCTTGCTGTGCTCTTGAAATATCGCCACCGTTCACGACTATTTCCTTGCTTCCAGCACCCTCCAGACGCAGAAATGTTGCAGCTGTACCTAATAAACGTGGAGCAGTTACTAACGCCTGCTCTGTATCAATGAATCGAAGCACGGATTCAGCCTTACTATTTCCCTGAACGCTCAATCCGTTGATCGAAATGTCCTTCACGTGATCGAGAATCAAGGCCGGCCGCAGGTCTGGCTGGCTGGTTTCCAGTCGAATATTCTGCAGCGTGATAGCACGCGCATTTCGGGCATAAAAACCATATGCCGGCATGGGACCCAGCATAAAATATTCACCCGCAATTTGTGGGAGATCGCGGCGTGCGGCCTCTTCTGCTGTGCCTCCACCACCGAATGTCAAATGGACATTGTCGAAAGAAATATTTTCAAGAACAGCATCACCCACGCAGTTCAAAGTGACACATGAATGACCCTCCCCGGGACGATATCCGCTTCGAAATGGAAAGTCTGGAAGCTGCGCCGGGCTTGTTGTAACGGTGCCATGAATGTTCGTAAAGGAAATGTTACGCACCACAGCTGGAGATTTATTTTCCTGCTCACCTGAACTTCGCATTTCCGGACCGATACTGATGTGAATTGGTCCGGTTACGTCATCTAAAACCAGATTTGAAAACGACATGTTTTCGAATCTGTCTCCTGGCCGGCCGTGGAATTTAATAGGACATCCATAAACCTGATACAGAACACAATTCGAGATGCTGATGTTTTGAGCCACTCCACCGCCGAAGCGAAAGACTGACCACCGCGTGCTGAAAGAGCAATTAGTAACGGTAACAAATTTGCAGCTTCCAAAAAGTGCGCACGCATCGTCCTGCGACTGTATAGTGCAATTGCTGATGGCTACGTATTCCGCGCTGATGAAGTGAAATCCATCATTGTTGCCATTGACGCGGTTATGGATGTATATGCCATCCATGTGTACACGCCTGGATTGAATCACCCGAATACTGTGATATGCGCTTTCCAGCATGTCGATGTTGCGAACTGTAAGGTTTTCGCAGCGATAGCAAAGCAGATGATAAGGCCGCTTGTTTCCACCAAGCCCGCTCGGTGGCGGGGTGCCTCGAACAGCAGAGTGAAATTGCAGTCCCTGGCCATCGATCACGCCGGGGCCTTCTATGGTTATATTTTTGGCATTCACCGCATAAATCAATGCCCAGTTGCCGTCTTCAAGAGTCGAATCCCCGTGGAGCGGTATGGTATCTACAGCGTGATATTGCTTTGCGTCTGTGCTGCCCAGAAGCTTGCCCGCTGCAGCTATACGAAGTGTAATGTTGCTTTTAATTTCGATAGTCCCGGTCAGATAGACACCCGCAGGCACCAGAACGATGCCACCATCGTCACTATGACAAGCATCAATAGCATCCTGAATTGATTTCGTATCATGCGTAATACCATCACCCTTCGCCCCATAGTCACGGATGTTATAGGTGCGCGCGCCGCGATCATTCGCAGTCGCCTTACCAACACGTTCAGCAGAAGCATCGCTCTGCATCCATAATTCGGTTCCTATGGAAGCGGCAACAACAGACATTGGAATTCGTCCCAACCACTGACGCCGAGTCAGTCGATGGTCATCGTCAGACTTACGCGGAAGATTGTCTTCCAACTTAAACACCCCAGCACTGATTTATGCAGTGAATCGGATTCAGCATAGGTTCGGCTTAAATCTTGAGTCAATCGATACCGCGCTGATTGTCTCTGATAGCGGGAATGCTTAGAGAACTGCACTGCTACTTAAAACGACGCATGTGTCCGGAGAGATTGCTCTGTTGTACCGATAAGCGGGACTCTGTGAGCTTTCTCTGCTTATTACGCGGACAAGCATTGCAACTCAGTAGGCGTGCGGAAACGCTGTTTTTGCAATAGTTTTGCTCGCGTTTCAAGATCGTCCAAATGCTTTTTCGATAGTGAATAAGAGATTTCATTACAAGAAATTGCTATTGACACTTTTTACCAGTGCCGCCTAACTTTAGCCTCCGGAAGACGATTAGAGGCTGGCCTCGATCCATCCGCATAAGGCCGCCAAAGCGAATCAAGGCAAACATTCAGGAGGCGCACAGGCGCTTAAAGTCATGAAGACCAATGTGAAAACGATTGTAAAAAGCAGAAGCGCATATATTCACCAATTCAGTAGAAGCGTAACTCTGATGTTTGCGCTTTTTCTTGCTTTCGGCCTTGCGCCATGCATCATCACTGCGCAGACATCGAGTGGAACCATCAGTGGACGGGTTGTAGATGCCACAGGCGGCGTTGTTCTAGATGCAGATGTGCGACTCATCAATGAGCTCACCGGCAATGTAGTCACTGCAAAAGTGCAATCTGATGGTGGATTTGTTTTTCCCGACGTACAGCCCGGCACCTATACAGTTGATATACGCGCAAATGGCTATAAGGAATTGCTAAAAAAGGGACTGGCATTAAGCTCTTCGGAACGCCTCTCCGCGGGCACACTCACACTTCAGGTTGGATCGGTCTCACAGTCCGTTACTGTATCTGCAGCTACAACGCCGGTCCAGACACAGAGCGCAGAAGTTTCAGGTCTCTTAGACACAAAGCAGTTGGACAACCTGCTTGCAGTTGGCCGTGACTTCATGAGTATGGTTCGCACCATTCCAGGAGTTGTTGGCGGTGGTGCGGGAAGTCTGGGAACTTCCGGAACGCCCACTATCAATGGCATCCGCAATGTCAATAATTCCGGCACAATTGATGGAGTAAGTGGAAGCCCACGAGGCGGCGACAAAATTGATACACCGCCCAATCTGGATGCGATCCAGGAAGTAAAGGTACTGACTTCTACTTATCAGGCTGAGTATGGAGCAGGAACCGCGGGACCAGTTATTAACCTTGTAACCAAAAGCGGGACCCAGAACTTTCACGGTACGGCTTACTACTACGTTCGCAACGAAGCGTTTAATGCGAACGACTGGTTCAATAACTACAACGATGTACCTCGTCCTCAATATCGCTATAACACTGTGGGTGGAAACATCGGTGGACCTATTTACTGGCCAGGCCATTTCAATACGGCACGAAATAAGCTCTTCTTCTTTTACTCCCAGGAATACTGGCCGGATAAAAGTCCGGAGGGCTTGAAGAAATATATGGTTCCCACTGCTTTGGAGAGGGCAGGAGATTTCTCCCAGACTCCGTCACAGGGCAAAGTAAATCCCGATCCCAACAAGGACTATATCAATATCAAAAAACCAGGCGCCGATCCGAGTACCTGCCCTGCTACCGGCACGGGTGGAAATCACAGCGGCTGCTATCCGGGTAATAAGCTTCCAGCCGGCGCGATCAATGCTCAAATGCAGGCGCTTTTGAATGTCTTGCCTATGCCGAACTTTGATAACCGCGTGATCAGCG
>Ga0070740_10001552_pt1 | contig 30829 bp, 24 predicted proteins | sample Coa_R2_FD_67286 | JGI IMG/M metagenome (GOLD analysis project Ga0070740, IMG submission 67286) | Surface soil microbial communities from Centralia Pennsylvania, which are recovering from an underground coalmine fire - Coalmine... | ecosystem: Environmental > Terrestrial > Soil > Unclassified ...
ATCAGCTTTTTCATGCCGTGATCGTAGCAAGGGGCTGATCGACACGTATCTGTTGAAATCGTCTCAGGAACCAACACCGTTACCATTCATCTGACGGTTCGGGCAAACACGCCGCCAGAATCGAAAAACATTGCCTTTCATCTAAAATAAAGAAGGTTCTTTGATGACTACCTCCGCTGGCCACAAACGCTATTTCTTTGAAAAATTCGGGCTTTCTGAACGGCTGCTGGAACGCTGCCTGGGCGAGGCTCTTTCCGCGGGCGGCGATTACGCCGACTTGTACTTTGAGTCTGTCTCTGCGACCTCTATCGGCGTCGATGAATCGCTGGTCAAGTCTGCCAGCCAGGGTGTGAGCGCAGGCTGCGGCGTCCGCGTTGTCGCGGGCGAGCGGACCGGCTATGCCTATACGGATAATCTTTCGGCTGAGCGGCTATTACATGCAGCGCGTACCGCTGCTCTGATTGCAAGCGGTCCGGCAAAGCAGCCGGTTGCCGGATTTACTGAGACCCACTCGCCAAATCTGTATCCGATTCCGGCTGCGGAACTCGATTCTGATCTCAGCACCAAACTTGACCTCGTTATGCGAGCAGACCGCGCGGCCCGCGCCTATGACGCGCGCATCAAGCAGGTCCGCGCCAGCTATTCCGATGAGCTGAAGCGCATCCTCATCGCCGCGTCTGATGGAACCTTTGCCAGTGATACACAGCCGCTTGCGCGTTTGAATGTCTTTGTTCTGGCCAATGACGGTAAGCAGACGACGCGCGGCACCGCCGGTGGCGGCGGGCGTGTAGAAATCAGCTACTTCCTCACGGAGAAAACACCGGAGCACTTCGCCAATGAAGCTGGTCGTACAGCTATCTTGCAGCTTGGAGCAGTCGCGGCGCCTGCAGGCGAGATGGAGGTTGTCCTCGGTCCCGGATGGCCAGGAGTATTGCTGCACGAGGCCGTAGGTCACGGCCTTGAAGCTGACTTCAACCGCAAGAAGACTTCGGCATTTGCCGGATTGATCGGCCGGCAGGTCGCGAGCTCCAAAGTTACGGTTGTGGACAACGGCACGATGCCTTCGCGCCGGGGATCGCTCAATGTGGACGATGAAGGCTCGCCGACACAGGAGACGGTGCTGATCGAAAACGGGATACTCAAAGGCTATCTGAGCGACAAGCTCTCGGCTCGCCTGATGAACATGCCGCATACAGGCAACGGACGGCGCGAAAGCTATCAGCAGATTCCCATGCCGCGCATGACCAACACCTACATGCTCTCCGGTGATGATGCTCCGGAGGATATTCTGCGCAGCGTGAAGCGCGGCTTATATGCCGTCAACTTTGGCGGCGGCTCGGTCGACATCACCAGCGGTAAATTTGTCTTCAGCGCGTCAGAGGCATACCTGATCGAAGACGGCAAGATCACGGCGCCTGTGCGCGACGCCACGCTGATCGGCAATGGCCCTGAAGCGTTGAAATATGTCTCCATGGTCGGCAACGATCTGCAGCTTGATGAGGGTGTGGGCACCTGCGGCAAAGATGGCCAGAGTGTGCCTGTCGGCGTGGGCATGCCTACGGTAAAACTGGACCGCATGACTGTCGGCGGCACGGGGAATTAGGTTCATTTGCGATGCCGTAGCAAACTGCAGGTCCTCCGCTCCGGGCTAACACCCTTCGGTCGGAATGACAATTCATGGAATTTATGGATTCATCGAACACAATTATCCAGGCAAGTGTGGCTACTGGTGACCTTCAAGAATTAGCAGCCAACATCATTACAAAAGCATTGAAGGCCGGCGCGACAGACGCCGAAGTCGTCGTTCGCGAAGGTGACGAATTCTCTACTACAGTTCGTCTCGGCGAAGTGGAAACGCTGAAGGAATCGGGCTCACGCGGCATTGGTTTGCGTGTTTTCGTTGGCCAGCGAGTGGCAAGCACCTCATCAAGTGACTTTACGACGGAAGGCATAGACCACCTCATCTCAGGAGCGCTTGCGCTCGCCCGCGTTACCTCTGAGGATCCCTTCGCCGGACTGGCTGACGTCAGCGAATTCGGGAAACTCGATGATGATTTGAATCTTTATCACGAAGACGTCTACTCTTTGCCGACAGCAGCGCGTATTGATTTTGCCCGCCGCTGCGAGGCCGCTGCCATGTCCGCTGATACGCGCATTCAGAACAGCGATGGCGGCAGCTTTGACGCCGCTACCGGCCGCAAAGTGCTTGCAAATTCACGTGGATTCGTCGGCGAATACCAGGTTTCTTACTGTTCTGTTTCTACCAGCCCCATTGCCATGGGTACGAACGGCGAAATGCAACGTGATTATTGGTACTCCGCTGCGCGTACACTAAGCAAGCTCGACACTCCTGAATCCGTTGGCACTGAAGCCGCGCGCCGCACTCTGCGCAGGCTGGATGCCCGACGCGTACCGACCCAGCGTGTACCCATTGTCTTTGCGCCCGAAATCGCGCGCTCGCTTATTGGTGCTATTTTTGATGCGGCCAACGGCGACAGCATCTATCGCGGAGCATCGTTCTTTACCGGCAAACTCGGCGAGCAGGTAGCAGCCGAATCCATCAACGTCATCGATGATGGAACCATCGCAGGCGGTTTCGGCTCATCACCGTTTGACGGCGAAGGGTTACCGACGCGGCGCAAGATCATTGTCGAAAACGGCATTCTCAAAACGTATCTGCTTAATACTTACACCGCGCGCAAACTCAAGATGCGGAGCACGGGCAATGCTGTTCGCGGACTCGCAGGCAATCCCGGCATCGGCAGCAGCAATCTCTATCTCGAACCGGGCAAGCTTTCGCCCGAAGAGATTCTCCGCGAGATCAAAAGCGGCTTTTATGTCACAGAGCTGCTAGGTCAGGGCGTGAACATGGTCACAGGCGATTACTCGCGTGGGGCTTCTGGGATCTGGATCGAGAATGGCGAGCTGACGTATCCGGTGCAGGAAGTCACGGTAGCAGGTAATCTGAAAGAAATGTTCCGCAACATCACTGCCATCGGCAATGATCTTGTCTTTCGCAACTCGGTGGCCTCTCCTACGTTACGCATCGACGGCATGACCATTGCCGGCAAATAATAATACGAGTCACATGCTCGTCCATTCCATCGCGTTTGATCCGGCAAATCCCGCAGCAGCACTTGCTCAGATACCTGCGCAGCCCGGTGTCTTTGCTCTCTTTGCCGCGGAGGAACACGCGGAACCTTACCTGAGCCGCACGCCAAATCTTAAACGGCGACTCACCCGCTTTCTCGAAGCGCGCCCATCGCAGACCAAACGTCTGCGGCTTACGGAAAGAATTGCGCGCATCGAATACACTCTCACCGGCTCAGATTTCGAATCTGCGCTGTGCCTTTATTCTGCATCGATGCGGACGTTTGGGGATGCTGCCGCGCGCAAGCGCATGCACCTGCGTCCACCATACTTTCTGCGGATGAGCAGCGAAAACGCGTACCCGCGTATATACGTAACAAACAAGATTACAAAATCGGCATTTAATGATCTCTTCGGCCCGTTTCCATCGCGCGCGTCAGCGGAAAAGTTCAGCGACGAGATGCTCAATCTCTTCGAATTGCGGCGCTGCCATGAAGACCTGAATCCTGATCCGGCGTTTCCCGGCTGCATCTATTCCGAGATGAAGATGTGCCTGGCGCCTTGTTTCAAAGGCTGCACCGATGAGCGCTATGCGGCGGAGGCAGCCAGAGTTCATGCCTTTCTCGCAACGCGTGGGAAAAGTCTTATCGAGCAGATCAGCGCCGAACGCGACGCAGCATCTTCGGGTCTGGAGTTTGAGAAAGCAGCCCAGGCCCATGCGAAATTGCAGAAAGTCCAGGCAGTTGCTTCTCTCATGCCGGCAGCAGCCCATCAGCTTTCAAAGCTGGTCGCGCTCATATTGCAGCCGTCTGCCGAACCGGAAAGCGTTGCCTGCTTTTTACTTACGCATGGAGTCATTCTGGGCCCTGTTCACTATTCCGTGCAGGGAATGCGACTGCACAATGAACAGTCGGGTTCGAGCTCACTTTATGTTCACCCTACGACAGTAGAAGCCGTTCCACTCGCAGCGGAGGGCACTGCCACGGCAGTACAGACCGTTTCGCGAAATGTTTTGGAAGAGCGTCTGCAAAAGACACTGACCGACCTGGTCTCGCCATCGGCCAAATCCAAAGTAAATACCCAGACCATTTCCGATCACCTTTGTTTTTTCAGCCGCTGGTTTTATCGCACGCAGACGCAGCGCGTTGGCGAAGCCTTCTTTGCAGAAAGTGTAGATGCCCTTCCGATGCGGCAAATCCTGCGCGCTATTTCGCGCGTCTACAGCAGCAATCTGGCATAAAAGGAAAATGGCTGGAGACAAATCTCCGGCCATTTAAAGCAATTCCCAGGTGGGCGGAATGTTCCGTCATTCTGACGAGCGAAGAGAGGAAGAACCCCAAAGATGTGAGCCAGTCAACATCGTTCGAGATTCTTCACTGGCCTTCGGCTCCGCTCAGAATGACGATGTGCTTCTATAAAATTATTTATTCACTTCTACTTTTGTGTTGCCATCCACTCTTTCAGCTTTGGACCTTGCGCCTCGCGCAGTTCAATGCAGTCATTGATCTGGTTTTTGGCGCGAGCCAGGGCGCGTTCTGACGCAGGCACTTTATGCGCGGTGAAGAAGCTGTCCACTTGATCGCGCGCCTCAGCGCTGCAGAAACTGCCAGTGCCACCTACAAGATAAGCACCCATGGAAGTGGTGAGCTGCGCCTGCACCTTGTCCCAGTTCTGCTGAATGTATTGCCATGCCTGATCGCGTGTTTCGCGGCCTTGCAGCATAATCAGCAACTGGATTGCCGCGTCCTGGTTCCGCACCTTGCCGGAAACCGTATAGTCCAGCGCTCGACGCTCCAGCGACTGGTCTTTAAACTCGGCCAATAGACGCAACGCTGCCTCCTGCAGCTGCGGATTGGTTGAGGTCTCGAAGACCTTCTGCAACTGGTCAAAGAAAGCAGCATCGCCATTGACTGCCGCGATTCCCGCGGCTGTCTGCGCGAATGTGCTTTCGACAGAGGATGGATTTGCCAGATATTTCTCGGCAACCTGTTTCGCCTGTGCGATCACGTCGGGATCTTTCCCGAGCGTGCCCAGATAGGCGAACAAAGTTGCACGCAATTCTTTCTTTTCCGGAGAATCGCTGTCGGAAGCTTCTCCCAGGCGCTCATATGCCGGCTTGAAGTTCTTGCGCGTCCATGCTGCCAGAGCTTCGTGCTCGTCGTCGCTATTCGCAATGCGCGTATTAACGGTTTCAACAGCACTTAACGCTGTCCTGATTACCGCTGCGCTCGGATCATCCTTTACCGCGGCGGCAAGAGTCAGATAGTCGCCGACAGCGATTTTGTCCGCTCGCGCCTGCGCCCAAACATCGCCGAGCAGGCTGATGCGCTCTGTCGGCGTCAGCCCGGTTTCAACGTTGTCCACAATTTTTGCGTACACGTCTGTCGGATACGAGCTGCGATAATAGCCCTTGCCTTCGGCATTGGCGAAAAAGAACGAGGCCTGGGGCGCTTTAAGCGACTGCTCCGCTGTTGAAATAACCTCGCAATCGTCTTTGCCGCCATTGGCTTTCATGCACACCGGAACAGTCCACACCTGCGCTTTTTCCGCTTTCGCGCTCGGGCTCAGGAAAAAGCGCTGCTGGCTGACAGCAACGCTGCCGCCCTGAGGCGCATTAAAGCTGAGAATCGGCACACCGGGCTGCGCCACAAAGCTATCCATGATCTTGTCGACCGGTTTATGGCTTTCTGCCGTCTGCGCATTCCAGAAATCTTCGGCAGTGGCATTGCCGTACATATGCGCGGCAAGGTAGTTGTGAACGCCGCGACGGAATGTTTCCTCGCCGAGATAGTTTTCCACCATCAGGAGAACGGCGCCTGCCTTACCATAGCTGATGCCGTCAAACATTTCGTTGATTTCATCCGGCGTGTCCGCCTTTGCGCGAATGGCACGCGTTACACGCTGCGCATCAAGATTAAGCGTGCCGTTCAGACCTTCAGCCACATCCTGCGGTATGTTCCATTCCGGATGCCACGCGGCAACAGGCTTGTTCTCCATCCAGGTGGCGAATCCTTCATTCAGCCAGAGATTGTTCCACCATTGCATCGTCACCATATCGCCGAACCACTGATGCGCCATCTCATGGGCCACTACGGCAGCTACATTCTTCTTTGCGCCGACGGATGCGGTCTTCTCATCGATCAGCAGGTCTGTTTCGCGATACGTGATGGCCCCGAAGTTCTCCATTGCGCCCGCTTCAAAGTCAGGAATCGCGATCATGTCCAGCTTCGGCATTGGATACTTTATGCCGAAATAGTTGTCATAATAATGCAGAACGAATTCCGCAGCCTTTACGGCGTACTTGCCCAACTCAACTTTGTCCGGAGTAGCACAGGCGCGGATCGGTACGCCATCGCTCTCGCCGCTGGTGCACTGAAAATCTCCGACGAGAAACGCAACGAGATAGGTTGACATCTTTGGCGTCGTGGCGAACTTGATGGTGTGCTTATCTCCGCCTGGGCCGGGCTTATCAGAGGCGATATTCGTGTTCGAGATTGCCGTATCGCCCTTGTCCACAATCAATGTCACGTCGTAGGTAGCTTTGAATGCCGGCTCGTCAAAGGAAGGAAAGGCGCGGCGCGCGTCAGTCGGCTCAAATTGTGTGACAGCGTAGTTACGTTTCTCAGTTTTCGAAAGATAGAAGCCGCGCAATTGCCCATTCAGGATACCGGTGTATTCGATCTCCAGCGTAAGTTTGCCGGCAGGTAACTGCTGGTGGAAATTGAACGTTGCCTGTTGTTTGTCTGCGTCTTCTGTAACAGCAGCTTCCAGCGTCTTGCCTTTCAGCGTTGTTTTCACGCTCTGAAACTTGATTTCAGCAGCATTTAATGTGATGGTATCCACCGGCTTTTGAAGCCGTACGTCGATCTTTTCGCTGCCGGTAAAGGTTGCGCTTTTAAGATCCGGCGTCAGGATCAGGCTGTAATGATCCGGACGCACTGTGTCCGGCAAACGTTGCGCTCCGGTACTCTGCACAAAGAATATTCCCAGAGCAAAACACGCTGTTGCACACCAGGCAAGCCTGGATTTAAGACGAATTTGTTGCGGCATAGGCCTTCCTTTGAAGAAAAAGCTGCGCTCTCGGCATGGGAAAATCTCTAAAAGCGCTGTATTTACCATATCGCAGCAAAGTGATAGGACGGTTGTCCAGCCGGAAGTGACAAGATGCGATTTTATGACTCCCGATAGTCGAGCAGCACAATTCCTACCAGGATCAGGCACACAGGCCAGACGTACGAGGCAATCTTCGAATCGCGCTTTTGCGGCAGGCGCAGCTCCAGCCAGCGACTCCATCCGGCAGTTGCGCCCAGCAGCGCAATAGGGGTGTGGCTCATCTCCGCGAGCATCTCCTGCTTGATATTTCCCAGAGCATGCGAATGCGTCAGCAGCAATGCTCCACCGGCAGCGCACATAAGAGGAAAAACATAGGAGGCTGCTCTTGATTTGACTCGGCCCGTCTCCACAGCCCATTCAAAAATGGCGAATGCGGTAATCAGCAGAGCATAAAGACGATGCTGTAGAACATCAGGCGAAGAAAAACTGGCCCAGAAGGGTCGTGGCCCCAGCGGCCAGTTTTCCGGATCGGCACGCAGCAAAATAAATATCGCCAGCCCGATAAAAAGCAGCGGCCAATGCTGCGCCCACCGTATGCGCTGTGAACGCGCCAGCAGCGCAAGCAGTCCGGCAGCCAGCACAATCAATCCAGCCCAATGATGGTTGTATTCGCTCCATGCGCGATCGTTCGCATCATTTTCGCTTCCGCTGTTGAAAAGCGAGTTCTGGATCGCCACCTGGATGGAAGTCGGGGGCACGAGCGCTTTCAGCGGAGGACTTGTCAGCCGCGGCTCAACCCAACGCATGCGCTCTACAATTTCATGCTTCGTGAGGCGGTCCTCCGTCAGATCGACAGCAGGCGGCTGTGAGGTAAGCGATGCCGCGGCAAGAATGGCTGTGAAGCCGAGTCCGATTTCCGCTTCGCTGAAACGTCGCAGCCGCACCAGTAAAGGAGCAGGCGCGCGCTCAATCTGTCGCACCAGAAAGAAATTTCCTGCTCCCATTCCCAGAATCAGAAGCAGCAGGTAAATCTTCGCCAGCATCATGAAGCCGTATGTGGTTCCATACACGCCCTGCCATGAGCCGATATAGAAATACGCCATCCCGATGCCGCCGAGCAGCAGCAATGAGACACTGGCAATGGCCATCGCGGAGAACCGGCGCGCATATTTCCCAGCCGTGATCTGGTCCTTTTCGCGGCGCAAGGCAATCAGCAGAAAGGGCATTGCGCCAATCCATGCAGCCGTGCCTATGTGATGGAGGGTTGTAAGTCCGAGAAGGATCCAGCGATGGTCGAGCCGCGCAGCCGCATGGCTCATGCCCACAGAAGCTCCGAGCACCAGCAGCGCAAAAAACGTGGCTGCCGGTAACGTCTTTTTTGAAGAAGAACACATCAGCCAGAAGAGAGCGAGCGCGCTGATTACCAGAAGACTGCCGAGAAAAAAGAAATCGGCAGTCGCAACATCGCGGAAGCTGAAACCTGACCCGCCGATAAGCGTCGCGGAGCTGACGGAGATCGAAAGGACCTGCACGACAGCAAGCGCCAGCGCGGCCCACCCTGCCGCCACGCGCAGTCGGCGCAAAATTCCCGGAGCGATTTTCGCAGGCAGAGCCGCCAGCAGGAGAAACGCCACGCCGCCAAGAGTCAGCGCCTCCAGCGCCAATGCTGCCGCCCGCAACAGCACCGAGAGCAGGTCGAAGTCTTTGAGTAGCCAGATCAAATTCGATTATTGGACGACAAAGGGAATTTCGCCACGCGTAATATGTCCATCGCTCGCCAGCGCCTGCCAGCGGATCGTGTATCCGCCTGCGCTGACCTTTACACTTTGCGCATCGAGCGTATCGGGAGCATCCTGCGACGCAAGTGTTAACGTCTCTACTTTGCCGCTTGAATTCACCAGATACAATCGCGAATGCTCGCCGTCAATGCGCGAATTGAATTTGAGATGGACGGCAATCTCGGGGCCTTTTACGGTTGCATGAGCCGAGGGCGTCGAGGCCAGCAGAACCGCATGGGCCAGAGCTGCCTTCGGCACAAACAGGATGGCAGAAAAGATTGCGGCCAGCAGTAAATATCTTGGAAAAGAAAATGCAGTTTTCATATGCCTCCTATCACTGACGCGCGGAGACCCAGGGACGATTCAGGAAAACTGCACGGATGCGGCGCGCACTGATTCGCCGCTGATCTCTGCCGCTCTTGCTTCAGCATATGCGGCAGCCCCCATTAATGCAGCGCGGCTCTCCAGGATAATGCGCACCGGCGTATGGATGAGCAGTTCACTGAGGCGACCCTTATCAGTAAATGCTTTCATAAATGCGCCGTCCTTCATCGTCTTCAGAATTTTAGGCGCAATCCCACCACCCAGATACAATCCGCCGACGGATAAAACTTTCAATGCAAGATTGCCTGCTTCTGCTCCATACGCGGACACAAACATCTCCAGCGTCTTTGCGCACAATTCGTTGGAGCCGTCCTCGCCCACTTCGCCGATTACGGCATTCGGATCCTCAGTCTGCATCCGTTCTTTCAACCAGGCAGGCTCATCCATGCCTTTTTCATCACGCAGGAATGAATAAATGTTCTTCAATCCGATGCCGGAAACAACGCGCTCAAAACTGACGCGGCCATTCAACTCACGCTGCAGATAGCGAAGTAATTCAATCTCCAGCTCATTGCGTGGAGCAAAATCGCAATGCCCGCCTTCGGAAGCCATGGGCACATGCATCTTGCCATTCCAGACGAGAATTGCCTCGCCTAAGCCGGTGCCTGCGGAGACGAGCCCGCGATTTCCGACGGCGCTTGCATCGCCTTCACTCAAAACATGAATCTGATCTGAATGCAATTCGGCAATTCCATATCCGTTGGCTTCAAGATCATTAATCAGAAAAAGATGCCGTATTCCGAGACCAATAGACAACTCCATGCTGTCGAGAATCCAGGGGAGATTGGTCAGCTTGAGACGCCCATGCCGCACGGGGCCGGGCACTCCGAAGCATGCGGCGGTGACTTCAGGATTACCGCTTTCTTCAAGGAATCGCTTCGTAACAATATCGAGGCCTGTATATTCCTGCGCTGGAAATTTTTCATCGCGAACGTGCGTCAGCTCGCCGTTTTCAAACCCATAAAGCGCCAAGTGGACTTTGGTTCCGCCCACATCCCCGGCGAGAATCATCGAGTAATCTCCAGTCTTCCCCTGCCGCTCGCATCTGTCGGAGGCAGCAATGCCGCAGCATCCTTATCCAGCAGAAACAGCAGGCGTCCATTCTTCGGCTGAATCAGTTGCGATGGCAGCGTCTCCGGATCATATGGCCCCTGCAATACACGATGCAATGGATCAGCCTTGTCCTTGCCGCCAATCAGGAAAAAGACATCATTCGCCTCTATGATGACAGGCCAGGTCAGAGTGATGCGCCAGGTGTCCTTCTGCGGAACATGATTGGCATCCACAATGCGTCCCAGCTCGTGAATCGCATCCGTGTGCGGAAAAATCGACGCGGTATGTCCGTCGTCGCCCATACCCAGCTGCAGGACATCAAAGCGCGGGACCTCTGCGCCCTCCAGCCGGAACTGATTGCGAATCGTAGACTCATAGCGCGCGGCAGCTTCTTCCGGCGGCAACTCACCTTCGATACGAAATACCTGCTCCGGCTTGAGCGGAACGGTGTCCAGCATCGCCTCGCGCGTCATGCCATAGTTGCTGTCCTTGTCATTGGGAGGCACGGTGCGCTCATCCACCCAGAAGAGTTCCAGCTTGTCCCAAGGCATCGCTTTTAAAAATTTTTCCTGCGGATTTGCCAGCAGCTCAAAAGTGCGCTTCGGCGTGCTTCCGCCAGAAACCGCAATACGAGCCTTTCCTTTTGCAGCTACGCTCTTTTGCGCCTGCTCCAGAAAATGCTCTGCTGCCGCATGCGCCAATGCATTCGGCCCATCGTACACGCGATATTCGATTGCTATTGTTTTAGCCATCTGAGATTCAATCCTGGGTGCCTCCCATCCTGCGCGGCGGGCAAGGATGGGAGATTCAATACCATAAATCAGGGATTATGCCACTTCCGGCCATCGCGCCCTATGAGCCCGTCGGCAGCTTTTGGTCCCCATGTTCCGCTGGTGTAATTCGGAAAATCTCTCGGCTTTGACTTAGCCCAGGCCTGCAGCACCGGCGTATACAGCGCCCATGTGGCTTCTACTCCGTCGCGATGCGCAAACAGCGTCTGGTCGCCCAGCATCGCATCGAGCAGAAGCCGCTCATAGCCATTGGCTGAATTGACTCCGAATGCTGACGCGTACTGGAAGTCCATCACTACCGGGCAGACATTCGTTTCCGGCCCCGGCACTTTTGCGCCGAAGCGCAGTGAAATACCTTCATCCGGCTGAATCCGCATCACCAGCAGGTTCGGCTGAATTTCATTGCACGGGCCGCCAAGGCGGTCAAAAAGTAACAGCGGCGGCTGCCTGAACTGAATCGTGATCTCGGTAACGCGCTTCGCCATGCGCTTGCCCGCGCGCAGATAGATTGGAACACCAGCCCAGCGCCAGTTTTCAATTTCGAGCTTCAGCGCTGCAAACGTCTCTGTGGTTGAATTCGGATCGACGCGGTCTTCTTCGCGATAACCCTGTACCTGCTGGCCGTCCACCGTTCCCAGGGCATACTGACCGCGAACCGTATTGTCGGTCGAGATCGGCTTGATCGCGCGCCACACTTTGACCTTTTCGCCGCGCACGGAACTGGCCTCAAACGAAACCGGAGGCTCCATAGCGACAAAGGAGAGCAGTTCCATCACGTGGTTCTGCACCACGTCGCGCAATGCTCCGGCTTTTTCGTAAAACGGGCCGCGCCCTTCGATACCGATATTCTCTGCTGCCGTGATCTGAATGTGATCAATGTAGTTGCGGTTCCAGATCGGCTCGAAAATTCCATTGGCAAAGCGAAAAACCAGGATGTTCTGTACCGTTTCTTTGCCGAGATAGTGATCGATACGAAAGATCTGCTCTTCGTCGAAAACCTTGTTTACCTCGTCATTCAGCTCTCGCGCCGATTGCAGATCATGACCGAACGGCTTCTCGATAATCACCCGCGCATGGCCCTTTTCCGGATGCGCCATACCGTGCTCACCGAGGCGATGAATAATGTCAGAAAAATATTCGGGAGCGACAGCTAGATAGAAAAGCCGATTGCCTTCTGTTCCCCGCTCCTTATCGATTTTTTCCAGAAGAGCTTTCAGCTCCGTGTAGCCCGCGTCATCGTCAAAGTTCATCGCGTGGTATTCCACTTTATCGATGAACTCCTCAATCCGGCTGTCATTCTCCTGCACGCCGCCATACTTCAGAATCCCGTCTTTCATATCGGCGGCGAAAGTCTTCTTCAGGTCGCGCCGCGCCACGCCGACAATCGCAAACTCCGCCGGCAGCAGCCCTTGCTGCTCCAGGTGAAAGAGCGCAGGCAGAAGCTTGCGTTTGGTCAGATCACCCGATGCGCCGAAGATCACCACCACTCCCGGATCCGGGACCCGTTCGCTGCGCTGTGCCGCTGCCCTTACGCCCTCCGGAGCTACTCTTACTTCCGTCGTTGCCATGATGTCACCCGTTAGTCTTTCTTGACCGCATGACCGCCAAATGCGTTCCGCTGGATCGCGAGCATGCGGTCCGTAAAGTTATTGTCTTCGCGCGAGCGGATACGCCGAATCAGCGACTCGGTAATCACCGGCGCAGAGACGTTCAAATCAATCGCTTCAAACACAGTCCAGCGCCCTTCGCCCGAATCTGCCACATAGGCTTCGAGCCCTTCGAGCGTCGGATTCTTCTTCAGCGCGTCCGCCGTCAGGTCCAGCAGCCATGAACGGACCACGCTGCCGTAACGCCATATTTCGGCAATCTGCGCAAGATCAAGGTTCAGGGCCGTCTTGTGCCCCATGATGGAAAAGCCCTCCGCATACGCCTCCATCATGCCGTACTCGATGCCGTTGTGTACCATCTTGACAAAGTGTCCGGCGCCTGCCGGTCCCACATGTCCCCAGCCCTTGTCCTTTGCCGGAGCCAGCGCTTCAAAAATCGGCGTCAAACGCTGGACAGGCTCTTTATCGCCGCCGATCATCATGCTGTAGCCTTCCTTCAGACCCCAGACACCGCCCGACGTGCCCACATCGACAAAGTTGAAACCCTTCGCTGTCAGCTGCGCGTGCCGCCGCTGCGAATCTTTGTAATTCGAGTTGCCCCCATCGATGAAGGTATCGCCCTTCTGCATCAGCGGCTCGAGTTTGGCAATTGTCTCATCCACCGGATCGCCCGAAGGAACCATAATCCACACAGCACGCGGCGCTGAGAGGTTCTTTACCAGATCTTCGAGAGAGGAAACGCCTGTGGAACCGGCATCTGACAGCCTCTTTACCGCATCGGCGTTGAAGTCAAAACCGACGACCTTATGTCCGGCCTCACGCAGCCGCTCGGCCATATTACCGCCCATCTTTCCAAGCCCGATAATGCCAAGTTCCATACTGTCCTCCAAATCCTTAATCCGAAAAATGAATTACAACCCGGATACCTCTCCTAAGCGAACGCGAAGGATGGATATCTAACTAACCTTCAGATTCGCCTCAGTACCCAACGAAATACCTAACCGCTCCAGTTCAGTCTTCAACGACTCCGCGCCACAATACTGAATTCCATGGATACCCAGAGCATTCGCGGCTTCTACATTGATCGCGCGATCATCTACAAACGCAACCTCTCGCGCATCTTTTTGCAGAACATCCAAAGCCAGCTCGTACATATGCGCATCCGGCTTGCGCAGACCAACATAACAGGAGCTCAGAAAAACATCGAAGTATGCGCGCAACCCGAATTTTTCAATCCGGAAATCATTCAGCTCTCGCGCTTCGTTGTTCAGCATGCCCAGCGTTACAGACTCAGATGCGGCCAGCGGGCCGAGGATTCCGAGCGCGCTGTCTTCCAGCACTTTTGACTCGGCCCTCATCGCCTCAAGAAAATCGGCAGCAGTAAAATTACGCGGTTCATAGAAGACTGTTTTATCGAGGTACTCCTCGACCGTCAGCAATCCTTTTTCCCAGACGTCATTCGCGTTCGGATGACGTTGCTCGAAGGCATCGCGATCCACGCCGAAATGAGAAAGCACCGCGGCCCGCTCCTTGTGGTCCCAGCCATTCGTCAGCAAGACCCCGCCAACGTCCCACAAAATGGTAGTGATGGTTGCCATTGCAGCTCCTGAGCGTACGCAGTGCTTCGTTGATGTCGGGTTATTTGCTTACTGTATGATTTTCGATCTTTGCCGCTTCCGGCATATTGCGAGCTTCAATTGCCTTCACTTTATTCAGCCGTCGCACAAAGCGCTCTTCCTGTTTCTGAAAACGCGCATTCAGATACGACGACACCAGATCAAATGCCAGTGCTGACCCGATAATCCGAGCGCCAAGCACCAGCACGTTCATGTCGTCATGCTCTACGCCCTGGTGCGCGGAATACGTATCATGGCACATGCTGGCGCGAATACCCGGCATCTTGTTCGCTGCCACGCAAACGCCCACACCGCTGCCGCAGATCAGGATGCCGCGTTCGGCGCGTCCTGCTGCCAGCGCCTTGCCCACGGCTTCGGCAAAATCGGGATAGTCGGACGGCTCGCTGTTATAAGCGCCCAGATCGATCACTTCGTGCCCCAGGCGCTCCAGATATCCGCGGACCTCTTCCTTCAATGGAAAGCCCGCATGGTCGGCTGCAATCACCAGCTTCATCGCCTTACTTCTCCGCCAGCGCAGCTTCTGCTTTCCGCGCATTTTCAACCAGCGCCTTCGCACGGTTGGCAATATTGCTGGCGCTGAAGCCCAGCTTTTCCAGCGTAGTTTTTCCCGGAGCCGATGCGCCAAAGCGCTCCAGCCCGATCACATCGCCGTGCCGGCCAACATACTTCCACCATCCCAGCGGGCTGCCTGCTTCAACGGCCAACTTCGGAAGATGATCGGGGAAGATCGAGGCCTTGTACTCAGCGCTCTGCTCTTCGAAGATTCGCCAGCTTGGCATCGAAACTACACGCGCCGTAATACCTTCCTTTTTCAAGGCAGCTGCCGCATCAAGGGAAGGCCATAACTCTGCTCCAGTCGCAACAATCAGCACATCAGGAGAATCGCTGCCCTGCTCCACAATGTACGCGCCATGCTTCACGCCCTCATAGATGCTGTGCTTCGTTGCATCCAGAACAGGAAGGTCCTGCCGCGACAACGCCATAAATGCCGGCTTCCTGCGTTCGAGAGCCAGCCGCCACACCGCAGCGGTCTCATTTGCATCCGCTGGACGGAAATCCGTAAGCCTCGGCGTCGCACGCAGCATCATCAGATGCTCAACGGGCTGGTGCGTCGGCCCGTCTTCACCCAGAGCAATCGAGTCATGCGTAAAGACGAACAACGAGTGCGTCTGCATAATAGCCGCCATGCGCAGCGCCGAGCGGCAGTAATCAGTAAAGACAAAGAACGTCGAGCCGTACGGAATCAGGCCGCCATGCGCTGCCATCCCGTTCACCATGGCGCACATGCCGAACTCGCGCACGCCGAACCAGATGTTTCTGCCTTTGGGATCGACATGGAAATTGCCGCCGTCCTTCAGAATCGTCTTCGTCGAAGCCGTCAGGTCAGCCGCGCCGCCAATCAACTCCGGAACCTCTTTGGCAAACGCATTCATGATGGTATTGCCGGCGTTGCGTGTCGCAATTGCCTTTTCTGTCGAGAAGGCAGGCAGCGATTTCTCCCAGCCATCCTTTAATTTGCCGGCCTGTGTGCGTTCGTATTCGGCGGCCAATTCAGGAAACTTCTTCCTGTACTCGGCAAAGAGCGCATTCCATTCCGCCTCCGCTTTAGCGCCACGCTCCTTGATCGTGTCCCAGTTCTTCCGCGCCTCGTCCGGCACATAGAAGAATTTATCCTCAGGCCAGCCGAGGTTCCTCTTCGTCTCGGCAGCTTCTTCCGGTTTCAGCGCCTCCCCGTGCACCTTGTTCGTGCCGGCAATCGGGCTGCCATAGCCAATCACTGTCCGCACGGCAATCAGTGACGGCTTGTCCTTGACTGCCTTCGCTGCTTCAACCGCCTTTGAGATCGCGTCCAGATCGTTGCCGTCTGCGACCTTCTGCACATGCCAGTGATAGGCCTCAAAGCGCTTCTCTACATTTTCGGTAAACGAAAGTTCGGTTGGCCCATCGAGCGAAATCAGGTTGTCATCATAGAAAAAGATCAGCTTGCCCAGACCCAGAGTTCCGGCGAGCGATGCGGCTTCATGCGAGATGCCTTCCATCAGGTCGCCATCGCCGCAGATGCCATAGGTATAGTGATCGACAATATCGAATCCCGGCTGGTTGTAAACCGCCGCCAGATGCTTCTCGGCAATCGCCAGGCCCACGGCCATGGCAAAGCCCTGGCCCAGCGGTCCGGTGGTGACTTCCACGCCGTCCGTATCGCCGCGCTCCGGATGACCGGGCGTGTTTGACTCCCATTGCCGGAACTGCTGCAGGTCCTCGATGCTGACGTTGTAACCGGAAAGATGCAGCACACTGTACAGGAGCGCCGAAGCGTGCCCGTTCGAGAGCACAAAGCGGTCACGGTTCGACCAGTGTGAATTCGCCGGATTATGCCGCATGTATTTATGGAAGAGCAGGTACGCAATCGGTGCATCGCCTAAAGGCGCTCCCGGGTGGCCGCTCTTGGCCTTGTCTACGGCATCCACGGCAAGAAAACGAAGTGCATTAATCGAAATCTGGTCGATATCGCTCATAACCTGTTTCACGCTCCAAAAAAATTTCGGCCCGTAGAAGATCGATGCTGGGCTCTGCTGTGCACCTTAACTTCAGGTGCTGATGATTCAGACAACGTCGCGGTTGTCATGCCGACTGGCACGCCCTTCCGGCGTACATAGAGTTTCTCGGGGCTGAAACCGCCTCTCCCTGAGCCACTCAGGAGGCGCTTTCTAACTGCACGTCAAAATTGCGCCCTTCCCACCGATTTTCTTCTATCCAGTACAGAGTAAATGAAACTGCGCCGGTCTGCTGTGGACGGGTCGGAATGTCAGCAAATGACCCCGCATATCCTACTGTCGAGCTTTCCGTCACATGGTTCGTCTTCCATCCATCTGCTGTCCAGGTAACCTTAAATCGATTGTGCGCTGTAATTCGCAGCACTTTGCCCGCTGAAATGGTGCTGATCGGCCTCCTCAGCTTGAAAACTTCAATATTGCTCTGTGCGTTGCCCCGGGCATAGCGGGCTTCGACCACCGGGATACGATCAAATACCTGTTTGTCTGTAACTGAACGCAGCAACTTCAGATATTCGGCATGCGCCCAGACCAGCGGCATCGCCGCGCCTGCCGGACCGCCAAAAACCAGCCCGTTTTTGTCCGGCTCATCCCATATCTGTTCCGGAAGCATTCCGCCAGAGGAGGCAAATTGCTCAATAGTCCTGATAAGCGGTTTGATATCACGGCCCGCAGCCAGCTCATAATGCGCGCGCTCGCCCGTCAGCAGAGGCCACACCCGCCCCTGTCCGTACCCGAGATATGGTCCGCCATCTTTTCTCTGGCCGTAACCATCATGGTTATAGCGCCGCCAGCATGGCCCTTTGGGGGTTTCTCTTTTCAGGACCCGATCCACTACTTTCAATGAATCCACAATCAGAGGATCATCCGCCGCGCGCACTCCATACCGCACCAGTTCCAGAAAACCTGCATCAATCACCTCGCGCGCCTCGAATTCATACTGTTCGCCGGGCCCGCGGTTCGCAATCCGAATCATCTCCGTTCCGCAACCCTCATGCGCATACGGCTCGCCACACTCCGGCGGACGAATCCGCATGTAATGCCGCTTCACCTCCGGATCGAGCACCCCGTTATTCGTTACCGTCCAGTCTTCCAGGTGAGACTCGATCCAGTCGGCATGCTCTTCCAGAAATTGCCCCAGTTCTGGTGAGCTGTGCGCTCGCGCCAGGTCCGCTGCGCAAATCAGCCCCGAAATCACCGCCGCCAGCGTCGAAGGCGAATATCCGGCGCACTCCTCCCACCGCTCCTGCTGTGTTACCGGAGCATAGCGCACCAGAAAGCCCGCTGCCCGCTCGACAAATGGAAAAACATCAAAATTGCCGAGGCCGTCTCGTTTCCAGAGCCGCCACGCCAGCATGATAGGAAACGCCACCTCATCGAGCTGCACTCCTGTCCAGTACGGCGTGCCGTCGATCCAGAAATTCTGGGCGAAGCTTCCATCGGGCCGCTGCGTACAAGCCAGATAGACCAGAGCGCGGCGCGCCGTCTCGACGCGCCCGCAGGCCAGCAGCGCCGTAGCGCTCTGCACCATGTCACGCGTCCAGACGAGATGATACCCACCCAGATCATCGTCGCCTTTGGCATAGCCCCACGGAATCGATGCTGAAGCAATAAACGCTCCGCCGTAAGTCTTGTCTTCATGCGTCAGCACGATATTGTGGCTGATTTGCATCAGCCGGCCACCATCCATCGAGCTTGCCGCCAGTTCCTGAGGACTCGCGGCCCTATGCCACTGTTCAATAAATCTCTTCAGATGCTGATCAAAAGGTTTCGACAAAGCTCCCATTGCTGCTGACAAAGCTGCATGGTGTCCCTCGCCAAACCCCAGCGCGACTGTGAAATCCCGCGTGCGGGGCACCTTGATCTCACCCATGACGGCAATATTGCCATCGAGAGCTGATCCGAACTCCCAGTCCATATGGAAATTGTTATGAAGGTCCTGCCAGCCATCGCTCGATCCAACGTAACCGCAACTCACCCGATCAAATCCGCAATCCGCCGTCAATGCCAGCGACGTGTGATTCTTCCATGCCACTGCCGCGCGCTGCCCCGCCACTTCGATCACGCGGGCATTATTGCCCATGCCGCCGCCCTCAATGTGCGGAGAAAGCAGTACGTACACTCGTAGTCGCTCCAGCAGGTCCTTATCGCCCTCAATCCAGATATGCGTCAGCACTACCGGATAATGTGGGTCATTGATGATGACCTTCGTGATCGTATAGCGCCCGTTGCGATCACGATTGCGGACCTTCACCGCCAGCGAATCCGAATCGACATATTCAAAATCATGATCGAGATCACGCCGCTCTTCATGGAAGAAGGTCTCCCCATCCGTGATCAGCAACTGCATGTCGCGAATCTGTGGACGATCAATCGTCGGATAGTAGACCTCGTTCAGAATCCCGTGTGATACCGTGTACCACGCCCGGCTTGAAGACGAATATGCTGTTCCGACTGCGTCCTTCGCGCTTGAAGTCCACCTCGGCTCCAGCCCCGGCGCTCCAAATGCCATCCCTTGCCCATCAATCCACTTATATTGCGGCGCCAGAACCGTCATCGCGCGGGTCTTCTCCTGTGAAATTCCAGAATAAGAACTCTACTCCACTTTGATAAAAAACGCGGGAAAAAGGTAACAGCGATCTCTTGAACATTCTTCGCGTTGAAGCAAGAAATGAAGCTAGTTCAAATCTCTAACAAGGAAAACCCTGCGGCACGGGCGGCATTGCCCAAACGCTTATCACCGCAAATGAAGGCCCGGCCTGCAGGACGGCTGTTGCACCACATTAGCGCTGCTGCCAACTGCAAACTGTCAGCCGCTCGTAAGGCATACGACGTGACCATGTCGCAGGCGAGATCACGAAGAGAATCGTCAGGAGGAATGTGCCTCCACCCAACACTGAGCTTTTCCAAGCGGATGAGGGCCCCATCTGCCTCACGTGAATCCAGACTCCCTAAGCGCAACAGCCGCGCAACCGCGCTATGCACTTCGACCTTGCTGCCCCACCAGACAACTGGATTGTATTGGCGGAGATAGGCACGCGCTTGCAAGGTCGCTAATTCAGGAATACAGCAGGGAACAAGAGCGCTTGCATCCCAGAAAGCTGCCAATCTGATCACAGACCCTCTTCGCGGTCCGCCAGTAGCGCTTGAATGGCCTTCCGTCCTTTCAGCTTGCCTGCGGGAATTTTCCAAATCTCGTCAATGTCACGATCAGACAAAGGCCTCTCCGGCAGTCGCATCTTTCCCTCAGCCACGAGGCGAAGCTCTTCTTCATTTGCATCTTGCGCAGTGAAGGGAACAAGCCGAGCCACCGGCAGATTCCGGTCACGAATCACGATCTCTTCTCCATTCCGCGCAAACTTCACATATGTGCTGAGTCTGTTCTTCAATTCTGCGATGTTCACGGTTTTCATGCTGAATCTCCCTACATGGCTATTATAGCCATATTCAACCGCATGTCTCTGTACTCTGAAACCGTGAGCGCTGCCGTTACAATACCTGCGAATTCGCTTCAGGATCAGGATGGAACTGCACCTGCCGCATGGCATGCCCCACTTCGCGGTTCTTCATAAATTGCTCCCATACGAAGCCCGTCCGCAGGTTCTCCGCCATCACCACGCTGATGCCCTGATCGATCCCGAGAATGTCCTGCGCGTACCAGTTCGCCTTCGGATTAAAGGCATCGACAAATCCATACCGCGTCCACACCTTATCGCCAAACTTCTGGCGCATCGTAAGCAATACATGCGAGCACTCTGCCGGCAGGAAGGGCAGCGACCCGGCGCATGCGCACGGCACCACCGTCCCATCCAGAGGCCCCATTGCCGGAGGCCCGCCCCACACACGATATCCCTCGCGCGAATCCGAAGCCGAAATTCCCCACAGGTCCTGATCGATCCACGGAAACTTCGCGCCGAGCGTCATGCACCAGAGCTGATGCACGCGCGTTGCGGCAATTGAATTGGTAAAGTAATTCGTATGCAGGTCGCGCTGGTCACGATAATCGCACCACGCATGCGCGTACTGGTGAATGAACAGCGGAGCCAGCCCGCTGATGTAGTCGATGCCGCCAAACTGCACTAACGGCCGCTGCAGCGCATTCCATGTCTCTATCGGAATCGGATGCGTTGGCGAACCCATGGCCAGCAGGTACATCGTCATCAGCTCTGCATAAATGTCCCAGCGATGCTTCAGGAATCCCTGGTCCGGCAGCCAGCCCATGGAAAGCGTCGTGCCGCCGTTCAGCATCCACTCCCAGTCAATGCGGCGGTAAAATGTAGTCGCCAGCGCCTCGATACGCGTATTCCCGGCAAAATACTGTCTGCACGTCAAAATCCCGCAAAGCAGCAGAGCCGTATCAATCGACGACAGCTCGCTCCCAAACATCCGCTGGCCGCTTTCCATATCGATAAAGTGATACAGAAAACCATGCTCATGCGGGCAATCCTCCAGCAAAAACGCCAGCGTTTTTTCCACGCGCTGTTCACACTGCAGCTTCGGTAAATAACTCCGCTTCGCCGCAATGCACATCGCCGTCAGGCCAAAGCCGGTAGCGGCAATCGAAGCCACGCGGCTTAACGACCGTCCGGCTGCCGGGGCGCGGTCCCGCACCAATCCTGTCTTCGGGCTCGCCTCGTTGTAAAAGAAATCGCATCCGCGGCCCTCCAGGTCATCCAGCAGCGCATCGGCCTGCTTCGAAACCTGCGTCAGTGGCCGGTTAATAAAAACGCCCGCGCCGCGCTGATACTGCTGGGCCGCTTCTGCTTCGGTCTGCGGTTGTTGCCCCGGTTTTACCTGAGGCGGCGCAGGCTGATTCTGGAAACCTTCGGCGGCAGCAACTGCAGGCGCACCCAGCGCCAGCACTCCGGAGGCCCCGGCGGTGCGCAAGAGTTGACGTCGGGTTATGCGTGAACGACCCAAATGCAGAAAGTCTCTAGCAATCTCTGATGGCAAGAAGCTTCAGGCCGCTCACCAGTCTTTTCTCAAACAGGACTAAGAACCCAAAATTGTCATCCTGACCCTGAACGGAGTGACGGGGCAGGACCTGCTTTTCTCGGCATCCGCATGTCGTCAAAATTGAACAACGGCTCCAATTCGCAGTGTATCGAAACCGCCGGATGGCTTCTACACCACGTAAAACATCTATCCTGTTTGATGTGATCACTGTTCGACCTTCATCACTCGAAGATGCAGACACCGTCTGGAAGATTCTCGAACCCACCATCCGCGCCGGAGAAACCTATACCCTCCCGCGCGACTTCACCCGCGAGCAGGCGCTCGAATACTGGTACGCGCCCAATCACGAGACATTCGTTGCCGAAGAAAACGGAGAAATCCTCGGCGCTTATTACCTCCGCGCCAACCAGCAGGGCGGAGGCAGCCATGTTGCCAATTGTGGATACATGACCGCTCCCTGGGCTGCGGGACGTGGCGTTGCCGGCGCCATGTGCTCTCATTCTCTCGATCGAGCTCGAGACCGCGGCTTTCGCGCCATGCAATTCAACATCGTCATCAGCACAAACGAAGTTGCCGTCCGCCTTTGGCAGAAATTCGGCTTTGAAATCGTAGGTCGCCTGCCCGAAGCCTTCCACCACCCGAAACAAGGCTATGTCGACGCCTTTGTCATGCACCGCAAGTTATAAAAATGTCATCCTGCCCCTGAATGCAGTGACTGGGAAGAACATCTCAATCCCGCCCGCTCGATTCAGTCTCTGAATCTTTTGACATCAACTCCCAGCACCCAAACACCAACTCGCAGCATCCCTTATCATGGAGAACGCAGACAAATTAGGGTGCTTCGACACCCGAGACATCCACAAGTAGAAAACAGGAGGAAAGCTTTGGCACACGAAGTCCCACCCCTACCGTATGACTACGCCGCTCTCGAACCACACATCGACGAAGCCACAATGAAGCTGCATCATGACAAGCATCACCAGGCCTACGTCACTAATCTCAACGCGGCTATCGAGAAGCATCCTGATCTCGCCAAGCACACCGCAGAAGACCTGCTCCGCAATCTGAACAATGTTCCTGAGGATGTACGCACTGCCGTCCGCAATAATGGCGGTGGCCATGTGAATCACACCATGTTCTGGACCATCATGAAGCCCAATGGCGGCGGTGAGCCAACAGGCCGCATCGCGGAGCAGATCCGCAAAGACTTCGGCGATTTCGAGTCCTTTAAAAAGCAGTTCAACGAAACTACTGCCAAGCAGTTCGGCTCCGGATGGGGCTGGCTCATCTGGGATGGCGGCAAGCTGAAAATCACCACCACACCCAATCAGGACTCCCCGCTTTCACAAGGCCATTACCCTATCCTCGGCAATGATGTCTGGGAGCACGCCTACTATCTCAAGTATCAGAACAAGCGCCCTGACTATCTCGCTGCATGGTGGAACACCGTCAACTGGGACGAGATCAATAAGCGCTTTGATCAGGCGCAGAAATAAAACTCGATGGATCCAGCAAAACACCCAGCCTACGATGTCCGTATGCTGGGTGTTTGTCTTACCGGCAAAGATGGACCATCAGGGGTTTATTGATATTCGGCACAGAACGATGGCGCGTTGCTGGTGATCTGAGAGCAACCGCGGCGAATCTCGTCAGTAATCATTTTGCAGGTGTTCTGCGCATTGCAGGGGCTGCTGGTTGCTGTTGTGACCTGCTGGCATTGTGAGACCAGCTCGCTTGCGCGCTGTGCTCCTACTGCCTGCGTGCAGGTTGCCATAGCACCGGTCGGTGGAGTGGAGATGCCGAAGGCTGGATTCAGAGTATTCAGGTCATTCTGAACTTTGGCCCACGCTGGCGCTGCAGCAGATTGCGGACCAAGCTTTCTCACAATACTGTCCAGTTGCTGCGCTGTACTGTTGACCGAGCGAAAAGCGTCATCGGCCTTTTGGTTCTTCTTGAAGGCGTTCAGCATGTCTCCGGTCTGATTTTCCAGCTGCCTGGCGAGATTTTTGGCGTCCGTTTCCTGGCTCGTTTTGTGAATAGGACTCTTACTGAGCGCGGAATTGAAGGGCGAGCGGAATGCTTTGACATCATTGTGCAGATTGTTCATGAGCTGCTGGACATCCTTGTCACTCAATCGGGATTGCGCCAGGGCGGGTAAAAAACTGCCGAATAGCAAGGCAGTGATGAGAACAGCAAAGTATTTACGCATAAATGTAGCGGCTTTCATTGTCGTCTCCTTCGGAAGATGAGAATACACAAAGCGGTTGGAGAACAAAAGTCAACGATTTAACGAATTCTGGACGGTCATGCTGTTGCTGAATCTGGCAGCTCTGCATCCATTTTGAAAGGAGATGAATCGCGGATGCGGAAATTCGTCACGATTGAGCCGAAGATTCTGTATTTCGGGACGCCGGTGGCGTTGATCAGTTCCCTGAATGAGGACGGGTGCACAAACATTGCGCCTATGTCGTCTTTCTGGGCATTGGGATGGACGCTGATGCTCGGGCTGCTCGATGAGACGAAGACAGCAGACAACTTTGCCCGGCATGCGGAGTGCGTGATCAATCTGCCGTCACCGGAGATGTGGCCGCAGGTGGAGAAGCTGGCTCCCCTGACGGGGAAAAATCCGGTACCGGATCTCAAAAAGAAGCAGTTTCGCTATGAGCGAGAGAAGTTTGAGGCGTCAGGATTGACGCCTTCGGCGAGTGAAGCGGTAAAGCCCATGCGTGTTGCCGAATGCCCGGTACAAATGGAGGCGCGCGTTGTGAAACTGCACCGCATGCGCGGTGAAAAGCTCGATCAGCTAGGGGGAGGCATAGCTGCCGAGGTCGAAATTTTGCGCGTGCACGTTGACGAGGAATTTGTGATCAGTGGACATTATGTCGACCCGCAGAAATGGTCACCACTGATTTATAACTTCCGGCATTATTTCCGGCTGGCCGAAACGGAGTTGGGAAAGACGTTTCGGGCGGAAAAATAACTGTTTCGGCTAATTGTTGACGACGAGATCGCTGATTTCGCCGAGCGAGAATGTGTCGGCGGCGAAGGTGAAAGTCCCCTTTTCTATGATTTCGCCCGAAGCCCGAATAAAGGCTGACATCGCAGCGCGGCCTAGGGCGGACCCGAGGCTAATACGACGGACTCCCAGGGATGCCAGCTCTGCGACACTCAGATGCGGCGCCCCCTTCAGCGCTGCCAATACATTCACAGGCTTGCCTACAGCGGCACAGACTGCTCTGATGTCTTCAGGATGCGTGAGGCCGGGAGCATAGAGGACTTCGGCTCCGGCTTTTTCAAAGGCCTGCAGGCGACGGATGGTGTCGTCGAGATCAGCGTTGCCGTGGAGATAATTTTCAGCCCTGGCCACGAACATGAAAGGAAACGGCAGAGACCGCGCGGCTTCCGCAGCAGCAGCGACCCGCTCGACGGCGTGGTTAAAGTCGTAGATAGGGTTTGCAGGGTCGGTGGTGGCGTCTTCAATGGAGCCTCCTACGAGACCCGCTTCCGCAGCGAGGCGGATGGTCTCGGCGGCGTCTTCAGGAGAGTGGCCGTATCCGTTTTCCAGATCGGCAGCGACGGGCAGATGAGTGGCCGCTACGATGGCCCTCGCGTTGGCGAGTGCTTCATCGCGGGTGACACTGGCGGTTCCGTCTCGGCGACCGAGAGTGATGGCGAGGCCTCCGCTGGTGGTTGAAAAAGCCTCAAATCCGAGAGAGGTGAGGATGCGCGCGGTGCCGGCGTCCCAGGGATTGGCGACGATGAGGGGCTCAGGGCGATAGTGGAGCGAGCGAAACAGGGCGGCTTTGTCGGCTTGGGTTGGCATACGATCCTCGGCACCAGTTTAGATTGCGCAGGTCCACCCCTGCGATTTTGTAAGGTATTTTGGGGAACTTTGTTTCTCCGCAATAAAAGCGGATGAGGCAAGGCGAAGCTGAGACCGCTCTTTCATCGAGCGGCGAATAATCAGGCATTCAGAATATCCCTGCCTCCCCTTGCACTTCGACATTATAAATGTGTATTGTTGTGTCGAAGCAACAGGGTAAAGGAATCGGGAATGGAAGAACGACTGGAACTCCCACAAGGCACATTGGATTTGCTCATTCTGAAAGCTCTGGCATTGGAGCCAATGCACGGCTGGGCGATTTCCGAACGGCTGCAACAGATCTCCCGCGAGGCCCTGCAGGTGCAGCAGGGGTCGCTCTATCCTGCGTTGCATCGCCTGGAGCGCCGCGGCTGGATTAAAGCCAACTGGGCCATCAGTGAAAATAACCGCCGTGCAAAGTATTACAAGCTGACGCCACGCGGGCAGAAACAACTGGAAGTGGAAACAGCCGCATGGCGCAGGCTGACCTCTGCCATCGATCATGTCTTGGACATGGCATAAGGAGAGCTGGAAAATGCTGCATGACTTGTTCTATCGCCTGCGCGCGCTCTTCTACCGTCGAGCAATGGACGCCGAAGTGGATGACGAGCTCCGTGATCATCTTGAGCGCGAAGCAGAGAAATATCAGCGCGCAGGCTTGGCTCCCAATGAGGCAATGCGCCGCGCGCGTCTGGCTCTGGGCGGCAGTGAACAGGTCAAGCAGCAATGCCGCGAATCACGCGGAACAAAGTTTATCGAAGACCTCTTGCAGGACCTGCGTTATGCGATGCGGTCCTTTGCGAAGACGCCGGGACTCACAGTTCTGATTGTGCTGTCACTGGCGATTGGCATCGGCGCCAACACCGCGATCTTCAGTGTTACCAATACACTCCTGCTCAAGCCCTTGCCCTATCCCCATCCATCCCGGCTCGCCATTCTCTGGCTGCGCTCACCCGGCATTGGTATTCCCCAGGACTGGCCCTCGCCCGGACAATATCACGATATCGTTACCCAGAATCACGTATTTGAGGACACGGGACTCGTCCTTGGGAATAGCTTTATACTCACCGAGCGTTCGCGGGCCATCAAGGTAGACGGTCTCGAAGCGACATCGAGCCTACTTCCGATGCTGGGCGCGAAAGCAATGCTCGGTCGCACTTTTCTGCCCGAGGAGGATGAGCCGGGCAAGCCGCAAACCGTGGTGCTGACGCATGGTTTCTGGCAACGAGAATTCGCAAGTGACCCGAATATTGTGGGACGCTCCATCACGCTCGACGGCCATCCACATACGATTGCGGGCGTACTCTCGCCGGATTTTCGCCTGAATCACGAGGTGATTCCCACCATTGCCGGAATCGACAAGCCGGAAATTTTTATGCCGCCAGATGAAAAGGCTAAGAATGTCACCAACTACGGTCCGGAAATCTACAACATCCTGGCGCGGCTCAAGGAAGGCATTACGATGCAGCAGGCGCAGGCAGATATCGATGTAATCGCCGCTCGGCTTCGCCGTGAAAGACATCGGGATCGCTCTTTTACGATCAGCGTGGTTCCACTCACGGAGCAGGTTGTCGGCAACGTACGGACTGCAATGTTAGTTCTCCTCGGGGCAGTCGCCCTGGTTCTGCTGATTGCGTGCACCAATGTGGCCAATCTGTTACTGTCGCGGGCTGTCGTGCGGCAGAGGGAGATAGCGATACGCGCCGCGCTGGGAGCAGGACGCGCGCGGGTGATGCGCCAGCTTTTGACGGAAAGCATTGGATTGAGCCTGATGGGCGGCCTGGCTGGCGTGGCCATCTCGGCTCTTAGCATCTTGATCGCGCGCAGGATGCACCCGGGAAACATTCCGCGGCTTGAGGAGCTAGGCACGGATTTCCGAGTGCTTGTCTTCACGTTTGCGATCTCGATTTTCACAGGAGTCATCTTTGGGCTTGCGCCGGCACTGCGCGCTTCGCGAGTTGATCTCACCACGAGCCTGAAGGCTGGCGGCAAGGGTTTGGCGAGCGGCGGCTTCAGTATCCGTCACGACAAATTACGGGGAGCGCTGGTCATCGCCGAGCTTGCTATATCACTGCCGCTTCTGGTGGCGGCAGGCTTGCTGGTGCGCAGTTTCATTCGTCTTGCGAGTGTGCCGCCTGGATTCAACCCGCAACATGTAGTCTCGATGAATGTCGCTGCTTATGGACAGGAGTTTAAAGATCCGGCCACGCGCGTCCAGTTTTATCAGCAATTGACTGAGCGAATTGGCCATCTGCCCGGCGTTACAGCCACGGGCGCCGTCTCAGCACTTCCGCTGACATCCGCCATTGGCTGGGGAGGCATGCACATTGAAGGATATGTGCCGCCTCCTAACGAGCCTGAATTGCAGGTTGATCAACGATCGGCTACACCACCCTACTTCAACGCGATGGAGATTCCGCTGATTCGCGGACGCACGTTTGCTGAAACCGATACAGACAAGATGCCGCCGGTCGCAATCATTGATCAAAAGATGGCCGATCGCTTCTGGCCGCATGGCAATGCGATCGGTAAGCGTATCCGTCGAAGCGACGACTCGCCCTGGATCACAATCGTAGGCGTGGTTGGCGTCGTAAAGGAGTATGGCCTCGACACCGAGACGCGAATGGTTGTCTATTATCCGCATGCGCAATCGCCAAGTGGAACCATGTACGTTGTTGCGCGCTCAACAACTGACCCAACTGCGACGATCAACGCGATAACTCGCCAGGTGAACGCCCTCAATCCTAATGTGCCGGTATACGACATCGCTACGATGGATCAGCGTGTACAGGATTCCATGGCGCGCCAGCGCTTCGCCATGACCATGCTGGGCGGTTTCGCCGGCTTTGCCATGATTCTTGCCGCCATCGGCATCTATGGCGTGATGTCGTTTCTGGTCACGCAAGGCACAGCCGATATTGCCATCCGCATGGCCCTTGGAGCGCGCCGCGCAAGCATCCTCTCGCTTGTTTTCCAGCAGGGAATGGGTCTGGCTCTGCTGGGTATTATCGCTGGTCTCATTGGCGCGTTTGGGTTGACACGCCTGATGAGCAGCATGCTCTTCGGCGTGAGGCCCACCGATCCCATTACGTTCTTCTCGGTACTGGCGCTGCTGCTGATCGTCGCACTATCGGCCTGTCTTTTACCGGCAGGACGGGCGATACGTATCAACCCCATGGTGGCGCTGCGAACCGAATAGTGAGCCGAAGATCCAACTGTTGACCGCAGACTTTAGCATTATCCAGATTTAACCTACAACTTTAATGTCTTTTATGTTGTTGTGATCATCTGACTACTGCTGCGGTTGGGTCTGCTGCTGGTCCTGCGGAGGCGGCGCCTGCCCATGCGGCGGGGCGGGCGGCTTTGGGCGGCTGTTGAGCTTAAAACCATCCCGAATGACATAGAAGTTCTGCTGTGGAAGATCGGCTTCAAGCAACTGGCCGTCGGGTGAGTAAAAGAGCTCCACTGTGATGGCGTTCTGGCTGCTGACAGCGGCGCTCATGTACTTAACCGGGACGGACTGGCCGTTCCATCGGCCCTGCTGATCAGGCTGTGGAGAGAAGGTAACGGGCACTAGGAAACCGTTCTCTTTCGGGATGAGCGCCCAGGAGTGTGACGGGTTACGCATAGCTATCTGCGCGAGCAGCATATAGCCGGCTGGGTCGAGGTCGGTAAGCAGAGCAGTGTTCTGGTTGCGATCCACCGCGTTGGTCTGCTGGGTCCCGTTGGCAGAGATGTTGAGCTTGAACTGACGGCCTGTGGGGTCCGAGGTCGCGTTGAAGCTGACGGCCTTGCCGCTGACCACTCCGCTGAGCTGGTCGGTGATGAGATTCAGGGATGTATCGAGCTTCTGCGTATTGGAGAAGGCGTAGGTGAACTTATTGTCCGTAACCTTGCCGGTTGAGGTAATGAGATATTTATTCGGCGCGTTCTGGATGGTGTAGCTGGCCGTGCCCAGCTTTTTGCCGCTCTGCTCGATGGTGTAGTTGACAGTACCGGGTGTGAGGGTAGTCTGCGCAAAGGTCGCGGATGTAAGTAAGGCAGCAGCGCAGAGAAAGAGCTTCAATCGGTTCATTCCGGGCGTGTTCCTCCCGGTTTGTTCAGACACCGATTTTCGAAAGAAGTGGCGCAGCCAGCGACTCAAATGGGGCAAATTGGCTATCCGACATCCCCATATTTCCTCTGATCCGCTGTCCACTTCCGACACATCATTGTCCGGCGGTGAACGCTCTGCTTGCTTCTCCTCATTCTTCTTGCCCCTGCTGGCGCATTTCTAACTTTAGTTCCAGCAAGGGATTAGCATCCCTGCATACACGGATCCCGGCCTACTGCACCTTCCCCTGAGGTCTTAACCGCCGGAGCTCCTGGGCACAGGCCAATGCATTCGTTGCCGACAGCCTCAGATTGTCAACCGTTGCCCATACCCAGAATCGCCTGGTTGCCATTTCGCCGCCGTCAGCCGTGCGCGCGCGGACAAGAATGTCCTCCTGCCCTGCCGAGCTGAGGTTACTCGGCGGATCGGCGTCGCCCAGCACGACATCGACATGTTCGCCATTCAGCGCGGCTTCGAGATGCTCCAGGCTCACCGGCTCGTCGAGTTCGAGCGCCAGCGAGATGCCATATCCATGAAAGACCGGCGCGTGCAGCAGTTGAATATCAAGCTCCCGCGGGTGACCTGCCGAAAGAATTTCGTAGTGACGGCGAATACGCGCCTCGCTCGCTCCCAAATGGATCTTCGCCGATTCACCCAATGATGGAAGCAGATTGAATGCCGCCTGCGCGTCGTACATCTCCTTCGGCAATGACTGGAAGCTGAGCAGGCTTACGGTCTGCTGGTGCAGCTCATCCATTGCGCCTCGGCCATATTCCGAAGCCGGCTCCAACACAGTAGCAGAAGCTGAGCGTATACCCGCAACACTCTTTGTGCGAAGGAGCAGCAACGCCAGCGCAACTGCTGCAGGATGCGCGGGCACAACGGCCGGCGTCTGCAGGTCAGGGCCGGCTTCAGCAGCTCCGTTCACATCTTCGCGAGCTTCATCCTGTACCCATGGAGCGCGCACCAGAAC